>VAPH01003154.1_pt1 | contig 16951 bp, 13 predicted proteins | sample 3393861 | NCBI WGS metagenome assembly VAPH01 (sample SAMN08290439, study PRJNA428436) | hydrothermal vent metagenome | isolation source: Deep-sea hydrothermal vent chimney | place: Atlantic Ocean: South-mid Altantic Ridge | reverse complement strand
CCAGGCGCAATTATATAGGTTTGATTTTCTATTGCGCGCGCCCGAACCAGTATCTCCCAGTGTGCCAGGCCTGTCATTTCAGTAAACGCCGAAGGCACGACAACGAATTCTGCATCCAGATCAAGCAACTTCCTGAATAATTCCGGGAAACGAAGGTCATAACAGACAGCCATGCCAAGTTTGCCGAGCGGCGTCTCAATAACGGTGACCTCATCGCCCGGTTCAAAATAGTTTGACTCACTATATTTCTCGCCATTCTCCAGTTCTACATCAAATAAATGTATTTTATCGTAGCGGCCAACTTGCAAGCCCTTGTCATTAAATACAAGACTGACTGCCCGCACGCGATTTGGCTGTGAGGAAACAAAAGGTATAGTGCCACCAACAAGCCAGATACCATGCGCCTTGGCCTGGGAAGACAGGAACGACTGGATGGGGCCTTTGCCTTCTTTTTCAGCAACAGCGAGCCTGTCTTCATCTTTTAGTGGCATTATTGCAAAATTCTCAGGCAACACGACCAGCTTTGCCCCTGCCTCAACACACCTGGCAATCAACCTGGCCGCCTCAGTCAGGTTTGCTGCCACGTTTGGTCCAGATGCCATTTGAATTCCCGCTACCTTAGCCACCAGAATAATTCCTCCGAGTCAGATTTATATTAACTTGTAGAGTCATCATCGAACTGCTCCTGGGGAGTATCGCCAGTTAGCCTTTCCACCTTTGGATTGTCCCATGCGCCCCTGATTGAGTAATTAATAGATGGCGAAGGAACCAGCTCTGTGTTGAACAAATTCTTTATTACCAACATTGCAATTCCGGCCGCTGGTGCAACTAGTCCGCCCACTGTCAGCGCTACGGTATCAGTCAAACTGGGGTTAACCCCCACAACCATGTCAAAATCCTCTTTCTCTATACCAATGCGACCTGTTAAAAGCATTTTTGCTGATGGTCCCTCAATTTTCAGGCCAGTTGTTTGCGCATCGCCATTATTTATACTGAATTTTGCCTTCACGGTATTAAAAGAGAATCCCTTGCCAAAAATTGAACTTAAATCCAGTCGTAAATAGCGTATCATTGAACTCATGTCCACTATCCCGAACATTTTACTTGCGCCCTGCTCTACTTGCAGAAATCGGCCATTTTTAAAATTTATTTGTGCATTGCCGTTCATATTCCCAATCTCTAAGCCCAGCGTTTTAGACCATTTCAGATCTGTTTCAATAAAACCCTTGCCGTCAGCAATCTGGTCAGGCGAACCCATGGAGATTAACGCCTTGCCCAGGTTATTACTTGTAAACTTTAACTTAACAGCGGCATCATCCCTGTTACCTATACGATACCACCGGCCTCTGCCTATCATATTATAATGACTGCCATTTACAACAAACCTTGTTACGCGAAAACCCAGTGATTCCCTTTCACCCTTTAATATTGTCTCCCCAAAAACAGCGTCTCCATATTTAAATTGTCCGGCTCGAATCTCCATCGACGGAAAACTGCGAGGATTGACACGGTTTTCACTTTCTCTAAAGCTGTCTTTGGGCACGTAGAGCCGTGCCAAATCAAAATCCAGTTCAGGAGCATCGTTGCTGGTATTGAATTTAATTTTTCCTTCAATAGATTTTCCAAGCACCGTACCCACCAGCCCTTTATCGCCTCTTTTCAGGTCGATATCCATTCCCCCTAAATGCCTGTCAAATAAATCAACATTTCCAAAACTGGCATTGATAGACTTAATATAGGGGGGTCTTTCATCTTTCGTGCTAAGAAAACTTTTCAGGACATCTGACCATAAATCTGCATCAAAATCTTTCTTGGCAATATTCAGTGTAACAAGCGCATTTTTTGGTGCTTCTGGAATGGCATCAAATAACCCGATATTTGCCCCGTAAAAATCCCACTTCCCACGATTTTTCCAAAAACGCAGCTTGCCATTACTTGCACCATATAAATTATACGCTAGCAACAAATTATTATTGCTTGTACTGATAGTGCTAAACGTTAAATCAGCTTTTGCATGCTTTGGCTTTCTGAATGGTGCCGGTAATCTTACGGATGCATGAGTTAAATCAGCCTTCATTTTAAAATTAATCTTGTTATCCCAGGCAAGGGTTGCTTGCCAATCACTGTATCCTGAAATATATGACTGTAACCATTCAGTAAATGTACTCGTCAGCTCCCTGGACATCGCCCTGCCCCTGGCTTGCAACTGAACAAGCGGAGTTTTATCAGTAATTTTCTGGTTCGTGGTTTCTGGTCGTGAAATATCAAGCACCACAGGCCCGCCAAATAATTTTCCTGAAACACGACCAGATTTTAGCCCAAGCTCATCAAAACCTGCATTACCCTGGATACGTGACATTTTAATGTTACTCCAGGGCAACATTACGGTGCCATTTTCGGTAGTAAAAACTCCATTGATTACCGGTTTCGCATCCGCGCCAGCCCTAAATGCGATTTGGATATCCAGCTCGCCATAACCATCGGCATGTAATCCAGGATTTAACCATTGTGCCCATGGGCCGTTATCACTGCCTTCGGGAGTTTTTCGTAAAATGTTGATTGCGGTTTCAATAGCCCCCCCCGCTTCACCACTTATTTGAATTACTTGACCCACCTCAGTGGTAAGGTCGCTAATGTAGGCGGTTGCGTTTCTTATGTTCAACCCACCAATATTGCCACTTTCTATGGTAACCACCATTTCACCGCCATTAAATTTTAATAAGGCCTTGGCGTCTTCTAATGGCGCCCACCCTGGCAAGTAATTCAACGTGGCTCTTGATATATCGACCATTACCTCAAATTTTCCCGAACCATCCTTAAATGGAAAATTATCCAATGGGCCTTCAAGAATAGCGTATCCTTTTTCTACGTAACCGGCTTGCAATGCCTTATCCAGCCATGCCAGGAACTCGGATGAAGCAAGGTTTTTTGGATAAAATAACGGCGTGCGGTAACCACGGCCTTCCCTGAAATCAACCCGTACCTTGACGGTAGGCAAGCGACTCTTGTCATCATGAAAAAGTACCTGAAAGTTTGATTCCGCCTTAACATCCTCGGCAATAATGCCAAGATTCTGCACATTTAATTCCCACGCCTCTTTCCGTTTATACCAGCTGGCAGTCCCCGTTAATGATTCTGTTTCAATCGGTGCACGGAATATTTTCGGGACAACAATGATGGCGTTTCTTGAATTTATCTCGAACTCACCTTTTTCACCCTTCATGCTTAACTTGCCACTGATGCCTTTTACGGATGGATAATTCCCTACCTGTTTAAATTCCAGGTCTACCAGGTTCGCTTTTATTGAAGTATCAGCGAGAGAGGAGAACGTATTTTCAAACTCGAGTCGTAGATCGTGGACCTCACCGCTGGGTTTTAATTTTTTTATTAACTCGACTTCCTTAATATCGGTGTTGATACGGCCAATATACTCAGATAAGTCACTCAGCTTGGCTCTTTCCAGATAGACAAGACTTTTGTTGCCGGTTTTTTCGATACGTAACTTACCGGCACGCCATTCCTCAGCTGTTAATCCAAGATTCAAATCTGTAACCAACAAGCGCCAGTCATTTTTTTCAGCTTGCCAGTTTACATGTCCGCTCATGGTGTCGATATTTACAATCTTGGTGCTAGGTAATGGCAACACTAAATTATCGGCAATGATGTGCCCTTTCAGCGATACAAGCGCACCCTTCCTGAAGGTTGAATCAATCTGGGCCTGAAATAACCCGTCTAGTTCGTCTGGCAGAAACATTTTGATCGTTTCTGGAAAATTACCTGGATCAAGATCAATGGCATCTAATTGCAAACTTCCGGTTAGTTCAGCCAGGGTCAGGGCCTTACTGGTAAAATCAATTGTAACGGTACATGAACGACACATATCTGGTGGAAAATCTCCCTCTACCGTCAATTTGTGCTGGTTATCATTATTATCCAGGTGGAGTCCCAGATTTTCTATTAAGAAAGATTTATCTTTTGTTGTTCGATCATTCCAGACAAATTCACTGACCATAATCTCTACATGGTGCAAACGGCCCAGCCATTTAAGTAATCCTCCCTCCGACTCATTATTTGCTTCTGGCAAGGGCCAGTTATTCACCAACATTCTGCCCGATTTCTTTTTTTCAATGACTAGTTTTTTCTTGTGGAGAATTACTTCACTAAACTCAACACTGCCCAGAAGAAAGGGCAAGATTGCCAGGCTTGCCCTGATTTCTGTGAACTTTAGTTGTTTTTTTCTATTTTCAGGATTAACAAACAGGACATCACTAATTATTAATCCTGGATAAATACCGTTCCAGTAAGGGCTAATTTTGGTAGTCGTAACTTCGAGACCAGTTTGTTTTGATACAAAATTTTCAATTTCTGATTTTTTTTCTGCAATATCAGGCAGCCAAATTTTGACCAATACAAGCAGCGCGGCAAAAACAACAGCCAACACCATGCCTGTATAAATAACCCAACGGCCACAGACAAAGGTCCATTTACCGAGAGTGAATACATAACGGTGGATGGTTTTTTTCATTAATTTTGATCTTTGTTTTGCACAGTATTTTTAACAGCACATCAGGGTGGTACCTGTCAGGTATTCTACCCTGATCCTGCTACATGAGCACCACATCAAACCGTTCCTGGTGATACAAAGTCTCAACCTGGAGCTGTACTGGTTTGGCTATAAACTCCTGGAGATCAGCAAGACTTTGTGCCTCCTCATCTAGCAATAAGTCGATAACGACCTGTGACGCCAAAACCATAATCTTTTCCGCGTCGAATTGTCTCGCCTCCCTGAGTATTTCTCTGAAAATTTCGTAACAAACAGTTTGCGCTGTCTTGAGCACCCCCCTGCCAGTACAAGCCGGGCAAGGCTCACATAACACTCTCTCAAGGCTTTCCTGGGTTCGTTTGCGCGTTAACTCAACCAGCCCCAATGATGAAATTTCTGTAATATGATTCTTTGTCCTGTCCCGCGCCAATGCCTTTTCAAATGTGCGCAGGACCTGTCGTTTGTGGTCGGCATCAAGCATATCAATAAAATCAATTATAATAATACCACCAAGATTTCGCAGCCTTAACTGGCGGGCAATAGATTGTGTTGCTTCAAGATTGGTTTTAAAAATTGTCTCTTCCAGGTTCTTTCTGCCTACATAAGCGCCAGTGTTTACATCTATTGTTGTCATTGCCTCTGTCTGATCAATGACCATATGGCCGCCGGATTTAAGCATCACCTTCTGCTCAAGCGCCTTCTGAATCTCATCTTCAACTGAATACAGGTCGAAAATTGGTCGCTCACCAGGATAGTACTCAATATTATCGACAACCTCGGGAATAAATTCTTCAGAAAATCTTTTGGCTTTCAGGTATGTCTCATTTGAGTCGATACGAATTTTTTCTATTTTTTCACTTGCGATATCTCGAATAGACCGTATTGTTAAGTTGAGATCCTCGTGAATAATGCCTGGCGCCTTAACAAGGTCAATTTTTTCCTGTACCGATAACCATGCCCTTTTCAAGTAACGTATATCGTTAAGTAAATCTTTTTCGGCAGATGTTTCTGACGCAGTCCTGATAATAAATCCACCTTCACTGGAACCGGCATCATCCGAGACTGCACCCGCTACGATCTCCCGCAAACGGTTTCGTGTTTCTTCGTTTTCTATTTTCTGTGATATACCGATATGTTGACTGTCGGGCAGGTAAACAAGATACCTGGCAGGTAAAGTCAGGTTCATGGTCAGGCGCGCCCCTTTGCTGCCTAAAGGATCTTTTACAACCTGAACAATCACTGTCTGGCTGTCATGCAGCAAGGTATTTATTGGACGAATATCTGACTCGTTTTCCTGGGGCTGAATAATATCTGCTGCATGCAAAAAAGCTGCACGCTCCAAACCTATATCCTCAAAGGCGGCTTGCATGCCCGGTAAAATACGAACAATCTTGCCTTTGTAGACATTGCCAACAATTCCAAGTTTGTCAGCACGTTCAATAAAAACTTCCTGCAGTACACCATTTTCAACAAGCGCAACTCTCGTCTCGCTGGGCGTAACATTTATAAGTAATTCACCGCTCATCTAATTCTCGCTATTGATCGCCATTGATCGATTAATTAATTCGGACAGCTCAAATAACGGCAGGCCCACAACTGCAGAGTAGCTTCCTTCAAGTTTAGTAATAAATGTTGCTGCCAACCCCTGGATACCATAACCACCAGCCTTGTCATCTGCCTCTCCAGATTCCAGATACAAAAAAATTTCTTTTTCATCCAAAACTTTAAAAGTTACCCGGCTGGTACTAATGGTCTGGAAAATTTTGCTCCTTTCTGTCACAAGTGCAATTGCCGTCAAAACTTCATGAGTCCGACCCGATAGTCGGGACAACATATAATGGCCATCGGCCCTGTTTTTTGGTTTGCCCAGTATAGTACTACCAATAATAACAGCGGTATCGGCTCCTAATACGGGTAAAACTGTTTTATTCTTATTTTTTCTGTTGTCGTAAACTGTTTTTGCCTTCGTGGCCGCCATCCGCGTTACGTATTGTCTTGGAGTTTCATTACAAGCTATCGTTTCATCGATGTCGCTCTTTTCAGTAACAAAATCAACGCCCATTTGTTGTAATAATTCCTGTCGTCGTGGTGAGGCTGATGCAAGACATATTTTTCCTATAGCCATTTTAGAATATAATATTGAGTAGTAATATAAAATAACGCGGGCAATTATTCGTGCGCCCTCATTAACGATGATATGGCAAATTGTTAAGCATGCTCCAGGCCCTGTAAATCTGTTCGGCTAATACTACCCTGGCTACGGGGTGTGCCATGGTTAAAGCAGATAATGACCAGACTTCATCGGCTTGCTGCTGGCAATCATCTGACAAGCCCTCAGGTCCGCCTATTAAAAATACAAGACCCAGGCCTTCCATCAGGCAACGCTCAAGTACAGTTGCCAGTTTTTTGCTATCAATCACCTTGCCCTCACGCTCCAGCGCGATCGTATGTGATTTTGGTGGCACTGCCATTAACAGACTGCTGCCCTCTTCCCTGATTATTCGTGCCATGTTTGCACTCTTGCCACGTTTTTTGGCCGGCAATGATTGAAACTTGAGAGCGCACTGACCGGTCACTCTATTGCGATACTGTTCACACGCCTGATCCACCCAAGCCGGCATTTTTTGACCAATTGCAATTATCCGAATATCCATAACCCAATTTCTGTATCACTCAACGCTTAAGTGCCCCAGACTCCTGTATCTCTCCCCAAAGTTTCTCGAGGTTATAAAAATCCCTGGTATCCGGGCGCATGATGTGAACCACAACATCTCCAAAGTCCAGCAATACCCAGTCACCTTCTCCTTTGCCTTCAACACCTATTGCTTTACTGCCAATCTTTAGCATTGATTCAGCTACCCTGTCGGCAACAGACGACACGTGCCGACTCGATGTGCCACTGGCAACAATCATAAAATCTGTGATATCTGAACTCTCCCGCACATCAAGTACTTTGATATCTATTCCTTTAGCGTCTTCAATTGCCTGGTAAATTTTGTCTCTTAATTCCGGTGACTGCATTTATACTCCTATGGGTGGTCAACATATAAATTATTGAGTTTTATATACTCAATAACTGAAGCTGGTAAAGCTTGTGATAAGCGGGCATCGATGGTTATTTTTTTTTTGAACAATGATCTTATTTTAGTTGCGGAAATATTTAATGGTGTCACGTCCTGAAAAAAAACAAGCCCCCGTGGCTCGCTATGCAGATCGTTTATATCCTGACTAATTTTCCAATCGGGATTATTGCCATTTTTAATTTCAAAAAATGAGGTGTCTACTACCGGGTGACCTGGCCGTGTCATGACAATAATATGAGCAAGGTCTGGAATCTGTTGCCATTGATGCCAGGCATTAAACTCGTTAAAAACATCCGCACCAACAAGCATCATAATGGGGAGCTTATCGCCAAATTCTGTACGAAATGATTCGAGTGTATTAATGGTATATGAACTGCCTGTTCGATTAAGCTCTCTTTCATCTATCCTGAATTCCGGATAACCTGCTAGTGCCAGCCTGATCATAGCCAGCCTGTGATGCGTATCTGCAACGGGTTCTGGCCTGTGGGGTGGGTTAGCTGCAGGTACAAACCTTACCTGCTCCAGCCCCAGTGCGCTTGCTGTTTCCCTGACCGGGTTTAAGTGCCCGAAGTGTACAGGATCAAATGTCCCACCGAATATGCCAAGTGATTGCACAACAAACTGCTTGTTCAGGTTAACCCGGCATGACACATGCAGTTATTGGTAACCTTCAGCTTCGAACCTGGCCATCGCCAAAAACAACATATTTCTGTGATGTCAGACCTTCAAGACCAACCGGGCCCCTGACATGAAGTTTGTCAGTACTAATGCCAATTTCTGCTCCAAGCCCGTATTCAAAACCATCGGCAAAACGGGTTGATGCATTAACCATGACAGAGCTTGAATCAACTTCTCGCAAAAAACGCCTGGCGGCTGAATAATCTTCTGTCACAATGGCCTCAGTATGGGCAGAGCTATATTGTTGAATGTGCGAAACCGCCGTATCAAAATCATCAACAATTTTAATGGACAAGACGGGTGCCAGGTATTCTGCATCCCAGTCTGCTTCTGTTGCTGTAACCATATCCTTTATAATCGCTCGACTCTGGTCACAACCGCGCATTTCAACACCGGCATCCTTATACCGTGCCGCCAACCGGGGCAGTATTTCCCCGGCGACTGCTTGATCAATCAATAAGGTCTCCATAGTATTGCATGTGCCATAACGCTGGGTTTTGGCATTAACAGCAATCGCTTCGGCCTTATCAAGATCAGCTGCCTTATCAATATACACGTGGCAGACACCATGCAAATGTTTAATCACAGGTACCCGGGCATCCTGGCTAATACGTTCAATCAATCCTTTGCCACCTCTTGGAATAATGACATCAATATATTCCTGCAGTTGGATCATTTCGCCCACAGCCAACCGATCAGTGATCTCAACCACCTGGACAATATCGCCGGGCAAACCTGCTTGCTGCAAACCTTGCTGGATACAGTTATTAATCGCCTGGTTTGAATAAAGCGCTTCTGAACCGCCACGGAGAATAGCTGCATTACCTGATTTCAGGCACAGGGCAGCTGCATCAGCCGTTACATTTGGCCTGGATTCGTAAATAATGCCAATCACACCCAGCGGGACACGCATACGACCCACCTGGATCCCGGAAGGCCGGTAAGCCAGGTCGGTGATTTCGCCGATGGGATCAGCCAGCGCCGCAATCTGCTGGACGCCTTCAGCCATGCCGTTTATACGCTCGTCGTTAAGCTCGAGCCTGTCCATCAGGGCAGCATCAAGACCCGATTGTTTACCCGCTTCCATGTCTTTCTGGTTGGCGCTGAGCAGCTTTTTCCGTTCAGCCACCAGGGCCGCGGCTATTGCCAGTAACGCATCATTCTTCTGACCACTATCGGCCCGGGCGATATGGCGGGCAGCGCCACGCGCACGCTGGCCCAGGGATGTTATATAAGCCGGTATGTCCATTTCTGTCACTTTTTGATTACTTTTACTCATGGTTGTCTACTCATAACTTGCCCACATAACTTACTTATAAGCATGGCGCTTTAAATGCTTCTAATCCCCGCCAGGGGTCTTTTGCCGCAAAAAGCCAATACCAGGTCTTGCAAAGTCTGCCAGGTATCGCCTGGCAACCGGCCTTTGATCACTCTATCGGTACGGGCCGCACGCTGCAACAAGCGGCTACAAGTTACCGGTTTTAGGCGCCCCAGTGCCGATTTAATTGCTGGACGCCGTTTTGACCAGACACCATGGGACTGTAATACCTGCTCCAGGGGCTTGCCAGCCTGTAGCTCCCGGGCCATTTGACCAAGGCTTCTGGCCTCGCGGGACAAGGCCCATAATACCAGAACTGGCGCCACTGCCTCGGCTTTTAGGTTTCGCAATATTCTACTGCTAACGCTCACATCCCCCGCCAGACAACTATCGGTTAGCTTAAAGACGTTAAATCTGGCATTTTCGCTGAGTGACTCACTCAAATCGTCCATTTCCAGCTGACCCTCAAACAAAAGCGCCAATTTTTCAACTTCCTGGGCAGCCGCCAACAGATTGCCATCAAAATGCCAGGCCAGCATATCAAGCACGCCAGGCCCGGCTGTCAGGCCATGATTTTTCAGGCGCTGGTTAATCCAGGCGGGTAACTCCCTGGACTCGAGGGGATAAATCGTAATCATGACACCAGCCGCCGCCAGTGCCTTGACCCATTTGCTGCGCTGGCTACTTGCCTCCAGTTTGCCCGTTACTACCAGTAACAGGGTCTGGTCTGGGGGCGACTGGGCCAGTGCACTGAGTAACTTACTGCCCTGGTCACCTGGCTTGCCAGTTGGCAGGCGCAACTCGATTATTTTTTGTTGGGAAAAAAGCGATAAAGATTGACTGGATTCAAGCAAATTATTCCAGTCAAAACCGCGCTCGGCATGCCAAACCTCTCGTTCACTATACCCGGTAAGCTCTGCCCTTTTCCGGATTGCCAATACGGCCTCGTCGACCAGTAATGGATCATCGCCAGAAACCAGGTAAACGGGTGCCAGTGACTTTTTCAGGTGGTCATTAAGTTGATTGGGATAAAGTTTCATTTCTCCCCGGATGTTTTAGATGCTTCCGGTGCTTTTGATGCTTTTGATGCATCCGGCGCCAAATTTTCTGAAAATAACTCGGAGTCAAGATGGGATAATTTTCTCACGATTTCCTTGACGGCAAGTTGACGCATTGTATTTGTGAGCCACGTTTTTTCATACTCTTTGGCCAATACATTGGTCCTATCTACCGTATATTGTCTTTGCAGATGAATTGTCTTGACCACCAGGTTCTTTTTATTAGCTGGGATAGTCAATTGAAATGACAAAACATATTTCAGCGAGTACTCGCTAACTTTGGCATTAATCGGGTCTACTGAAAGTACGCGCTGAAGAACTCGCTCGTTATTAATAGATAAAAGAGGCACTTCGTCACTTTCAGACAACAAACCGCCAGCCAGTGTCCATTCATCAATAAACATATTTTTCAGGGCAGCGACATCTTTACTTACCAGTAAATCCAGTTTTATGACTTTTAGCTCGCCAGGCAAACTGGCAACCGCCTCTTTTCTCAACTGGAATCCACAACCAGCCAGACTGACGAGCATCAATGTAATCAACAACCCTCGGCCAAACAGCTTTGAAGTAAATAAATTTTTAAGTCTAGATGACAATATTCACCAACCTCCCCGGCACAACGATTACTTTTTTTGCCAGCTTGCCATCCATAAAACGTACTACGTTTTCGTCCGCCAATGCTATCTCTTCCAGCATTGATTTATCTGCTTTCATGGACACCTCTATCTCGCTGCGTTTTTTGCCATTAACCTGAACAATTAATTTAATTGACTCACTCACCAGCGCTGCATCATCAACTTCCGGCCAGTCTGCCTGCAATATATCATCACCAAAATTAAGCTCTCGCCACAATACATGCGTCATATGGGGAACGATTGGCGATAATATTCGCAACAAAATACTCAACGTTTCCCGGATTAACCAGTCATGCACCTTAATAACAGGATCATTTTCAGGCGCCTTGGTATTATCCTGATCATGGCCAGGCAGTGGTTTACTAATTTCATTTAATATTTTCATGGCCGCAGAAACCACCGTATTAAACTGGTTCTTTTTAAAGTCTGCAGTGACGCCCTTTAATATAGTATGCACCTTGCGACGGACAGCCAGTTGTTCTTCGGTGGCCAAAGACCAGTCCGGGTCATTATCCAAATATGGTTTACTGGGTGACGCCTGATTATTCAGGACTTGGTTTTCTGCCCTGTGAGCATAGATCCATAAACGTTTTAAAAAACGGAATGCGCCACCAACTGCCTCATCAGACCATTCCAGGGATTGTTCCGGGGGTGCAGCAAACATGACAAACAACCTGGCTGTATCGGCACCATATTCTTTAAGTAATGATAAGGGATCGACTGTATTGCCTTTAGACTTTGACATCTTGGCGCCATCTTTTAATACCATGCCCTGGGTGAGCAGCCTGGAGAATGGCTCCGGGACAGTGGTAAGTTTTTCATCCCTCATTAACTTGGTAAAAAAACGGGCGTAAAGCAGGTGCAGAATGGCGTGCTCAATGCCGCCCACATACTGGTCCACGGGTAACCAGTAATCTGATTTTTTTTTATCCACCATGCCGGTATCATGGTTGGGACTGCAAAACCTGGCGAAGTACCAACTGGATTCCATAAAAGTATCAAATGTGTCGGTCTCTCTTTCGGCCCCCGCGCCACATTCAGGACAGTCTACTTTGTAAAATTCAGGCATGTCCTTGAGCGGGGATCCCGTTCCCTTGAGCGTTACCTCCTCAGGCAAAACCACGGGTAAATCCTTATCCTTGACTGCAACAGCCCCGCAATCCGGGCAATTTATAACAGGGATAGGTGTGCCCCAGTAACGCTGCCTTGAAACACCCCAGTCACGAAGACGAAAATTTATTTTACGCTCGCCCTTGTGATTCTTTTCAAGAAACTCTGCAATGGCGGTAAAGGCCTGATCTGATGTCAATCCATCAAATTCACCGGAATTTTTTAGCAAGCCTTTATCTGTAAAGGCGCCACTATTCAGATCAGGTTTCGATCCATCGGCAGGAAATACCACTGGCCCGATTGGTACATTATATTTTTTTGCAAATTCCCAATCCCGCTGATCATGGGCAGGCACCGCCATTACCGCGCCTTCTCCATAAGCCATTAAAACAAAATTGGCAATAAAAATTGGTACTTGTTCATTTGTAATTGGGTGAATGGCTTTCAGGCCGGTATCCAATCCTTTTTTCTCAGCCGTCTCCATGGCGGCCTCAGACACATCCATGGTTTTACATTCAGCAATAAAATCTGTTAAGACTTGATTTTCCTTGGCTGCTTTTTGGGACAGGGGATGTTCGGCTGCAACCGCTACATAGGTTACGCCCATCAGGGTATCGGGCCGGGTCGTAAACACCTTGAGTGATTTTTTTTTGTTCTCATCGCCAGCAATACCAAAAATAACCTCCACGCCTTCAGAGCGGCCAATCCAGTTTCGCTGCATGGTGACAACACGTTCTGGCCAGTCGGTGAGGGTACTGAGATCATCCAGTAGCTCCTGGGCGTAATCCGTGATTCTCATAAACCATTGGGGAATTTCTTTACGTACGACCAGCGTATCACAACGCCAGCAACAACCATCAATCACCTGTTCATTGGCCAGCACGGTCTGGTCGTGGGGGCACCAGTTCACGGGTGCTGTTTTTTTGTAGACAAGCTTTTTTTCGAGCAATTGCAAAAAAAACCATTGCTCCCAGCGGTAATAATCAGGATTACAGGTCGCCAGCTCCCGATCCCAGTCATAACCAAAACCCAGTTGTTTAAACTGGGTCTTCATTTTTATGATATTTTCCCGGGTCCATTTGGCAGGCGGGATTTTGTGTTTAATCGCTGCGTTCTCGGCTGGCATGCCAAAGGCATCCCAGCCCATGGGCTGCAAGACATTTTTGCCCAACATCCGCTGGTAGCGACTAATGACATCCCCAATCGTGTAATTACGAACATGGCCCATGTGTAAGTCACCTGACGGATAGGGGAACATAGACAGGCAGTAAAATTTTTCTTTCGTATCGTCCTCAACTACAGAGAACGAATTATTATCCAGCCAGTATTTCTGGGCTTTTTGTTCTACGTCTTCAGGATTGTATTGCGGATCCACGCCTACCTCACAAAAAATACTATATAAAAATAATGTCTAATTGAACTATCGAGGTGCGAAGCCTGCCACAGGCGTAAGTGACTCGCAATCATGCCAAAGCGGTTATTTAAAATATCCAGCTAATTCCCGGGTGCGCTGCCAGCCCGCGATAATTAGCAGGATGGCAATCATAATAACCGGGCCATTGCCAAATCGGCCATAGGGCGTTAAGCCCTGCATTGGCTGCACGGTTGCTACCAGCACTGTTTGCACAAACGCTTTAGAACGGGCCGTAATTCGTCCATTATGATCAATAACGGCAGAGGGGCCAGTATTCGCCGCCCGTACCATGGGTCGACCCGCCTCCATGGCGCGCATTTGGGCAATTTGCAGCCGCTGAAAAGGCGCAAAGGAATCACCAAACCAGGCGTCTTCACTGATGTTCACCAACAGGGTTGCAGCAGGCACGGCTTGAATGACTTCCTCGCCAAAGGCGTCTTCGTAACAAATGGAAATTCCGATTAAATGGCCTGCCGCTTTTAATATGTTGTTGCGATCCGTGCCAGAACTAAGATCAGACATCGGTATTTTCAAATAATTAAGCAGCCAGCCTAAAACGGGTTTTAATGGCATGAATTCACCAAATGGTACCAGGTGTTGTTTTCGATAAACGCCTTCATCCGCACCTTCAGAATCAACTGTAATGGCACTGTTATAAAATTTAGTCTGGCCTTTATCTCGTACCCGTTCCAGTACGCCGAGTATATAATCTGTGTTGGTCTCTTTTGCATGGGCCCGTACTTCTTGCAAAAAACCTTGCTGCACAACATCCAGGTAACCCGGTATTGCCGCTTCCGGCCATAGTATAAGGTCCACATCACCATGTTGTTTGCTGAGTCGCAGGTAATCAGCAGTAATTTTAGATTGATACTTTCGATCCCATTTTCTGGCAATTGAGATATTGCCCTGGATCATGGCAACCTGCACCGGTTTATCTATTTCTGATACCCAGTTTATTTTACCAATGAGCACGATACCAACCCAGAGCGCCAGCAGACTTGCTAGCCAAATCTTTCGTTTTGCGGGTTGCAACCAGACCAGGCTGACCAGTGAGGCGCTGATCGCAACAAAAAAACTAATGCCATAGACACCTATGACAGGCGCCAACCCAGACATGAACGACGGTACCTGGCTGTACCCCAGGTTCAACCAGGGAAATCCTGTGAATAACCAGCTGCGCACCCATTCAAAAAATACCCACAAAGCGGGCAGACCAAAGATAATACTGAACCAGTGTTTGTCATCGCCAAAATAACGGGCTTGCAACCAGCCCACCAGGGCGAGGTAACTACTCAAGATGGAAATAAAAATAAAAACTGCAAATGCAGCAAGGGCCGCGGGCATATTGCCAAAGTTATGTATGCTCACATATACCCAGGTGACGCCAAACCCAAACATGCCCAATCCAAATAAATAACCACGCCATGCAGATCTTGATGCTGGCGTATTATCAATATTCCATATTAGAAATATAATCGTTATGGTCAGGAAAGGGGCCGGATAAAAATAGAATGGCGCAAAACCGGTGACCGTAAACGCGCCCGCAACAAATGATAAAATATCAAGTCGTCTTGGTGACAGGAAGGCAGAAAAATTAAGTTGAGGCAATTGAAGCAGGCTTTGAAATAGATTTTACTTTCATTAAATGGATTCGGCGACTATCGGCCCGCAGGATTTCAAATTCATATTTTTCGATTTCAACAATTTCACCACGCTTCGGTAAATGTCCCAATGAAGTCATGACAATACCACCAATTGTATCTACATCCTGGTCGCTGAAACTCGTCTGAAAATAATCGTTAAAGTCTTCTACTGTTGTTAGCGCCTTCACCAGGTAATCACCATCATTTCTTCTGCGGATAGCAATGTCATCTTCTTCAACATCATATTCGTCTTCAATTTCGCCGACGATTTGTTCCAGCACATCCTCGATTGTAATGATTCCCGAGACACCGCCGTACTCATCAACAACAATTGCCATATGATTGCGACTGGTCCTGAATTCTTTCAGTAATATATTAAGTCGCTTGCTTTCGGGAACGAACACCGCCGGCCGCAGGACATCATCGATATCAAATTCCCGGCCCCGGTTTTTTTCATTAATGTAAAAATATTTTAGCAAATCTTTAGCCAGTAATATTCCCAGCACCTTGTCCTTGTCGCCATCAATCATGGGGAAACGTGAATGTGCTGTTTCGATTACGGTAGGCAAATAATCTTCCGGTTTTTGACTGCGATCAACCACATCTACCTGGGCGCGGGGGATCATCACATCACGCACTTGCATCTCGGATACCTGGAGCACGCCTTCCATCATATCCAGTGCATCCTGGGACAACAGGTCGCGACCAGTTGCGTCACGTAAAACCGATACCAGCTCTTGCCTATTACTGGGCTCACCAAGCAGGGCCTGGCTCAATCGATCAATAAAGGATTTCGATGACGCTTCCGCGCCACCGTTGGTACTGTGATAATCGTCGTCTTTGCTCACGGTTCTCTCTGCAAGTTAATTAATAATATTGTATGGCTATTCGCTTATTCATATGGCCTGTTAAAACCCAGACCGGTCAGAATTTCTGTTTCCCTGGCTTCCATTTGTGTCGCCTGGTCTTCCTCTATGTGATCAAAGCCTCGTAAATGCATGACGCCATGGATGACCATATGCGCCCAGTGGGCCGACCATGCCTTGTCCTGCTCAATCGCCTCACGTTCTATAACCGGCGCACAAATCACCAGGTCGCCCAAAATATTGGCATTCACACCGGGCGGATTTTCATAGGCAAAAGAGAGTACATTGGTAGGTCCATTTTTGCCACGGTAATCCCGGTTTAATGCCGCGCCTTCATCTTCGTTAACAATTCGAATTGTTAACTCACCTGCATCTTTCTCATTTTCCAGTGCAGCCTCTACCCATAACCTGAACTGGTTATAATCAGGCACGTTATCATTAACAGACATATTCTGGATTTCCACTTTTATGCCCATACCTAACCAGTTTGTTTTTCGTCCTTGCTGTTCTGGTGCCTGTCATAGGCCTCAACAATTCGTTGTACCAGTGGATGACGTACCACGTCTTCTGACTCAAAATGGATAAAACTGATTCCACTCACAT
>VAPH01047866.1_pt1 | contig 16999 bp, 19 predicted proteins | sample 3393861 | NCBI WGS metagenome assembly VAPH01 (sample SAMN08290439, study PRJNA428436) | hydrothermal vent metagenome | isolation source: Deep-sea hydrothermal vent chimney | place: Atlantic Ocean: South-mid Altantic Ridge | reverse complement strand
TGGCAAGGATTGTTCCAGACAATCCTATTGCATTCCCGCCATCCCTGGCGGTCAGATGGAGGAGCTAGAGCAACCCATGGAGCAGTTGCCGAGAGATCTCATACCACGGAACTTCAGTCGTATCAGGAAGTGACAAGATTCCTCCACTTCGGTCGGAATGACAAATATATGTCGGATTGGCAAACATGTCGGAATGGCAAACATATATTAATCAGAACTTTCTTAAATCCATTATTCTAAATCTCACCGAACATCAGGGAGGTCAATATGAAATCAAGCCCCAGGATTGCCAAAGATGAATTGACAACTGTGCGGGTGGTCGCCCGGCTCACGCCTTCTGATGTCGGCACGCAATCATAACCTTCAAAAACTGCGATCCAGGTAACAATAAAACCAAACACCAGGCTCTTGATGAAGCCATTGAGAATATCATCATAAAAATCTACACCGCCCTGCATACGTGACCAGAACAAACCTTCGTCAACGCCTATTAAACCAACACCAACAATATGCCCGCCCCAGACACCCAGGGCAGTAAATATTGCCGCCAGTAATGGCATGGAAATAAGGCCGGCCAAAAAACGCGGCGCAATAACCCGCTCCAGAGGATTGACGGCCATCATTTCCATGCCTGCCAATTGCTCTGTCGCCTTCATTAAACCAATTTCAGCGGTTAAGGCTGAGCCAGCGCGGCCGGCAAATAACAAGGCCGCGACCACCGGGCCAAGCTCTCTTGTCAACGACAAGGCCACCAATAAACCTAGTGATGATTCGGCACCAAAATCCGACAAGGTATAATAGCCCTGCAGACCTAGCACCATGCCCACAAACAGGCCCGACACCATAATAATCAAAAGCGTTAACACGCCAACTGAATATATTTGGTGGTAAACGAGCCTGAAACGAACCAGTGACTGGCCAACATGGGTCAGTGTTTCAAATAAAAACTGGCTACCGCGTCCCAGACGGGTAATACGGGCAATACCCCACTCGCCCAGGCTCAAGAGAAACTTTATTAAAAATTTCACTGATCGACTCCCATTAAATCAGTCCGATAATCATCGGCTGGATAATGGAACGCTACCGGACCATCGGGCAGGCCGTCCATAAACTGGCGCACCTCATCGGAACTGGAATTTTTCATTTCTTCAGCGCTGCCATGGGCAATCACTCTGCCCTCGCCAATGAGATACATGTAGTCAGCAATGGTCACGGCCTCATCAACATCATGAGTAACAATAATCGAGGTAATGCCAAGGGCATGATTGAGCTCTTTAATCAGTTTCACGGTGATGCCCATTGAAATGGGATCAAGACCGGCAAAGGGTTCATCGTACATAATCATCATCGGATCAAGGACAATGGCGCGGGCCAGGGCAACACGTCGTGCCATACCACCGGAAAGCTCCGATGGCATTAACTCCCTGGCACCACGCAATCCAACCATTTGCAGTTTCAACAAGACCAGGTGATGAATTAAACTTTCAGAGAGTTTGGTATGTTCGCGCACGGGGAATGCGACATTTTCAAAAACATTTAGATCCGTTAACAAGGCGCCAGATTGAAATAACAAACCCATGCGTTTACGTAGTGCATAAAGCTCACGGGTAGACAAATCAGGTACCGATAAACCATCGACAATTACTTTGCCTGATGCCGGTTTAAGTCGCCCGCCAATTAAATTTAACAAGGTGGTTTTTCCGGTGCCGCTACCGCCCAGAATAGCAGTCACCTTGGCTCTCGGAATATCCAGGCTCATGCCATTAAAAATTTTCCGGTTGCCCCGACTGAAAGAAACATCGACAAGCTGAACCAGCGCATTGTCCGTCAAGGAATAAGCCTGGTTGTCACTTTTATTGTCTGAATTACCCAAGTCAGTCATTTTTTATTATGATTCCAGTTGTCTGGTAAACATTTGTCTGGTAAACATGAAATTGATTGGCAGTTTTATCATGATTGTTTTTTGTGGCGTGTTTTTACCTAGACCGCCATCATCTCAGCTATCATACGCGCTTGTTGGGCCTGAACCAATGCGTTATCCCCCTCAAAAATTAACACCGCCTGGCGATCTTCTCCCATCCATTTGCTTAATTTCTCAATGACAATACGTATCCGTTTAAGGTCATTTTCCTGACACAGTGTCACTAAAAAATCGCCGTGGGGCCCCGGGCTTTCGCAGTCGGCGACCGACCAGCAAACACTGACCATGGTCCCGGATAGTTGTAAATTTTCTACCTGTTTGCCAGTCAGTAATAATGATACTGGTTTAACTTGCGAAAAAATTTCCAGTGCTGCTGGTATAAAGTTTTTTTGCTGAGACTGTTCGGCTGAGGGAGACCACAGGTAAACGGCCATTTGATTGCTCAGGGGCGTGGTAATTTCCTGGAAATGTTTCCAGCTGTCCTGCAATTCCGGGATTGTAGTAATTTCAGAAAACATGGCCGGTAACTCGCAGACCACTTTAAATTCATCGTCAGAATCCTCGATCCAGGTGTTTACATCTTTTGTCGTAACCGATTTCCAAACCGTGCCTGGAATGAGCACTGCGCGGAACTGGTTGCTATAAAAACAAAATCGCCAGTCATCAGGTAAATTATCCGGATAAAATTTCCTCGACCAGGCAGTATTTTGCCAGTCCCGGGTACCGATCAACAAGTCATACATAACCAGTTATCCTTTCATTAAAAATGATTCCGCTTGCTCAAGCGCTTCCTGGTTACCATAAAGAACCAATACGTCACCTGCCGCTAACTTGATATCGGGACTGGGTTGCGGGCCGCGAATACCGCCACGTCGAATGGCAGTAACGTGTACATTAAACGCTTCAAGATTCAGGCTGGCCAATGTTTGATTAATACTGGAGGCATTTTCAGGCAAGATCACCGAGTGTAAACGCACCTGGTAAGCCAGTGGATCAGTCGCGTTATCCATATCCTCGCCATGAAAAAATCCACGCAGTAAACGATACCTGTCACTACGGGCAAGTCTTATCTGATTTATGATATCCCGCATTGGCGCACCCAGAACCTGGAGTAGATAACTGCCAATCATAAGGCTGCCTTCCAGGCTTTCTGGTACAACCTCGGTGGCGCCGGCTGTATATAACTTTTCCATATCTGCATCATCAACGGTGCGCACGATAATGGGCAAGTCGGGGCGCAATGCGCGAATATTAGCCAGAATTTTCATAGCAGACGGAACATTCTTAAAACTAATAGTCAGGACACGTGCTTGATCAAGCCCAGCTGCGGCCAGAACATCACGTTGGGTCGCATCACCAAATACCACGTCCTTGCCGGCATCACGGGCATCACGAACCCGGACTGGATCAAGGTCGAGGGCGAGATTTGAGATGCCCTCTTGTTCCATCATCCAGGCAAGATTCTGTCCGCTACGGCCGTAACCGCAAATAATGACATGGCCTTGATGCTGCCCGGACTCAGCTTTGATTGTTTCAAGATTACTGGTACGTTCTTTGATATATCCTGGCACCATGGTCTTTACAAGACGGCCGTTATGCCTGATCAGGAACGGCGCAACAAGCATGCTAATTACGATTGCTGCCAGGACCACCTGCGAAACATCTTTATCCAGTATCTGGTATTTTTGCGCTTCAATCATCAGGGCGAACCCGAACTCACCACCCTGCGCCAGCACCAGTCCCGTTCGCAGGGCAACGCCCGGTTCAAATCCAAAAACCCTGGCAAGCAAGGTTACGATAAAACTTTTAAATACCACCATACCGGCAACAGCCAGTAACAACCATTGCCAGTAAACAACTAGAATATTCAGGTCCAGGAACATGCCGATGCTGACAAAAAACAGGCCCATGAGCATGTCCCGGAAAGGCAATATGTCACCTTCCACCTGGTGCCGGAATTCAGTTTCACCCAGCATCATACCGGCGAAAAATGCGCCCAGGGCCAGAGACAAACCAGCTATGTGGGATAACCCGGAAGCACCCAGGACAACAAACAAAACAGTCATCATGAAGACTTCTCGTGACCTGGTTGCCGCTACCAGGTGAAACAATGGTCGCAACAACCAACGGCCCGCCAACATGATGGCCGCAAGCACAATAATACTCTTGATTAAGGTCAGACCTAATAAAACCGTTATGCCCTGCTCACCGGCCCCGGCCATGGCAGGAATTAATATCATCAGCGGTACAACAATTAAGTCCTGGAACAATAAAACGCCAAAAGCTGCTCGCCCATGACGGGAATTTTGCTCAAGCTGCTCAGGCAACAGTTTCATCACGAGCGCCGTCGATGACAATGACATGACACCGCCAATCAGGATGGCCGCCTCAAGCTGTAGTCCCAGGAACCACAAGATAGTGGCGAATACCGTGCCGGTAATCAGCACCTGAGCGCCACCCAGGCCAATAACCAGGCGGCGCATGGCCATCAGGCGCGGCATGGAAAATTCCAGGCCAATACTGAATAACAGGAATACCAGGCCGAACTCAGCCAAAAATCGAATCTCTTCGGTATTGGATAACCAGCCGAGACCATAGGGGCCAATCAGAATGCCGGTCACCAAATAGGCCAGAATCTGGGGCAACCTGATGTAATGGAACAATGCCACCATCACGATGGCGACACCCAGTAAAAGCAGGATATGATGAAAGGTATTGAGTTCCATGGGATAAATTACCCTGTCTGATATACTCGCCCAAGACTACCTGAAGCTGGTGAAAAGCACGAATGACTAAAAAAGATTCATACCAAGAATATGCAAATGCAGTATTAAAACTGGAAGCAGAAGCACTGGCTGCGCTTATTCCACGACTCGATGATAATTTTGATCGGGCCTGTCAGATTATAGCCAAGACATCAGGCCGGGTGGTCGTCACGGGCATGGGAAAATCAGGACATATTGGTGGCAAGATTGCCGCGACCCTGGCCAGTACCGGCACGCCCGCTTTTTTTGTCCACCCCGGCGAAGCCAGCCACGGCGACCTCGGCATGATTACACCTGATGATACTGTACTGGCCCTGTCTAACTCTGGTGAAACCAATGAAATCCTGACCATCCTGCCCATTATCAAACGAATGGGGATCAAATTAATTGCCTTTACGGGCCAGGTAAATTCCAGTCTTGGCAAGCAAGCCGATGCGACCATTTACGTCGGCGTCGACAAAGAGGCCTGTCCCCTGAACCTGGCGCCAACATCGAGCACCACTGCGACCATGGCAATGGGAGATGCCCTGGCCGTGGCCTTGCATAAGTCTCATGGCTTCACCGAAGAAGATTTTGCCCGCTCTCATCCTGGCGGCCAGTTAGGTCGGAGATTATTGCTGTATGTAAAAGATATTATGCATGGGGGCGACGAGATTCCCCGTGTGAATGTCGATGCCAGTCTCCGCGCCGCCCTACTTGAAATGACTGGCAAAGGCCTGGGCATGACGGCAGTAACAAACGATGAGGGTGGTTTGGTCGGCATTGTCACTGACGGTGACTTGCGAAGAATTCTTGATAAGGAAATAGATATTCATTCGGCCAAAGTGTCTGAAGTCATGACAAAAAATCCAAAAGTTACTTACCCCGATAAACTTGCAGCCGAAACCGTTCAGCAAATGCAGGCACTAAAAATAAATGGACTGTTTGTCATTGACCAGGATGGCAAAGTTGTAGGCGCGTTAAACATGCATGACCTGCTCCGCGCCGGTATCGTTTGATAATCCCACTGAGAAAATTAACTTATGAGTGAATTATTTTCCCTGCCATTTGATGTTGATGACGACGTTATCGCCCGTGCAAAAAATATTAAACTTGTCATTTTTGACGTTGACGGCGTCTTAACCGATAGCAGTTTGTTTATTGGTGATGACAGACAGGAATATAAAGCTTTTAACTCAAAAGATGGCCATGGCCTGAAAATGTTGATCCAGAGTGGCGTCGAGATCGGGATTATCACGGGCCGCACTTCTAAAGTTGTAGAGCACCGTGTTCAGGACCTTGGCATTAAACATGTTTGCCAGGGCTGCCATGATAAACTTCCGGTATACGAAAAAATGATCTCAGAGCTGGGCTTACTGCCCGAAGAAACTGCATTTGTTGGTGATGACGTGGTGGATTTGCCCATCATGCTGAAAGCAGGCCTGGCAATATCAGTCAATGATGGCCACCACCTGGTTAAACATTATTGCCACTGGACGACACCTGCCAACGGCGGCCGGGGAGCTGCCCGGGAGATATGTGAAATGATTATGCACGCCCAGAATAATTATGCCTCTGCAATGGAAAAATACCTGTAACTGACCAACATGCCAGGCAAAAAAAAACTTCGCCACGTGCTTCCCACGTTATTAATCACGCTCACAGGTGCGCTAGGCTGGTGGTTATCAGACCTGTTGTCTGTAAAAGATCTGGGTATTGAAGAAAAAACAGGTCCCACGCCTCTATTTAGCATGAAAAATATGACCGCATCTTTTATTGATGATAATGGCATAAAAAAATATACCCTCATGGCAAAAACCATGAATCGTTACGACGGCAAACGCGGCACCACACTCAAAAACCTGCATCTCATTCAACACAAGCCCGGTCGTGCAGACTTACATACAACAGCCGACAGGGGCTTCCTGTCTGAGGACCAGAAACTTCTTAAAATGCTGGGCAATGTGAAAATTTCAAGTAAAAAGAATATTGACGCCCCGGCAGGAACAATAAGCACTGACACGCTTGAGGTGCGCCTTGATTAAATCACGTTTTACATATCAACGAATGCAAACGATCAGGCCTTTGGTCGCGATACTGCTGGCAAGTACTTTTGCTTTATTGTCCAACCCGGGCCAGGCTGCAGAAAAAATCTGGCATAATACCGATCAACCTGTTTTCTTAAAATCAAAACGCATACTGGTTGATCAAAAAAGTGGCGATATAATTTATCGGGGTAATGTTCGGGTCAAACAAGGTAACCTGGTAATCATGGCTGCCAAAGCTAAAACCTCGAGCAGCGGCAATCAACCGAACCATATTTGGGCCAGCGGCAATCCTGTTGAAATTCATAAAATTAATAATGGCGAACTAGTGGTGCTGACCGCAACCAATGCTCATTACGATTTAAAAACTGGCCTGATAACGTTGTCGGGCAATGTAAAGTTGAAAATGGGCAGTGACACCCTGAACAGTAAAAATCTGATCTACAATGTTAAAACTAATACTATTACCGTTTATACAAAAGATGCGCCACTCTCTGCTTCGTTTAGTCCCGAACGTATTAAAAAGTTGCAGAAATAGAAAATAGTTAACTTATGAGCATTCTCTCAATTAACAAATTGTGCAAATCCTATCGGGGCAGAACAGTCGTAGACAATGTTTCGATCAACATCAAAGGCGGTGACGTAGTTGGCTTGCTCGGACCTAACGGCGCCGGCAAAACAACCTGCTTTTACATGATTGTCGGGCTGATCCAGATGGATAAGGGCAATATCTGCCTGGATGATAACGATATTAGCAAGCTTCCCATGCATCGTCGGGCCAAAATGGGCGTCAGTTACCTGCCCCAGGAACCGTCGGCATTTCGCAGGCTCACTGTCGAACAAAATATCCTGGCAATTCTCGAGACCCGCAAAGACCTCAACAAGCAACAGCGTGAGCAACGTCTTGAAGACTTGCTGCACGATCTGCATATTGAGGAACGCAGGCACACCCTGGCCCAGGCCCTGTCCGGTGGTGAACGGCGACGCACTGAAATTGCCCGGGCATTGGCAACCGAACCCAGATTTATATTACTGGATGAACCGTTTGCCGGGGTCGATCCCGTATCCGTCATTGAAATTCAACAATTAATCAAGCACTTGCAAAGTAAATCCATTGGCGTCCTGATTACAGATCATAATGTCAGGGAAATCCTCAAAATCTGTGATCGCGCCTATATTTTAAGTGATGGTAAAATATTAACCACTGGTAGCGCCGAGGCCGTACTGGCCAACCAGACCGTCAGGGACGTTTATTTGGGTCAGGATTTTCGCCTCTAAATCAGACCTATACACGGAACTTGTTGTATTGTTTCATTATTTATCTTTGTTTCAGTGAGCTACACTTAAAACAAAGCAGGCCAATACGCTTTCAAATAATGAACGTCTTGTACTTAAGCTAAAATGGACCCATTTAAATACCCATGAAGCCATCGCTAGAATTCAAAATTGGTCAACAGCTGACCATTACCCCGCAGCTTCAGCAGGCGATCAGGTTATTACAATTATCTTCACTTGAGTTGGAGCAAGAGATCCAGGAGGCACTGGAAAGCAATCCCATGCTTGAGGAAAGTGATGATCAGTCAAGCCAGGATGGCGCCAAAGCGGAGCAGCCAGACCAGTCTGAGAATGGCTCACCAGAACCCACCGATTTGCACATGGATTCCAGCAGCGGCGATACCGAGAATCCGCCAGACTGGGATAACCAGTATGATGCCACCATCAGCAGTGGCGCTACTCGCACAAACATAGACGGGGATTTCCCCGACCTGGAGGCGCGCAACAGCGCGCCCGAAACCCTGACCGATCATTTGCAGTGGCAGGCACAAATGTCACCATTCTCCGGCCGGGATCGGGTGATCGCAGACAACATCATAGATTCGATTAATGAAGATGGTTACCTGGTCTCACCGCTGGAAGAAATCTGCGCTTCTCTGAATAAGGTCGGCTCAAATAACACGGGTCTTAACAACGACAGCCCGGTCAATAGCGAAGATTTTGATCCATTTGAGCTCGATGAAGTAGAAGCTGTACTGCACTGCATACAGAATTTTGACCCTCTCGGTATCGGCGGCAGAGACCTGGCCGAGACCCTGCAGCTGCAATTACGAGTACTTGATCCAGCTACCCCCTCGCTCGAACAGGCTAAAAAACTGGCCACTGCCGCCAATCTTGCACTCCTGGCCAATCGCGACACAGCCAACCTGAAAAAACAGCTTAAATTTGATCAGGATGCCTTACAGCAGGCAATGCTGCTTATCCAGCAGCTTAATCCACGCCCTGGCAGCAGCATTCACTCGACCCAGGCTGCTTATATTTCGCCGGACGTCATAGTGAGAAAAATCAAAGGTCGGTGGCGAGCCGATCTGAATGGAGACCACTCACCCAAGCTGCAAATCAATAGAATGTATGAGAACATGGCACGTGCAGGCAGTACTAAAACAGACAAAAATGACAAAAAATATCTGAACGAACAATTACAACAGGCAAAATGGTTTTTGAAGAGCCTGCATAGCAGAAATGATACCTTGCTGAAAGTTTCAAAAATGATAGTTGACCGACAGCGAGCTTTTTTGGATCATGGGGCTGAGGCAATGAGGCCACTAGTACTGCACGATATTGCCGAAGCAGTTGAAATGCATGAGTCTACAATTTCAAGAGTAACTACTAATAAGTACATGTTAACGCCACGCGGTATTTTTGAGCTAAAATTCTTTTTTTCCAGTCATGTGGGCACGGTCGATGGTGGCACCTGTTCTGCCACTGCAATTCGCTCTTTAATCAAAAAACTGGTGGCCGCAGAGCCTGTCAGCAAGCCTATTAGTGATAATAATATTGCCAAAATCATGGCGGCCCAGGGCATCAATGTTGCCAGAAGAACAATCGCTAAATATCGTGAATCAATGAATATACCACCTTCAAATCAGCGCAAGGCGCTTATTTGAACCAGCCTATAAAGGAGTACCACAAATGCAAATAAACGTCACTGGACAACATGTAGAAATCACCAGCTCACTCAAAGACTACGCCTCGGAAAAAGTTGGCAAACTCGAAAAACATTTTGATCACGTGACCACCACCCATGTTGTTCTCAGGGTAGAAAAAAAACGACAACTGGCTGAAGCCACCGTAAATGCTACTGGCGCAACCATTCATGCCAATGCCGAAGGAGAAGATATGTATGCAGCCATAGATATCCTGGCCGATAAGCTGGATCGTCAAATTATCAAGCACAAGGAAAAGAAAACCAATCATCATCGTTCCCATGGTGCTGACTTGAAAAGAACCGTAGTAGAATAGAAGATTACAAGGTATTAACAAAATGCAATTACAAGAACTCATATCACCGGAACGTATTGAGTTTTCGATGCCGGTAACGAGCAAAAAACGTTTACTTGAACAACTAAGCACATTGATGCACGCCGACGAACCAGGTCTGGATGAATACGCAGCTTTCCAGTCATTGCTCGATAGAGAACGGCTTGGCAGTACCGGAATTGGTCATGGCGTGGCATTACCACACGGCCGTCTGAAAGGCCTGGATAAGGCAATAGGTGCGTTTGCTACCCTGGAAAAAGAAGTCGATTATGATTCAATTGATCACGAGCCAATCAAGATGGTTTTTGCGCTGCTCGTGCCTGAACAAGCGACAGAAGATCATTTGCAATTACTTGCGAGAATAGCAAATGTATTAAATGATGATGCAACACGGGCAAAAATTTTAGGTGCAAATAACAAAGAAGAAATTTACCAGTATCTCACCAACCGGGAAGCAGGTTGAGCGCATCTGACCCCCTTAACCAACCAAAACTTACTGTTCAGGATCTTTACGAGAAACAGAAAGATCAACTTCAGCTAAAATGGCTCGCCGGTAAATCTGGCAAACAAACTCAACTAGAATCTGGTACGGCCAGGCACCCGGGGCTTGCCCTTGTCGGTCACCTTAATCTCATTCACCCCAATCGTGTTCAGGTTTTAGGTGCGACTGAACTCGGCTACCTTGAAACACAAGATGAACGCAGCAGAAAACACTCGCTAACAGAATTATTCGAATCTGATGCTACGGTTTTAATCATTGTTTCTGGTGAATCCTGCCCGCAAGATTTGCTTGCAGGTGCTGAAACCCATAAGACACCGCTTTTTTTAACGAGCCTGCCCAGCCCTGTAGTCATCGAGAATCTCCAGTACTACTTAACACGAGCACTGGCGCCTTTGTTAACTGTCCATGGCGTCTACATGGAAGTACTGGGCACGGGAATATTCATTCGTGGCGAAAGTGGCATTGGCAAAAGTGAGCTGGCACTGGAATTGCTCAGCCGTAATCACAGGCTAATTGCAGATGACGCGGTAGATTTCGTGCGTGTCGGACCAGATATCCTGGTAGGCCAGTGCCCGAAAATTCTGGTAGATTTTATGGAAGTTCGTGGTCTTGGAATTATCAATGTACGCGCCATGTTCGGTGAAACCGCCACCCGCCATAAAAAAAAGCTGCATCTGATTCTCACACTCAAGCAATTAAAAACCGAGCTACCAGATAATATTGATCGACTTCAGGCTAATTTAATGACCAGCAAGTTACTCGAAGTAGACATTCCCGAAATAATCTTATACGTTGCACCTGGAAGAAACCTTGCTGTACTGGTAGAGGCAGCAGCACGTACTTACATGCTTCGGATGAAAGGCATTGATGCTTACCAGGAATTCTCTACCCGCCAACAAAATATGATTAGTCACAATAAAAATGAATCTGATAATTGTTAGTGGATTATCCGGATCTGGTAAATCTATTGCACTACAGGCCCTGGAAGATTTTGGCTTCTACTGCATAGACAACCTCCCTGCCGGCCTGCTTCCACATTTCGTACAACAACTACAGGAGAGTAATCCAGACGAAAGCCAGTTCGCGGCTGTTGGCATTGATGTGCGCAATCGACTTTTCCTGGATGCTTTACCGGCAACACTTAAAGAGCTCAAAGCACTGGGTATTACACATAAAATTATTTTTCTTGAAGCCAATGATAGTATTTTAATAAAGCGGTATAAGGAGACACGAAGAAGGCATCCCATGACGGATCAAAATACTTCCTTGCTGGAAGGAATAGAACTCGAACGAAAATTACTTGAACCGTTGTCTGAAAATGCTGATCTACGTATTGAAACTGCACACACCACACCAAAACAATTAAGATCAAAAATCCGCGATTTCATTGGCTCTGACAATGAAACACCGATTACGCTTTTATTTGAATCATTTGGGTTCAAAAGAGGTACGCCACTTGATGCAGATTTTGTATTTGACGTTCGCTGCCTGCCCAACCCGTACTGGCAGCCGGAACTACGGGAATATTCGGGGCTGGATAAACCTATCATTTCATTCATGGGTGAACATGAGGAAACTGCTGAAATGGCCACTGAAATTCAGAATTTTCTTGAAAAATGGTTGCCCAACTTTATTGAGGAGCCAAGGAGCTATCTTACTATCGCCATTGGCTGTACAGGCGGACAACACCGTTCGGTTTACCTGGCAAAAAAGATCGGTGACTATTTTACCGGGAAAGGCTACAGGACCCAGGTGCGACACAGGGAATTAACATGACCAGGATACTATTGCTGACTTTTCCTGATTTTGGCGCCAATTTAATAAACGCGGCAGCGCACGTGCTGGCCAGGTCGCTGGATGATATCGGCCTGGTACAGATCTTACCCAGCGACAAAACAGAAGATATTTATGAACAGCTCATAGCAAAAATAAATAAGCAAAAAAATACGAACGGCGCGTTAATCCTGTGCGACATATATGGCGCTACCCATTGCAATATTGCCTGTCAAATTATTGAGCAAGGAAAAATTGAAATGGTGTCAGGACTGAATTTACCCATGTTAATTCGAACCATAAACTACATCAATGAGCCCGTAACCAGGTTATCAAAAATAGCAGCAAAAGGCGGGATTGAAAGTATCAAGATAGTGAATAGTAAAAATCAGTGCGATTGCCCAAAATGAACTGTAACGAAATCACGATTCGCAATAAACTTGGTATGCACGCGCGTGCATCTGCAAAATTCGTAACACTCGCCACTACTTATAATAGTAACATCACCCTTACCCGAAACGGGCAACGGGTAAACGGAAAAAGTATTATGGGCATCATGATGCTTGCTGCATCAGCTGGCAGCCTTATTAATATCTGCGCGGAAGGTAAAGACGAAAAAGAGGCCATCGACGCGCTATCTGAACTTGTGGTTTCTGGTTTCGGAGAAAAAGAATAATGCTTGTCCTTCACGGAGCTGGTGTAAGTAGTGGTATTTGTATTGGCACAGCTTACACGCTTCGCAGGAGTCGGCCTGAAATTTCTGAGTATTTATTACCCGACCATCTTGTTAAAAGTGAAATTGAAAGGTTCTCACGCGCCATAAAAGAAGTTCATCTGCAATTAAGCAAGGTTCTTGAACGAATTCCGTCCAATGCCCCCAAAGAAACATCCAGTTTTATTGACGCGCACATCCTGATACTGAATGACGGCATGATCTCGAAGGAACCGATAGATCTAATCAGGAACAGAAAATGTAATGCCGAATGGGCGCTGCAACAGCAGGGGAAAATGCTGACTGACATGTTCGGAAAAATAGAAGACCAGTACATAAGGTCAAAATCTACAGATGTAATACAGGTAGTAGATAGAGTTATTCGCAATCTCCTGGGGCAAGACGATACGGACCATGATTCATTAAAAAAAGGTCAGATTATTATAGCGAACGATCTCACCCCGGCCGATACTGTCCTGCTCAAGCACAAAAAGATTCGTGCATTCGTTACAGACCTGGGGGGGCCAATTTCACATACCGCCATACTTGCGCGAAGTCTACAGATCCCGGCAATTGTAGCTGTTCATAACGCTACACGCTTCATCAAAAAAGATGAAGATATAATAATTGATGGCAAGCGTGGTGTAGTCATTCTATCGCCCGATAAAAATATTCTCGCTGAGTATCGCAAGCGAAACAGGCACATCACCCAGCTAAGGATTGAATTAGAAAAATTACAAAAAGCGAGATCTGTTACAAAAGACGGAAAAAAAATCCAGCTCCATACAAATATTGAATTACCGGCAGATGTCAAGGCCACTATCAAAACAAATGCTGCAGGCATAGGTTTATATAGAACAGAATTTTTATTTATGAATCGTCTGGATGCGCCTGACGAAGAAGAACAATTTAAAAATTACGTAAAAGTAGTAAAAGCCATACCAAACCGTCCGGTTACGATCAGGACACTTGACCTGGGTGCAGACAAGCAGGTTGATGGCGGAAAGCTCGGTGGTGATGTGGCTATTAATCCAGCACTGGGATTAAGGGCGCTAAGATTATGCCTTAAATCACCAGAAATTTTCAGGCCCCAGCTCCGGGCTATATTACGTGCTTCAGCATTTGGCAAGGTAAGACTAATGCTGCCTATGATATCCGGAGTTGATGAATTACAACTAGCTCTTGAGTTTGTAGAAGAAACAAAAGCTGAGCTAAAAATACGCGGCATTAAATTTGACAAGAAATTACCTATTGGTGGCATGATTGAAATTCCTTCCGCGGCCATTGCAGCCGATTTATTTGCACCCCATCTTGATTTTATGTCTATTGGAACAAACGATCTTATACAGTACACGTTAGCTATTGACCGGGTAGATGATGCCGTAAATTATTTATACGATCCGTTACATCCTGCAGTGCTGCGCCTGATAGTCAATATTATTGAAGCTGGCAGAGTTGCCAAAATCCCGGTAGCAATGTGCGGGGAAATGGCAGGAGATCTGCGATTTGCCAGGCTGCTGTTAGGTATGGGCTTGACAGAATTCAGCATGCACCCTGCTTCACTGCTTGGTATTAAAAAAATAGTCAAGACCAGTAATATTACATCGCTAAAAAGATTTGCAAAAAAGATTTTAGCGATTAAGGATATTGGTGAACTACACGCGACAATTGATTTGGAAAATGAAAAACAAAATAGGCGAACTGCCTCGAAACGATGATCGCCGGGCAATTAAAAATAGATAGTAAAGAATTTATAAAATCTAGCCCAGGCAGTTTGAGTGATGATACTAAAAGCCAGTAACTTTATTTTTTGGCAAAAACGGACCCATATTCTTCAAGGCCTCAGGTGAATACATGTGCGATGGCCGGGCAATATCAACAATGGCCATCAGGCCATTCTGGTAGCGTAACTTGTTGCTGGAGAAACCTTCAGACTCCCGGGGAAGAAATTTTTCATTGAGCACAGATATCGCAGTAATTTTCTTTATGCGAAATGGGCGCCAGAACGGAGGTGGCCTGCCTGAAGCCGAGTAACCGCGCGTTTGAAATCCATCAACTGTCACCTCACCCCTGTCATTTGTATAGACTGCATGAGGCTCAAGCACACGAATTTCCTTTTGCCCGCGATAACGCACGGCAATGCACTGGCCATTCTTGGTTGCCTTTACAACGAGCTTGAGTATGTTTTGTGCCATTTCAATTAATCAAAACTAAGCTAACTACTTATGTTTGTAAGATACCACTTTAAATATGGCACAATCCCGGACGTTCCTGCATTTATCACTGACAAGTGGTCGATTCTAGCCCCCATACGGTATGTTAGCGCGCTATATTAGCAATAACGTTGCCAGACCTAAAAAGACAAAAAACCCGATAACATCTGTTACCGTCGTCAGGGCTACGCCGCTAGCCAGTGCCGGATCTATCCCCAGGCGCTTTGTAAATAATGGAATTATCACGCCAGACAAGGCCGCGATGACAAGATTAATTGTCATGGCCATCCCTATTACCAGGCCCAGCATGGGATTGCCAAACCATAGCAGGGCTACGACACCAATAACAACAGCCCATATAACACTGTTCATAATTCCAATCAGAAACTCGGAGCGAAGTACTTTCCTGGCGTTGCTTTCATCAATCGTGCCCAGGGCAATACCACGTATTACCAATGTCACTGTTTGGGTGCCAGCGTTACCGCCCATGCTGGCAACAATGGGCATCAGCACCGCCAGTGCAACAATTTGCTGAATCGTTTGTTCAAATAAACTGATCACCCACGAGGCAAGCACGGCGGTAATTAAATTAACCCCCAGCCAAACTGCCCGATTACGCGTGCTTCGTGCCACTGGTGCAAATATATCTTCATCTTCTTTCAGGCCAGCGGGTGCCATGATGGAATGATCTGCTTCATCACGGATGACATCTACCACATCATCGACCGTGATCCTGCCAATAACCTGCGAGTCTTCATTTAAAACAGGCGCCGTAATAAGATTGTATTTTTCAAAAGCAGCAGCAACATCTTTGTCAGAATCCATCGCAGAAAATTTTATGGCTTCGGGCTCCATTATTTCATTTACTTTTTTATCCGGGTCAGTCGTTAACAAGCGCCTGACCAGTAAACTCCCTACCAATCGTTCGGCCCGGTCAACGACGAATAATTTATTGGTGTATTCTGGTAAGTCGCCTTGTTTTCGTAAGTAACGTAAAACTACCTCAAGACTAATGTCGTCCCTGATAGTCACGGCATCAACATTCATTAATCCGCCTGCAGTATCTTCAGGGTAAGACAGGACACGATCCAGGCTCTCACGAGCCCGCGAATCCATAGCAAATAAAATTCTGGAAATTACATCATCAGACAGATGCGGGATTAAATCCGCAACCTCATCAGTATCGAGGGCCTGGGTTGCAACAATAATTGCTTCGTCGTCAAGCTCCTGGATGAGATCGCTTCTAACCGCTTGCGGCATTTCAAGCAGGATTTCGCCCATAATGGCGTGATCTACCTGTTGCCATATTTGCCGCCTTAATTCCGGTGGAATGGCTTCCAGTACATCGGCAATATCTGCCGGGTGTAACCCAGCCAGTGATTCTCTGATATCCGCATCAGAGCCCTCCTCGAAAGTTGCGAATAACGCCTTTCGATGTGCTAGAGATTTTGTCTTTTGGGAATTTGGCATATCAACAACACAGTCATTTACAGGTTAATTCTTATACCCGGAGTGTAGTATCCGGATGACAGGCCGACAATTAATTTATTGCCATTCGGGGAACGTATTTTAATACCATGGGTAAACTTACAGTCTTCGATGCTGAATACTGGGTAAACTTCGCCGGATTGCAGACAGTCTTTTTTTGTCCAGATCCGCAATAATAAACCCCGATCCTCTTTCCAGGCGATCCAGTACTATCCCCCATGGATTTACAATCATGCTGTCACCATGGGTTTCGCGGCCATTAACATGGTAACCACCCTGGCCAGGC
>VAPH01019458.1_pt1 | contig 17016 bp, 12 predicted proteins | sample 3393861 | NCBI WGS metagenome assembly VAPH01 (sample SAMN08290439, study PRJNA428436) | hydrothermal vent metagenome | isolation source: Deep-sea hydrothermal vent chimney | place: Atlantic Ocean: South-mid Altantic Ridge | reverse complement strand
TTTTTCAGCAGCCGACTATCTATACAATGTTTTTGTTCATCTGCTGGCCTTTTACAGTATGGGCTTTCTTTCTTCCCAACTTGCGGACCGCTTAAGAAGAGTTACCGAAAACCTGGAAAAAACGGATTTGGACCTGTCGGACCTGAAAGCATTTAGCCGGGACGTAATTGAGTTCATTCCTGTTGGACTCATAACAGCGGATGCTGAGGGAAATGCATTGACCGCTAATTCAGCGGCAAAAAGGATTCTCGGGCATTCGGTTGAGACGATTGAAGGAAAAATTCTTACTGATCTATTTCCTTTTGTCTCTCTTGAGGACGGCTATGATGAAAGAATCGAGGGAAAAATAGACGATGATGGAATCATTCGGGTTATAGGTCTTAGTATTTCACCGCTTAAAAACAGAATGGGCGAAGCTGTGGGCCGGATAGTTATATTCCGTGATCTGACAAAAATCAGAGCTATGGAAATCGATATGCAGAAACGTAAGCAACTGGCCGCAGTAGGAGAGCTTTCGGCTTGGATAGCACACGAGCTACGCAATCCTCTGGCTTCGCTTAAGAGCTCTATAGAGATGCTTCGCGAGGAAAAAGAACCCAGTAGATATTCCTTCCAGTTGATGGATATTGCGGTTAAAGAGATGGATCGTCTAAATGGAATTATCACGGATTTTCTCATTTACGCCAGACCCAAACCGCTTAGTAAATTGACCTTTGATCTAAATGAAGTGCTTCAGGAAATATCTATAGTTTTCGGTTACAGAAAGGATATTCGCATTGTTGACTCAATTCGTGATAAATTGACAATTAACGGCGATCCTGATCAACTGAAGCAGGTTTTTCTGAATCTGCTGCTAAACGCTGTAGAAGCCATGCCGGGTGGCGGAGAGATATATCTTGAAGCCGAAAAACAGAGCGACAGTCTTGAAATACGTATAAAAGATTCGGGTATGGGCATTCCTGAAGAAAACCTTGATAAGGTTTTCTATCCCTATTTTTCTACAAAGGATAAGGGAACAGGTCTTGGACTGGCTATTGCATACAGGATAGTAGAAGAACACAATGGTTTACTCCAGGCAGCCTCACCGCCTGAGGGAGGGGCTGTTTTTACTGTGAGATTGCCAGTATAGCCAATAAATGCGCAAAAAAATACTTATAGTAGATGATGAACAAAGCATGCGGGAAGTGCTAGGAATTCTCCTGGAGAAGGAGGGGCATGATGTTACCTCCTGTGAGGGGGGAGTCGCGGCTCTTAAGGCTCTGCAAAAGGCGGTATTCGATATGGTGATTACCGATCTTAAGATGCCGGAAGTAGGAGGTATTGAGGTTTTAAGAAGCGCAAAAAGTGTGAATCCTGATACGGTTGTACTGGTTATTACAGCTTTTGGAACTGCGGAATCCGCGGTGGAAGCTATGAAGCTGGGCGCTTGTGATTATATCAACAAACCTTTCAAAGTCGATGATATACGGTATATTGTAAAAGAAGCCCTGGATAGTTCTGAACAACCTTTAGATAAAACGAAGCTGGAAATGTCCAGGCATGAAGAGCCAGCTTTACAAAAAATTATCGGTCAAAGCGCTGCAATACGGGAAGTGCTCGAGTTATTGCCCAAGATAGCTGTGAGCGAAGCCAATGTTATGATCACTGGCGAATCCGGCACAGGAAAAGAGCTTGTGGCAAAAGCCGTTCACCAGTTAAGTTCCCGCAAAGCGGCTCCTTTTGTGACAGTTAACTGCGGAGCTATTCCTGAGAATTTACTGGAGTCGGAACTATTCGGGCATGTAAAAGGCGCTTTTACAAATGCAGTAGCCAACAAAAAGGGACTCTTCGAGATTGCTGGTGAGGGTACGCTTTTTCTTGACGAGATAGGTGATCTGCCTTTGCCGCTTCAGGTGAAAATGCTTCGTGTTCTTGAGGATGGAGCTTTTCGCCGGGTGGGCGGAACTGACGTTATCTGTGTGGATGTGCGTATTGTTTCGGCTACAAACAAAAACCTGAAAGAAGCTCTGAAGGAAGGAACCTTCCGCGAAGATCTTTATTACAGACTCAATGTTCTGCCACTTAAACTACCGCCGCTTAGAAACAGGACAGAGGATGTGTCGCTTTTAATCAGGCATTTTTTGGGTAAGTTCAAGCCACTCAAGAAAATTTCGCACGAGGCTATGGAGATTCTGAGCCGCTATCCCTGGTGGGGAAATGTGCGCGAACTCGAAAACACAATGGAGCGACTTATGGTTCTAAGCAGCGGGGGTACTATTACGGAAGAGAATATTCCGGATGAAATCAGAATGCCTGACTCGTTGCCGCTTCCACAGGACATTCCGGTAGGAGGTGTTAACCTGGATGGCATAATTGAGGATATTGAAAAACGCTATCTGATTAAGGCGCTTCAGAATGCAAAGGGAGTTAAGACAGATGCGGCTAAGCTTCTTAACCTCTCATTTCGCTCATTTCGACACCGGTTGTCAAAGTATGACCTGGGAGAAAAGGACTAAAGACGGGCTGAGATAGCAGTTGAATCTCATCTGAAAGCCAAATCCTGCTTCCGCATACGTTTACGAACTTTGCCTCGGGGTTTTCAAACAGCACAAGATGAGCATCCGTCAGATTTTGTTGATTTGTGTATGTATCCCCGAGAATACGTCTTTCCTCGTCATGAATTGCCTCTTCTAAAAGCTCCACTGCTTCCGAAGGCTTGCGGTCTTTGAAGTATTTCTCAAGAAGCGGGTAGCCTGAGTCTGCCAATGTTTTGGCATGCCTCCGCAGCAACAGCTTGATGGCCTTTGATGATGCTGACTGGAACGCTCCTGCACGTATACATACATGCTGGCTGAGCCCTGATGAATCCTCTACCCAGTTTTCTATCCGTTCCTTTGCATGTCCCATAGCGCCATAATTTATGCGTTGATGTTCAAAATTATAGAAGGTGGAGTAACCCACCATAACACCTATAGATAATTTTTCATCAAGGCTGATCAGGGGATCAAATGAAACTCTGCATGCAGAGGCAACCTGATCCGGGGTGGATATTTCTATGGGAAAGCCGACCTCGCCCAGTGCCGTGGCGAAAAAAACGTAGTCAAATGTTGACCCTGACAAGGCAGCGATCTGGTCTAAAACGCTGTTATCCGTTATATCCCCGAATATAGCTCGGTTAACTCCTTCAATGTTTATATCCTCATACTTCCGACCGTACCATAGCGCCGTAATATCCGCTTCCGCACCAAAGTGTTTGCGAACAGCGTTGATGGCTGCTGTTCCTGCCACACCTGTACCGCCTATAACCAGAAATTTCTTCATAATTTTAGTTACTAGGTTTTTGTTGGAAAAAAGAGCTACTTAAAATAAAAAATCCGCTATTACGATGATGGTGGAGCTGATCGGGATCGAACCGACGACCTCTTGAATGCCATTCAAGCGCTCTCCCAACTGAGCTACAGCCCCATTAAATACTTCTCAATAAATATTGCTCAATATATCATCGGCAAAGAATCAAAGTCAAGATTTTTTCAATCTTTTTTCAAATTTTTGTCAAACTTTTTTTAAAATTTTTTCAAAAACTTTTAAAAAAAATCAAAAAAACTTCAAAAAGTCCAATAACATTATCCAAAAAATCTAAAAACGAAAAAATATGTCTTTGCCGGTGCCCACTTGAATACGGTATACTTTTTGAATCATGATTGAACCATTTAGCACAACCGGAATCGGAAGTCTACCTCACACTGTCTCTGTCGATGCGTGCAGATTGATACTGGAATCTGTTGATATACCCTTCTGGCCCCAATTGCCCCGCCTGGGAATACAGGAGCTAATGATCCCCCAGTACATCGAAGGTTTTCCCCTTGCTTTAATAGAGGATGAAAATGTCTGGGCGGTTGACGGTAAGCAAGAGGATGTGTTCGCCTTCTACAGCGCTATGGAGTCTGATGAAGGTTTTCCGATCAGCCATGAGTATGCGAAAGGTCTTTACTCATTTTTGGATGAACTAAGTAAACGGCCCAGTTTACCAATAATCAAAGGACATATTACCGGCCCGCTCACTTTTACATTAGGACTTACGGACCGTGAAAAAAGACCTCTCTACTTTGACGAAGAAAAAAGAGAGTTAGCCCTTGCGCTTTTAAAAGGAAAAGCCAGGTGGCAAATTCAGCTTCTTAAAAAGTTTGCCAGTGATGTGATTATATTTATTGATGAACCGATTCTCTCGGCACTTGGCACATCCAGCTACGTGGGGGTTGCCGAAGAAGAGGCAGCACGGCTTCTGCGGGAGACGGTGGAGAGTATAAGGGTGGCTGGTGGGATATCAGGCATTCACTGCTGTAGCAGGGCTCATTGGCCGCTTATTGTGGCATCCGGTGTCGATATTCTTAACTTCGATGCCTATTTCTACGCTGAATCGCTACGCATCTTTCCTGACGAGGTTCAGAGTTTTGTAAACAATGGTGGTACGATCGCCTGGGGAGTTGTCCCTACGACCGAAGAAATTTGTAAGACCGACCTTAAAACCATCACAAGCAAGCTCCGGCAAGGCCTGAGTATTCTGGTAGACATAGGTGTGGACAAACAGAAGGCTTATAATCAAAGCATGATTACACCCTCGTGCGGAACCGGCTCCCTTGATGTAAAAGATGCAGAAAAAGTCTTCTCCTTTCTTAAAAACATTAAAAATAATCTTCAGAGTATTTTGTGATTTTTAGCACGTGTATCAAAAAGCCTTAATGTCAAAAAAAGGAAATATGATTGATCAACAACGTGGAAAATTTATAGTGTTAGAAGGCGTTGAGGGCGCTGGAAAAACTACACAGATCCCGCTGCTCGAAACTTTTCTAAAAACCGGGGAGATCCCTGTTCTGAAAACCCTTGAGCCCGGAGGAACCATAGTAGGTAGGCGTATACGGGAAATTCTACTTGATCCAAATTTGCCAGCTATGGCGGCACTTACAGAACTGCTTCTCTACAATGCGGCCAGAGCCCAACACGTGGAAGAGGTTATAAAGCCTGCTTTGAATGCTGGCACATATGTGATATGTGACAGGTTTTCTGATTCCACACTTGCCTATCAGGGATACGGTAGGGAACTTGACCACGACATTATTAATCGCCTGGACGAAATTGCCACTGGCGGTCTTATACCGGATCTTACAATTATCCTTGATCTTTCGGTGAATGTTGGTCTTGCCAGAAACGCAGGGGCAGGAAAGATTGACAGGATGGAACTTGAGTCGCTTGAGTTTCACAAAAGAGTCAAAAATGGGTTTCATGAAATAGCAGCTAGAAAGTCTCATGCAGTGCTTATAAGTGCTGTGGGCGGGCCGGAAGAGGTTCAACAGAGGATACAAAAAGTTATTAAAGAGCACTTATGTCTTTAGATGCGGTTATAGGGCAGGATGATACAATAGGAATTCTTCGCGGTATTCTCAGGAAAGGATTTATTGCACACTGCTACCTGTTTTCGGGTGAGGACGGTGTAGGTAAAACCCTTGCCGCTCACGAGTTTGCAAAGGCTCTTATCTGCAGGGAGGCAGAGGCCGACTCCTGCGGGGTTTGTTCAGCCTGCTGCAGGATAGACTCCGGCATTCATCCGGATGTCCATGTAATAGGAGGGGAAGAAAGACAGATAAAGATCGATCAGGTTCGCCTTATTGAGACATCTTTGTCCAGAAAATCTTTTGAGGGAGGCCTTAAGGTTGTTGTTGTAAAGGATGCAGAGACAATGAATCCGGCAGCAGCCAATGCGTTCTTAAAAACACTTGAAGAACCACCTGACAGTAGCATTTTAATTTTGGTCTCTTCCAGGTCGGATCTTCTGCCTGAAACAATACGCTCCCGTGCCCAGAAAATACGATTTTATCCACTGCCCCGAATAGAAATTGAAAAGATTCTGGCGGCGCAAGCAGTGCCTGATGCCGCTCTTCGCGCCATGTTGTCCGAGGGGAGATTGAACAAGGCTCTTGATCCGGATCTCTGCCGGAACAGAAACGATTTTCTGAAGGGCCTTGAAATGGCGCTTAGGGGCACGGCTGATGCTGATCAGCTCTGGAAGGATCGGAGGGATATTGATGAGTGGTTTGACCATGCCATAGTCTGGGGCAGGGATCTGATGGTTTATAAATCCTCCGGTAACTCTTCTCTTCTTATTAATGCCGATCAAGAGGCCGCAGTGCGGAGTGCTGTCGAACAGACTACGCTCAAGGCGTTGTCAAAGCTTTTGTCCGAGTTGTTTCGCCTTAGACAACTGCTTCGGTTCAACCTTAACAAGCAGCTTACATTTCAGCACATTCTCATGCAGTTCAGGAGTGTTTTGCGGTAGAATAAATAGTTTTATTAGACATAACCACGTTAAACCAAAATAAAACAAAGATATATGACCATGATTGTAAATGCCAGGCTGAAGGCCAGTGGAAAACAACAGACATTCGAAACGGATACTCTGGAGGTAAAACGTGGAGATAAAGTCGTTGTGTCTCTGGAATCAGGAGTGGATATCGCCACGGTATTAAGCACCTCAGCTATAGCAGAAGAGCCGGGTAAAAAAACTTTTAAGAGAGTTGTTCGAATTGCTACTGACGAGGATGTAAAAAATGACGAAAACAATACTCGCATGGAGGAAGAAGGACGTGTTTTCTGTCAGGAAAAGATAAAGAGCAGTGGCCTTCCCATGCGCCTTGTTGGTACCAGGATAACCCTGGATAAAAAGAAATTCGTCTTTTACTTTACCGCCGAAAAAAGGGTTGATTTCCGGGAGCTGGTAAAAGATCTGGCCTCGAAGTTCAGAACCAGGATAGAACTCAGGCAGATTGGAATTCGTGATGAGGCCAAATTTCTGGGAGGAATCGGAAGTTGCGGTCGAGAGCTTTGCTGCAAACTCTTTCTTACCCGGTTTGCGCCTATCTCGATTCGGATGGCCAAAAGGCAGGATATAGCCTTAAATCCCTCCAAACTTTCTGGACTCTGCGGTCGCCTGATGTGTTGCTTGAGCTACGAACATATCCGGGATAAGGCTGGTGCAAAAGAAAACCCGGTCTGTACTCCAAGGACTGAGGCGACAAAATCTGAAAAAACAGCTCAAGAAATCTCGTCTTTGGATCTTCAGGCAAAAGAAGAAACAAGCGTTGGTAAGACTGGTCGGAATGCTGAAACGCATGGGGAAAAATCTGACAATACCGAAACATCCGACGGGAAACCAGTTCAAAAGAAGGTGGTAAAATCGCCAAGGAGGAGAAGACGTTCCAGGAGAAAAAAGGCTTGATAGGGGAGAAATGATTAAAAAATGAACGGTAAACTTTATGTTACCACTCCGATTTACTATGTGAACGACATTCCGCACATAGGCCATGCATACACAACTGTAGCGGCTGATATACTGGCCCGTTACAACCGCTTGTGCGGACGCGACGTGTTTTTCCTGACAGGCACGGATGAACACGGGCAAAAAGTGGAAGAGGCTGCTGGAAACCGCAGGATATCTCCCAAGAAGCATGCGGACCTTATGGTTCTGAATTTTAGTAAACTCTGGAAAAAACTCCTCATAACCAATGACGCATTTATTCGTACCACTGATGAGGCGCATATTCGTACAGTGCAGGGAATTCTGCAGATGCTTTGGGATCGTGGGGAGATTGAAAAGCGTCCCTGGCGGGGATGGTACTGCACTCCGGATGAACGTTTCTGGACAGAAACCGACTTGATTGATGGCAATTGCCCCGATTGCGGTCGTACTGTAGAACTTATTGAAGAAGAGAATTATTTTTTCCTCATGTCTAAATATCAAGATCGTCTTATGGAGCACATACAGACAAATCCGGAATATATTCTGCCGGAGTTCCGTAAAAATGAGGTTATGGGGTTCCTCAAAAGCCAGCCCCTGGGTGATCTGTGCATCTCCAGGCCCCGGCTTCGTCTTTCCTGGGGAGTTCCTATTCCCTTTGATGAAAATTTTGTCACTTATGTCTGGTTTGACGCACTTTTGAATTATTTTTCGGCCACAAGATACTTGGCGCCCAAAAGCAGCAATGCCGGGCATACGGGAGAAGAATCCCTTAGCCAAACCTACTACAACGGCGAGGGCGAGTTCTGGTGGCCGCCTGATTATCACATCGTGGGCAAGGACATTCTTACAACCCATGCCGTTTACTGGTCCACAATGCTTATGGCCTTGAACCTGCCACTTCCTAAAAGCCTGTTTGCCCATGGATGGTGGACGGTGGATGGCAAAAAAATGTCTAAAAGTATGGGAAATGTTGTGGATCCCAACGAAATGGTGGAAAAATTCGGTGCAGATGCCCTGCGGTATTTTCTACTACGCGAAGTGCCGTTTGGTCTGGATGGCGATTTTTCAATAAACGCTTTGGCAGGTAGAATTAACAGTGATCTGGCTAACGATCTCGGCAACCTGGCAAGCAGAGCGCTGAACATGATTGTGCGTTACCGTGATGGAATAGTTCCTGCTCCAGGTCCTGAAGGTGAGAGGGAATCAGAGCTGAGAGCCGCGGCAGAGGCGGTTGCGGGTCTTATAGGCAATGAACTCAAAAAACTTCGCTTTAATAAAGCTCTGGAAGAAATATGGAAGCTGATTTCACTTACCAACAAGTACATAGAAGATACAGCTCCGTGGAAGCTTGCTAAGAGTTCAGCAGATAAAGAGAGTCTAAACACTGTCCTTTACAGTGTTGCAGAATCATTGCGGCTACTTTGCGTCAATTTAGCGCCGTTTCTGCCTGAGAGCATGCAAAATCTTTGGGCTCGCCTGGGGCAGGAGATCAAATTGGATAAGATAAATCTGAATGAAGAGAGAAAGTGGGGCCTGTTGCGCCCCGGCACTGTTGTTATAAAGGGGGAATCATTGTTTCCAAGGGTGGATATGAAAATAAATAATTTAAATAATGTAAATAGTTTAAATAGTTCAAATGTTTTAAAAGAAAATGAAACTTCAGATGAGAAACTCACATATGTTCAGTCACCTGAGAGTGACTGCAAGGCAGACAACCTCATAACAATAACTGACTTTGCGCGCGTGGAATTAAAGACTGGCAAAGTTCTGGCAGCAGAGAGTATAAAAAAATCAAATAAATTACTATGTTTACAGGTCGATACTGGAGGGCAGGCTCGACAGATAGTGGCCGGGATAGCGAAGTCTTATACCCCGGAGGAGCTTGTGGGCAAGACGGTTATAGTGGTTACAAACCTTGCGCCAGCCAAGCTTTTTGGAGTCGAGTCACAAGGTATGCTTTTGGCCGCATCCGGCAACGGAAATGGACTGGCACTACTTACCACGGATCAAACAGTAGCACCTGGAGCTAAAGTAGGTTAACAAAAAGGACGAAAAGTAAGTTGGGTAAGTTTTTGCATATTCGCTACTGTTTTTGACTTTTACCTCCTTTTACTAATGTGCGCCGAGCCAAATAATACAGCCAACTCCCAGTCTCAGGACATGAGTCTTCTGGCAGAACTTGTTAAAGAGCTAAATATCTCGCGCCGTAATGTCACGTCCTATCCCGAAGAACACCCCTTAATAAAAAACTCGCTGGCCAAGGCTATAAGCCTGCTAGGCCATATCCTGGAAATCCGTGATCGGGTAACCTTTGGTGTAATCAAGGACTCTCTGATGGTATGGCAGAACTACCTGGATAACAAGAACCCTGTTTTCCGGGATTTTGCCACAACGCTTTTTAACCGGGGGATTGCCGCTGTCACTTTTATCAGGGATTTAAACGAAAACGAACTCCTTATGTTCAACGAGATTTTAAACAAGGATCCTGAAGAGATAGCGGAAAAAGGTGGAATCGAGCAGATTATAAATAGTTTCGGAATCCTTCATATACAGGTAACAGCTATAGACTACAGCCTGTTAGGTGCTACCGAAGAAGAACTGATAGATGATTTTTCCGGCCAACCTATTCCTCTTTGGGAGGGTTTTGTCTACGGCCTTATGGAGGGGACCCTCGACCCTCATGGCGAGCAGCTTTCCAGCACATTTGAAATAGATCCCGAAACTCTGGCAAGAGTTTTAAACGAAAGCCCTGAAGAGATTTCGACCAAGACCAGGGGCGCAAAGTATGAGCAAACTATTACGTCATTTATGAAAAAGCTTGGCGGAGAACGCATCGCGGAAGAGTCTGAGTCCGAAAGCTCTTGTGTCTCAGCCTCTGACAACTTCTCGAAGTTCGTTGGCAAACTTAAACCTGATCTGAAAAGACAGTTTCTTTCAGGCATGCTTAAAACCATGACGCCAAGACACGATCTGGCCAAAAAGGTTCTGCCAATGCTACCGTCGCAACTTGTCATAGAGGCATTTGAGGATGTCAATCAACAGGAAACATACATCCCACCAACCACGTTGTCTGTGCTTAAGAAGCTGGCGAATATTTCTATAGATAAGGCTAACAGTTCGCAACTGGTTGCAGCAGAGCGGAAAGACAGCGAAGCTGTCATGAAGGAGAAGCTCCAGAATATTTTCAACGAAGATGCCGATTTTGCATTCCTGCCAGAATCATATCAAGACACGCTTGATACCATTATGGCGACCGAACAGATCTCGGCCTCTGAGGAAAAAGAGATTATTAAGTTGACCAAGACGATGGACGAGCTTACAGTTGAACCCCAGGTTGCCTGTATTATCTTCGAAATAATGAAGTATGGTCCAACTGAGGAAGAATTGGAGGTTTTGAAAAGAAACCTTCAGGATCTTTGTAAATATTTTCTTGACACAGGTGATATTTCAAGCTTGATAAAAATATACGAAAATCACACTAGAGCTGATAGTCAGGGACGATCTCCTCTTGGCGTTTCAGGTGGCATATGTCAATTCGGGCAGGCCGACTTTCTTGGGGAAATACTTGACGGACTCGCTTTTTGGGAGAAGGAAAAGCATGCGGAAATCAATACACTTATCCAAAAAATAGGCCAGCCTTTTATAAAACCGATGCTTGATAGATTAGCGGTGGAACCCTCAATCTCGATAAGACGATTTCTGATCGACAGGCTATCGGAGATGGGGGCTATGGCCAAGGATGGTATTATTTCAAGGCTAGATGATGAACGCTGGTACTTTATCAGAAACCTTGTTCTGATTCTGCGCAATATTAACGATCCAGGTGTGCTTGAGCATCTGCATAATAAAATAAATCATTCACACCATAAAGTGCGCCTGGAAACACTCAAAGCCATGCTTCAGTTCCAGGATCCAGACGCTGAGCAGATGCTGCTAAAAGATATGGAAAGTCAGGATACCGATGTACGGATTAACGCTGTTAAAATTGCTGCCTACAGCAAAAGCAAGACGGTCTTCGATAAATTAAAAAGAATTATAAGTAAAAGCCCATTTATGGAATTTGACTTCGATTTTGATTTTAAAAAGGCGGTCATTCACGCTCTTGCGGATATAGGCAATACTGATGTTCTTCCAGCATTGAAACGTTTTCTTTATTCCAGAAGCCTGTTTCACCCGGTACTTCATAATCGCTTGAAAACCGAGGTTGTTCGCAGTCTTGGCCGTTACCCGGTAGATGATGTTATCGCGATTCTGGAAAAAATTGCAGGATCACAAAACGAAGAACAGGCCATGTTGGCTCGTGCCGCTATTCAGACAGCAAAAAGCAGAGGCCGCTTGTGATACCGCAATCCAGAAAAGCCGAGCTGGAGACATTTATCGGCAAATTGGTCAGCGCTGTGTCGAATGCTGCTCTGTATTCTCCGAAACATATTCAGGTGAAACGTCTTATTGCAAGCGCATTTTCCTGCCTGGACGATGCTATTGGATCAACTGGTGAGATCTCTCTTATGATTATTGATGATGAGTTGATCTGTGAGGGCAGCCCTGTTGGCAACAACATGTATCTGAACAGATTTGCTCAACTACTTAAAAACCGTGGCATAGGAACTATAAGGATAATAACTGGTGTAACGCCGGATGAGATGCTGATGCTGATAAGCTCTTTGGCCCTTCAGCACGATAGACGGCGGGAAGTGCGTTCTTCGGAACATATACGTCTTGGAAAAGTGGAGGTAAGGGTAGTAAGCCAGGAGGAGGAAGGAGCGGCCGTAGGAGAGGGCGATAAACTTCCTAGATTCACGATTTCAGATCTGTCAGTTCATGAGCAGGCAAAACTGATGGAAATTTATGAAGGAGTGAAAAAGCATAACAAACTTAGTGTCTCCGGTATTTATGACGTGGTTTCTAATTTCATAGACGCTTTTAAGCAGGAAGCCGATCCTTTCATGGCCCTTGCCGCCTTGCGCAGCGCTGATGAGTATACATTCACTCATTCAACTAATGTCTGTATTCTGAACCTGTCCCAGGCTATGTCAATGGGCATTGAGGGGCAGCTCCTTCACGATGTAGGTATATCGGCCATGCTTCATGATATAGGAAAACTATTTGTCCCTGAAGAAATTCTATCAAAGAAAGGCCAGCTAAGCGATTCTGAGTGGAAACAAATGAAACAGCACCCGATAAAAGGAGCACAGCATCTTCTGGATACGCCTGGAGTACCAAGACTGGCTGTGGCTGTGGCTTTTGAACATCACATGCGTTTCAACTTTGAAGGTTATCCCAGGGTTCCAAAGGGGTGGAAACAAAATCCATGCAGTCAGATGACCGCAGTCTCCGACTTCTTTGACGCCATGCGCTCCAGACGTTCCTACCGTGATCCTTTGGAAGCGGAAAGGATCGCAGCCATAATGCACAGCAGAGCAGGTCTTGACCTGAATCCGTTGCTGCTCAAAAACTTTTTCCGACAACTTGATAGCGTCTCGAATCAGGAATAATTTCTGAACAACAATAATTTTTACAATAACTTCCGCTACTTGACCTGCTGAACCTTGTATAAATATACTATTCGTCCAACCTTCAGTCTATCCACATGTAGTTAAGCCGAGATAGCTCAGTTGGTAGAGCAGCTGATTCGTAATCAGCAGGTCGTCGGTTCAACTCCGATTCTCGGCTCCACTTATCACTTGCAGCGTGCAAGAATATGGATCGTTTATTTAAACCTGAGTTGAGCTGTTTTATTGCTCAATCTGCAGTATAGGACAGATCAGACTGATAGGACAGATCAGACCGATAAGTCCGATCCAATAATTGGTAGCTTTTTCTGTTTTCTGACAACTGCCTTCTGTGAACTGTTACAAAAATATAAATATGTTTATTATGCCTATCAGTGCGCCTAGCAGGGCTCCAAAAAGGTTTATATATTTAAACTGTTCACGCATTATTCCTTCGATAAGGCTTTCGACCTCCAGCAATTCCAGCTTATTTACCTTGCTTTCGACAATCGAGCTTACATCTAAAGACTCCACAAGCTTTGGAACCTCTTTGCTAAGAAGAGACATGATCTGGCCATAAATATAGCGCTCCAAGCCGCGGACTATGCCCTCAGGAAGTAGAGTAGATAGTTTTCCTACCTTTTTTTCTTTTATAATATTATTCAAAAGGCCTTTCACTGTCTGCCGTGTAAGGTGTTCAAACTCATCCGTATAAATAAATTTCAGCGCTTTGCTCTTAAGTGTATCTTTGCCAATTTCCACGGACTTTTTAGAGAGAGTCAGCCTCAGTAGACTTCCGAATTTTGCTTTGGCTATGGAATTCATGCTACTTATGATTCCATCCATTATTAGATTATGGAATTTCTCACCCTCAACTGCTTCAAGTATGTTTTGCTTGATGATGTTACGAGCTGAGGTTACCTTGCTGTAGGGGAGGCGGCTTAGAAACTCTGCAAGTGGACGCTTTAAAAAACCATCAATTAATTCTTCAAGAAATGTCGTTATTTTTTTCTGTGTCTCCGGTGATTTAAGCGCTTGCGATATCTCTGCTGAGCTTCCTTCCAAAAGTTCGTCAATTTTGGAATTCAGCATATCATCAGTTAATTTGACAGATAGAATTCTTGCAAGAAAACCAAGGTTTCCAAGAAGACCTTTTACTGCACTTTTAGCGCGGTTTCGGAGTTTTTCTCTGAAGGAGGGATCGTAGACAAGCGATGAATGTTTTTCCAGAAAACGTGGCAGTTCGGTTGTTATTTCTCTGAATAAGGCTTCTTTAACGCCTGCGGGCATGAGTTCCTCTATTGTTTTACCAGAGGCTAGAAAAGACTCCACCTTTTCGTCCACGAGTTTACTAATTGCCTGAGATAGTTGTTTGCTCTTCCGGGCGGATCTAATTCTATCGTCTGCGATCTCCACTATTCTCTTGATACTTTCCGGACCCAGTAGTTCCTCAACAGTGCTTTTTAAAGCAGAATCTATCCCTTTGTCCATTGCCCGGTCAAGTTCTTTCTGAAAAGATTCGGATCGTACGTGTAAGACTATGGCATCAACCACGGCACTTTCCAGATAGACCATAAGATTCTGCCACAGGCCTTTGAAATCTTCAGGCAGCATCGATTCTACATTTTTAAACTCTCTGTTTAATATGTTGTTTAGAGTGTTCTCGACAGTAAGGCGCATGCTGTTGCGGAAGGCTTCATTTTCGATCATTCCAGCTATGTCATCCCTGGGCAACAGATGCTGCCCAACCATACTTCCCATGTTTTTTGCAAAATCGCTTCTTTTAGCTGGGATAACGCCAGGCGTCATAGGTACCCTAATGCCTAAAATATGCCAGACATTTAATGGGCGGAAAAGCATTCTAATAGCGAGGTAATTTGTGAGATATCCGATAGCCGCCCCGCTAAGGGGCGGTATCAGGTAGATGAGGTAAACATCCATGAGTTAAATTGACAAATGACAAAAAGACTAAAAACTAAGAACTAAGAAATATGTCCTGATAGCAGTTCAGTATGAAATCAGAACTCTACGCCAACCTCTGCAAAGGGACCACTGAACTTCAGGTCGGCCTTTATGTCATCCACATCTATCTTTATGCTTTCCTGCCGCCAACCTACGGCTATGAAGGGTTTTAAAAGAGGTATTCCCAGGGGCTTTACCTTGACTCTGCCGATAAAGTCGTAGTAAGAATTGTTGTTATAAGCAATGCCTCTGCCCTCAAATTCGAGGGATACTAGCTTTATAGGGTTTATCTGTGCGCCGACATATATCATCGGAACCGGAATGGTTACGCTGGTTGAGTCTGTAGCAGTGGGCCCTGATGTCACCTGGCCTGTTACCTCTGCACTGAAGTCTAAAATTCTGGCGTTAATGCCTAGCTCAACATTGAGTTTTCCCAAGGTAGCTGTTTTCAAGAAAGGTATGCCGTAATACAAGGCGATATCGTAATGGTCGAGAGTTACCTTTGAGTTGAAGTCCGCATTGCCGTTGAAGGTTTCATCACCAAAGGTAAAATTTTGGCTTTTGTTTCCTTTTCCCTCGAATGCCATTGGCGTTGCAACTAGATAGACATTAGGAATGATAAGAGGCATATCTATTTTTAATCTTCCAAATACCCGGGTTTCTCTGTCGTACTTAAAATCTCCTTCGAGGTCAAGGGTATCAGCTGCGTTGTAGCCTAAAGTTCCGCTTGGACTTTGTCCCCAGGCGCCGATTGCCAGCTCGGCTCCAATTGCATATGCGGATACTGGGACAGTGAATAAAAAAAGCGCTGCAATAATGTATTTCATTAATTTCATAACAAGTCTCCTTTGGGTTTCCGGCACAGCCGGGGTCTGGTAGGGTTTATTATTTTTTATTCTTTGGCTCTTTCTACGTACTGGCCTGTGCGTGTATCTATTTTCAGCCGTTCTCCTTGTTCAATAAAAAGAGGCACTGTCACAGTGTACCCGGTTGAAAGGGTGACAGGTTTTGTTGCGCCTGTTGCTGTGTCTCCTCGAATCCCGGGTTCGCATTGAGTTATATCCAGCACTACGAAATTCGGAACCTCAACAGTGATAGGTATATTGTTATGAAACAGAACCGTGCACAAAAGACCCTCGGAAAGATACTTCCAAGACTCTCCCAGTCTCTCTTTTTCGATAACCACTTGTTCATATGTTTCACTACTCATGAAGTGGTATTCATCACCCTGATTGTAGAGGAACTGCATTTCCTGTTCGACCACATCGGCCTTTTTAATCTTTTCTCCGGATTTGTAGGTACGATCCACCACCCTGCCGTTAATCAGGTTTTTAAGGCGGACTCTGCAGAATGCCTGGCCTTTCCCCGGCTTTACAAATTGCGATTCAACCATTATATATGGATCGTTGTCCAACTCGACTTTCAGTCCTTTTCTAAATTCGCTTGTATTGTACATAGGTTATTATCCTTGGTAAACTTTGAATGCTGTCAATATTAGCAATATATGTGTTCTATACAATCAAAGTCAGGTATCTGATGTCAAGAATAACTATCTCTAACTAAATTATTGCAATCTCTGCTAAAGTTTAATCCGGTAAAAATGTTGATAACAATAAAAACAAAACCAGTATTTTTATGTAAATGCTACGGTTGCAAAATGAATATTATTGCCACCCAAATACTACAAAAGGCATGACCTCAACGTGTGATTGTCAAAGTGCAATAAAGATAAATTGACCTGTTATTCAGCCCAAGATACGTAATCAATTAGGAGGAGTGCAATGAAAAATTATAAATTTCTTACTATGTTCATTATTATTTTATTTTCCATTTCTTCAGCAGTGATAAATTCGCATGCTGGTGAAATCCTGAACTCTGTAAAAAAGAAAGGCTTTATTCAATGCGGGGTGAACACCGGTCTGCCCGGTTTTTCTAACGCTGATGAAAAGGGAGTATGGAAAGGTCTGGATGTGGATATCTGCCGTGCAGTTGCAGCGGCTGTGTTTGGAGATGCTGGCAAGGCAAGATTTATTCCCCTGACATCCAAAGAGCGTTTTACAGCGTTACAATCCGGTGAGGTAGATATTTTATCCCGGAATACCACATGGACGCTTACCCGGGATACCGCTCTGGGTTTGAATTTTACGGGAGTGAGTTATTTTGATGGACAGGGATTTATGGTAAAGAAGGATCTCGGTGTAAAGAGCGCCAGGGAGTTAGACGGTGCAGCAGTATGCTTGAATGCCGGTACCACTACCGAGCTGAATCTTGGAGACTATTTCCGTGCCAATA
>VAPH01055384.1_pt1 | contig 17018 bp, 14 predicted proteins | sample 3393861 | NCBI WGS metagenome assembly VAPH01 (sample SAMN08290439, study PRJNA428436) | hydrothermal vent metagenome | isolation source: Deep-sea hydrothermal vent chimney | place: Atlantic Ocean: South-mid Altantic Ridge | reverse complement strand
GTCTTCGCCAGATAAGCAAAGGACTTATGGAAGTTGGCAGACTCTGGCTTCAGCCAGTAGAGAAGAATCTGGCTATGATTAAATCAGTTTCAGGTGAAGAATATATTACCAAGTACCTGGATGATGGGAGAGGAGTCATTCTTGCAGCGCCACACATGGGCTCATGGGAACTGGCTGGTAGCTACGTTTCTTCCAGATATCCGTTGACGACAATGTATCAGAAACCTCCCCTGAAAGGACTGAACAAACTTATCAAGGATGGACGCGAAGGCAGTGGAGGCAAGTACGTCCCAACTGAGAGAAGCGGTATCCGGGCAATGCTGAAGGCACTTCACGATGGTAAAATGGTTGCCCTGTTGCCTGATCAGGTTCCATCACAGGGTGGCGTCATCGCTCCATTTTTTAACAATCCAGCTCTGACCATAAGCTTACTTAGTAAACTCGCCAGGAAAACAGATGCCATTGTTATTTTTTGCTTTGCTGAACGACTTCCCTGGTCACGCGGCTTTCATATACACTTCTTTCCCCCAGATGAACTCATTTCAAGCACATCGCTGAAAGAATCTGCAACACGTATTAATGCGCAGGTAGAAAAATGCGTTCGAATGGTACCGGATCAATACCTGTGGATATATAAGCGGTTTCAAAAAAATGGTGAGTACTTTTATGATCGGTAGCAGTGATAAAGAAGCTATAAATTCTCTACCCTGGATAACGAGTTCGCCTTCCGCTTGTCCAGCAACAAAGCAAGCAACAAAAAAGGTGAACCCAGCCATAACAGAGGGTCAATCAAATAATCCCAGGTGTTTTGTGAGAATAAGATACCTGCTTCGCCCGCAGCAACGACTCCCCATAAAATCATGGCCAGTTGTTGCTGTTTAAATATCCAGTAGAGAATCGAGAACGACAGCAGCAGTAGCGATATCTCAAAGCCGTATCCCAATACGTAGGGATCAAATTGCGTTAACCCGAGAGTTGCAGGAAACAGGAGGGCTCCTGTCAGCAGAATGAAAAAATAAAGATGCCGCCGTGTAGACGATAAAAGAAAACCTCGGCCTGCCAGACTTCGAAGAATAAAGCCTGCCAGTAATATCAGGCTCATGATACTCAGCTCACCCACGGTTCCGTTTATCCATAACCACAGGTTGCTATCGACGACAGGTATGATCAGTGACACTATCAGAACGACTGTCACAAACAGCCTGCGCCGGATATATTGGCGGGTAATTAGAGTAGAAAACCACGCCCCCAGAGCAAGAAGAATGAATCCAGTACTTATATTCACCATCAGACTACTCATGGCAGCTGTTCCAGCCAGGCCTGGTTAAAATGGACATAGGCAATGCGTTTTCGCTGCCAGGTATAAACCAGGTGAAATTCGCCATTTTTTGTGCGATACAAATATGGGTAGGAAAATTCCGATTTATTTCCAGCTTCATCTGGCCCGGATGATTCCAGCTGAAACCGTTTGTTCCAGCTAAGACCTTTATCCCTCGATACAGCCAGTGCGAGTTGATTTCGATCGTGTTTTAAATCGTTATATACAACCGCCAAAAGATCTTTATCACCAGCCATAGATATTGCTGAGTTCGGATTGGGCAAATCTGTGTAAGTGGGTTTTGACCACGCCTTTCCACCCTGTTTCCCGTATGCACGTACTATATTCCTGGTTGTATTAGCATTTCGCATCAGTGCGATCAGACGCCCGCCGCCCAAAGAAACTATGGATGGCTGGAGGGTGTAACGACCATGGGTGATGCGGGTTTTATCCAGCACGACACCGTCTTGTGAGACACGTATTAATTCTGCAAATTTACCCGCCAGTTCATGGTAGGCAGGCAAGCCTATAGTGCCATCCTGATAAAAAAATGGGCGGCCTTTTACCAATGTACTGAGGTTTAGAAATGGTGATGTGATGAGGCGTTTTGCCCTGCCCCATGTCTGACCAGCATCATGTGAAATAACAAGATTGATAGCACTGGTTGACCACCCCCCGATTGAGGTGCTGACAAAAAACATCCACACATTCTTTCCACCCTCAGACAGCAGCACCGGGTTACCGAGTTTTTTAATATAGCGATCCGTGTCCTGTGCAAGCTTTGCACGGTTTATCAACACACCGGGGTTGCTCCAGTCTGATTCAACAGCCTTTTTTGAGCCATAGATAGCAACATCTCCAGAACCTTCGCGTGAACCTCCGTACCAGACCGCAAGTAATTCATTGCCTGATACAGAGACTATTGCAGAAGCATGAACACTGGCGACTGCCCCCTGTTCAAAAATAAACGATTTTGAGAACTTCGGCGCCTGAGCCGCTTCAACAGGGATTTCGTCATTCATCACCGACCAGCTGATTCGCCCTGACCAGAATTGCCATATCGCTATGATGGCAAGCGTTGCCACGGCAGAAAAGAAAAGCAGTGACCTCATTCTGGTAGACATTGTCTGGCCGTAGACCTTACCAGGATGATTTCGGTACCTAGAGAATCCAGATCCCGTTTGAGAAAAGCACGCTTCCAGTCTTCTTTCGTAGCATCTTCGCGTGCAATGCGTATCCATGAACCACGTGAGGAAAGCACACGATAGCGGCCAAGTTCTGTCCAGCTGTGATTGAGTTTATCCAGTTGCATCCTGGCTGTAATAAAGTGCTTAACCGGACTGAATATTAGGATCCCCTTACAACTATCACGCTGTTTCGCAGGCAATGACAAGAGGTGTGATGTATCCCGCATCCCCTTTCCTGCCACAATCGGCAGCATAGCTGGTTGTGGGCCGGCAAACAGAACTACATACTCCCCTTTCACTTTTTCTACCAGCCCGTCTGGAATCCTGTTTATACCCAGTGCTGGATAAACCATACCGACTATGCCTACCCAGAGAAGTATAGATATAAACGACATCTGCAATAAATTATTTGCGCGCCACCAGTACAAAACAAACGCAAGCATAAACAGTATTGGGACAATCAGGAAAAGCTGCCAGCCTCTGAACCAGATGACAAGAGTGATGAGTAAAGCACCGACAAGGAGTGATAACCCCCCGCCCAACCTTAGCCAGATTCGATATTTCTGCAGTTTCTGCTGCTCAATTATTAGCATACTTACCAGCAATGAAAGTGGGATCATGCAGCCATACAGGTAACGACTAAAGCTCTTAAAGAAGAAGAAAGGAAGAATGGAAAGGATCAACCAGATAATCAGAAATTTTTTTCTGTTGATTTTGTCACTGACTCTGTCATTGAATATCGGCGCCTGCGTCTGTTTGTACCAGAAGATGGCCAGCAGCATTGGTGACCATGGCAACGCCATGATAAATAGACTTAATACTGGACTGAGAGAGAAATTAAACAGCTCGCGCTCAGCGACTTCAGATGCAAAGGTCTTCGACAGCAACTCAGGATACTGTAGAGCAAGATAGGCAAACCAGGGAACGGCAACCAGTAAAAAAACCAGTACTCCCGCCAACCCGGCTAGCCATGATCGACGAATGAATGAACTGGACCCGGGAGTTGCTATAATCAGGGCGGCAAACGCAGCAAAATAAAAGAAAAACGCCACCGGCCCTTTAAGCAGGAAAGCCAGTCCAAGCACCGCACCAGAAATAATGATATCGGCCGCCCGACCGTGGGCTCGCCAGTAGACCAGAAACAAAATAGCCAGCCCGGACAATGCAGCAACCGGTATATCCAGCATCAAACGCCGCCCATCAATCATGACACCCAGGCTGCCCAGAATGATGAGGCCCGAAAAAAGCATGACTCTTTTATTTTTGAACAAAGACCATGCCAATAAACCGACAACAACAGAGAATAATGCCGTGAATAACACCCCTATTATGCGTCCAGAAAAGAGAGAGACTCCAAGAGTCTCGTAGCTGATCTTGCCTAGCCAGTAAATAAGAGGCGGCTTTTTCATGCGTGGCTCACCATCCAGCCAGGGCAGCCACCCATGCCCTCCCTCAATCATATGCATGGGTGTACGTAGACTAAGCAAATACTCATCCTTACCTGTTACGCCGGTAACGTCCGTGATGCCAGGCAATAAAACAGCAACCGCCAACAGGAATAAGAACAGTGCCAGTATGGATGGTCTGGGTAGTGTCATACGAAAAGTCTAAGGCTGGCCCAATTGCACGGGTGCTTGATGGGCGCGTTAAGAAAGCAGTGAGTCGATCAACTGGTCTTCATAATCTGCACGGTTACTCATGGCTTCACCCAACATAGCGAGGTCATTCTGCAGGTTTGTAGAATCAAGAGGATGGTCATGCTCATCATATTTGTCATTAAAAGCTACTGCGATATCAGTGGTGTCTTCTATCGAGGCATAAACCCTTGCCGCGACCCTAAGGACTTGTTTACGACGTTCACCACCATTCATAATACGATCATAGATTGCAAAATGCCCAGCCGCTATATAGTCGATCATCTTCTGACAGAAGACTCTTAGCTTAAGGTCTACCGGGTCATTTGACTGACATGGATCAAGTCCTGCCAGCTGACAAAAAAGCACTATCATCTCTTGCCTTTCATCAAGCAGCTTATGTATCTGATCCCGGGTAAAATCCCGTTTTTCAGCCATTGCGGTCATTTTTTTAACATCCACAATAATAGGTCAACATCTCTCCTGGGAACTTGTCAGACTTAAGGAATGGTCACACTCATACCGCTATCTTCTCACTATTCTCATTTGGCGTAAAATCTACCTGACAGGTTATCCCGCCAACGAAGAGAGACATCTCATCATGGTTCCTCTTTATAACTGTCCAGTACCCGGCTTCTTACATCTTTGTTGATGAACAGGGTATCGGCAAAGCGCAGTTGTCCGTTTATCGCGCGGTATAAATTATAAATATCAAAAAATGTATAGGCATATTGATCCAGATACTTCCATAAATCTATCAATAGGGGATTCTCTTCATAGTGAGAAACAAACAAAGTTTCAGTATAAATCACAGACACTCTGCTTTCCTGCAAGGCTTTTTCTGCCCCTGCCAGGGCCATCAACTCGCCGCCCTGTATATCAAATTTCAATATATCTATGTGCTCGATACCGTTTTGCTGCAGAACCTTATCAATCGTCAGGGTATCCACTTCTACGGTACATTGGGAGTCAGCTGCCTTGCTGTAATACCTTCTTTCACGCTTCGTTCTCGGTAATAATGAACTGGTCGCATCGTTTTCATTCACGTAAAAATTCTTCTTGCCGTTTACATCAGAAACAGCACATTCGTAGACGTGTATCGATGGGTCTGATGAGAATCTTGAATGAAGAATTTTTACATTATCCGGGAAAGGCTCAAAACAATATATGCTTGAATCAGGAAACAGTGCCCTGTAACGAGCCACTGTCTCTCCTTTGTGGGCACCCACATCAAATATCACCGGCTGCGAAATACCCATCCTGTTGGTAAATTCTTTCTGTGCGTAGAAGGGATCAGCGGGGAATATTCCTGCTGCCGGTCGCGTTCTACGCAGTTCCATACCAAAAGAGTTCAGAATAGATTTCGTAAAATGTTTTATCCGTGATTTCATTTCTGATCCAAAAAATAGATGGAGTAGCCTCTGATCAATTTCGGTATCGTGACTTGTGGAAGAACTGGGGTATTCGCGACAAAACTTTCCTGAACATAAATAAGGGTGTCACTGACAGGCCATTTTTTTTACAGGCACTGTATGCCTCAAGATTGCCTTTAATTACATTACTGATGCGATTATTCGTCACGCCACCCATACGCATTATCACCATAACACCGGGAAGGTATTGCGTTTTAATTTTGTTAACCAGCATAAAACGCATAGTCAAATCAAAGTCTGACTGTATTTTTAGATCAAGATCAAATTTACCAAAACGGGAATAACAATCCCTTTTTACAAAAAAAGACGGGTGTGCCGGCATCCACCCTTTTTCAAACAGGCCCTCCCTGTATGGCTGTGACTCCCAGTAACGAACCGGGACATGTGGTTTGTCCTTTGTCACAAAGACAATATCACCATAGACGGCATCGAGAACAATATCGTTTTCGAAGGCAGCGACGACACGACTGATGACACTATTATTTTCATACCAGTCATCGGAATTAAGGATTCCAACCACCGCACCGGCAGCAAAATCAATACCCTTATTCATGGCATCATAAATCCCGTTATCGGGTTCAGAAACGATAACTGCCAGCTTATCTCTATAATGATCTACGACATCCATCGTGCCATCCGTTGATCCACCATCAATAATGATGTGTTCAATATCTTCATGATCCTGATCAATAACAGATTTAATCGTATCTTCTATAGTATCGACAGCATTAAAGACAACGGTAATTACAGAAACTTTCATTGGAATATATGCTTAGGCATTTAGCCACTGAACACCCTTACTTGCGACGATAATGCCATCAGGCTGATGCGGCGTGTCGGGCTCATCATGTTCAATGATATAATCCTTCCCAGACAGTATCTCGATGCAGCGTCGGTGAATAATATTGCCGTGTGTACCAATAATAAATGTCTTTACGTCTGCCTGCTCGAGGACTGAATTTCCTCCCATTAATATAGCCACTTCCAGTCCCTGTACATCCATTGACATTACATCAACCTGCCGCCCCACTCGTTTGATAAGTGACTCTAATGTTACGGTATCAACTTCTGACTTCCTGCCCATGCCTGCTGCATAGCGCTTCATGCCCAAACGGCCTAAACCGGCCTTAATCAAATTTTTTATCTTCATGAATATCCGACCTAACAGGCCCTGTTGTGCATTACTCACCATCAGTTGACTCTCGTAGCCCTTTTCAAGAAAACTATCCCGCCCATCCGTTGCAGCTACCGCTATCGGATGAACAACAAAATCTTGAATAGATAAATTGTTGAGCTTTATATTGTCAAGGAAACAACGACGAAATGACTCCAGTGGTTCTACGGCATGAATATGCAGTTGTGGTGAAATTTTTTTCGCCAGGATTGCATAATAACCGATTGCTGCACCGATATTGACGAAACAGCCACCGTCAGGAATCGATGAGATGATCTTGATGAATAGAGCCTCCTCGTCTGCCTCGTGAACATTTTTAATCCGGTAACGCTGACGTTGTGCCGGCATCAGCTGATCATCGTATACAAATACACCATTATCAAATTTATGAATATTTCCCGTCATCAATTTTCTTCTTCAATTTATCTCTGTAAATTTCTGATAAACCGCTAGCGCCTTTTGGAAGAGCTCACTATTTTCCTCTAAATCCACCAGATTCTTAAGCACTTCTTTATCTTTATCAGGTCGATACAGGTGGGTTACTTTACCCTTGTCCAGCTGTTTATTCCGGTGATCTATTTCATTCAAAACAGTGGCGTTCATTTCATCGTCCTCTTCTGGATAAAGATTAAACTCGCTAGAAAATTTCTTATTTACCTGCTCAATAATTTCACCATAGTGTTTTGTAACCCTATCGAAGTCTGCGACCACAAAACCATCTTTTAATGGGTACAGATCATTATGAAATCGGCAATAGTCTTCAAGTGCTTCATTGACCGGGATAAAATCATGCCGTACAACAAGAGAACGAACGGCCTCCAATGGGTGACGAATTAATAGAATCACCGGTATTTTATATTTAATGGAACGAATTATCTGTGCCTGCACATGTAAATGGTGCGCAATTTCATTCCACTTTATCGCATTGACATGCTTGAAGGCATACACCGCATAGGTATTTGCTGAACGGGGATACCCTTCTATAGTGATTCGGGTGTTACGCGTCACCATCAGCTTTCTATTGCCAGGGCTTAACTGATAGAGAGTATAAAACATCCAGGGATATCTGGCCGTGTACTGACGAACACGAAAACGCCTATTCCTGAACCAGATGACAAGAAATTTCATTCTTCTAATCTGTTGCACGCTGCTGCCGGGCCTGTCGTCGTTTGATCAATTCCTCCTTTAAATCATGCAGGCCTGACAACCCCGCATAAATACGAATATTTAGTTTATATCGAATGACCAGTAGCATGAATACATTGACAAGTATCAGCCCAGATGATGAAGCAATGGCCATGCCCAGCCCACCATACAGGCTGGTCAGCCATAAGCCCGCTAACAAGGTTAAAAAACCCGCCACAAGGTTAATGATCATCGCACTTCTCTGATTATCCGTCATATTTAATACAAATCCACCAGAACCTGCCCAGACATGAAATAACCAGCCAACGGCAAGGACCATCATCATGTTCCGATTACCGCTATAATAATCACCAAACAGAAACGATAACAACCCGTTACCAAATATCAGCAGTATAAGAAAAATAACCGACGAGCACAGGGTGGTTAAGCCCGCTGAGATACGCAGCATGCGTTCCATCTTTTTAATGTTTTCCTTCGCGTACAACTCAGATATTAAGGGGGGCAGCACACTGTTTACAATGACCAGCGGGAAACTGACCAACAATGCAAGCTTGGCGACAAGCGCAAAAATAGCCACTTCTTCTGGCGATCGTAGATAACCCAAAATCCATATTTCTGCATGTGTCAGTAGTATCAATGCCAAGCTCGATATCCAGAATGGCCAGGCCATTATAAAAAGTTGTTTAATGGAACGATCAGTGCTTACACCCCAAGTTCTTAGCCATTTAAGCAGCCCCAATAGTGCAAGGACTGCTAGAAAAAAACCCGCAAGTATAAACAGACCAATCACTTGCTTGAGCGTTATTGTTGCTGAGGTATACCCTGTAATACCGAGTACAAATGATACGATTAGAATATTACCCAGACCTGTCAGCGCACCGCCGTAAAAAATTGCGGCGGCAATATGATGAAAGCCTCGACAGGTTTCAGCCAACAAACTAATCACCACCGTAACGATCAACCACAGGGCAACCAGCGGCATCAGCTCCCCCAGCGACGAGCCATGCGACAGTTTCCCAGCTATCCAGACGCCAAAGGGACTGACAAGAACCAGTGCGGTGGCAAAAATAGTCAGGACACCCGCAAGAAAAACACGTTGGATATGTGACTGAGCACGCACGTTATCCCCGCTTGCTATCGCATCAGGAATGATACGTAACAATGTTTTTCCAAAACCAAAGTCTGCAACAACTGCAGCGACGGTAACCATGCTTAAGGCCAGCATGAATAGTCCGGTATCCTCAGGTGACAACAGACGTGCCACAAGCGCATTGACCAACACCACACCAACAGCCACGGCACTGCGGCCGATAACGGCAGTAACGCCACCACGCAGCAGACGTTGACTGATAGATTTCATATTATCCCTCGGCATAGCATCATCAAAATTACGCGTTAGAGCAAAGCACAGGCTATTCATAGGCAATGGGGATCTACATTAATTTATGAACCAATGTAGGTCTCCATAATTATAGGGAGTTGATAACTGTCGATATCACGATGACATTATATGTTCACGGACTACTTCAATTACACGTTTACCATAGTGCGCCAGCTTGTGCTGCCCAATTCCGGGGATATTCAGTAGTGAGGCCAAGTCCTCGGGACGATGCTGTGCGATGGACACCAGTGTGGCATCATGGAAAATAACATAGGGGGGGACCCCCTGAGCATCGGCGAACCCTTTGCGTAAGCTACGTAAATCGGAAAACAGCGCTTGATCTTCATCCAATATCTCAGTGAGTTGGCGTTTTTTTCTTCGGTTAGAAAGGTTATCCGCTATGCGTTGCCGTCTAAGTTTAAGTCCTGTCTCACCCCGTAATAGTGGCCGGCATTTTTCCGTCAGGCGCAATGCCCCATAACCTTCGGGATCCACTTCCAGATAACCCAGTGCGATGAGTTGGCGGTACAGCGTCCGCCAGTATTGAACACTGTCGTCAGCACCAATACCGAAGGTAGACAGCGTATCATGCCCGTTAGCCTGAATTCGCTCATCCTGCTTGCCACGCAGGATATTGATCAGATAATTAACACCGAATCTTTGGCCACTTCGATAAACACAGGACAGTGCCTTTTGCGCGGCTTGACTGGCATCCCATAGTTCGGGGGGTGTCAAACAGTTATCGCAATTGCCGCAGGGTTCACTCAGTATTTCGCCAAAGTAAGCAAGCAGTGTTTGGCGTCGACATAATACGGATTCACAGAGACCCAACATGGCTTCAAGCTTTTGTATGGAAATGCGTTTAAATGTTTCAGCTGCCTCGCTGGATTGGACCATCTGGCGCAGCGAAATGACATCCTGCAGTCCATAGTTCATCCAGGTATTTGCCGGCAGGCCGTCCCGTCCGGCGCGACCGGTTTCCTGATAATAGGCTTCGATACTCTTCGGCAGGCTCAGATGGGCAACAAAACGGACATCGGGCTTGTCGATACCCATACCAAAGGCAATGGTCGCGACGATAATTATCTCTTCATCTCGCAAGAAGCGGTTCTGGTGATGTTGACGCAGACTGTCACTGAGCCCCGCGTGATACGGCAGTGCTGTGCGCCCTCTTGCCATCAACCATTCCGCTGTTTTTTCTACCTTCTTACGCGATAGACAATAAATGATACCTGAATCGTGAGGATGTTCTTTTTCGAGGAACTGCCATAATTGATCCCGGCCATTCTTCCCCTCAACAATTCGGTAACAGATATTTTTTCGATCGAAACTGCTGATGAAGGTATTGGCCTGGTATAAATCCAGCTGACTTTTGATTTCATTACGGGTCACGTCATCTGCCGTAGCCGTGAGTGCAATGCGCGGTACGTTTTTAAACCGCCGATGCAACAGAGATAATCGTTGATATTCCGGACGAAAGTCATGTCCCCATTGCGAGACACAATGTGCCTCATCAATAGCAAATAGCGCTATCTGACAGCGCTCCAACAGACTGAGTGTATATTCATTCAGTAAGCGTTCCGGCGCGATATACAACAAATCCAGCTTATTATTAACCAGGTCGGTTTCAATCTCTCGCTGGCTGGCCCGGTCAAGGGTGGAATTGATAAATGCACAGGCAATACCCAGCTGTTTCAATGCATCGACCTGATCCTGCATCAGTGCAATCAACGGTGAAATTACAATGCCGGTACCGGGTCTACAGATGGCCGGAATCTGATAACACAAGGATTTCCCACCACCGGTAGGCATCAGGGCCAACGCATCATTACCCTCTAATAGAGCTTGAATAACATCGGCCTGATTGTGGCGGAATTCATCATAACCAAAGGTTTTGCGTAAGATTTCCAGTGCCTTTTCCATGGCGAGGGAGAATGCCTTTATGTGCCTGGGACTGCAAGTGCAGTTTTCTTCTTTTGTACTGACGTACAAAAAATGCCCCCGCCCTACTGCCTAAAAATAACCAGATGCTCTGCATCCACCGCTGCTTTTACCTTCTGTCCGATATCGATATCAAAGTGACTGGGTACCAGTGATAACAATTCATCACCACCCGGAGTACGCAGGGTGTACATGATCTGAGCACCTTTAAAATGTCGGTCAGTAATCAGACACTCCACACCTTCATCAACACCAAGCAGGACATCGTCCGGGCGCAATAAAACATCGACTCGTGTTTCGGGCGGCCATTCATAGGAGCGGTTTCCTGCCAGTAAGCCTAATGAGGTCTGCACCGACTCATGGCTGGCAAGGACACCTCCGATCAGGCGCCCCTGTCCGATAAAGTCGGCTACAAACCTGTTTATTGGCTCATGATAGAGGTTATACGGTGTATCCCATTGTTTAATATAACCATCGTTCATCACCGCAATATGATCACCAATAATAAAAGCCTCTTCCTGGTCGTGGGTGACAAATAAGGTAGTCGTCTGCCGCTGACGTAATATCTCATGTATATCCAGCAGTAGCCGTTCACGCAAATCACTATCAAGATTCGAGAAAGGCTCATCCATCAGCAGCAAGGGCGGTTCCGGTGCCAATGCGCGTGCCACAGCGACACGTTGCTGTTGACCACCGGATAATTCATGTGGATAGTGTTCCGTGTGGTCTTCCAGACCCACCAGCTCCAGCATCTCCTCGGCCACTTTTCGCTGCTTCATCTTTCCCTGTTTACGCAGACCGAAAGCCACATTATCTGCTACGCTCAGATGGGGAAATAAAGCATAGTCCTGAAAGACCATCCCGATACCCCTATGTTCAGGGGGAATCTGTGTATCTTTTGATGAAATTACCCTACCTTTGAGAATGATTTCACCACGGGTAATCCGCTCAAATCCCGCAATGGCCCGAAGTACCGTTGTTTTGCCACAACCGCTAGGTCCCAGTAAGCAACTCTGTGTGGTATCAGCAAGACTTAAGGTGAAATCATTGACGACAATGGTGCCTTTATAGCCACACCGTATCGATTTAATTTCCAGTATTTCTGACATGCTGGTGCTCCTTCAAGGTGATAATTCAGGGTTCAGTTGATCTGTCAGCATTCACGGTAAGGCGCACCTCGCAGCGAATGGCCATAGTCCGTTGCAAGAGGTGCAACGCAGCCATGAACGCTGACCCCCCGAATTATCACCTTGAAGGGGCACTAGTTCCTGCCCTGGTATTTTGCCGAGCGCCTGACCAGTACGATAACAGGAATGAGGCCAACGAGTATCAAGGTGATCGCGGGTAAAGCCGCGCGTTCCCATTCACCTTCTGACGTCATCTCATAAATCCGTACCGCCAGTGTGTCCCAGCCAAAGGGGCGTAGCAACATGGTCGCGGGCATTTCTTTCATTACATCAACAAGTACCAGTAAGCCAGCCGTGAACAAGCCCGGGCGTAACAAGGGAAGATAGACACGCCACAGGGTGAAAAGTGGGCTATCACCCAGACCACGTGCCGCTTCAGCAATACCGACACGTATGCGACACAGGCCACTTTCTATCGGCCCGTAGGCAACGGCCAGGAAACGCACCATATAGGCCATTACCAGAGCGAAAACACTGCCGGTCAATATCTGCCCCGGTGACTGCCAGCCAATCAATGTGGCCATGGTTGTCAGTACATTATCTATGCTGGTGAAAGTCAGCATGACGCCAACCGCCAACACCGATCCGGGCAGCGCATACCCTAGTGTTGCAATGTTAACTGAACCCCGTACCAGAAAGTCACTGTGTGTGCGGCGGGTGAAGGCCAATACCATGGCACTGATAACCGTTAAACCGGCCGCCATTCCACCAAGCATCAGTGTATGCAGCAATAGGCCGATATAGCGTCCATCCATATCTTCAGACAGGACTCCCCACGCCCATATACTCAACTGTATAATCGGTACAATAAATGCCAGCAGAGATATCACGCTTACAATGAACAACGTGCCCCAACGATGCCAGCCAGCCAGATGATAACGGTATACATTTGTGCTGCGTGTCGCCTCATGATATTTCGCCTTTCCGCGCAACTGCCTTTCTGCTGTTAATGCTATAACCGCAAGTATCAACAGAAAAGAGGCCAGCTGTGATGCCGCCTGAAGGTTAAACAGGCCGAACCAGGCCTTATAAATTGCAGTGGTAAATGTGTCATAGTTAAAGATAGCGACGGCACCAAAGTCCGCAAGTGCTTCCATTAAGGCCAGCGATACTCCTGCAACAATAGCCGGACGCGCGGTGGGGATACTGACACGAAAAAAAGCGCCCCAGGCGCTCAGACCGAGACTACGAGCTGCTTCTACCGTACTGTTCCCCTGAGTTATAAATGATGAACGTGCCAACATATAAACATAAGGATAAAGCACAAGAGTCATTACGGTGATCACGCCACCCGTAGAACGTACTTCGGGAAACCAAAAATTATTACTGCCCAGTGTCTCACGTAAGCCGGTTTGTACCGGCCCGGTATAATCCAGTAAACCAAGTGCCACGAATGCCATGACATAAGCGGGTACCGCTAATGGAAGCATCAAGGCCCAGTCAAAAAACCGGCGACAGGGAAAGTCACACTTGGTTGTCAACCAGGCCAGGCCCACGCCAAGAATCGTTACACCAATACCGACTCCCAATAATAGCCATGCCGTGTTTTTCAGTAGATCACCCAGAACCGTCCGTAATAGATGTTCCCAAATCAGATTCTCACTCTGCATCCAGCCAGAGAACACGACCAGTAATGGCAGCACCACAACCATTGCAAGCATGACGGTCGTAATTTTAAGGATCGGGAGATTAACTCTGGCCATTGTTTGAAAGTTGAATCAAAGCTTGTGTGATGACGCAACGGTGTACGAAAAACTTTCCGTCAGAATTTTAACGCCATAATATTTTAGAGAGAATTCAGACTCACCTGTATCCAGCCCGATCCATTAGCATCACCGATCTGGCCTGTAGCTCACCGGCCTTTGTTACATTCAACATATCCTGTTTGAACTCTCCCCAGGCCGATACAATGGCATCGGGTTTTACTGCCGGGTTAGCGGGATATTCCATATTCAGGCTGGCAAAGATATTTTGTGCCTCTGTGCCGGACAACCATTCAAGTAGTTTAATGGCCTGTTCACGATTTTTTGCATTCCTGGTAATCCCTGCCCCCGATATATTTACATGTACGCCACGATCATTCTGATTGGGCCAGAAAAGAGCCAGTTTGATATCGGGTTCTTTTTTTAATAACCGACCATAATAGTAAGTATTTACAATGCCAACATCACACTGACCTGCAGCAATCGCCTTCATCACCCTGGTGTCATTTGAAAAAGGTGCCGTAGCCAGATTTTTTACCCAGCCCCTGACCAGGGCTTCGACTTCCTTCTCACCTTTCTGCGCTATCATCATTGCAACCAGCGATTGATTATAGACTTTCTTCGACGTGCGCAAACACAGGCGGCCTTTCCATCGGGGGGCAGCCAGGTCTTCATAGGTACTCAATTCACTGGGTTTGACACGGTCCGTAGCATAAACAATGGTGCGTGCTCTGACGGATAAACCGAACCAGCGCCCTTCAGGATCACGTAGACGTGCTGGAATATTCTTCTCCAGTATTTTTGACTTCACCGGTGACAGCACGCCTTTCTCTGCAGCCTGCCATAAATTACCGGCATCAACCGTGATCAGCATATCTGCCGGGGAATTCTTTCCTTCGGCCTGTAAACGAGCCAATAAAGGGGCGGCCTTATCCGTAATATATTTTATCTCGATACCGGTTTTCATCGTATAGGCATCAAATAGTGGTTTCACAAGGTGCTCCTTGCGTGCGCTGTACACCACAATCTCATCGGCTACCGTTGCTGTTACTGGGCTTACCGCAATCAATATCGCTATAAATGCTATCAGTAGATTTGTATTTTTTAAAACTTGATTCATTTCATTCACCATAAATTTAACAGGCTGCTTTTCATTAATTTTCAGCTGTATTCTCAACACTGGCAACATGCAGTGTTGTCGTAGGAAATGCACACTCTGCCCCATGTGATTCAATAATTTTCAAAACTCTCAACAGAACATCCTGTTTTATTTCATGGAAGCGTATCCACTCTGTTGTTTTTGTAAACGTATAGATAAAAAAGTCCAGTGACGAAGCAGCAAAGGTATCGAAATTCACTATCAGTGTCATAGACGCATCAATTTCCTGATGATTATTGAGCATCTCTCTTACATCACTGACAATGGCATCCATCTTATCTGCATCCTCATATCGGATACCAATAGTTTCCTTAATTCTGCGATTAGTCATGCGTGACGGGTTTTCAACAGCAATGTTGGCAAACACAGAATTCGGCACATACAGAGGCCGTTTATCAAAGGTACGTATTCGCGTCAGACGCCAGCCTATATATTCTACCGTTCCCTCAATTTCTTTATCGGATGACCTGATCCAGTCACCCACGCAAAAGGGTCTATCCATATAGATCATCAAGCCACCAAAAAAATTAGCGAGTAGATCCTTTGCTGCAAACCCTATGGCAATTCCACCAATACCGCCGAAAGCCAGCAGGCCGGTTATGCTGATCCCAAGTGCCTGCAAAATCACCAGGGCACCAGTGATAATTACTGACAGGCGTAACAACTTGGCTATTGCAATAACTGTTGTAGCATCGATGGCATCATCTTCATCCTTACGGTAGCAAATAATGTTCTTTTCGGCCTGGTGAATAAATCGAAGCATGAACCAGATGATGGAAGAAATGACACCGACATCGCGAAGAGCTGGTACGGCATCAAAGATCGCTGCATCCGCATGAATCCTAATAATATCTGCAGCGAAGGTAATTCCCAGAACCCAAATCAACAGGCTCAAAGGTTTACGGATTGAGATTACTAAGGCGTCATCCCAGGGGTTTTTTGTTTTCTCTGTTCTGGCAAGCAGTTTTTTTACCATTCTTTTTTGAATGAAATCAAAGATCAGGGCTGCAAAAACCACGACGAAGACCTGTATTACCCAGGTCTCAGTACCAAAAAAGTTAATTAGCCAGTTTTTAATATTTACTAATATATCCATTTATAATTCCGCGTTTCGACTGCCCCATTTTGTTTTTCAGGGAGCCTCTAATTAAGTTCAACCTTGGCAACAGTATAAAATATTTTTCTAGGCCCCGTCACACAGCTCGGCTAAACAACACTCAGCACACTCAGCTTGCCTCTTACAAATATTCTTGCCGTGTACCACGATCAAGGCATGGTATTGATTAAACATTCCCACATTTGGACGTAATACCGACTCAAAACTCAAGCGTAAATTTTCGTAGGTTTCATTTGCCCGAAGCAAACCCAGACGGGAAAACAAGCGACGCGTATAAGCATCGATTACAAAAACCGGCTTTCCCAATGCATAGAGTAAAATATCATCCGCCGTTTCTGGCCCAATGCCATGCACACTAAGAAGGTTCCTGCGTAATGGCTTTAATGATTGTCGTTGAATTTGATCAATACCGCCACTTTCTTCCAGCCATTTACACAGTGCCATTAATCGCTGTGCTTTAATATTGAAATAGCCGCTACTGACGATAAAGTCAGCAAGGTCATTAATGGGTGTATTTCTGATGGCGGATGGAGACATTAATCTGGCCTTTTTCAGACAGGTGATTGCTGCACTAGCGTTTCTCCATGTGGTATTTTGTACCAGTACCGCACCGACCATCACCTCAAAGGGCGTATCGG
>VAPH01032110.1_pt1 | contig 17053 bp, 14 predicted proteins | sample 3393861 | NCBI WGS metagenome assembly VAPH01 (sample SAMN08290439, study PRJNA428436) | hydrothermal vent metagenome | isolation source: Deep-sea hydrothermal vent chimney | place: Atlantic Ocean: South-mid Altantic Ridge | reverse complement strand
TAATCGCCGCCGTTAACGTTGTCTTTCCATGGTCTACGTGACCAATCGTTCCCACGTTTACGTGTGGCTTGTTACGTTCAAATTTTTCCTTAGACACGGCGACCTCCCACTCTATTTATATACAATTACAATTCAAAACAAAAAACCTGTTACTGGAGCTCATAACCGGATTTGAACCGGTGACCTCTTCCTTACCAAGGAAGTGCTCTACCGACTGAGCTATATGAGCCTGATACAGTAGCTTGTTGCTAGTGGCTAGTAGCCCGGAACAAACAACCTCAGCCTTCATTCAAGCTCCCGATTCCTGGCAGCCTTATTTAAATCTAAATTATCAATCTGGTTACCAGCTACTCACCACTGGCAACTTTAAATACTGGAGCGGGTGATGGGAATCGAACCCACGTATTCAGCTTGGAAGGCTGAAGTTCTACCATTAAACTACACCCGCTTTAACTCAGTAGCGAGCTGCCAGTAACTAGTAGCTCGGGTTTTCAATATTTCAACTCCCTGAAAGCACCCTAATATAACCAAACCGCCCAGATGTTATTGCTGGCAACTAGCCAAATCTTACATTCCATCCTTGCCACTAGCCACTAGAAACTGTAATGCTGGTGGAGGGGGGAGGATTTGAACCTCCGAAGGCGGAGCCGTCAGATTTACAGTCTGATCCCTTTGACCACTCGGGAACCCCTCCGAAAACGCAAGCAGCGTATTTTCCTCGACAACCCCCCTTATGTCAACTACTTACTAATAATATTCATCAACATAGTCTGAAGATTGCCAAAACTGGTGAAAGTACGAAATAAGATAACTATAAGCTACTGTTTTTATAAAATATTATTAGTTAATTTTATGATTACAGGCTTTTTTCATGAAATTTTTAACAAGTGACCCGATTGTTAGAATCTGATAAATTGTGCTACTTTTCAGAATTACGCAATAAAATCAAATAAACTGGAAAAGATAAGCCTATGAAAGTGGCAATATATGGATCAGGATATGTCGGCCTGGTAACCGGGGCGTGCCTGGCACAGGTCGGAAATGATGTTTTATGTGTCGATGTCGATGAAGACAAGATAAACAGGCTTAATAACGGAGAAATCCCCATCTATGAACCGGGCCTGGAGGCGCTGGTACATGAGAACGTCCGGGCCGGGCGTCTGAATTTCACCACCGATGCCAGACAGGGCGTTGAACACGGATTATTCCAGTTTATTGCCGTCGGCACACCACCGGATGAAGATGGGTCGGCAGATTTACAATATGTCCTCGCCGTGGCCGAGGCAATCGGTACACACATGGACGACTACCGTATCCTGATTGACAAATCAACCGTCCCTGTCGGCACGGCAGACAAGGTCAGGGGAAAAGTCACTGAAACGCTGAATAAACAGAATAAAAATATCGAATTTGATGTCGTCTCCAACCCCGAATTCCTCAAGGAAGGCGATGCCATCAAGGACTTCATGACCCCGGACAGAATTGTAATTGGCACAGACAATGTTCGTACTGCTGAGCTGATCCGTACCCTGTATGCACCGTTCAACCGCAATCACGAGCGCCTGATCATGATGGATATCCGCTCTGCCGAATTGACCAAATATGCAGCTAACGCCATGCTGGCAACAAAAATCAGTTTCATGAATGAATTATCCAACCTGGCCGAAATGCTTGGTGCAGACATTGAAAAAGTCAGGGTCGGTATCGGTTCAGACCCCCGTATCGGTTACCACTTCATCTATCCCGGCTGCGGTTATGGCGGTTCCTGCTTTCCAAAGGACGTGCAGGCACTGGAGCGTACCGCACAAAGCATCGGTTATAATGCCGAACTGCTGAAATCGGTCGAGGCCGTCAACAGGCGGCAGAAAATGGTCTTGCCCACCAAGATAACAAACCATTACAAGCAAGACCTTAATGGCAGGACATTCGCGTTATGGGGCCTGTCTTTCAAACCCAAAACCGATGACATGCGCGAAGCTCCCAGCCGGGTCATTATGGAATACCTGTGGGAACACGGCGCCTGCGTCAGGGCATACGACCCGGAGGCCATGGCTGAAACAAGGCGAATCTATGGTGACAAGGATGACCTGATCTTATGCGATTCAGCCGATGAAACTCTTCAGGGGGCCGATGCACTCGTTATTGTGACTGAATGGACACAGTTTCGCAGCCCGGACTTTGAACACATCAAGGCCACATTGAAGGCGCCTGTCATTTTTGATGGCCGAAATCTTTACGATGCCAGACAGATGGAAAAAACCGGCATCACCTATTACGCCATTGGACACGGAGAAAGGGGCGGTGACAAATGATGACAGGAATGATCAGGCCTCCCGGGCTTTAACAGACACATTTTGCCTTGAAACAGACACATTTATTCCAGCCATTTACATCAGAGGGTACTTACCGAATTCAGAATAAGTAAACCCGCATTATTAATTACCCGATTTATGATGCCCTTCATATTGATAGCGGCAATCCTGGCATTATGTGCTGCCATTAGCGCATCATATTCAGGGTTGCACCAGCTGGATTTACGAAACATTTCTGCTTTTTTGAGATCCAGCCGGCCTTCTCGCATACGTACAGCGAACCCGGGTAATGTCAGAATATTAACCAACGCCCTGATCTCACCGGGATAAACACCCTGTATATTTGTACGAATAAACATTGCCCCGGCAGCGACCAGCTCGCGAACCTCAACACCATTAACCTGATAACCAATCAGTGCATGGCCGGCACAAATACTCGCGGACTACTTATAACCTGTAGAATAAATTTCTTTCCCAAAAAAACTGATGATCAATGCAATCAGACTCACTACTCGCGTATTCCAACGAACGTGAATACCTGGATTATCCACGCGCGAGACTTGTGTTCTTTTTAGCGTAAATGCTCACCACCAGTCAATAATTGATTGCAATTTACGCGGATGACCCTCCTCCAATAAAATTAGTCATTGATTTTAAATGATTAATTATGCCGTTTCGCACCGTGTTTTTTACTTGTGGATATCCCTGAAAATTTAAGTTTCCCCAGTTAAAGGTCGATAAATAACAATGAACAATTGATTGTTAACACATTCCACGGTATCCACCAAACACAGTGTTTCAGGACCTGGCTATGAATAAATTAGGCATCATCGTATTGAATATCGCTCTGGCTTGTCTTGCCGGCTTTATTGTTATTCAGGTTGCTGAAATGACCACGCTCATTTCAGCATTAATCACTACCGCGGCATTCGCTGTAATATACACCTTGATAGCGGGGTATTTTAAGCAAAGAGACAAGGAACTTTCAAGGCTGACAAGTCGTATTGATAGTTCAGTAAACAAGGACCTGGTTATTTCTGAAAATGAATACGCCAGGTCCCGGTTCCTGCCACTGGTCAGCGCCTTGAATCGCTATGGGCGCGGCGTTAATAATATAATTGGAAAGGCATCCAATCATTCAAACGGTATTGTGCTTGTCAGCAAACTCCTTGGTGAATCATCAGAACAGGTATCCAGACATGCCGACAGCCAGGCTGCATATACTGCCGAGTTGGCAGCGGCAATGGAACAGATGAGTGCCACAGTGCATGAAATTGCCGGCAATGCCAATGTTACCTCGGAATCTGCCAATCAGATGTCAGATTCCAATGCAGACGGCATCAGCAATATGGGACTCGTTGTAAAAAATATCAGCAAGGTTGATGCGCAATTTAATGACTTTCTTGATGTAATGGGACAATTGCGTGGGGCATCTGTCGAAATCAGTAATGTACTGCAGGTCATTAGCGGTATAGCCGGGCAAACCAATCTGCTGGCGTTGAACGCAGCAATTGAGGCCGCCAGAGCAGGTGAACAAGGTCGCGGATTTGCCGTGGTTGCAGATGAAGTCAGGGCACTGGCTGAAAAAACAAAATCATCCACCGATGAGATTGCCAAAACAATAGAACATAACAAGCAACTTACTGAACGGGCCGTTGCTACCACTGAACATGGCCAGGTGACCGTAAAGGAAAGTGTTGAGCAGGCAGGTGTCACGATGGAAACACTGGAAACTGCTGCAAAAGGCATCGAAAATGTAAAAAATATGTTAATTCAGATTGCCTCCGCTACCGAGCAACAATCGGCCACTGCTAACGAAATAACGATCAATATTGACAACATATCAAACCTGGCCCAGCAAACTTTCACCAGCACAAAGGGATCGCATGCCGCCAGTATTGGCCTGGAAAGATATGCCGCTGAATTTGAAAGCCAGGTCAATGAATATAATCTTAGTTTCATGGGGATTGTTCCTCTGGAAAATGCCATTAAAATGAATTCATCCTTTGAACCCTTATGTCATTTTATCAATAAGGTACTGGGTACCAACTTGTTTATCAGGCTCGGGCATGACTATGATGAAGCAATTGAGGATATAGGCACCGGGCGTGCGATTGTCTCCTACCAGACTCCCAGTACCTATATAGAAGCGCATGAAAAATACGGCATAACTCCGTTGGTAGTACCCCTTGCCAAAGGTGAACCCTATTATCAAAGTGCCATCGTTGTCCGGAGTGGTTCCGGTATCACTGACCTGTCTGGACTTCAGGGGAAAAAGTTTGCCTTTGGTGACCCGAAATCTACTGGAAGCAAGGCCATGCCGCAGTCTATGTTGAAATCTGCCGGTATAGAGTTGAATGATCTTGCCGGGTACGGATACCTTGGCAGCCATGATAATGTAGCCAAGGCCGTTTTGGGTGACGAGTACGATGGCGGCGGCATGATGCTGTCTGTCGCAGAAAATTATACGGACCAGGGCCTTACCATAATAGCTCAATCCGAGATGATACCTCAATTTCCAATATGCACAGCTGCAAGCATGAGTGATGAAGACAGGGCAACGCTTCTGCATGCCCTTCTGGAAATGAAAGACACGGAAGTGCTGACGGCACTGGGAAGTAATATTACGGGCTTTGCCAGCATCAAAGACGGTGACTATGATGGTGTTCGCAAGATGCTGGAGAACCTCAGGCAGTAGGTCCAGAACAGACTGTAAAAAATTGCCCGGGATTATCAAACCGGGACCCAACCCGGGAAGTACATTGATCCCGCCAAAATCCGGAGTAAATTTAACGGATTCCTTTCGATTATAATGGCATTTCCACACCTATAATGGGTATTGTGAATAATTGTCAATAAATTTAGCCGGATACTGGCGTATATAAAGGGGCAGGTGACAGCCGGGAATCATTCGTATTATGATCCATCACCAAACCCTTTTTATCTATAAATTAACGAACTGAATGCAACATGGTTTGTAGAGGAGTCCTATGAAATCTGTTTTGGTAATGAGTGCGATCATTTTTTTACTGTCTGCCAGCGATGACGGAAAAGCAGCACAGAAAAATACCCCTGAGTCAAAGATGAAATTATCAGGTCTGAATGTGGGGGGAAAGCCACGGTATACAGCAGAGGTAATACCGAAAAATATGACCGTGCTGGAAAAGAAGGAACGGTTTCGCCAATTATTGGTGCCGGCTATAAGGCAGGTCTTTTCAGAGCTGGATCAGCAGTATGTGCATATTAAAGGATCAATAACAGGCAAAACAGATTCAGTATTAATTGAGCGGCTTAAAAAATCTTATAAAGCCAGCTCGGATCAGGATCTGCTGTCTAAATTAAAGCCACATCCGATCAGTATAGTTCTGGCGCAGGCAGCCATGGAAAGCGCGTGGGCAACATCACGCTTTTTCAGAGAAGCAAGAAATATATTTGGCGTATGGTCCTTTAATAAAAATGAACCACGAATAGCGGCCGGTGAAAAACGTGGCAGTAAAACCGTCTGGTTAAAAAAATATAAATCAATAGAAGAGTCGGTACGTGATTACTATCGCGTCATTGCGCGAGGTGCCGCATTTAAAAAATTCAGGCAACTGCGACTGGTAACAAATAACCCGTTCAGACTGGTTAAAGGCCTGGATAAATATTCTGAACTGGGCAGTAAATACAGCAAACAACTGGCGGCAGTGATTCGGCATAATAGATTCAACCAGTTTGACATCAAGAAATAAAAAATCTCTTCTGAATGGATTTGACTATACTACATTCTTAAATGGTGTGAATTTAACGATGAACGGTGCCGGGTAAGAAGTCCATGGATTTTGAATGGGTTGCTATAGCACAGGGTGATGTTACCTGGATCTCCCTGGCTTTTTTACTGGGCTTTCTGGCAAGTCTGGTCAGACTGCCGCCATTGGTTGGCTTTCTGGCAACCGGTTTTTTACTCAATTACCTGGGCATTGTAAGCGGCGAGATACTGCAAAAGCTGGCTGATCTGGGCATTACACTACTACTGTTCACCGTTGGCCTGAAGTTAAACCTGAAGATGCTGATAAGGCCACAGGTCTGGTCGGTGGCGGCTCTGCATATCACTATCGTTATTGCTTTTTTTGGTGCGACTATCTTCGCTCTGGCTTTGATGGGCGCGCCACTCTTTTCCGGCCTGGATCTCAGGCTTTCGCTGATGCTTGCATTTACGTTGAGCTTTTCCAGTACCGTTTTTGTGGTCAAGTTACTTGAGGAGAAGGGGGAAATGAACTCCCTGCATGGACGGATCGCTATTGGCATCCTGATAATGCAGGATCTGGCGGCGGTCATCTTTATAGCAGCATCCACAGGCAAGCTCCCTTCGCTCTGGGCACCACTGCTGTTTGCACTCATCCCGTTACGCCCGCTATTTCACCGTGTGTTGCAAAAAACGGGGCATGGCGAATTGCTGGTCTTGTATGGCCTGGTTCTGGCTCTGGGTGGAGCCGAACTCTTTGAGCTGGGTGGAGTGAAGGACGATCTGGGTGCCCTGTTCATGGGGATATTGATCTCTACTCACCCAAAATCAAACGAAATGGCCAAATCAATGCTGAGCTTCAAGGACTTGTTTCTGCTGGGCTTCTTTCTTTCCATCGGGATGTCAGGCCAACTCTCACAGGAAGCGTTGATCATCGGGCTCTTGCTCACGCCCTTTATCTTCCTTAAATCAGCATTCATTTTTCCTTTGATGACCTGTTTCAAACTGCGGGCACGGACCTCCCTTCTGGCAACCCTGAACCTGACCAACTTCAGTGAATTTGGCCTGATCGTGGCCTCGATTGGCGTGACAAATGGCTGGATGGATAACGAATGGCTGGCCGTTATTGCCATCGCCCTCTCCCTTTCTTTTGTGATTGCCGCCCCGCTAAATAACAACGATGACAGAATCTATAGCCGGTTCAGGGATTTCTGGTTAAGATTTCAGCGCAGACAGAGGCTTCCGGATGACATGCTGCTGGAGACACTCGGTGCAACCATTGCTGTCTTTGGCATGGGCAGAGTAGGCAGCGGTGCGTATGACAGAATGCGCGAATTTCATGGTGATACCGTCGTCGGTATCGACTTTGATGACGAGCTAATCAAAAAACACCAGTCAATGGGGAGGAAAGTTCTGTATGGTGATCCAAGCGATGCGGACTTCTGGGACAAAATAGAACAAAACCACGATATCGAACTCGTCATGCTGGCGTTGCCGAATCTTGAAGCCAACCTGGATGCACTGGAACATTTACGCAAAATATCTTTCCCCGGACGTGTTGCCGCTACGGCAAGATATCCTGATGAGGCAACCATATTGCAACAATCAGGAGCAACGGCTGTGTTCAATATCTACACTGAAGCAGGCGCCGGATTTGCTGACCACGTGGAAGCTCAAAATCAGACCTGATGCAAGAAACAAAAGAAATAGTGTAATTATGTCGAGTCTGACCCTATTTCTACTTGACCCTATTTCTACTATTTCTATTTGCTATTTCTATTTCTTCGAGTCTGACCCTATTTCTATTTCTCACTATTTCTCATATTTCTCGCTACTATTTCTCGCTATTTCTCCTCGACCCTATTTCTCTCATCATGACCTTAAACCCCATCACAAGAAAAGCAAAATCACGAAGTAGTGGCTAACGCTGCCCGCGAGTACAAACAGATGCCAGATCCCATGGCACCAGGGGTACCAATGGTCAAGGACATAGAACAGAACACCTGAGGTGTAGAAAATTCCACCGATCAGCAGCCAGAGAAAGCCCTCTGGCGGCAGTGCGGTGAGCAACGAATCCAGGGCGAACAGACAGAGCCAGCCCATGACAAGGTAGATAATGACTGGCACCACTCTGGGTCCCTTGCGCGGCAGTGCGTCCAGGACGATCCCGAACACTGCCAGCCCCCAGATCGCGCCAAACATCCACCAGCCCAGGGTTCCCTTGAGAACTACTAGCGTGAAAGGGGTATAAGTTCCGGCAATCAGCAGATAGATGGCCTGGTGATCAAGCACCTGAAATGTTCGTTTAGCGGGGCCGGCCAGACTGTGGTAAAGGGTAGAGACGAGATAGAGCAGGAACAGGGTAACCCCGTAAACACTGTAACTGATGATCTTACGGGTATCCCCATCCATCGCGGCAAAAGTTACGAGTACAGCGCCACCGGCAAGTGCGAGAACCGCACCGATCAAATGACTGATACTGTTGAATCGTTCCCCTTTGTACATGCACCCTATTCTACATAAATCATCACTCTGAGTTGCATCTGTCAAACGGGGCGGGATACCACTTGCTTAAGCTTGTAATTCCAATTCGACTACTCTATTCGTCATCCCAGTGCAGACCGGGATCCTGGAAAACAGCAATAATCCTGAATTCATCAGTTGACCGCTATGATATAAACTTAACATTTTGAAAGTAAATACCTTTTTAACTGCACCGCAGTTCATGTGGGCGAGGGGCGTGAGCAGGACGCGGAAGCTTCACCCAATGGGTGGCCACTCTCGCACGTTCTGTGCTTCGCGGCATAAATCCTTCCCTGGATCAAAGTCGCTACGGCCTGTATAGCACATTGCATTTCGCGTCTGGCGGCGTTGGCCGCTCTCGCACTTCCGTGTGCTACGCGGCATAAGGCCATTCATGGTCAAAGCGCGATGAGGAGTAATAGCAAGCTATTGCGACGATTCGCATTGTGCATGGAAGCAACAGGTGCCGCGGAGCACACGGAAGTGCGAGAGCGGCCTTGCCAGCCACAAAATGCAACGCACTCTACAGGCCGCCCAACTGATGAATCCAGGATAATCGGAAGACCTGTATCCCGGCGTTGGACTTAAGCAGGAACCATTGCCCTTCCCCTCTTTTTCTTGAAATGCGGCATAAAATTAAATCTATACAAAACAAATATTTACTAACACATTAAGATATTTGTTAAATACATGTCAACGAAACACCTGGTAACCCGTTGTAAGGGGACAGGCACACAATAAACGAGAGACAGGATCATGAGTGAAAAAACTGAATTACACAGCAAAATTGAAGCGCTCTATCCAGCAGACGATAGTGATTCCGTTATTGCCGAAACAGGACAGCGTTTATTAATGCTTGCCATTGGGGACTGGCGGAATTTGCCAGTTGAAGTCCTGATGAAATACTACACCATATGCAGGGGCAGCGAACAATCCAGGAAGCGCTTTACAACCGTTCAGTATCGTAACTAAAAAAATAATGAGGTATAAACCGGACTCAGGGTTTACCTTTTGTTTTTTTGGCCATAAAAAAGGGTTAGCCATTTATGACCAACCCCTTGATATATATGGTGCCGGCACCACGAATCGAACGCGGGACCTACTGATTACAAGTCAGTTGCTCTACCTGCTGAGCTATACCGGCCATGTCTGTTTTCGAGCATACAAACCCGAAGATCGCGTATTCTAAGCAAATTCCGGGAATAGCGCAATTTACTATCGGCATTTTAATGGCTTGATGGCGACATTTTTAAAGGATTTTGCCAAAAATTGCTTTTCATCGTCTGTCAGGCTTATGCTGTTCTTTTTATTGAAATTTACTCTGTATTTTATCTTTTTACCGGTAACGGACATCATGATCGGCGAATAACCCAGGCTCGCTATCTCGGCGACCCGCTCTTCTGCCATGGTCGGCTGTCTGAATACCCCCAGCGAGATGCCATTTCGTTTGCCCTTGATGGCCAGTATCTGGAAATCCTCCTGACCTTTTTCCTCCAGATCCCTGATGACTTTCCGTGCATCTGCAATCGTGGGGAATGACGGCAAATAAACCAGGAGCTTCGATTTTTCAGGATAATGTGTCTTCAGGCTTGCCTGATAGTCCAGTGCCTTTATACCTTTCAGGGCCACTTTGGCATCTTTTTTTATCAGAAAATCACCGAGGACATAACAGGATGCCTTTGCCTTGGCCTGCGCGACTTCTTCCTGCCTGGCCTGGCGAATTTCTTCCTGCTGTTTTCTTTGCAGCGCCTCCTGTTTTATTTTCAGGAACTTTCTGGTCTGCTCTTCGGCATGTTCGCTTGCCAATACCAGCTTTTCAACGCCCGGGTCTGCTGCAGAAAACCGTGGTGCAGGCGGGTTGGGCGGGATGATCTGCCAACTGAAATAGATCATATTGGTCAGTAACAGACCAAAGAAAAATACTCTCACTCATTTCCCCCCTGGCGGAATTCACTCATGATTGTCAGGCCCTGCAAAACCAGATCGGGCATATACTTACACTCTCCTTTCAATAATGGCAGCAGGGTTGCTGCATCTCCACCGGTAATGATTCTGTCTATATTCGTGCCCATTTCGGTGTCGACATCGTTATACACTCGGTCGAGCGTCGCGATAATAGCGTATAACACACCACCATTAACACCATCCGTTGTATTTCTTGCGAACAGGGTACTGTTGCCACCTTCACTTTCTTCCAGGGTAATACCGATGCGGTCCAGTAACGCCGACCGCATGGTGCCGATGCCCGGCAGTATCAGGCCACCCAGATGTTTGCCACCTGACTCCATAACGTCGATGGTGATCGCTGTACCGCAATCGACAATGCAGACCGGTCTGTCGGACAGGCTTCGAACGGCAACCAGTGCCGCCCATCGATCGGCTCCCAACCGTTCCGCGTCAAGGTAGGCATTGCTGACGCCATAGCCATGCTGCTGCGCCTGTATGAACTCGGGCTCCATTTGCCAGACGTCCCTGCACCATTGCGCCATTTCCGCTTCGATGTCTTTTCCTGCCACACATGCACAGGTGATTCGCTCGGGTGCGCCCGACGCTCCCCATGCCTGATCAAGTGACTCGGCCATGCCGAGTTCATGCCAGTTGAATGATTCCGGCTGTACCAGCTGTTTTCCCCGGGTTTCTGACCAGTTGATTGAGCTATTGCCTACGTCTACGACCCAGCTCATGACTGCAATCTCAAACTGATTTCACCTGAAGTGAGCCTTTCCACTGATTTTCCTGTATCAAGCAATAATGCACCCTCTGTATCGACGCCTTTTACGACTCCGGTTTTTTCACTGTTTGGCAGGGAGAGGCGCACCTGTCTGCCCCGGATCACATCCCATTTGTTCCATTCTTGCTGATAGCCTGAAAATCCACGCTGCGGGTAATCGTGCAATATATCCATCATTTGCTCTATAGTGCGGCAGACCAGCTCCACTCTGAACGGGCTTTTGTCACCGAGAATGTGTCCCAGGTCCACCCAGGGCTGGTCAATATCTGTCCCGGCACCATAGGCCATTTTGACATTAATGCCAATACCCGCCACCAGTACGCAGGGACCATTCGCCTCGCCTGCAATCTCGACCAGTATCCCGCCCAGCTTTTTACCTTGCCAGATGATGTCGTTGGGCCATTTCAGGCCAATATCACGGGCACCGAAATCAGACAGCACCCTCATGATGGCAACTCCAAGCGCCAGGCTCAGGCCTGCCAGTGCGGCAGGCCCGTCTGCACACCGCCATACCATTGACAGATAGATGTTGCTGGCGAAGGGCGACACCCATTGCCGGCCCCGCCGGCCTCGCCCATCTGTTTGTGACTCTGCGATGCATACATAACCGGACTCATACTGCTTTTCAGGGTACGTTTCCAGCAAATAACGGTTGGTCGAACTGATGACAGGGTGTAACTCCAGCCCTGACAACCGCTTTTGCGCCTGTTTTGACAACTGCCGTTTTATCGCTTCAGCATCCAGTAAATCAAGGGGCTCTTGCAGGCGATATCCCTTGCCGCGAACAGCGTCCACCGCCAGCCCGGCCGCCTCGATTTTCCTGAGATGCTTCCAGATGGCAGCACGGGAAATGCCCAGATCTGCGGCCAGAACCTGGCCTGAATGAAACCTGCCATCTGCCAGTTTTTTCAGAACATCCAGATATATGGTCATAATATCCTGCATTAATTAACTAATAACGGGATTATGTCATGAGTGACGATGTTTTTGAAATAAAATCAATCGCTTACTATTCATATGTGCTTCCGGGTGCCTCTTTTTACAGCCATTTCAATGCCTGAAACGCCTGTAATTTAAAGATTTTGAGCCAAACTGCCGATTTAATACCTAATGTAACTAATTTTTGGATCCTGTGAGGTTGAGAATCAAGCGATGAACCTGATGAAATTATTTAGCCTGATAGTGCTGACCTCTGTGTTCAGCGGCTATGTGCAGGCTGCCGACACGCTCTATGATCAACGTTTCATGGACTGGCAGAAAAAGGCAAAAAATGGCAATGCCTTTGCCCAGTACTCACTGGGCTGTGCCTATCTGCGTGGTAACGAGGTCAAGGCCGATATCAACAAGGCCCTTTACTGGTTCAAGGCAGCGGCCAGACAGGATCACGCCAAGTCAGAATATAAACTGGGTTATATCTATTACAGTGGCAAGGGAATCAGCCGGAACTACCCGGTTGCCCTCAGGTGGTTCCTGAGAGGTGCACGACGTGATTATTCTCCTGCGCAGTTTTATGCGGGCAAGATGTACGCCGATGGCAAGGGAACAGAGCAGGATACTAAAAAGGCAATGAAATGGCTTAACAAGGCGCGCAGAAATGATTACAGTCCCGCCGCACGTGAAATAAAACGTATTGCCAGTATCGCCAACAAAACGCCTGCCACCCCCGTCGCTAAAAGGAAGGAAAGACCTTCGCCAAGGAAAAAGACCGTTGCAGCAAAAAAAGTCAAGCCCGGGAATTTAAATACAGCAGCACGCATCATGAAAGGAAAATGGTTGCGCGATGGCGAGCCGGCGGAGATCTTTCCCTCCCGGTTCACCAAATGCAGCAAGGAGATCAATAGCCTGAATTGCACTTCAAAGGAATTGAATATATCCAATCCGTTTGCAGAAATCCGTTATCTCATCGAAGCCAAATTTACGCGTATCACCAAGAACGGCTCATTTCTTGTGACATGGCGGAAAAACATCCTGTTTGTCCTGCCTTCCGACCCGGATGACCCTGATGTTGACCCGGATACAATACCCGTCGCAGGCTGGACACAACCTGCGGTCATGAAATGTAAATTAAAGGGCAGGGACAAGGCCAGTTGCAGTACCGATGAATTTCTGAAAGTCGAATATAAACGCAAGAGCTAGCCCTGCTGCATCAACCAGTCAGGTGTTCCGGCCTGCAATGAAAGCACGCAGGTATCAGCCATCGCTTCCATGGCCTCGGCCTGACACTCGATCAATTCATCGCGCCTGAATGCCTGGATTACAAAATGCTCACCCGGCCGGAATTCACCCACTCGCTTATCCAGTGATCTGGCATCGATCCTGATATTATCAATTGCAATAATGATATCACCGGCAGACAGACCAGCCCGTTGTGCAACACCGCCATCCAGCACATGGGTTATACGCACCCCGCCATCTGTTCCGGTAAATCGCGCACCGAGCATAACTGTCTTGTGTTTTGCTTCTTCAGTATTTTTGCCTCCCTTGTCCCTGCTTGATTCGGGTAGGCGCAATTGGTAATTCACGCCCGATGACTTCAGCCAGTCAGATAATGGCAATTCCCCCGTTCCACGCAGGCAGTGTGTGAAAAAGTCACCCAGACCGACCCCGGTCAACTTTTCTATCTCGTCCTCAATGGTTTTTTCATCCACACCCTCGCCGGTTTTTCCGTAGGTCTGCCACAGGTATCGCATCACATCGTCCAGACTTGTTTTCCCCGCTGTCTGTTGACGCAGGGTGAGATCCAGCCCCATGGCGATCAATGCCCCCTTGCCGTAATAGCTGACGATGGCGTTGGGCGCATTTTCATCCTGCTTGTAAAATTTGGTCCAGGTGTAAAAACTCGAGTCCCATACCGTTTGCTTTAACCGGCCACTGCCCCTGATGACACGGGTTATATTTTGCCCGAGCAACTCAAGATACGACTGCGGTGTAATCAACCCGGCCCTGACCAGTGCCAGGTCATCGTAGTAGGATGTAATACCTTCAAACATCCACATCAGATGGGTATAAACCTCGGTCGTTAAATCATAGGGAACAAAAGCCTTTGGCTTGATCCGCTTGATGTTCCACGTGTGAAAGTATTCATGACTGCACAGGCCGAGAAAGGCCCGGTACTGTTCGCTGACTTCATCCACCCCTTTCAACGGCAGGTCATAACGACTGCATAACAAACTGGTGGATGCACGATGTTCCAGCCCGCCATAACCCTCACCGACGGCCATGACCTGAAATACATACCGATCCATTTCAGGTAATTCACCGAACAGATTTACGTGGTGCTCGCAAATGATTGCAAGATCACATTTCAACCTGCCCCTGTCTGCACGGTGCCTGCCGCTAATCACTATGTCATGCGGCACGCCTGCAACCTCGAAGGTATCCAGGGTGAAGCTGCCCATCTCGACCGGATGGTCAATCAATTCTTCGTAATTCGCGGCCTGGTATGCCCCGAAGTCATGTAGCGCGGCACCCGACAGGGTCATGGCAGTCGAAACCTGCCAGTTCGCATAGCCACTGCCTTCGGGTCGCAGAATTTCAACTGAACAGGGTTCGTTTTCGTACCCCTGAAAACTCATGAATACACTCGTACCATTAAAATAGGCATGTGTTGTATCGAGGTGTGCTGACCGTACCGACAGATCCCATGCATAAACTTCATACACGATAGTCAGTGGGCCTTGGCATGGCTCACATCGCCATGTCTGCTTGTCTGTTTTATCAAGTTTGATTTCACCACCGCCACAGCTTGCCTTGATCGTAACAATATTTTTGGCAAAATCCCTGATCATGTAGCTACCCGGAATCCAGGCTGGCATGCTGAATACCTGCCCCGTCGGATCCGGCGTCCGGACTATACAGCTGACTTCAAATATATGCGCCGCCGGTTTTGACGGTATAATGTGGTAGTGTATGGGTTTCATGAATTTTTCTACATTATTCTGGTTTAACGAAACGTACCGTTATCATCTGTATGGCTGCCGAACTCAGTATTGTCTTGCCCGTCCATAATGCCGAATCCACACTGGCAGAATGCCTTGATTCAATTAGTGCACAGACTCTCGGCCGCTATGAACTCATCGTTATTGATGACGGCTCCAGCGATAACAGTGCTGCCATCATCCAACGTTACCAGAAAACGGATAACCGTATCCAGTTAGTGCAACCCGGCAGGATCGGGCTGGTTGAATCGCTGAACCTGGGAATTAAAACTGCACGCACCCGAACCATCGCCCGCATGGATGCCGATGACATTATGCACCCCGACAGGCTTGGCAAACAAATGAGCTACCTCGCGACTAACCCTGATGTCGGACTGGTTTCCTGCCTTGTCAGGCTGTTTCCTGATCACATCATTAAAAAGGGCTATCAGGAGTACATCCAGTGGCAAAACAGTGTGACTACCCCAGAACAGATAGCCACGCAAATCTATGTTGAATCACCGTTCGCCCACCCTTCGGTGATGTTTCGCAAATCCATTATCGGTGCGCTGGGTGGCTATCGGTATGGCGATTTCCCGGAAGACTACGAGCTATGGCTGCGCATGATCAGCAACGGCATTCGCATGACCAAACTGGACGAGGTATTACTTGAATGGCGTGACAGCGCACAGCGGGCCTCACGAACCGATCCACGCTATCTTAAATTATCCTTTGACCGGTTACGTGCAGAATTTCTTGGCAGGGATGAACGTATCCCGAAAAACAGGCCTCTGGTCTATTGGGGTGCCGGACGTAAAACACGCCAACGGGCACAACTGCTGATAGAAAAGGGATTTCCGGTGTGCGCGTGGATTGATATCGACCCGAACAAGATCGGCAACAGGATCAATGGTATCCCGGCCCCCCCGCCGCAATGGCTTGAACAGGAAACGAGGCCCTTTGTACTCAATTATGTAAACAACTATGGTGCGCGCGAGGTTATAGCCAAACACTTGCGTGGATTTGGCTATAAACAAAATCAGGATTATCTGATGGTAGGCTGAGGCATAGCCTCAGCAGTTTCTGGTAACGGGTAGCGGACAAAAACACTGCCAGCCTGACAAATTATCAGGACAAAAAGAAACCCCTACAGTACAAGTTATAGGGGTATCTGGAATTAAAACCTGGCAGTGTCCTACTCTCACATGGGGAGACCCCACACTACCATCGGCGCTAAAGCGTTTCACTTCCGAGTTCGAGATGGGATCGGGTGGTTCCACTTTGCTATGGCCGCCAGGCAAACTGGTAAGAAAAAATGGGGTCAGAGTCAATTATTCTGAAAAGACAGTGTCAATCAAAGATAATTGACTCTGACCCCGATTTTTCAAATCTGGAAAAGCTGTACATGCTTAGTTTATGACTATTGCATATCAACAACCAAACAAACTTCTTGGGTGTTATATGGTCAAGCCTCACGGTCAATTAGTACTGGTTAGCTTCATGCATTACTGCACTTCCACACCCGGCCTATCAACGTCGTAGTCTTCGACGGACCTTCAGAGACTTCAAGAGTCTAGTGAGAATTAATCTTGGGAGAGGCTTCCCGCTTAGATGCTTTCAGCGGTTATCCTGTCCGATCATAGCTACCCGGCAATGCCACTGGCGTGACAACCGGAACACCAGGGGATCGTCCACTCCGGTCCTCTCGTACTAGGAGCAGCTTCCCTCAATTCTCAAACGCCCATGGCAGATAGGGACCGAACTGTCTCACGACGTTCTAAACCCAGCTCGCGTACCACTTTAAATGGCGAACAGCCATACCCTTGGGACCGGCTACAGCCCCAGG
>VAPH01032530.1_pt1 | contig 17090 bp, 12 predicted proteins | sample 3393861 | NCBI WGS metagenome assembly VAPH01 (sample SAMN08290439, study PRJNA428436) | hydrothermal vent metagenome | isolation source: Deep-sea hydrothermal vent chimney | place: Atlantic Ocean: South-mid Altantic Ridge | reverse complement strand
CTTTGAACTTTTTTCTTTACAGCCTTCTTTTTCACCTTCTTCTTAACGGCCTTCTTTTTACCTACTGTGGCCCCTCGTTTCTCGGCCGCTCTGATGGCTTTTGCGCCACGGGCAGATATCAGGCGTATTTTTTTCCCCCTGGACTCCAGTTCATCCACCAGCTCTGTCGCTTTTGACAGCTTATTTTCTGCTACTTTAATCGTTGCGTCAGGTCGACCCCGGGGGTTTCTTATCAGGACAAATCCACCACCATAAAACTGTTGTGTGAGACGTTTTTTTACCTTGCTTGTTTCAGCAAGTATCGATTTACATTCATCCAGCGTTAATGACTCCGGTTTCCTGTCCTTCGGTATTTTAGCATTCTTGAATCCATCAGTAATAAATGGCCCCCAGCGGCCTTCAAGAATTTGCACAGTCTCTCCTTCGAAAAGCTTTATTTCCTTCTCTGCGTCTGATTTCTTCTTATCATTAATAAAAACAAGAGCCTGTTCCAGTTCAATGACATGCGGGTCTTCCGGCTCAATTGAAACATTATTTTTTACTAGATCTATTCCCTTAACAGCTTGTTTATCAAGCAGCTCTCTGACTTCGGTGTTGACAAAGCTTGCATAGGAACCGAAGCGACCGCTGCTGACAATGACTTCTTCCCCGGCGGGCGTTTCACCGAGTACTCTTGGCAGCTCAAACAGGGGAATAACGTCTTCCAGCGAAACTTTGTCCATGCGCTGATCCGGTCGTAAACCAGCAAACAGGGGCTTTTCCTCATCTGCACTGGTACCAATCTGTGCATAAGGGCCGAAACGACCGATTCTGACGCTTACCGGGCGGCCGCTTTTGGGGTCAGTACCCAGCAGGCGTGCCTGCATTGCCTCGTCGCGAGAAATATCTTCCGAATTCTCCACGTCTTTGTGAAACGGCCAGTAAAAAGCAGCAATCATTTCCTGCCACTTCAAATCTCCGGCAGCAATTTTGTCGAATTCGTCCTCCACCCGGGCAGTGAAGTTAAAGTCGATGACTTCATCAAAATATTTAACCAGAAAATCCGTCACCACACCGGCTATATCGGTCGGGAACAACTTGGACTTTTCGGCACCAGTGATTTCAGTTTTGTCCTCGCTTAGAACCCGAATACCGTCTAGTGAACGAACTCTGACCTGTCTTTCATGGCCCTCTCTGTCTTCTTTATTGACGTATCCACGGTTCTGAATAGTGGATATGGTAGGGGCATAGGTTGATGGCCGGCCTATGCCCATTTCTTCCAGTTTTTTCACCAGACTGGCTTCCGTGTATCTGGCGGGCGGGCGACTAAATACCTCCTGTGCCTGCATCAACAAACGGGGCAGGTTCTGACCCGTGTGCAAAGGTGGAAGCATCTTTCTATCATCATTCTCACCATTACCATAGACCTTCAGGAAGCCATCGAATATAAGCACCTCTCCCTTAGCCTGCATCGTTTCGTCAACTGTAGAAATTTCTACTGTTGCAGTAGTGCGCTCAAGCTTTGCATCAGCCATCTGTGATGCAATAGCCCGTTGCCATATTAGTTTGTACAGACGTTGCTCGTTTCTTTCACCCACAAGCTTATCGAGCGAAAAATCAGTTGGGCGTATCGCCTCATGGGCCTCCTGGGCGCGAGCAGATTTTGACTTATAGGCACGGGTTTGAATATAGTTTTTACCCAATTCACTGCCGATCACTTCTTTTGCCTGAGCAACAGCAAGGCCTGATAAGTTAACAGAATCAGTACGCATATATGTGATCTTGCCTGATTCATAAAGGCGTTGCGCAATTACCATAGTCTGTTTGACGGAGAAACCCAGTTTCTGCGATGCTTCCTGTTGTAAAGTTGAAGTCGTAAAAGGTGGGCGCGGTGACCTTTTTGCCGGTTTCTTTGTTATCTCAGAGAGAGTAAAACTTGCCTCTGCAACACGTTCAAGAAAGGCTGTCGCACCAGCCAGAGTTACTTTATCTTTGGGCAAACGGGCAGATAGCACAGCACCGTCACCCGCATCGAACTCGGCGCTTATTCTGAATGAAGACTCCGCTGCAAAGCTATCAATCTCTCGCTCACGTTCAACAATCAGCCTAACCGCAACAGATTGCACACGGCCTGCCGACAAACCTGTCTGAATCTTTTTCCACAACACCGGCGACAGCTCGAAACCAATCAATCGATCAAGTACCCTACGTGCCTGTTGCCCATTGACCAGGTTTCTATCGATACGTCGGGGATTTTCAATTGCCTCTAAAATTGCCGGCCTTGTGATTTCATGAAACACAATACGACGTGAATTTTTTTCATTAAGACCCAGCACTTCTTCAAGATGCCAGGCAATGGCCTCACCTTCTCGGTCTTCGTCTGATGCCAGCCAGATCATTGATGCCTTTTTGACAGCTTTTCTCAGACTGGCGATGACTTTCTTTTTGTCGTCCGAAATTTCGTAGACGGTTTCGAAATTGTTATTAATGTCAATGGCATTTTTTTTGGGTAAATCTCGGATATGCCCGTAGCTTGAGAGCACAAGAAAGCCGTCACCAAGGAATTTCTCAATGGTTTTGGCCTTAGCCGGTGATTCAACAATGACGAGATTTTCGCTCACAGATACATCTTCCGAACACGGTTTTGATTATCCATTTGGTATACCTGCCCCATGGATTACACAGGCTACACGGATCACAGCAAGCGGCGATTCTGCCAAGATCTGCATAAGAAAACAAACGTCATCAGAAATTCTGATGAGAGATATTATACTTATTGTAATAAAAACAATTGGTTAATGGGGAATAAAACTCTTAGTGCAGGACATCCTGTTCTAGCTCAAACAGAAGATTTTCGAGCCATAGGTAGTTGGTCTCTCTTCCCGGCTGATTGTAAAGAACCATCATTGCCACCCATTTCATCTGATCCAGATCAATATTTTCAGACTCCAGGGCCATAGCGCGGTCCAGTACCACCTCACGCACAGAGGGTGTGATAATCTTATAAAATTCAAGTCGTGAGAGAAAACCGACAGCCGACAGCGATATTTTCTCTACTTCTTGATCAGAATAGATCCGCGTGCTGGACGTGGCCGTATTGATTGAGTGAGGATAGTCATCCTGCTCACAAAGTTCAGAAAGATCCTCCAGCCATTCAAATGCCTTAGTGATCTCACCCTGCTTGAAACCAGCATGGCCAAGCTCAGTAGTTAATGCCGTAACATTAGACTCTTCACTTTGTTCATAATCATCATCAATAAAATTCTCAAAGATGTACATCAGCACATCCAGCATATTGTCTTTCATGGCAGAGCCGGGTTCCAGAGGGGAAAAAAGCTTACCGTACAGATACAAGCCTGTCGGTGGGGCATCACTTCAACGCAGTGATGGCATCTTTTTGTCAATATCATCGCCAGATCGCTGACTAATCTCTATTTGGTCAGAATTGTATCAGATTGCTCGACAATCATACACAAATGAATTATACCCTAATTTTCCTCCCTCTAGTGCCCCTCTCAAGGTTTAATGTTTGACGTTCAAGACCTAAAGATGATGCCGGTTTTCAGTTTTTAGTTTTCTACTTTGAGCTTTTAACTTTTCGCTTTTAACTTTGAACTAAACCTCCCCCCCGGCAAACTATCGATCAGACCCTTAAGTTCCAGCTGACTCAGGTTCGCCGACAACTCATCAATCACCATCCCGGTACGGGATAAAAGACTGTCCAGCGTAACGGGGTCAAATCCCAGTGCATTCATTAATAGCTGCTCCGACCTGGACAGGTCGTGCATTATCCTTTCACGCTCAATTTCACTGTCATTTGTATCGCGAAGCTCTAACTGAACACCCGGCAGCATCAACAGGATTTCTTCCGCAATATCCTCTGAGGTCTCAACCAGTTTCGCCCCCTGCTTAATAAGCCAGTGACAGCCGCGCGACTGGGGAGAATGAATCGAGCCGGGTATAGCGAATACCTCTCTATCCTGCTCCATCGCATACCTGGCAGAAATGAGAGAACCACTTCGTTTAGCCGCTTCCACTACCAGGATCCCCAGTGACAATCCGCTAATTACACGATTTCGACGCGGAAAATTTTTATGCAAAGGACCCGTTCCCACCGGAAATTCCGATACCATTAAACCTTTTTCCACGATCCTGTACGCCAGCTCACGATGATGCGAAGGGTAAATCCTGTCCAGGCCGGTCGCGGCAATAGCGATTGTTCTACCCTTTTTCTCCCCATCCCTTGCCTCCAGTGCCCCCTGGTGTGCAGCACCATCAATCCCAGCAGCCAGGCCTGACGTAATCGTTAAACCGCAGGCCGCCAGTTCAGCTGAAAATGCACGTGCATTTTCGATACCACCCGGCGTGGGGTTACGACTGCCGACTATGGAGAGTTGGGGTGTATGCAGCAATGCGGCATTACCTTTCAGGAACAACACAGGAGGGGGCCGGTGGATCCGGGCTAACAGTTCTGGATAGTCCTGATGCTGGAAAAAAATAACTTGATGGCTAGCGTCTTCCTCCAGCCACAGGATATCCAGCTCAACATTTGTCGCCTCTATTCCCTTGAGGAGGCCATCAACGGCATCATCCGTGAGACCGGGAACATGTGATAACTGTGTCCGGTTAGCCTTAAATACTGCGCTTGCGGAACTAAAACATTGAAGAAGATTTGAAAAGGCGGCGGGGCCAACACCAGTGACCCTGTTCAGCGCCAGACGTGCGGTAAGTTCTTCATCCATCGGCTTCAGACTGTCCCTGTCTGACTATCTGGTATCAGCAGCAGATAGCGTGACGCGGTGTCAGTCCATATTAATGACCTTGTCATTGACGAGAACACCCTGTGATGAGCTCATTATCAGGCCATAACTAATTTTTTTATAGGTCTTAAATATCATTACGATTCCACTACGCTCAATCGGCAACCTGTATTTTTGCTTTGTCACGGGATCCCTTTGAACACCTCTGTCACGCATCGTCTGCAAGACATGTCCCGGTTCCAGACCCTGATCAGAACCTGCAGAAAGTGTGACGACATCGCCTGCACCATACTCAGCCATTTCCGTCACTGCGCCAAGTATATCAATCATAATGGGTTGCCTGAAAGCCTTTGGATGATAATAGGGCAAAGTCAGTTTACGCACCGCCGGTATCAGCCGATCGCCCTGAGTTATCTCCTTGTGTGACTTAATGATCCGGAGCTTCGCAGGATCCCCTGGCCGGATCATTTCCGCCTCACCCAGTGTCTCCGTTTCGTAAGCGATTATCTTTTTATTTTTTGGATTGACCAGGGCACCACGCATCCTGATAATCTTAAATCTTGCCCCCGGTGCGCCATCAATCTTGCGCACATACATGTCACTCAACGCACCGAGCGCCACTTCGTGATTGACGCCTTCTGTAACATAGGGCAACTTGTCGAGATTTCGTGACTCGAAGATTTGCCTGTCCTCTAGAAAAGCCATAATCACCTGTGGTGGAATAACAGGAATAGCATTATCCAGTTTCTCGATATAGACAGCCGGGCCCATTTTTACTACCTTCCTGACAGCCCGTTCACGCCCACTAAGATGCTCCAGATACGGCTGGCCATCTTTGTAACGCAGCACCAGCCGGTCACCAGGATAGATTAAATCAGGGTTTTGGATCTGGCTGTTCTTGCGCCAGATTTCAGGCCAACGCCAGGGATCCTTGAGAAACTTTCCTGCAATCCCCCACAGGGTATCGCCTTTAACTACGGTATAATCTACCGGGTGAGTGTCAGCCAGTTCTACCGAGGCAGCACTCACGGCGGCGGAAATGGCCAAGGCTGTGAAGAGAAGAATAATTTTTAGTGCGTTAAGAATCTTCATGTGGTCTATCCCGTCTTTTTCCGGCAGTCTAGATGAATACACCAAATTTGGCCATGTCGGCTATCTATAAAAGGTGCACTTCCATCGGTTTTTCAAAGGATCATAGCACCAAGTTAAAGTAATTTCTTCATATTTTGCTCCAACTTACACTGCAAAACAGCTTCTGGGCAAGTGTTCTGTGCTATTTATTCACCAATTATCGCTACAAAAAGCTAAAAACAGACTCACTTTTGGGTATCTCTATTAGTCACGGGGTATAATTCGGCGATACAGTTCTCTGACATGTTATCCAATATGGCCCTGCTAGACATACTAATTTATCCTGACCCGCGACTCCATATACAAGCACGGTCGGTTGAGCACGTTGACAGCCGCATACAGACACTGATTGAAAACATGTCTGAAACCATGTACGCCGCACCTGGGATTGGCCTGGCTGCGCCGCAGGTAAACGTGCTTGAAAGGATCATTATCATAGATATTAGTGAGAGTAAGGACTCACTATTGGTGATGGTAAACCCAGAAATTATTGACATAGAAGGCTCTGCTGAACAGGAAGAAGGCTGCCTGTCAGTTCCCGGTATCTATGCACAGATCAACCGCGGGGAAAAGATCTGCGTGCGCGCGCAGAATAAGGAGGGCAAACCGTTTGAGCTGGTGGCTGAGGGACTGCTCAGTGTTTGTATTCAACACGAAATCGACCACCTTAACGGAAAAGTATTTGTAGACTACCTGTCACACCTGAAACGGGACCGAATCAGAAAAAAGATGCTGAAAACACAAAGAAACGCCTGATAACCATTACACGAAATACAAACAAATCGACATATCTCCCATGAGAATCATCTTCGCCGGTACGCCGGAATTTTCTGTTCCCACTCTGCAGGCATTGCTTGCAGCCGGGTACAATGTCGTCGCAGTCTACACTCAGCCGGACCGCCCGGCAGGCCGTGGGAAAAAAACCCGCCTCAGCCCGATAAAACAATGTGCCCGGAAACATGGCCTGGTGATTGAGCAGCCCAGTACATTAAAAGATGCCACAAAAAAAATGAAGACTTTTTCTGCTGATGTCATGGTCGTGGTGGCCTACGGCCTTCTTCTGCCACCCAGAATACTGCAAATACCCGTATACGGCTGCCTGAATATACATGCCTCCTTACTGCCTCGCTGGCGCGGCGCCGCGCCGATACACCGTGCAATTGAAGCCGGTGATAAAGAAACAGGGATCACCATCATGCAGATGGATTCCGGCCTGGATACTGGGGACATCCTTGCACAATATCCCGTCATCATCGAACAAACAGATACCACGAAACAACTGCATGACCGACTGGCAGATACCGGTGCGATGGCAATCACAGATGTCCTGTCGAATCTCGCCTACTATCAGAAAAATGCGATTTCCCAGCAGAATGAACTCAGCAGCTATGCAAAAAAAGTCAGCAAGGAGGAAAGTGATATTGACTGGACAGAAGATTGCGAGGTGATAGAACGACGCATCCGTTCTTTCAACCCCTGGCCCGGCACACAAACCCGGTACAAAGGCATCAAGTTACGAGTATCACAGGCTGAATGCAGTTTTGAAAGCTTGCCTGCCAAACCGGGGACCATCCTGTCAGCAGATAAATCCGGCATTCGCATTGCCTGTGGAAAAGGGATGTTATGCATCAATAAATTACAGCGCCCGGGCGGCAAAGTACACGACGCTGCAGACTTCCTAAACGGCATGCAACTGGATGTAGGGAGCATCCTGGAATAACAACACCTTATGACCCAGGCCAATAATAAAATCTCCGCCCGGTTTATCGCCTGCAGGGCTGTACAACTTGTTGCCGATAAAGGATTAAACAGTGACAGAGCACTGGAGGATGCCGGTATTAATAAATTAACAGACACCCGCGATGTTTCATTTGCCAGATCGATCTGCTTTGGCACGCTACGCTGGTATCAACAACTGGAAGTAATACTCTCCCTGCTGCTGGACAAACCCCTGCAGCGAAAACACCGGGATATATACTTTCTTTTGCTAACAGCGCTGTTCCAGCTATCAAAAACTGATATCGCGAAACACGGCATAGTCTCAGAAACAGTTAATATCGTTTACACCATAAGAAAAAAATGGGCAAGTGGCCTGGTAAATGCTGTGCTGAGAAATTACCTGCGACAGACTGATTCGCTGAAGAATAAGACAGATAAACACCCCGTTGCAAAAAGCTCCCACCCGGCGTGGTTATTGCAAATCATCCAGTCATCGTGGCCAGAACAATGGCAGGAGATTACGGATGAAAATAATAAACAGGCGCCGATGTCGCTGCGCATTAATGTCCAGCGCAGCAGCAGAAAGGAATACCTCGGTCTGCTTAAAACATCCGGCATCCGTGCCCTGAGCAGTGATATTTCACCCTCCGGTATCACACTTGAAGCACCCTGCCGGATGGAAAGATTACCCGGTTTTGAAGATGGACTGGTATCCATACAGGATATAGCACCTCAGCTTGCCGCCGGCCTGCTTGATCTGCAGGATGGCCAGCAGGTACTCGATGCCTGTGCCGCGCCTGGCGGGAAAACGGCTCATATAGCAGAGGTATCAAGGGGTAAGGTAAAACTGACCGCGCTGGAACTGGATCCACAACGCCTCCTTCTTATCAATCAAAACATGATGAGACTGGGGCATAAAGTTGAGGTAAAGCAGGGAGATGCCAGCAAGCCGGAAACATGGTGGTCCGGTCAGAAGTATGATCGCATCCTGCTGGATGCCCCTTGCTCAGGTACCGGTGTCATTCGTCGTCACCCGGATATTAAGCTGCTACGCAGAGCCAGCGATATTGAGCAGCTGGCACAGCAACAGCGGCGGCTGTTGAATGCACTGTGGCCGCTACTGAAACAGGGCGGGAAATTACTCTACGCTACCTGCTCTATCCTGCCGCAGGAGAATGAGAATATTATCGACAGCTTCCTATTACAAGAAGACCATGCAAAAGAGCAGCGTATAGATGTAAACTACGGTCATTCACGCCAGTCTGGAATTCAGATTCTACCTGGCGAACACCAGATGGACGGCTTCTTTTATGCTTGCCTGCAAAAAAACTAACAAACAACTTACATTCTGTCTGTTACTGCTGATCTCGTTCTGGTCCGGTGTCGCCAGCAGCCGCGGCTTCACTATGGATCGTATAGAAGCCCGCGATGACGGCGAGTCTATTCAGGTTGATGGAAAACTTACCCTGAACCTGACTGATGATGTAAGAAAAGCGCTGAGCAAGAGTATCCCCCTGCAGTTGAATATGGAGTTTGTGCTCAAACGTGTACGTAATTATATCTGGGACAAGGAAGTGGCTATCTGGGTCGTACCCATTGCCATCTTCTACAAACCGGTATCGGATGAGTATGTAATCAGTAGACCGGACCTGTTTAACCAACAGGAAAGTTTCGGCAACCAGCATGCAGCACTGGAAAGGTTAGGCGTATTCAAACAATTGAACCTACCTTTGGAGCAACCCATAAACCATGAAAAAAAGTATATACTGGAAGCACGCATCAAGCTGGATCTGAGTAAATTACCTGCCATGATGCGTCCACTGGTCTATTTTTCATCATCCTGGCACCTTAACAGCAAGTGGACAGAGTGGCCGCTCAAACACTAAAAAATATTATTACCGGCCCTGCATCGGCGCTGATTTTATCGTTAATATTATTAGCGGCACTTTTGCTGCTCAGCATTGCCGCGCAAAATTCGGCACAGCTGTCCGAGCTCTATGCACCACTGCTCGTCATCAACCTGGTTGGCATCTTTGTTCTCCTCGTACTGAATCTGGGGAGTATTTATAAACTGATCAAGCAGGTTCGTGCGAAGGTTATCGGTTCACGACTTACCTTGCGCATGGTCGGCATGTTCACACTGCTCGCCTTTCTGCCTCTATCTGTCGTCTATTACATCTCCATACAGTTTCTCAGTCACGGCATAGACAGCTGGTTTGATGTGCGTATTGAGCAGGCAATGTCCGATGCCACACTGCTTGGCCAGGTATCTCTGAAATCGTTGAAAGAAGGACAGGTCGACACCCTGAGACGCTATGTCACAGATATTGAAGAAACGACTGACAGCCTTGAATTGATTATCCTGCTTGACCGTATTCGACGTGAAGAAGGCTACAATGAAACCGCCTTATTTACCCAGCGAGGTCAGATTCTTGCTTCCAGCTCCATGCAGCCAGGAACACTGCTTCCCTCCCAGCCGGATGAGCGCGTCTTCACTGCACTTAGCACACAGGGCGTTTATGCAGACCAGGAAACCGGTATAGACGGTAGTCAAATACTTCGAATCGCCGTTACCATACCCCCCACATCGGTGGGTATGACACCTAATGTACTGCAGGCAATAAAACCGATTCCCCTGCGCTTTGCAAATTTGGAATCCAGCATCAATGCAGCCATCGGGGAGTATGATCGATTACTCTACCTGCGTGGCCCGATCAAATTCGGTTTTATCATGACATTAAGCCTGGTCAGCTTGATGACATTACTGTTGGCCGTCTGGACTGCCACTTTTTCTGCACGGCGCCTGGCATCACCATTGCGAGAACTGGCTGAGGGAACCCAGGCAGTCGCCGACGGCAACTACAACACACGACTGCCCGTTACCTCCAATGACGAATTCGGAATTTTGATAAAATCATTCAACCGCATGACCCAGCAAATCTCCAGGGCACGCGAAAATGCACAACGTAGCCAGACCAAGCTGGTCGAACAACATACTTATCTGGAAACGGTACTCAGCCATCTGTCATCTGGGGTACTGTCCTTTGGTGCCGACCGTCGTTTACGTGCCCATAATAGCCGTGCCTGTGAAATACTGGGCATAGAAAAACTGGATGAACTGTACGATCAGAATTTACATTCCCTGACCCTGACACTGCCGTCGCTAAAAGATTTCTTCAGTATTCTAGACGAAACCATGTCATCTAATCGGCCTGAATGGGACGAAGAAGTGGTTCTCTTCAGCTCACACGGGAAACAGGTTCTATTCTGTCGCGGTACACGTCTGCCCGGAAAGCAACCGGGTGAATCAGGTTATGTCTTTGTCTTCGATGACATTACCGTCATGTTGCAGGCACAGCGCGATGCCGCCTGGGGAGAAGTTGCCAGACGCCTGGCACATGAAATCAAGAACCCACTGACACCTATCCAGCTGTCAGCCGAACGCATCAGACAAAAGTATCTACATACCCTCGATGACAGCAAGAAACAAACGCTGGATCGTGCAACCCGAACCATTTCTGAACAGGTTGAATCGATGAAAGAGATGGTAAATGCTTTCTCAAACTATGCTCAACCGGTCAGCATGAGCATTCACAACGTTGATCTTAACCGCTTACTCGCTGATGTCGTCGAACTCCACAAAGGGCATAATGAGCCGGTTGAGATCAAACTGTCACTGGATGATTCCATTTCACCGATGATGCTCGACTCAGGACGTATGCGTCAGGTTTTTAATAACCTTATCGTCAATGCCACTCATGCACTCAAAGATACCGAACAGGCACAACTGCTGGTCAGCACGCAATCAGGCACTGGCAAGAAGACAGGCATCGTCACCATCCGTTTTGAAGATAATGGCCCGGGAATCCAGAAAAACCTGCTGGATAACCTGTTTGAGCCCTATGTCACCAGCAAAGAAAAAGGCAGCGGCCTGGGCCTGGCAATCGTGAAAAAGATTATCGATGAACATGGCGGGACTATCTGGGTAAAAAATGTGAAAAATAATGGCAGCTGCTTTACCATCCAGCTACCGGTAAAAGTATACGGGTCAAATGAATAGCAACAATACAAAACTGGTAAATGATGAAAAATAAACGCATCCTAATCACTGATGATGAGCCGGAAATCTGTCGGCTAGTACAGGAAATCCTGGAAGACGAGGGTTTCACCATCGCAACCGCCTATAATGCCGAACAGGCACGTAAGGTACGGCATGATTTCAAACCTGACCTTGTGTTACTGGACATCTGGATGCCCGGCACCGATGGCATAAGTCTGCTTAAAGAATGGATGGACAGTGAAGATGCCCCCCCTGCAGTCGTCATGATGTCGGGTCATGGTAGTGTTGAAACTGCAGTTGAAGCAATCCGTTATGGTGCCTATGATTTCCTTGAAAAGCCCCTCTCTACGGCAAAACTCATGGTCACTGTGCAGAGGGCGCTGCAAAACGTACAGTTACGCAATGAAAATATTCAGCTGCGGCAGCAACTACAACCACTCAATGAGCTGATAGGTAATAGTCACGGCATTCAGCAACTAAGGGAGCAGATAAAACTGGTTGCCAACACCGAGAGCTGGGTACTGATCAGCGGCGAACCGGGTAGCGGGAAGGAAATCGCCGCGCGCATGATACATAAATTCAGTCCACGGGCTGAAGCCGAACTGGTGACAATTAATCTGGCTGCCATCCCGGCAGAAAATATTGCCGTTCAAATGTTCGGCTCGGATAAAAATGGCCTGGTCACGGCAGGCTCATTTGAGCAGGCTAAAGGCGGTACACTGCTGCTGGATGAAATAGCCGACATGGATCTGGGTATCCAGGCCAAGCTGGTCGGTGCCTTACGGGAGAACCGCTTCCTGCGTGTAGGCGGTAACACACCGGTCGAACTTGATGTGCGTGTTATTGCAGCCACTACGCATGATCTTGAAGAGGAAGTCACTGCAGGACATTTTCGTGAGGATCTTTATTATCGCCTGAATGTCGTCCCCATTCGGGTACCGCCGTTGCGTGAACATCCGGAAGATGTCTCCATGCTGATTGAATATTATCTTGACTATATGACCCGGGTTGAGCACCTTCCCGCTCGCCACTTCTCAACGCCATCATTAAGTGTGCTCCGCCAGTACAGCTGGCCCGGTAATGTGCGCGAATTAAAAAACCTGATACAACGTTTACTGATATTGAAGCGCGGAGTGGAAGTCACTGTTGAAGAAGTACAGTCAGCGCTGGGTAAGCGCACGGCAACAGAGGTGTCATCTGAGCCCGCTCCAGATTACAATCAGCCGTTGCGTGACGCTCGTGATCAATTTGAGCACAGTTATTTACTCCACCATTTGAAACGGGTTGGTGGCAACGTCAGTGAATTAGCTCAGATAGTCGGCATGGAAAGAACACATCTCTATCGTAAACTCAAAGCACTGGATATAAACCCAAAGAACAGCCGGAAAAATTAGTGTAATGAAAATCATTATTCTTGGTGCCGGACAGGTCGGTACATCCATTACCGAAATACTGTCGCGTGAAGCAGGTGGTGATATTACCCTCGTCGATATCGATGAGGCTCGCCTGAGCCTGCTACAAAATCGTTTTGATATTCGCACGGTGCATGGCCATGCTTCGCACCCGGATGTGTTGCGTGAGGCGGGATGCGACGATGCCGAACTGATACTCGCTGTTACCAATAGTGATGAAACCAATATTGTTGCCTGCCGGACTGCCGCATTTCTGTTTAATACGCCAAAGAAGATTGCGCGTATCCGTGCGACGCAATATTTCGCCGAAGATGCAGCATTCATTGAAAAAGGACTTGGGGTAGACCACATCATCAGCCCCGAGCAGATAGTCACCACCGAGCTACTGAGGCTGATTGAAAGACCCGGCGCGCTTCAAGTATTGGACTTTGCAAGCGGCCGCATCCAGCTCGTCGCCATCAAGGCCTACGATGACGGCCCCCTGGTCGGCCATCATTTACGCGAGCTGAAGGATCATTTGTCCAATATCGAAACGCGAGTCGTTGCTATCTATCGACAGGATCAGGCCATCATGCCTGATGGCGATACTGTGATTGAAGTGAACGATGAGGTCTTTTTTATTGCTGCAACAGAGCATATCCGTGCCGTGATGAGTGAAATGCGCAAGCTGGACAAGCCGGTACATACCATCATGCTTGCCGGTGCGGGTAACATTGGCTTCAGGCTCGCAGAGGCCCTGGAGGAGAAAAACTACAAAGTCAAGCTGATAGAACAGAACCCTGAGCGTGCCAGTGAAGTTTCAAAACATCTCAAACGTACTATCGTCCTGATCGGTGACTCAGCAGACGAAGAACTGCTGAAGATGGAGAATATCGACAGGATGGATGTATTCTGCGCCATCACGAATGATGATGAGGCCAACATCCTGTCTGCGATGCTGGCAAAACAACTCGGTGCCCGCAGGGTAATGTCTATCGTCAACCGAACCGCCTATGCGGACCTGATAGAGCGCACCATGATCGATATTGCCTATTCACCGAAACAGGCCACTATCGGCAGTGTATTATCAAAATTTCGAACCGGTGCTCTGGAGGCAGTACATTCCCTACGCCTGGGAACAGCAGAGGCTATTGAAGCCATCGCCCTGGATGACAAATCAAGTAAAGCCGTCGGTCATCGTATTGATGAAATCCCCTTACCGAAAGGCACCATTATCGGTGCTATTCTGCGTGACGATGAGGTGATTATCCCTCATCATGATACTGTCATTGCCGATAAAGACCACGTCATCCTGTTTGTACAGGAGAAAAAGCACATCGATGAAGTCATCAGCCTGTTTCAGGTCAGTGCATTTTTTATCTAGCTCTAGCCCTGATCCACATGCAATCACGACTTATCTTCAAGGTTCTTGGCTTCCTGATAATCATGTTCAGTGTGAGCCTGCTGCCACCCTTACTCATCGGCTGGTATGACCGAGACGGTACCGTACAGGTATTTCTACAGTCATGGGGCGGCCTGCTGCTGCTCGGCGTACTGATGTGGTTTCCTAACCGAAAAAAATCAGATGAACTGCGGATTCGTGATGGTTTCCTCATCGTCGTTTTGTTCTGGGTGGTACTGGCACTTTCAGGGGCACTGCCCTTCATACTGTCAGGACACCCTCAAATGTCTGTCGTTGATGCCGTGTTTGAGTCCATGTCGGGCCTGACAACTACAGGTGCGACCGTATTGATCGGCCTCGACGACCTGCCGCGCTCAATTCTTTATTATCGCCAACAGCTTCAGTGGCTGGGCGGCATGGGAATCATCGTACTCGCCGTTGCTATTGCGCCCGTTCTTGGTGTCGGTGGTATGCAACTGTTCCGCGCTGAAACCCCTGGTCCGATGAAAAATAACAAGCTTACGCCGCGCATTACCGAGACGGCTAAAGCCCTGTGGCTCGTCTATTTCGGTCTCACCGTGGTAGCTGCCTTACTTTTCTATCTAGCCGGGATGAGTCTGTTTGACGCCATTGGCCACAGCTTTTCAACGATGGCAACAGGTGGTTTCTCAACCCATGATGCGAGCATTGCCTATTTCAATAGCCCTCTGATCGATGGCATCGCGATGCTGTTTATGCTTATTGCCGGCATAAATTTTTCCCTCCACTACCTGGCCATACATCATCGCAGCCTTCGGCATTATCTTTTTGACTCCGAGGTCAAGGCCTATTTATTGATACTGTTTGTCCTGTCACTGATCACCATAAGCCTGCTGATCAGGGAAGGAACTTTCACAGATACCCTTAACGCTGTTCGATATGGCCTTTTTCAGGTTATTTCATTTGCCACCACCACTGGTTATACCAGTACTGGTTTCAGTTACTGGCCCGGGCTATTGCCTGTGCTTCTCATTATAGGCAGCTTTGTCGGGGGGTGTGCTGGCTCTACTGGCGGCGGCATGAAGGTAATCAGGGTAGAACTATTAATTCGTCAGGGCCGACGTGAGATTGACCGCCTGCTGCATCCCAATGCAGTGCTGCCGATAAAGCTCAATAAGCGGCCCGTTTCTGATACTGTTATCAATGCTGTCTGGGGCTTTTTCGCTCTTTATGTGATCAGCTTCGTTAGCCTCGGCCTGCTGATGATGATGAGCGGCTCAGATATTGTAACCGCTTTCTCCGCCATCGCCGCCACCCTCAATAACCTGGGGCCCGGTCTGGGAGAGGTTACCGAAAACTACCGCTCTATCAGTGATGCCGGAAAGTGGATTCTGAGCTTTACTATGTTGCTGGGCAGGCTGGAATTATTTTCGTTGCTGGTTGTGTTAACGCCTGCCTTCTGGAAACGCTAAAAAACCGGGACAGCGTTTTAGGTTTTACGATTTACACATTACGTAAAACGTAAATCCTTATCTAACCCAGTCGACGATATGATCCTCCAGCTCATCGCTGTCCACCTCGGTCTCAATAACAACCTTTCCCCGTACTGAAGCCCCCGATTCGTGCACTGTCTCCGATGAACCGGAAACCAGGGGGTGCCACCATGCCAGATCCCGCCCTTCAGCCAAACGACGATAGGCACAGTCAGCCGGCATCCAGGACAGGGCATCAAGATTGCTGGGCGTTAATTTGACACAATCCGGTACCCGTACACAGCGGTGCTGATAGTCGCCGCAGGTGCAGGTATCCTGATCCAGTAAATAGCAGACTACATTGGTATAAAAAATCTCTCCATTATCCTCATCCTCAAGCTTGACCAGGCAGCATTGTCCACAACCGTCGCACAACAACTCCCATTCTTCTTCATTCATTTCAGCGAGAGGCTTTGATTTCCAGAAATCTGTCATTTGTTTTTTGATGAAAAGCAGATATTTTAAGTGAACTAATGCCGTATTGGAGCTAGACTAATGCGCTATCTTCACACGATACTATAAAGGATCTATACAAATGAAAAAACTACTCCTCATCCTGTTCACTCTGCTACTCGCACCCGGCATGAGCCTTGCCCAGCAGTCCGGTTCCTATGCTTCATCAAGTGCTGGAACCTCTCAACTGCGTCCGACACCCGATGCCGTTCTCAGGATGGGCATTGAAGATCTGCAAACTTTCCTTAAGAGTGATAAGTCGGGGAATCAGGAGGCACTGATCGGATTGATACGCGCACGAATCGCCCCGCAATTTGATATTTATGCACTGGCACGCTGGTCAGGTGGCTACTGGTACGGCCAGATGAATCCGGAACAACGAAAAGCCTTCACTATAAAGCTCGCCAAATCCTTTTTCTCATCATTGGCAGACATCGTCGGCGGCTATGCCGGTAACATGCCAGAAGTCCGGTTTATGCCCCCCCGCCGGATTGATCAGAACGAAGTTGACGTGACTGCACGTGTTTTCCCTGCCAATAATTATCCGATCGATGTCCGCTTTTCATTCCACCGCACGCCACGTGGCTGGCTGATCTTTGATGTCAGTACCAATGGCGTCAGTGCTGTCAATTATTATCGTAAGATGTTTAATGCGCGTGCGCGGCAGGGTGGATTGGGGGCATT
>VAPH01021865.1_pt1 | contig 17150 bp, 18 predicted proteins | sample 3393861 | NCBI WGS metagenome assembly VAPH01 (sample SAMN08290439, study PRJNA428436) | hydrothermal vent metagenome | isolation source: Deep-sea hydrothermal vent chimney | place: Atlantic Ocean: South-mid Altantic Ridge | reverse complement strand
GTCCTGGCATATGAAACAACTTCCCTCAAAGAGAGGGGAAATATAGGAGCTATCCTCAGGTTCTGAACCGTGAGAGAGTGCGACGGTGCATACCGCCTGAACCCGGGGGTCACCGACGCCTGCCATCCCCTCATGAGAGGAGATGCTCGAGTTTACGGCATCCCAACTCCATCGATTATGGAGTTACAACCGGGACACCGTCCATTCTTCAGGTTTATCTGAGTAAGAGAGAAAGCAAACCGCTCTATAAGGAGTTTGCCACAGGAGGGGCAATAGGTGTTTTCCCCTCCCTCCCCCGGTACGTTCCCCTCGTAGACATATTTGAGCCCTGCCTCAAACCCGATCTCGCGTGCCCTTTTCAATATCGCCGGCGGAGTCCCCGGCTGGTCGAGCAGTTTGTACGTCGGATAAAACCGGGTTACGTGCCAGGGGATAGCGGGGTCTACGGATTTTATAAAATCCGCCACCCATCTCAGAAACTCTTCAGAATCATTATATGTGGGGATAATAAGGGTTGTAACCTCAACCCAGATTCCCAGATGTTTCATGAGTTTTATGGTATCAAGGACGGGCTGCAGCCTTGCGCCCACAACATTTTTATAGAAACCGTCATCTCCCTTCAGATCGATATTATTTGCATCAAGATAAGGGGCGAACTTTCGCGCAGCCTCCGGGCTGGTATAACCATTACTTACAAAGACATTTTTTATACCCCGATCATGTGCAAGACGTGCACAATCATAGGCAAACTCCATAAATATGGTCGGCTCTGTGTAAGTATAGGATATGCTCCTGCAACCCACCCTCTCAGCCTCATTCACCACATCCTCAGGCGTCATATCTTCACCTGCTATGTCAGGATGGAGTTTCGGATATTGCGCTATCTCGTAGTTCTGACAATGGAGGCACCTGAAATTACACCCCACGGTAGCTATGGAATATGACCTTGAACCCGGGTGGAAGTGAAAGAGCGGTTTCTTCTCTATCGGGTCTGTATGCCCGGCGATTATCTTTCCATAGACCAGACTGAAAAGGGTACCGTCCCTGTTTTCCCTGACCGCACAGCGACCACGTTTACCGGGCTTTATTACACAGTAATGACAGCAGAGATGACATTTAACCTTTCCCTCATCCAGCTTTTCATAAAACATCGCCTCTTTCATAAAATAATGATACCACTTTATACGCTCTTCTGCAAGGAATCCCGACTTTTGTCGATTCTCTTTTACAAATCAGCCTGTATAGGTTATTCTATAAGGCATGGATGAAAAATGGGTCACATTACGCATTACATACGATCCGCTTGAAGCAGAGATGATCAAGGACCTGCTTGAAAGCGGCGGAATATCCGTTGTCCTGAGGTCTGCAAAGGTCAGCCCCTACCCTGTAAATGTAGGAGGGATGGGAGAGGTCATGATTCTGGTAAAGGAAGAGGACCGGGAGATGGCGGAAAAAGTTTTAACAGAGGCTTCTTATGAATAAGTTACCATGGCTGAAATAAAACTGGAGAATGTAAATAAGGCATTTAAGGATACCGTAGTAATCAGGGATATGTACCTCACCATTGCCGATGGAGAGTTTTTCACATTTTTAGGACCGAGCGGGTGTGGAAAATCAACGATACTCAATATGATTACCGGGCTTGAACCGGTAACCTCCGGCAATATATATTTTGATAACATCCTCGTAAATGACCTTTCCCCCAAAGAGCGGGATGTGGCAATGGTCTTTCAGAGCTATGCCCTCTATCCCCATATGACGGTATACGAAAACATTGCATTTCCGCTCAGGATGAAGAAGACAGATAAAACAACAATCAGGGAAGAGGTAAAAAAGGTGGCCGCTATCCTCGGGCTTGAGGATTTACTGCATAGAAAGCCAAAGGAACTTTCAGGCGGGCAGAGACAGCGGGTGGCCCTTGGAAGGGCGATTGTAAGAAAGCCAAAGGTCTTTTTAATGGATGAACCCCTTTCGAACCTTGATGCAAGGCTGAGAATTGAGATGAGGGCGGAACTCAAGAGGCTCCACCGGGAACTCAAGACAACTGTAGTATATGTCACTCACGACCAGGCAGAAGCCATGGGTCTTTCCGAACGGATAGCCGTCCTGAACATGGGAGAGATTCAGCAGTGCGCAACACCATTGGAGATATATACAAGACCGGCCAATACCTTTGTTGCCGGATTTATAGGAAGCCCGTCAATGAATTTTTTTGAGGCTGAGGTGCTCTCAAGGAGACCGCTGAGGGCGGGCTGTAACAGCAGGGTGTTCGAACCTGAAGTCAGCACGACTCCTGAGGCCGGCACCCTTTTGCTCGGCATAAGGCCTGAGGACATAACTGTTTCTTCTGAAGAGAAGACAGATACAGAGGTAATTGTTGAACTTGTTGAACTTGAGAGTTCAATCGTCTGGATTGATATGAGGTGGAAAGAAACCAGGCTGAAAGGTAAGGCATCAATTGATGAAAATATTTCAGCAGGGGAGAAGGTCTGTTTAAAAATGCCCGATGAGAAGATTCACGTGTTTGACATGGAAACAGGCAGGAGACTATAGGCTTGAGACTATAGGCTTGAAACCTCCCTCAATATTCTCCGCAATGACTGCAACTCCGTAATCCTACCCTGTATGACTCTCCCTCCCTGTTAACCCATCTTACTACGCCATATTTCGGAACTTCCGGAGCGGAACTTTTTATCCTGATCATATTTCCCTGAATTAAAGGATACTCCGTTATAAGCCCAACCCCCCCTGCGGATACATCTCTTACAATACCCGTAAGTTGTATGTTCTTTACAGCAGACTGTTTTTTCACGGTTATTGAGTATTCAACAGCAAGTTTTAGAGCTATCCTGTCATGTCTTCTCTTGGTCAAAAAACCCCCAGCAGAAAAAAAAGAGTTGAGACTAAATTACGATGGATTGTTAAACCCTTATAACCGAAAGGTTTTAACCGGTAGTTTCAATTGCAACATCGGTTGAGCTAATTGAAACATTAATTAACATTATAGCAGTAATTGAACAAAATATACAATGATTTCCCAGAAAAGAAAGGGACGAAACCCTGATTCCCGGACATTAAATCTTAGCCAAGTACTGAAAGAATTTCCTTCAAACTCTTCACCAACTCCGCTTTTGAACTCCAGGTTCCCTTTATTGAAAAACCTTCCTCATGGAGGCGCAAGCTTCCCCTGCAGGCATTCTCGCAGTTCAGTATATCTTCAACCTTAACAGGTGTTTCGGGAGAGAACCTGACCTTTGCAGTCCCATTCGTTGAGCTCACAGAGACAATCCTCAACCCCCTTGCCAGGACCTTAAGTTTTATCAGATCAACCAGGGCAACTACAGGTTCAGGAAGTACTCCAAACCGGTCCGTCATCTCTTCTCCAAGCGTACTGACTTCCTCATCTGAATGACAGATGCTGAGTCTTCGGTACATACTGAGTCTTATACTCATATCCTTAATGTATTCCTCAGGAATATAGGCACTCAGGCCAAGGTCTATCGAGGGCTCTAACTCCTCCTCCACAGGCATGCCTTTAAGGGCTGCCACCTCCTGCTGAAGCATCTCCATATACATCTCAAATCCCACGGCATGGATATGTCCGGACTGGTCGGCACCAAGGAGATTCCCGGCACCCCTTATTTCAAGGTCCTTCATGGCAAGCCTGAGCCCTGCTCCAAGATAGCTCAGTTCCTCTATTGCCTCAATTCTCCTCCTCGCATCTTCAGTGAGCATATCAGGCGGGGGCAGAAGGAAGTATGCATAGGCCCTCTGATTACCCCTTCCAACCCTGCCCTTCAACTGGTAGAGGTCAGCAAGACCCATTCGATCCGCCCTGTTGATGATTATCGTATTTGCCGATGGTATATCAATACCCGAACCGATTATGGCTGTTGCAAGTAAAAGGTCTATGGCTCCATCCATAAACCTGAGCATCACATCCTCCAGCTCACGACCCCCCATCTGGCCATGAGCAATGGCAAGCCTTGCCTGAGGGACAAGTCTTAAAAGATAGTCTCCCATCCCATGAATGTCCTTCACCCTGTTATGTACAAAAAAGACCTGCCCGCCCCTGTCAAGCTCACTCAATATCGCCTTTTTTATTACAGAGTCATTGAGTGTTGTAATCATACTCTTAATCGCAAGTCTCTCCTCAGGGGGGGTCTCAATCATGCTCATCTCTCTGATACCCGAAAGTGACATCTCCAGGGTCCTTGGAATCGGGGTTGCACTCATTGAGAGACAATCAACACCTTTTTTCAGTTCCTTTATCCTCTCCTTATGGGTTACACCAAAGCGGTGTTCCTCATCTATTATCAGGAGTCCGGGGTCATAGAACCGGACCTTCCTGCTCAAGAGTCCATGTGTGCCGATTATAATATCAATATCCCCACAGCTCAGTGCTGAAAGAGTCTTTTTTGTCTCAGAGGCAGATTTAAAACGGCTCAGGAAATCTATCTTTAGCGGGAATGCCGAAAACCGGGCCTGAAAATTTCTGAAATGCTGCTCACAAAGGATGGTGGTCGGGACAAGTACTGCAACCTGCTTCCCATCATAAACCGCCTTGAATGCAGCTCGCATTGCCATCTCTGTCTTACCGTAGCCCACATCACCACACAGCAACCTGTCCATGGGCCGTGGGGATTCCAGATCTCTCTTTATCTCTTCCCATGCCCTGATCTGATCCGCTGTCTCCTCAAAGGGGAAAAAGGCATCAAACTCCCTGTGGAGTTCCGTATCAGTGCTGAAGGAGTAGCCCTCGACTACCTCTCTCTGTGCATAAATAGATATGAGTTTACCGGCAAGCTCACGGACCTTCTTCCTCGCCCTCGCCTTCTTCTTCTTCCAGCGATTCCCCCCAAGCCTGTCAAGATTTGGGATAACCCCTTCGGCGGCCCGGTACTTCTGAATAAGGCCGATATTCTGTAGGGGCAGATACAGCCTTGCACTATCTGCATACTCTATGACCATAACTTCTCCCTTGTATGCAGAGGCATGAAGAGGTTCAAGGCCTGCAAACCTTCCCATACCGTACTCACGGTGAACAACATAATCACCGGCCTTAAGGTCCTCTATAGTCTCAAGCAGCTTCTTGACTCTGGAAGTCTTATGGGGTTTTAAGAGCGGTCTCCTTCCAAATATCTCTTTCTCTGTAAGGATTATCAGTCCCGGCACATGCAGCCCCCCGGAAAGCACCCCAACAGTAATTGAATACCTCCCATTGTAGCTTCCGATGTCATCCATGGAAATCAGTGGAGCTATCAGCCCCCCTTCACTCAGGACCTCACCTAACCTCTTTGCCTGAGATTCAGAGGAGAGCACAAAAACAACCTTCTCCTTCAACCTCTTCAACACCCCCGCAAGCCCGTAGATATCCTCTCTCTCATTATGGAGGAGGCCAAGGCCGGCAACAGATAATGTCAATGCCTCTGTCTCACCCTCCATAGGCAATGAATGGAGGGTTATAAAAGAGGGGTCAGGTCTCAACATTTGACACTTCTCCAAACTTGTGTTGAATGTTGAGACCTGACCCCTTACGGTCTCCGTAAAATAACAAAAGGTCTCTCCATCAAAGGAGGAAATAAGCGGACTCTCTTCTTTTTCAATTGCGGGCAGGACTTCGGCCTCGTTCAGTTGGCTGTCGGAGCGCTGGGTATCGATCTCAAAGGTCTTTATATCATCCAGTTCATCTCCGAAAAATTCCAGTCTGACCGGACTATTCATGTTTGATGGATAAAGATCAAAAACCCAGCCCCTCTCGCTAAACTCGCCTTTTTCGGAAACAAGAGGCACCTGCCTGTAGCCAATTGATTGAAGACTTTCGGCAAGCCCTTCCCTGCTGATTGTCATTCCCTTTCCGAGCTTTAAGATGGAAAGGGACAAGTCCTCAGGCCTCCACGTAGGAGAAAGAAATGCATCCATTGAGCCGATAAACATTCTTCCCTTTTTGAGTTCCAGGATATTCTTAAGCCGTATACCTGTGGACTCAATGTCTCCCTGCTCAGGCATAAAAACGGGGTTATCGGATGTGTCAAAACCATCAAGGATGTTTTGATAGAAAAGCACGTCATTTCTCATCACCTCTGCCTCATCCTCTGTGCCGGTAAACAGGATATGGTTGCAGGTCCTGTTTTGAAGCGTCATGAGGGCAACAAAAAGGGCTTTAGAGGAATCCCTGAGATTGAAAACGTTAAAAACAGGGGTAGTCTGAGCTTCAGCCGTTTGCGGCAAAGCTTTAACAAGATGTCTGAAGGAAGCAAGCAGAAGCGACTTCATGAAGAATGACAAAACCTCTCAATAATGCGCTCAATTATGCCTGTTGAGGAGATACCCTGTCTGTAAGGAAGGCTATGAACCTCCCTGACAAGGTCTGAACCGACTATATCCTTTACCTCCCAGTCCCCCCCCTTAACAAGCACATCAGGCATAATTAATCTTATAATATCATACGGCGTATCCTCGGCAAATATGGTAACATAACTCACCATTTCAAGGGCTGAGAGTACCTCGACTCGCTGATCCTGAGGAACTATGGGCCTTTTGGTTTTTAACTTCCTGACGGAAGCATCGGAGTTCACACCGACTACAAGTACATCACCCAGGGCTTTGGCTTCCCCAAGATACTGAATATGGCCTGCATGGATTATGTCAAAACAGCCATTTGTAAAGACAATCCTCTTGCCCTCAGACCTCAGCCTCTCCATCTCTTTCCCGATTTCTCCTCTTTGGAGGACCTTTCTATTTTTCATCTATACGTAAAAGCCTCTCTCTTGCCCTTTCAAGTATCTCCCTGTCACCTTTATATTTTACCATTTTTAATGCATCATCAAGGGGAAACCATGAAGCCACATCAACCTCCCGGTCATGGTTATCCGTGCTCCCGCCCATATACTCAATAAGATAATAATAGACTGTTTTATGGTACTTTGTATTCTCATCCTTAAGGAAATACCAGTATGAAATCGTATCAAGGCTATCCACTATGCGTCCCTTCAGGCCAGTCTCTTCCTGCACCTCTCTCAGGGCAGCCACCTCCGGCTGTTCCCCCTTTTCAACCAGTCCTTTTGGAAGTGTCCATATCGAACCGTCCTTCACTGAAACGAGAACAACCTTTATTCCATCGCTGTCTCTTTTGAATACAACCCCGCCGGCAGACACCTGTTTCTTTAGTAAGGCCGGCCTCATCTCAATGTTCCGGCAATCACAGGGTTGCTATATCTCTTCACCCTAAAACCTGAAGGACGGATTCAGGAAGTTTTACCGGTTTCATCTGCTCCGACACAGAGGCAAGTTTCACAAGACCGGAGACAAGAAGATCTCCTGTCTGCTTTCTCATTACCTGATGTGAGAATGTAATACTGGCTGCACCCCTGTCTGTTATATCCGTCTCAATCATCAGAATATCGCCGTATCGCCCTGACTGACGGTAATGTGCAGAGGCATCAACAACAACAAAACAAACCCCCTTCTCCATCAACCCCTTTAGCGAGACCCCTCGTTGCTCCAGGTATTCAGTCCTTGCACGTTCAAAGTATCTGAAGTAATTGGCATAATAGACTACCCCTCCGCAATCCGTATCCTCATAATATACTTTAACCTCTATCCGGTCTCCCGTCACGACGTACTATTCCCCGAAAATATTCTGACAAAGTCGTTATAGAGTGCAAAGACCATAAGTAGCAGGATAAGTGCAAGACCTATCTTTTGAGTAATAGCAATTGTCTTTTCGCTGAGGGGTTTTCCCTTGATCCCCTCTATCAGAAACATAAAGATGTGACCTCCATCAAGGATCGGAACCGGCAGGAGATTAAGGACACCAAGGTTCACACTCAACAATGCCATAAACATGAAATACGTCAGGAGGCCTGCTGAGGCTGCCTTTCCCGACTCCTGTAAAATAGTCACCGGACCGCTTATGTTCTTTAAAGACACCTGCCTCGTTATCAGCATCTTGATGGAGTCTACAACAAAAAATCCCATCTTGTAAGTGGCTGTCACGCCCTTGACCGGGGCAGCAAGAACCGAGTCGCTCTGAATGGACTCAAAAAAACCTCCTCCGAGTTTTTTGACTCCGATCCTTCCTATAACTACCTTGGTACCGGCAGGGTCAACCTCATCAACAGATTGAGGAATAATCCTGAGCTTTAACAGCTTCCCATCCCTTTTTACAACAAAATCAAGTTTCTTGCCCGGGTTTTTGACAACAATATTCACCATATCAAACCATGTATCGATCCTTTTATTATCTATCTTCACTACGACATCCCCGGCTTTCAGGCCTGCCTCAGAAGCCGGATAACCCTCCTGAACCTCATCTATAACAGGCAGGATATTGCTTAATACAGGGACATTAACAGGAAGTCCCATTGAGAGCACGGAGGTGAAGATTATATAGGTCAGGAATATATTAAACAACGGCCCGGCAAGAACAATCAGTATCCTTTTAGTAACACTCTGCTGATTAAAAGCCCTCTCTTTTTCAGCCTCGTCCAGTTCCTCACCTGATTCCTCTCCCAGCATCTTTACATAGCCCCCAAGCGGAAAGGCAGAGAGCATGTACTCTGTTTCACCTATCTGCCTGCCTATCACTTTTGGTCCAAAACCAAGTGAAAACTTCAGGACCTTTACACCTGAAACCTTGGCCACCAGAAAGTGGCCGAGTTCATGCACAAAAATAAGAATTCCCAAGAGTATTATTGCTGATAGAATATTAGACCTCCTTTTAAACGCTAATTGTTATACGGAAACAAATAGAGACTGTTTATACATTACGGTCATTTGTCATTGCTGCAATCCCGAACGCTTTCGGGGAATGACGGAAAAAACGACAAACTTTCGTGTTTATCAACAGACACAAACTAATTCCCTGAACTTTCTTCTTGCCCAGTCATCAGCCCACATAACTGTCTCTATATCCTTAACTGATACCGGATCGTGGGCATTGAGCACTTTTTCTATTATAACAGGTATCTGGTGGAAAGTCATACGGCCCTCAATGAACGCCTCCACTGCCATTTCATTTACTGCATTAAGAACCACTGTGGCTGTACCTCCTGCATTCAAAGCCTCGTAAGCATATCTGAGACAGGGGAATCTCTCAATATCAGGTTTCTCAAATGTAAGGGTTCCTAACTCATAGAGATGGCAGGGTGCCAAAACCCCCTCAAGCCTCTCAGGATAAGAAAGGGAATAAGCGATCGGTCCCTTCATATCAGGATGCGACATGTGAGCAATAAGTGACCCATCCAGGAACTCCACAAGGGAGTGCACAATGCTCTGTGGATGTATAATAACATCTATATCCTGTGGTGCAAAACCAAAGAGATAATGGGCCTCTATCACCTCAAGTCCCTTATTCATCAATGTTGCAGAATCAATGCTGATCTTCTTTCCCATCTGCCATGTGGGGTGATTAAGGGCTTCTGCGGGTTTTACATCCCCGAGGTCATCAGCCTTTCTTCCATGGAAGGGGCCACCGGAGGCCGTCAGAATCAGCCTCCTGATATCCGAACTGTTATATCCGTGCATGCATTGAAAGATGGCACTATGTTCACTGTCAACCGGAATAAGTATGGCACCGTATTTTGTTATGGCCTCATTGACGAGTGGCCCGGCCATTACAAGGGTCTCCTTGTTGGCAAGACCAACGGTCTTTCCCTCCATAATGGCTGATAGTGTGGGTAACAGTCCCGCAGAACCCGAGATGGCTGAAAGCACAAAATCCGCCCCTGAGTAAGCAGCAACATCCTGTATCCCCTCAGGACCGGACAAAATCTCGCTAAATCCAGTATTCTCCCTTAACCTTCCTGCCTCGGCATCATCCGCCACTGCCGCAACAAGAGGCCTGAACTCTTCGATCTGTCTTTGAAAAAGCTCAATATTGCGCCCTGTTGTCAAGCCTACCACCCTGAACTTATCCGGATACATCCTTATAACCTCAAGGGTCGCTGTACCGATTGAACCTGTTGAACCGAGAATCGTTATGTTTTTCATCTACTACCTCTCACGAATAAAAAAACCAGGGAGTAATGGATTGATGGATTATCTTATGAAACTACATATTTAACAACTAAATAAACCACCGGAGTTACAAACAGCATCCCGTCTATCTTGTCAAGCACACCACCATGTCCCGGAATTAAAGAGCTTGAATCCTTCACACCTGAATCGCGTTTGAACATCGACTCCGTAAGGTCACCAAGGACTGCAATGCACCCTATAAGAAACCCCACGACCAATACCTGGTAAACGGTTATGCTGTCTATCAGGAGTATCTTTATCAGGAACCCTGCCAATGCCCCTCCGGTCATTGAGCCGAGAGCACCTTCAATGGTCTTTTTGGGACTTACAGATGGATAGAGTTTTTTCTTACCAAAGTTTTTACCAATATAATAAGCAAAACTATCCGACGCCCATACTGTTGCGCCAATGAATATAATCCATTCAGGGCCTACATCCCTCAGGGCAATCTGCAGACTGAGAATCAAGGGAATATAAGAAAAACCCACTACCACGGGAGCAATATCGGAAAGTGCATGTTCCGGCCCCGCTTTCCGCTCAAAGAGTCGGAAGAGGACTAAAAGCAGGAAGAAAATTATCAACAGGAATCGAATCTCACCCCACCCGGTATAAACAGAATAAAGAAAGAGCAGCCCGGCAAATACTCCCAAAAACCTGAATGATCTTTTTACGCCGTACATTGAATAAAACTCCATCTGTGCAGCACCCGAGATGAAAAATAGAAGACCAAGGAAAAAAACAGACGGGAGTTTCATTATATAAAGATAGATTAAAGGCAGCAGTGCCAAGGCAACGATTTCTCTCTTTTTCTTCATTATGATTCTGAAGGGGACATAATTCCCCCGAATCTCCTTTCTCTGTGCTGATAATCCTGTATCGCACAAAGAAACTCTTCCCTGGTAAAGTCAGGCCAGAGTGTCTCTGTAAAATATAATTCAGCGTAAGCGCCCTGCCACAGAAGAAAATTGCTGAGCCTTTTTTCTCCGCTCGTTCTTATGATTAAATCAACTGCCGGCAACCCCGAGGTGTCAAGTAACGTCTCAAATCTTTCTTCACTTATCTCCTCAGGCCTTATCCCCCCGGTAATAGCCTTTTTTACGGCCCTTAGTATTTCATCCCTTCCGCCATAGCTCAGTGCAATAACAAGTATCAATCCTTTATTTGCAGATGTTCTTTCCTCTATCTCTGTAATGATTCCCTGTATCACGGCGGGCAGTTTTCCCCTGTCACCAATAACTCTGAATCTGATACCCTCCATTATTAAATCCTTCAACTCCCTGGTCAGATAGAGTTGCAGCAACTCCATAAGTGTAGTTACCTCATCATCAGGTCTCTGCCAGTTCTCCAGAGAGAATGCATAAAGGGTGAGCACGTCTATCCCAACTTCCTGAGCCGCCTTGATTAACTCCTTTGTCCGCTCAGCCCCCTTTCTATGACCCTCCACTCTGGGCAGACCTCTCAACTTTGCCCACCTTCCGTTGCCATCCATTATCACGCCTACATGTCCTGGAATATTTGTCAGCACAGTCTACTTCTCCTTTATTGAATATATCTTAAGAATTGTCACCATCGGGTTTTTTCCTCTTAATATATTCCCGGCCTTTATCCCCAGCAGAGGTTTGCTCAAGACCGCCACCTTTTCATCAAAAATTGAGTAGTCAAGTAATTTACCACTTATCTTGTCAACAAGTGTCGATTCATCCACAGTAGTACCGGAATACCTGTACGTACGCAACTGGGAGCTCTTATACCCCAGTGCTCTTCCTATCAGTGGATTTCGTTTTATCACTACAGCCTCATTATTCCTCGTCATCATCCTGGCATTTACATGCCAGGAAACCCCGTCGGCATCCGTCAAAGGAGAATCTGTTGTGTATTCTCTTACAAAACCTCCCATACTCTCAACACTACGCCAGACGGCAACACCATTGCTATCTATAAGATCAAGATAATTGTTATCATCCATTGCCAGATAGACAGTCCTTCCTTCTTTATCCTTGAGTGTAACAAAATCGTAAATATTAAAACCTTTCAACTCCATGTATTTACCCTCCATACTGAAACCATCCTGATGATTTATCAGGATTATGGGACCTGAATAACCTTCGGAGTTTGAGTATTTCTGGTATAGAATTTTTCCATCCATTACCCTGATAAACCCATCTGTTTTCCAAAGGGTTTCAAGTTTTTGACCGTTCAGTTTATATATATAGGAGGTAACCTTTTCATGATTGGAAGACAGGACACTCAGGAATATCTCGTCTTTTCCGTCTGCATCAATGTCAAACATCCCCATCCGGATAACCGTCCCGGATGGAGATGTTTTTAATCGATAGAGAACCTCCATTTCGACGTCATAGTTGTAAACATATATTCCGTCACCTGTGCTCACCACCAGATCAATCCTTCCGTTGCCGTCAATATCTCCGGCACTTATGAGATTCGCTCCGTTGGGAAGGTCGTAACTTAGAAGGGGGGCATTCTGCACATCAGTAAGAAGCTCTGATCCGAATCTCAAATCAGCAAAAAAAGCAGCGGGCACATATAAGGAGTCTTCCGAGAGTATTGCACCATCCGGCCATAACAGGGTCTGCTTCAGATTGATCTTCCCCCCTGTTTCCCCGGAACTCAGGATGAGCACAAGGTCTGTCTTTTCTGAAGCAGCAACCTTGAGGAGCCTTTCGGCATCTAACCGTCCAACCGGAGCATCAACGATCTCGAATCTGCCGGTTGCCTTCAATCCCTTGTAGTATGCGTCACCAAGATAATAATCAACAGACTCTTCCTGATAAAACAGCAACCTCTTTTTTGAAGCCGATATTCTTGCAATGTCACCACTCTTCACCTCTCCCTCTATTATCTTACAAGAGGCAACTGCTCCTTCCACCTGAAGAACCTCTATTGTTCCCACAAGTTTTTCAGCCCGCCCGATAGGCTCCTGCGTCACAGGATGATAAAAAACTTCTCCTCTCCTGAGAACCTTTAAACGCATCCCCATAGATAAACCATCCCTGGTTCCCAGGCCAATCCTGACCACCCCGTCATTTACAGAAACAACATCCCCTGACATCGGGTTAACAAGCGAGACCGTCCTCTCTATAAGTGGAGTCAAGGGAGAATCTTCAGCATAGGTATCAAAAGGAAAAGCCAATACAAAGAAGAGGCAACAGAAAACACACACAATTGACGCTGCGTGTCTTGCATCAGGTATGATTAATTTATTTATCCTTACATTGAGGCTATCGAAAGATATATTCTTCCCCATCACTTCTCCATAGTTTTTTCTTATTATTTTATTATTGAAGGATATATCCAATACATAAAACCCTGGAGATTAAAGATGTTAGACATATTGAAGCATGAAATTGCATCATATGACACGATTATGCAGCAACTCAAAAACTAAGTACCTGTATCAACTAAGTACCTGTATCAATTAAAATCGTATAAAATCGTACATTTTCTGCTATAGTCGGCATACAGTCAGATTGCTACCCTGATTAGCTAAATGGTATTATAGCACACTTGACTAATATTGAGAGTATTTGTTACCCTTTATGCCAACAGCATTGGCTTAATATTGAGAAATGCAAGGAGTACAATAATGCCTGAGAAAAAGAAACAACACAAACAAAACAAATCCGGGGCCGCCGCACCTGCAAAGAAGAAGAAATGTAAAAAAGCATCAACCGAAAAGGAAGTCTCTGAAAGACAAAGAAGGATTCTTGAGATAAAAAAGACATTGGTTCAACAGAAGGAACAGCTTCTGCAGGAAGCAGGTTCTGCACTGAACACACTCCCTGATGAGAATGCATTTCCTGATATGGGGGATCAGGCCACTGCAGAGATTGACAGAAATTTCATGCTCCGCCTCCGCGGACGTGAACAGAGATTACTAAAGAAGATCGAGCTTGCCCTCGAAAGGATTGACAATGACACATACGGCGTCTGTGACATCTGCGGCTGCGAGATTGGTATAAGAAGACTTGAGGTTCGGCCTGTAACAACAATGTGCATAGAATGCAAAACCGAACAGGAAGAAGAAGAGAAGGTTATAGAGCCCTGATTTTCAAATAAGCAAAGCCTCCTTCCTTAAAACTTCTATCCAAATGGTCTGGAGGCTACTTACCTTTTATATATGTTACAAGAGACCTTATCTGAGACTCGGTCAGTGGACCTCCAACCTTCCAGGAAAATCCGGGCATCATCGTATCAGGAACCCCTTTTTCAATAGCTGCCAAAAGCCTCTTCTCAGGTAATTTCCTGAGTAAAGCAAGTGATGAAGCACTCTTGCCTCTCATATGACACATTATACAGTCCGCCCTGAAAAGGTTTGCACCCAGTTGCCCTCTTCCTCTGTCAACATGGCACTTCCTGCAGGGAGAACGGAACATTTCCTTTGTCTCAAGGTTCTTTCCGTGAAAAGAGTCGATCACTTTTGCCTTCAGACTCAGTATAACAAGTGGCCTCAGGGGGGCATTCGTCCTGACCTGTACGGTCCTGGATATAAAACCCTTTTTTCTATCAGTCCTGAGAGTTACCCTTATCTCTCCTTTTTCACCAGGAGCGAGGCGGTCAGAACTGACCACCGCTGCAGTACACCCTCACGAAGCGGTTACTTTCTCTATTACAAGTATATCCGTCCCGTCATTAGTAAAGACAAAGGCATGCTCAAGAAGATCGCCCTGGTTTACATCTCCGAAATCAACGGTCTTGTCTTCAAATAATATGGACGGTCCAGCAAAAGCGCCCTGCACTGCTGAAAACAAGGAAAAAAGAAGGATCAGGGGGATAAGAAAATATCTCATAAAACAATCTTACTATAAAAAGACCGCTTTTTGCCATAGAATGCATTGGCCGTAAAGGGTGTTAAACCTGTAAACAGCCTTGACAAAGATACTGTATGATTGTAAAATCAAATATGGGAAAAGATGATGTTGTAAATATCATTTCCAGGAAATTCTCTGACTTCTCCACCAAGATTGAACATCAAGGCAAACCATTCTATATTATTACAGACTTACATGGAAGTGAACCTGTTACCATAAAAACCACCATATATCTGGAAGGAGTCCACATAGAGACCTTAAAGATTACCACATCTGTAAGGGAGAAGAGTGAACTGTCAAAGCTTATTGATAGTCAGCACGGCAGGGCAATAAAGAAAGTAAGGGAAGAGGAACCAGCTAACAAGACACGGATAGCATATTTCAGGGAAATTAAACGTTTGATTAAGAAAGGAGAGCTTTCCCGTGCAATGGATGCAACCGGAAAGGCCCTTACGGAATTCCCTGAAGATCTCCTTTTAATTTCTTACCACGGATATCTGACTTCAACTGTTGATAAAGACTACGATAAGGGTCTGGAAATCTGTAAGAAAGCGATAAAAAGACTAACGGAATCCGAAACTCCCGATACCGACTTTCCTTATTCACTCTTCTATTTAAATCTTGGCAGGACCTATGTCATGTCAAACCTGAAAAAAGATGCTATTGAAGCATTCCGGAAGGGCCTGTCTTTTGACCCCAAAAACCGGGAACTTGCCTCTGGATTGCAAGTTCTCGGGATGAGAAAGAGACCCATCTTCCCTACTCTTTCAAGGAGTAATCCCCTGAATAAATATCCGGGAATTATCCTCACAAAGCTGAAAATCAGATAGCACCAAATAAACTCCTTGAAAAATTACCCGCAATAATTTTAATTTAATCCTGTTATGTTGACACTTGCTATTGATACATCCACCCCGGTGGGGGGGATTTCTCTCTTTGACAGTGACTCGGGTCTCAAGGGAGAGGTACGTCTTGGAATAGGACGGACCCACTCCGAGCAGATCATGAAGAGCACTGACTTCCTGCTCAACCATTGCAGTACCGGATTCAATGAGATAGATTTTTATACAATTGCCATCGGGCCCGGCTCTTTTACAGGTCTGAGGGTTGGCCTCAGTACAGTCAAGGGCCTCTCCTTTGCAACCAACAAACCCTTAGTAGCCGTATCCACTCTTGAGGCCTTTACCTCATCTTTTCCCTTTACAGAAAAGTTGATCTGTCCCTTGCTTGATGCAAGGAGAAAAGAAGTCTACGGGGGACTGTTCAGATGGACCGAAGCGGGGCTCATAAAGCTTATACCCGAGGCTGCTTTTGACATAAAATCCATCCTGGCCCTCATAAAGGAAGAGACCGTATTTACAGGGAGTGGCGCCGCACTTTATAAAGATGCTATTCTAAGTACCCTTGCAGAGAAGGCCCATTTCCCGGGGGAGAATCTTATGCACCCGCTGCCGTCAGCCCTCTGTATTATCGGACTGCAGAAGGCCGAAAGAGGAGAGTTCTCAGACCCTGTAAAGCTGACACCCGCGTACCTGAGGAAATCCGAGGCGGAAATTAAGATAAAGACCTGACTTCAGCCGCAGATTTACGCAGATTACCACAGATTATATGGGAAAGACTAAAATAAAAAACTTCTCTAAGATCAGCGCATATCTGCGTAAATCTGCGGCTAAATAAACTTGTATAATGCTTCTAATAAAACGTCTGAGAAAAAAGGAGAAGATAGATGAAGATAGGTATTATTGGACTTGCAAACTCTGGTAAGACTACGATCTTTAATGCCCTTACCGGCCAGAACATCCCTACCACGGTTTACCCGACTACAGAGGCACAACCCAATGTCGGTGTTGTGAAGGTACCCGATGATCGGGTGGAGAGACTAACCGGGATATACCAGCCCAAAAAGGTCACCCTTGCAACTGTTGAGTACATAGACTATCTGGGAATAACAAAGGGCGACCCACAGCAGAACCGCAAGGTGCTGGACATGATAAAGGATGTGGATGCCGTGGTACACGTCACAAGGGCTTTTGAAGACGAATCAATAATCCATCCCACTGGAAATGTCGACCCGTTGAGGGATGCCGAAACAGTTGAACTCGAACTGATATTTTCGGACCTCGAACTGGTAGAGAAAAGACTTGAGCGGATGGAGGAAGGGGCAAGAAAGGGAAAGAAACAGGATGAAAAAGAACGGGCCGTGCTCCTTAGATGCAAGGAAATGCTTGAAGAAGAGATTCCCCTAAGGAGAGTTGCCTTTAATGAGGATGAGGTACTCTCTTTGAGACACCTTCAGTTTAT
>VAPH01032597.1_pt1 | contig 17172 bp, 13 predicted proteins | sample 3393861 | NCBI WGS metagenome assembly VAPH01 (sample SAMN08290439, study PRJNA428436) | hydrothermal vent metagenome | isolation source: Deep-sea hydrothermal vent chimney | place: Atlantic Ocean: South-mid Altantic Ridge | reverse complement strand
TATCGGTTAGAATTGCGAGCAGGGGATAAATTACTGTTGGGGCTTCATTCAGCACAGGCCATCGCGGAACATTTCAGCGCTGAGGGCATCAGTGTCTGCGGTAGCAGCAACCGTATCGTTTTTTTGGCTCATGACAGCGACCCGCACCTGGAATATCGACTGTCCGATGCCGCTGAAAACCTTCATGTAGAAATAGAGATGGACTGGCCGCACAGTGAAGAATATGCAATCGTACGCGATGGCCTGAGGCGGGAATTTTCGGCGTGGCAAAAGGATAAAAACGAAATGCTGAAGCAGATTGACGAACTTAAGCAGGCGCTGAAGTCACGTGAGGAAGAACTCCTTACTATCAAGACTTCACCATCCTACCGCGTAACGCACAAACTGTCCGGCATTTTAAGGCGATGACTGCACGCAGACGATGGCGTTAAGGGTGGGATAAAAGAGAGTCTGTTGCGAGGTTGAGACCTTAATCCTTTGCCTTGGAACCGGGAGCGGGAAATTTAAGACTGATTTTTAACCTGATCATATAATGTCGTATTCACAACCATATACCCGCTAGCCCGGCAGCCAAAATCAACACTGTAAAATTGTGACCAGTCATTACGCTTTTTTTGCCAGACCATGGAAAAAGCACTGTCCAGTTTCCCCAGCATGCGAGTGGCAAAGGGTTGTTCATCGATCTTTATATAATAGATATCCAGTTGATTACGCGGATAGATAACCAGCGGTTTTTCAGTCTTATCCGTAGCACGTTGATAAAATTCAGACAGTGCTTTCAGGCAGGTTTTTCCATCGTTGTAGCGGGTTGTTGTGATGGTCGACAGGAAAGCCAGTTCATTGTTTTGATTAAAGTCAGCGACAACATCGCGATAAGTGAAGAATTCTTTTTGTCTGCCTTTGACCGGCTGTTTCATTTCCGCAAATTTACCGCTGCAGCGCGTAATCCCCGTAGTCCTTGCCTGGCAGCTGACCGGGTTTGTGTACAGCAGCGAGGATTTGATTGTCCGGTTGACTGAGCTTCCTTTAGCAGGAAAGTTTCGCACCATATCCCGTAAAAACTGGTTCTGGCTGTCGCCAATATGTACCCCGTCAATGTCAAAGCTCTGCAGGCTAAAGCCGTCAGCATTTGTGGGCAGACTCAGCGAGAGGCCTGTAGTCAGAAATAGAGGAAGGATTAAGTTACGTAACATGCGCATAGGCGTCGTCAGATCTCCATTGACGCTAAGTCTGGTACAAATTTTTGAATTGTCACGAAATAGCGGAGCAACGGTAGTTTTAAGGGGGTGAACAGCAATAAAAAACCCCCACAAACAGATCTGACAGGGGGTTAAAAAATGGTAGCAATGGGTGGACTTGAACCACCGACCCCAGCATTATGAATGCTGTGCTCTAACCAGCTGAGCTACATTGCCATGTATTTGGGGGAGGGGAATGTACTGTATTTAAGGGGGAAAAGAAAGTTGAAAGTTGAAAGCTCAAAGCTTGAAGATTTGCGTCCTTGATCTTATTTTAAACTTTTAACTTTCAGCTTTAAACTGCTTTTACACATTAAACCGAAAATGCAGCACATCCCCATCCTGAACAACATAATCCTTCCCTTCCAGTCTTAGTTTCCCGTGTTCTTTCGCACCCTGTTCGCCATTGAAGTCGACAAAATCATCATAGGCAATGGTTTCGGCACGGATAAAGCCCCGTTCAAAATCAGTATGAATAACACCGGCGGCCTGTGGGGCGGTGGAGTGGGCGCGTACGGTCCAGGCACGCACTTCTTTTTCGCCAGCGGTGAAGTAGGTGAGCAGCTGCAGCAGTTTGTAGCCGGCGTGGATGACGCGATCGAGACCGGGTTCTTCGAGGCCCATATCATCGAGAAACTCTTTTCTTTCGGCTTCATCCATTTCCACCAGTTCGGCCTCGATGGCGGCACAAACAGGGACTACCTCGGCATTTTCTGCTTTTGCCCGATCAACGACGGCATCAAGAAAGGGGTTGTTCTCAAAGCCGCTGTCATCGACATTGGGGACATACAGCGTAGGCTTGAGGGTCATCAGGCACAAGGGGTTGAGTATCGCCTTTTCATCTTCATCCAGCGCCAGCGAGCGTACCGGCAACCCCTGGTCGAGATGTTTGTTGACCCTTTCCAGTACCGCAGCTTCATTCAATGCGTCCTTGTTGCCACCCTTGCCCATTTTTTGCGCGCGGGCCTGTGCCCTTTCCGTGGTATCCATATCAGCCAGTGCCAGCTCTGTGGCAATGACATCGATATCAGAGAGGGGATCGATCTTTCCAGCGACGTGAGTGATGCTCTCGTCCTCGAAGCAGCGTACCACCTGGACGATGGCGTCGACTTCACGAATATGCGCGAGGAATTTGTTGCCCAGGCCCTCACCTTTTGACGCGCCTTCAACCAGACCGGCAATATCGACGAATTCAATCGTTGTCGGCAGTACCCTTTGCGGATGAACAATAGCGGCCAGTTTGTCGAGGCGAGGATCAGGGACTTCAACGATGCCGACATTCGGTTCGATCGTACAGAAAGGATAGTTCTCGGCCTGAATCTCAGCGCGTGTCAGCGCATTGAACAGAGTGGACTTGCCGACGTTTGGCAATCCGACGATGCCGCATTTAAAACCCATGTAATCTCTATCCTGTTAGCTGAGTGAAGTTGTAAGTCGTAGGTCGTAGGTCTTAGGTCTTCACGATTTTGACTTACGACCTACGACCTACGACCTAAGAACGTGTATGCAACGCATTCATCGCCATCTGCAAGTCACCCTTGAGAATATCCTCAATGTGATCAGCACTGTGTTCAATTGCGGACTGGATCAGCACCCTCTCGGCTTCCGGTGGACGTTTTAACACAAAATTGACCACCGCACTTTGTTTGCCGGGGTGGCCGATACCCAGCCGCAGACGCAGATAATCCGGGCTGCCGAGATGCTGTGTGGTATCGCGCAGGCCGTTATGGCCGGCTGCTCCGCCGCCCAGTTTGAGCTTGACACGGCCGGGCAGTAAATCCAGCTCATCGTGGGCGACCAGAATTTGCTTGATATCAATGCGGTAATAGTGGGCAAACGTGGCAATGGATGTGCCACTGTGATTCATAAAATCCTGTGGTGCCAGCAGCCAGGTACGCTCGCCGTTGACGGTAATCTCACAGACACGTGATTTAAAACGAGACGCATCACGCCAGTTACCGTGAAAGCGATTTGCCAGTTCCTCGACAAACCAGAAGCCCACGTTGTGGCGTGTGTCGACATAACGCTGACCAGGGTTCCCGAGGCCAGCGATCAGACTGATGCGGCGGGTCATAAGCCAGGCTTATTCGCTACCCTCGGCCGTTTCAGTATCGGACTCCTCACCCGTTGTTTCTTCACCCTCTTCAGCTTCTGTTTCTTCTTCATCTTCACTGGTGCCACGAACGGCCACAATTGTGACCACGGCCAGGTCATCACCGCCGTGGGTCTGGATGGTAGATTCAACACTGTCCGGCAGGGTGATTTCACTAAGGTGAATAGAATCACCAAGGTTCAGGCCAGATAAATCAATGGGAATAAATTCCGGCAGGTCGGCGGGTAGGCAGATGATCTCCAGTTCGGTCATAAGATGCGAGACAATACCGCTTTCAACCTTGACGCCAGGGGCATCCTCGCCACCCGTGAAATGGAAAGGCACGTTCATGTGAATCTTGTCTTTGGCGCTGATTCGCTGAAGGTCAATATGCATAATCAGCTGCTTGAAGGCGTGCATCTGTACGTCACGCAGAATGGCTTTTTCTTTTTTGCCCTCAATTTCCACGGTAAGAATAGAACTGTGAAAAGATTCGTCTTCCAGGTTATGGTGCAGGCTGTTATGGTTCAAAGAGAGCACGACAGTCTTTTTTCCTGCACCATAAAGAACGGCTGGAATCTTGCCGGCACGACGCAGGCGGCGGCTCGCACCCGTACCTTGCACATCACGCGTTTCGGCGATAATAGTATGACTGTTAGACATCAGGAATCCCCCGTTTTGTCATTTTAAACAACCCGGACCGCGACCAGACCGGGAAAAAGGGCGTGGATTGTAACAGGAAATGAGCTAAAAGTTTAAAGTTTAAAGGGTAAATCAAAAGAAAAAGCATTTACTTATTGACTTAGTTGATTCAGGCGCTACGGCTTGGGTGTAAAAAACAATATTTATCTCTGCGGCCCCCGTGCCCTCTGTGCTGAGTAGCTTTTGACTTTCCTGTTTCTTAATAGAAGAGAGAACTAACCGATTCCTGGCTATATATCCGGCGCATGGTTTCAGCCAGTAGCTCGGCGATACTCAGCTGGCGGATTTTATTGCAGCGTGCTGCCTCCTCTGACAGCGGTACGGTATTGGTGACGACCAGCTCATCCAGTTCGGAATAGGCGATGCGTTCGACAGCGGAACCTGAGAGGATAGGGTGGGTACAGCAGGCGGAAACCCGGCTGGCACCGCGTACCTTCAGTGCGCCAGCTGCCTCGCAGAGGGTATTCGCCGTATCGACCAGGTCGTCGATGATGACGCAGTTTCTCCCTTCTACATCACCGATTATATTCATTACCTTGGCGACATTGGCTTTTGGACGGCGTTTGTCAATAATGGCGAGGTCTGCCACCAGCGGCTTGGCCAGTGCGCGGGCGCGGACTACACCGCCGACATCGGGTGAGACGACCATCAGACTGTCATCACTGTGACGCCAGACATCACCGAGCAGTACTGGCAGGGCGTAGATATTATCGGTTGGAATATCGAAGAAACCGACGATCTGGTCTGCATGGATATCGACGGTTAATACATGATTGGCACCGGCCCGGGAGATCATGTCGGCCACCAGGCGTGCAGAGATCGGCGTACGTTGTGAGCGAGGTCGTCGATCCTGTCGTGCATAACCAAGATAGGGAACGGTGGCGGTGATGCGGCCGGCTGCCGAGCGCTTGCAGGCATCAATCAACAGGAGTAATTCCATCAAATTGTCGTTACTGGGTGGACAGACCGACTGTAAAATGAAAATATCCCGACCGCGTACGTTATCCAGTATCTCAATCTGAATTTCGCCGTCACTGAAGGTGTCGACGATGACTTTACCCGGGCGCACATCCAGGAATTGGCAGACTTCTTTGCTGAGTTCGGGGTTACCCGAACCTGAAAGGATTATCATCTCATCGTTTGGCAAAGGCCTGCTCCCATTTAATGATGGCTGGGGTGACAGGATTCGAACCTGTGCATGCTGGAATCAAAATCCAGTGCCTTACCGCTTGGCTACACCCCATTTCGTAAAGTTCAAAATTGATCATACAGCGGGCTTGAATTCAAGCCCTGCGTAACAAAGCATTGCCAGCTGGCAGGGGCCTGTTGCGCAATTTTTTTCGCTTTGTCGGGCGACTCTACCGTAATAAATACACCCGCGCCGGTTCCTGTCATCCGCACCCTGCCGAATTGCTGCAGCCAGTTCATGGCCTTATCGACATCGGGATATTCCTGTCTGACCACCGCTTCGAGATCGTTATGACCTTTCCCTCCAGGAAAGTCGGTTATTCTGATTGGCGAGCTATCGCGTGTCAATGCGGGATGACTGAAAATTTCTGCAGTAGAGACGTGCACCGGCGGCACAATCAGCAGGTAAAGATCTTCGGTCGGCATTATCGAAGTGAGTCTATCGCCAGTTCCCTCAGCCCATGCTGCATGACCATGAACAAAAACCGGCACATCAGCCCCGAGTGTCTGGCCGATGTTGGCCAATGTATCCTTCGATAAATCGAGCCCCCACAGGCGGTTCAAACCACAAAGAACCGTGGCGGCATCCGAGCTGCCGCCACCCAGTCCGGCGCCCATCGGAATATTTTTTTCAATACTGATATCCACCCCGGTCGACACCCCGGTACAATCAGCGAGGCGATGCGCTGCTTTGACCATCAGGTCATCCCCTTCCGCCACATCAGCCCAGTGGGTCAGACGCCGAATTTGTTTATCCGGGCGGGCAGAAAGCGTAATTTCATCCTGCAAATCAAGAAACTGAAACGCTGTCTGCAATTCATGGTAGCCATCAGCACGACGCCCCGTGACGTGCAGGAACAGGTTTAGCTTGGCAGGGGCGGGGAGGGTTAGCATTGGTCTGTTTCAAGTTTTAAGTTTCTTTCATCTTTTATCTTGAAACCTCAATCTATCACCCAGTTCTTAACGATAACTTTGACCCGAATATACCGCGCATCCTTCCGAGCGGCCACTGTTTCAAAAACAATCGATGTCGGCAGTTCGTGCTCACCGAACCGCGTGTATTTATCCAGGGACACTTTCCAGCCGGCCTGCCGGACACGTACCAGGTGATGGTCAGCATCTACGGTGGATTCAGCTTTGCTGCCGGGCTCGGCCAAGCCCAGTAACCACCAGCGTAGACCGGAGACAGGAATTTGCCAGCCAGTGACGCGATAGATCAGTTCCCCGGCGTCTTGCCCATGCCAGACCCTGCCTTTGCTGTCCTGTATAGAGGCCCCTGTAGCATCCTGTTGCAGCAATACCAGGCCACCACCCAGCGGGCTCAGCAGGCGTAGACTACGTCGTTCGGGGGCTTCAAGCCATATCAGAGAGGCGCTGCCGTTTCGGTCTGTCCCGCGCAGGCCAATACGCGCGTGCATTTTCCAGCTGTTGATTTTCGCGAGAGCAGCTTGTTTCGTCTGCCAGTCGGGAGGGGACTCTTTCTTAACAGGTTTGCCGGCGCAGGCTGACAGAAGAACAGTAGCCAACAGCAACAAAATACAGGCGTGCCGCCCTCGGCGCGATAATGGTCTTTCAGGCAGGTGAGCCGTTCTATCGTGCCGGGGCGGCGCGCCTACAGAAAAATTACTTTTGTAATTTTTCACCAACCGCCTGCAACTTCTCATTCCCCGGGAAATCCTTATTCGCTTTTGTCCAGACCTTTCTCGCCTCACGCGCCTTACCGGCATCCCGCAGGACGTCAACAAGATGGGAGGCGATCTCTGCGTCATTTCGTTTAGCCAGTGCTTTGCGTAGATAGTCTTCGGCTGCACTGTAATTGCCCATCCGGTATTCGACCCAACCCATACTGTCGAGGATAAACGGGTCGCCGGGCTTTAGTTTCAGTGCCGCCTTAATGAATGAATAGGCCTCTTTATAACGATCCGTCAGGTCCGCCAGGGTAAAACCATAGGCATTCAGGGCCTGCGCATGGTTGGGCTCAATTTTAAGGAGGTGTTTCAAGTCTTTTTCCAGGCCAGGAATATCCCCTCGACGAGCAGCAATCATAGCTCTGGCATAAAGTAGATCCAGGTCATCCGGGCTATCGGCAAGGGCGGTATTGACGATCTGTAGTGCTTCTTTTTCACGCCCGGCCTCTAGCAGCAGGTCGTGCTGTAGCAGGGTAATGTCTACTTGTTGGTTGGGGGTCTCCGCGTGTAAGGCTTCAAGTTCACGCATAGCTGCATCGACACCGTCTCGCTGCATGATGACATCGACCAGGCGCAGCCGCGCTTTAAACAGTTGCCCTTTCTCAGTGACAGAGCGGTACCACTGGATAGCCGCATCAAGTTTTTTCTGCTGTGCTGCGATATCGCCCAGGTAGAGGCGGGCCAGATCATTGCTCGGCTGCAGTAGCAGGACCTTTTGCAGGTATACCGTTGCATCGTCCAGTTTATTGCTGTCGATCCGTATCAGAGCCAGTGCCATCGGCGCAATGATGGAGGTTTCATCCTGCTTGTTTATTAGCAGATATTCCTTTTCTGCCTGTTTAAGCTTGTTAGCCTCCAGATAGTGCCTGGCCAGCGCCATGCGAAGTAGAATGGCTGTGGGATGTTTTTTCAGAAAGCTGTTGGCAAACTGCTCGGCCTCGCCAGCTTTTTTATTGAGCAGCAACAGCCCGAATTTAAACGAAGCGGCGTTGTAGTTGTTGGGGTCGAGTGACAGGGCACGTTCAATAGCCGTGGTCGCAATGTCATATTCTTTGAGCTTGCTGGCGGCGCTGGCGAGGGCCAGCGCGACATCGGCTGAGCCGGGGTATTCAGTTGCCAGCTTTTCGATTAATTCAAGGGCCTGTTGCGGGCTGCTGTAACGAACCAGGGTGCCACTTATTTGCTTTAGAATCAGACTGCGGTTTTTTTCGTCTGTTAAAGCCAGAGCTTTGCTATAATGTGCCAAAGCGCGTTCTGGCTGTTTTTCAACGACGAGAAGATTACCAATGGTCTGGTGGACATCGAGGTCATCCGGTACCAGTTCCAGCCACAGTTTGGCCATTTGAATGGCCGTGCCATACTGAGACGAAATTACGGCCTGGCGGGTTGCCTGGGCAGCCAGTCGGGGGTCGCGTGTTTCAATCGCCGCATCGACCAGGGCGGCCAGCGCAAGATCATTGTTGTTCTGCTGGCGTGCAATGTCGGACAGCAGTAGTTTGTACATCAGGTCGGCAGTGAGTTCGACATCGGGCAGGTTCTTCGGTTCGGTTCCTGCGTTAGTTTTAGTCTGAACGGGTTCTTTTACCGTTACGACAGCGGGGTACTTTTTGACAGAATTGCTGCCACAGGCGGTCAGTGTGGCAGAGACAAGTAATAGCGAGGCAAGCAATGTAAACGATGACATGGCTTGACAGATTCTTCTAACAAGAGACAATGTTCGGTTCTTTCCTGAAAATGTAGGCACAAAATAACACAGTCATCATGCACCTGTTCAACTTTGGCATCAACCACAAAACCGCACCGCTGGAACTTCGCGAGCAGACGTCGTTCGCCCCCGATTCTCTGGTGACCGCGTTAGCAGATATCACTGATGTCGGTGGAGCGCGTGAAGCCACGATACTCTCAACCTGCAATCGTACCGAAATTTACTGCAGTCATGAACAGGAAAATGAAAATAGTCTGGTTGAATGGTTCTGTGATTACCACCGGCTTAATACCAATGATATCGAACCTTATCTGTATCGCAACCCGGGTGATGAGGCCGTGCGACACGCCTTTCGGGTCGCCAGTGGACTCGATTCCATGGTGCTTGGTGAGCCGCAGATTCTCGGTCAGATGAAAGAGGCCTTTGCTACCGCACACAAGACAGGCGTTACCGGCAAGCTGTTAAACCAGTTATTTCAGCACACCTTTTCCGTCGCCAAACAGGTTCGCACGGATACCCAGATCGGTGCCAGCGCCGTGTCCGTGGCCTATGCGGCGGTCAAATTGGCGAAACAGATTTTTACCGATCTGTCACAGAAAACAGTATTATTGATCGGTGCCGGCGAGACCATCGAATTGACGGCACAACACCTGTCGCAACAGCGGGTTGGACATATCATTGTTTCCAACCGTACTATTGATCGGGCGCAGAAACTGGCCGAACTAATCGATGGCGAAGCGATTACCCTGGCTGAATTGCCATCACGTCTGCACGATGCAGATATTGTTATCACATCTACCGCCAGCCAGCTGCCGATACTTGGCAAGGGCGCTGTTGAACAGGCATTAAAAAAACGCCGCCGCCGGCCAATATTCATGGTCGACCTCGCCGTTCCCCGGGATATCGAGGCAGAAGTCAGTGAATTGAGCGATGTTTTTCTGTACACCGTTGACGATCTGCAAAATGTGATTGATGAGAATCTTCAGTCACGCCGTGAAGCCGCAGAGGAAGCCGAAAAAATTATTGAGCTGCAGGTTGGTCACTTCGTCGACTGGCTGAAATCACTCGATGCCGTACCGATGATACGTGCGCTAAGGGAAAACGCCGACCAGTTACGCCAGGCCGAACTGGGCAAAGCTCTGCGCTTACTGGCTAGCGGAGAAAGCCCTGAAGTTGTTATCGAAACACTTGCCCGCTCATTAACCAACAAATACCCCCACCCCCCGACCGCCGCATTGAAAGAGGCGGGCCTGGTGGCGGACAAAAATGTTATCGAGGCGGCGAAACGATTGTTTGGATTGTAGGTCTGAAAGACATTCAATCGCGCAACAAGATACTGTAGGAGCGCCGCCCTCGGCGCGATTGCTTCTGAAATTAGTAATTATTAGAAAATCGCGCCGAGGGCGGCGCTCCTACAAATAGAGGGGTTCATGAAAAATTCAATCACCAGCAAACTCGACCACCTGAGCCAGCGCCTGGAAGAAATCCACGCCTTGCTGGCTGATCCTGCGGTTGCCGCTGATCAAAATCAGTTTCGGGCACTGTCGGTCGAGATGGCGGAATTATCCCCCGTGGTAGAGCGCTACCATCAATGGCAACAAAGTAAAACAGATCTCGATACGGCACGCCAGATGCTTGATGATGGGGACAGCGAGATGCGTGAAATGGTAGCGGAGGAGATCAGAGGCCTGGAGCAGTCTATGCAGCAGCATAGGGAGGCGATACGTATTCTGTTGATTCCCAAAGATCCCAATGATGAGCGTAACGTATTTCTTGAAATTCGGGCCGGTACAGGGGGGGATGAAGCCGCCCTGTTTGCCGGTGATCTATTCCGTATGTACAGTAGCTACGCAGAAAAAAACCACTGGGAAATTGAGGTGTTGAGCCACAGCGATGGCGACCATGGCGGGTACAGGGAGATCATCACAAGAATCAGTGGCAAGCGCGTCTATTCTCGTCTCAAATTCGAGTCGGGTGCTCACCGTGTACAGCGCGTACCGCAGACCGAAACCCAGGGCCGTGTGCATACGTCGGCCTGTACGGTTGCTGTCATGCCGGAAGCTGATGAAGTGGATAAGATAGAGATTGGTGCCGGTGACCTGCGTATCGACACTTACCGTGCATCCGGTTCAGGCGGCCAGCACGTCAACAAGACCGATTCAGCTGTTCGCATCACTCACCTGCCCACCGGTCTGGTCGTCGAATGTCAGGATGAACGCTCCCAGCACAAAAACAAGGCCCGCGCGATGAGTGTGCTGCAGTCAAGATTGCTGGATCAGATCCAGAGTGCGCAGCAGGCCGAACAGGCCGAAACACGAAAATCCCTGGTCGGCAGCGGTGATAGATCAGAACGTATCCGTACCTACAACTTCCCACAGGGCAGGGTAAGCGACCACCGCATCAACCTGACGCTCTACAAACTTGACGAATTGATGGCCGGTGATCTGGATATGCTCATCGAACCGCTGGTAACCGAACATCAGGCGGATTTGTTGGCGGAGTTGAGTGATTCGAGATGAAATACACACGGGGTTTATTTTTTGTTAAACCTCCTTTCAGTCTCTCTCGCGCCGAGGGCGGCGCTCCTACTAGGAGCCATGTGGACTATACTCCTCCCCCCCTGTAGGAGCGCCGCCCCCGGCGCGATTTATTCACAATGACGGCCACCCTTTTCGAATTACTTACCGAAGCCCAATCAAAGCTCAGTAAACCAGATGCCAGACGGGAAAGTGAATTAATACTGGCTGAAATCTGCGGCATCAGCCGCAGCCAGCAACTCATTCATCCCGACCAGGTGCTGTCACAAAATCAGCGCCAGCAATTTGACTCGGCGCTAAAACGTAGAATAGCGGGCGAACCGCTAGCCTACATCACCGGCAGCCGCGGTTTCTGGGACATGGATCTGAAAGTATCGCCAGAGGTATTAATTCCGAGACCGGACACCGAATGTCTGGTTGAGCACGCACTTGCGCGGATACCGGTAGACGCCAGCTGGCAGATTGCCGACCTCGGAACAGGCAGTGGAGCCATTGCCCTTGCCCTCGCACGGGAGCGCCCGCAGTGTGAAATCATCGCCACAGATCTGTCAATGGCCGCTTTGGTCATCGCAGAGGAAAACGCCCGCTTACAGGACACAAAAAATATCAGCTTTGCCGCTGGCCCGTGGCTGCAGCCGATAAAAAACAGGCTATTCGAAATGATCGTCTGCAATCCTCCCTATATTCCTGCGGATGATCCCCATCTGAAGCAGGGCGACCTGCCTGCTGAGCCTGAACATGCACTGATCTCCGGGAGTGATGGGCTGGATGCCCTCCGACAGATCATCCCCGACAGTGTAACGCATTTGAAGGCCGGGGGATTTTTGTTACTGGAGCATGGTTTTGACCAGGCAAGCGAAGTCACCCGCTTGATGCAGCTTGCGGGTTACTGTGAAATATTCACCGAAAAAGACTATGGCAGCAATGACCGGGTAACGGGGGGTGAAATTCAGGAGAAAGGTCGAAGTTGAAAGTTGAAAGTTGAAAGTTCAAAGCAAACCCGCTTATAATTTTGATTAGCTTTTAGCTTTTAGCTTTTAGCTTTTAGCTTTTAGCTTTTAGCTTTTAGCTTTCAACTTTGAACTTTGAACTTTCAACTTTCCCCTGCCAATCGCGCCGGGGGCGGCGCTCCTACAAGTGTTATTAATTCTGTATGTCAGGCAAAGAATAAATAATTAATAGTAGATACTAGTAGATACTAAAATACATAAGAATATGGTAATATGCTAATACAAAGCTATTGAAGAGAGGTCAGTAGTTTCCCGTCCATGCCCGGAGCCAGAACCTCATAGCATCCACCTTTCTGTACCTGTGAATACACCGGGTACAGACTCTGGTTTCGGGCATCTTTTTCTCGATCCATCGTAGGCGCGCCGCCCCCGGTGCGATCCTGTCGGGCAAGGGGGTTAGTCTCTGTTGCAATCGCGCCTGAAACTTGTTTGTAAGCAGTCAAATGTGTATTCTCGGTGCCTCAATGGATTATCCCAGAGACCTTCAAACGGGCTACAGTGATAAAAATTAACAGCAGCAGGTAAACAAATGAATCAACCAGCCGATAAAATGAATCCCAACCAGCAGGGACAGGCCACCCAGAATACACAGGGTCAGCCACAGCAAGTACAGGGGCAGCCAGTGAATCCACAGACGGCTGGTCAGCCAGCCATGCAGCAAGGTCAACAGATGAATGTGCAGCAACAGCAGGCCATGCAGCAGCAACAAGCTCAACAGCAGCAACAAGCTCAACAACAGCAGCAAAATGCAGCCATGTTGCAGAATGAGGCGCAGCAGCGCCAACTCAATCAATTAGTAAACGAAGCTCAGGCTGCCTACAATCAGGGCAGACGAGACCAGGCGCAGCAGTTGGCGAACCAGGTGCTGCAAATGGCCCCCGGCCATCTCGGTGCACTGCGTATGCTGATAGCGATTGCTCGAGAAATGAACGACCTCAAAAGTGCAGAACAGTTATTACAGCGTGCATTAAGTGTGCACCCGAATAACGATGCATTATTGTTCGATTCCGCCATTTTCCTTGAGCAGGCACAGAAACCCCTGCTGGCCGAGCAACAACTGGCCCGTGTTGTCAGCATCAATCCGCAGAACTTTCAGGCCCAGGTCGCCATGGGGCGCATGAAACAGCGCCGCGGCAATATGGCGCAGGCCGAGTACCATCTGCGTCAGGCACATTTCCTCAATTCTGCCGCACCGGATGTCAGCGTCAATCTTGGCAATGCCCTGACGCAGATGGGCCGCTGGGAAGAGGCCGAGCATTTTTTCCGCATCGCTTTGGCACTGGACACCGAAAACATCCCGGCCTATCTCGGCTGGGTCAAACTGGAGGAAAGCCAGCAGAACTTGCCACGCGCATGGGAACTGCTGAACACCGCCAAAGACCTGCGGCCCAAGTTTCCCAGCATCGCCTTCTCCGAAGCCCTGCTGCATCGTGGCGAAAAAGACTACGACAAGGCGCTGGCCGCACTGGAAAAACTTAAAGTCGAAAATCTCAACCCGGCGGCCAAGGTCTCCTATTACTATGACCGCGGCACCACGCTGGACAAGATGGAGAAATACGATGATGCCTTCGCCGACTTTTCCGAAGCCAATCGCATCAATCGTGAAGATCTCAACATTAAATACGCCGATGAAAAGAACAAGCAGTTGCATGAACGTCTGCGAAATTTTTTCACAGCGGAAAATATTTCCGGCCTGCCGCGTGCCAAACGTCAGGAGGATGATGAGAACCCGATCTTTATCGTCGGCTTCACCCGCTCCGGCACCTCGATGACCGAACAGATCCTCACCGCCCATTCCAAAATTGCCGCCGGCGATGAACTGCATTTCATGAACGACCTGGCAGATCGCGCTTCCGGTATGCTGCGCAGCCGTATGATGTACCCCAACTGCCTGGCCGAAGCCAACCAGCAGGCGATGAATTCCTTCCGCAGTGATTATTTGCTGAAATCACGCATGAGCGGCATCGTCGAACCGGGCGTGCGCCGATTCACCGACAAAATGCCGGGCAACGAAGTCCACATGGGGATGATTTCACTGCTGTTCCCGGAAACCAACTTCGTGCATATGGTTCGCCATCCGCTGGATTCCGTACTCGCCAGCTTCTTCATCGATGCCCGTCACGGCGACAACTACGCCACCGACCTCGCCACTGCGGCAGAACATTACGCCCTGACCAGTGAAACAGTCGATCATTACGAAGAAAACCTGGAAATGAAACACCAGCGCTTCAAGTACGAAGACGGTGTCACGAATGTTGAAAAACAGGCAAAGAAGATGATCGATTTCATCGGCCTCGACTGGGAAGACGGCTGTGCGAAATACTACGAAAGCGACCGCCATGCCCGTACCCCGAGTTATGCACAGGTCAAGCAGAAGCCCTACAAGACCTCCATGTACCGCTATTTAAACTACATGGATCACTTGAAGGACATTATCCCGATCCTGAAGCCAGTGATCAAGAAACTGGGCTACAAGATCGAATGATAAAAACAATAAAGTTTCACTCATCGGGCCGGGCACATACCTGGCCTTTTTTTGTTTATGTAGGAGCGTCGCCCCGGCGCGATTGCGCAGTGACAGAAAAAAGCTTATAACCTCCCTGTGCTCTCCATGTACTCTGTGAGAGACAAGGCCTTTGACCTTCTAACATGCTTGACACTATTTCAGCCAGATTTATAATGGATATCAGCATTAGACAGGGAGGTCACAATGCCAACGATTTCAATGTTTTATGGAATAATTATTCGTCTTTACTATTTTGATACCGATCAGCACCACATGCCTCATATACATGCGAGCTATCAGGATGACTCAGCTGTAATCGAAATTCCAGGCGGGAGGATTCTTGAAGGGTCAATTAAGAGGACGAAGTTAAAGTAAGTGGAAGCATGGATTGAAATACATCAAGACGAGCTTTTAGCTGACCATTACATTTGATAATGGTGAAAGGCGTATATTTGACGTCACACCATATTTGGAAAAAGGTATTTTTAATGAGCTGAAAAATATTAGCTATTTTCGGAAAGCCAAAGTTGTTTTTGGTTCAATAGAGTGGCCTCATGAGCAAGATTTTAGTAAAGACACACTGTATTTGCTAAGTAAATCAATATCAAAAAAAGCCGTTTAACCACAGGGAACACAGGGAAAGCAAAAGAAAAGAAAAAAGGTTTTCGTAGGCGCGCCGCTCGGCGCGATTGGCAGGGGAAAGTTGAAAGTTAAAAGTTGAAAGTTCAAAGTTCAAAGTTGAAAGTTGAAAGTTGAAAGCTAAAAGCTAAAAGCTGATCAAAATTATAAGCGAGTTTGCTTTGAACTTTGAACTTTGAACTTTCAACTTTCAACCCGAAACTTTCCCATTAAATAAGCCCGAAAAACAGTTAACAATTTGCATTAATTAAACTTCAAAAAACTCCTTGTCATTCGAATTTCAGGGGGTTATTCTGTTCGTCAACGGCGATGTTCCCGCTATTAATTAACTGAAGCATGTTAATTGCTTAACAAAAACAACAAGATAGTATAATAATTGGGATAAGGAGGCAGGTTGAGAAGTCTGCTCAGCATGACAAAAGGAAGTGTTTTAGGGATACGCGGTGGCGATTTGTTACCGGGTGGCCTGGACTTTTGTTGTCATTTTCTCCTGAAGAGTACCTTTACCACCGGTAAAAAGTCGCCCGTCAGTGCGACCGATTCCCCTATCAACACACACAACTTAGTAGAATTGCCTGCTCGTATTGGTCGCCCCTGCGCACTGGTCTGGTCCGTTAGTGGCCGTACGATAAAGGTGAGGATGTAAAATGAGCCGGAAACAAAAAAACAGCAGTCCATCCGTCAAGAACAAGCAGACGGTAGAAACGAGAACCCTCTATCCGCAGTCTGAGCTTTATTACAGTTCAAGCTCTTTCATGCTGGCACTGGAGCCACGAATTATGTTTGACGGCGCGGCCGTTGCCACGCTCGATGCAGCGACCACAGACCCCACGCCGGATCCGGTAGATGCACAGGATGCCACTCAGGCCCAGACCCCTGATAGCACCCCAGATACCAGCGCAGGCAGTACTGATTCCAGCATTAGCTCAGATACAGGCACCACAGGTGGCGAAGCCGGCTCGGCTTCCGACCAACAGGCCGCTGACCCGGCAACGACCGAAGCCACCAATAGTGCAGACACCTCGACAGAGACGGGCAGTGACGATGCAGGGGACACTGCGCCTGGCGGCGAAAACGGTGGATCTGCTGACGGTAATGCTGGAGAGCAAAGCCTGAGCGATGCCGAGGCAGAAGGAGATCCCGTTGCCGACACACACACAGCGGGCGGTGGGGATGATACCACGGCCAACACAGACCATTCAGACAGTACAGACAGTACAGATAGCACAGACAGCCTGGTGGGCGAAGTCGCTGCAGCAGACGATGTCGGCGGCGGTTCCGCCGACGAGGGCATTACCTATATCTTCGTCGATTCCCGTATCACGGATTATGACGTCCTGGTTGACGACATCATTGCCGCCAACAGCGACGTCTCGGCGCAGGACGCAAGCGCTGCCACCGATGCAGCCTCTGATACGGGCATTGATGCTGATTCTACGGCTGCCGGCACGCATGATTCTACTGCGGGTGCACGCCATGGCGAAAGCGCTGATTTAGCGGTGGCCGAGGCCGATAACTCATCAACACGCGCCATCCCTGACGATATCCGCATCGTCATTATCAACAACGACGAAAGTGGCATTGACGTCATCACGAATTCCCTGGCCGGCGCCAGCAATGTCAGCTCCATCCAGATCCTGTCACACGGTGATGCAGGGTATCTGCGTCTCGGCAACAATCTACTCAGCAACAACAACCTGAGCAGGTTCAATGACCAGATCTCATCCTGGGGCGATTCACTGACTACTGATGCAGACATATTATTGTATGGTTGCGATGTCGCAGAAGGCGAGGTGGGTAAGACGTTCGTCGACAACCTGGCCGACCTGACCGGTGCCGACGTGGCGGCCTCGGTCGACGATACCGG
>VAPH01044233.1_pt1 | contig 17182 bp, 15 predicted proteins | sample 3393861 | NCBI WGS metagenome assembly VAPH01 (sample SAMN08290439, study PRJNA428436) | hydrothermal vent metagenome | isolation source: Deep-sea hydrothermal vent chimney | place: Atlantic Ocean: South-mid Altantic Ridge | reverse complement strand
CCATTCGATGTAGTGATAAATGCATATATCCGCCCTTTGCGTGATCTTCCCATCGCACTTGCAAAGGCTGTATAAACAGTGAAAGGCTTGGCAAGTATGCCTTTAACAAAAGTTCTTGCTTTGTTCCCGAAATGAATGACACGTGCCGGATTGGACAGTCCGAAATAGCGTGTTTGTTCTCTTACCCGTAGCGCATCACTTTTAGAACTCGTTGACGTTTCAGGACAGTCAACAAAATAGAGTCTCACGTGAAGGGTTTTCCCATCAGCCTTCACGAGAAAACTATCACCATCATTTGCCGGATTATTTATCAATCTTGCGTCGGAGAATTTTTGCAACTCGGCAGCATGTGACAGGGCAATTCCGGCAGACATCAATAATGCTGTAAGGAATAGAGAGTTGACGAGTACTTTAGTCAGTCTGTTCATAGCACCTCAATATAAGAGTAATTACTTGTATATCGTAACATTCAGCGGTAGCGTTTATGCTGTCGGCTGCACCAAAATTGTGTACGTCCCGGCATGGGTGTGAGCTAATGGGGTGACCTGTCTGCGTGCAATGCGCAGGAAGTCCCCTGTCGGAAGACCACACAGTATAATGTGAAATATAACGGAAACGGTTAGTGAAAGGCAAGGGCGAAACCGTGGGATTTTCCCTGGAGGAAGCCGAAAACAAAGCAACGAGTCCCTCTGATGGCGGAATTGTGTAGCAAAAGTTCACGTTTTTACCCGGGAAGGCCTGTGCAACCGGATTAATAATATATAAACACATTAATAGGTTATAATTACGGCATGCGATGTATTCTATTAGTCCTTGACGGCCTTGGTGATAAGGGTCTACCTGAATTTGGAGGCAAGACGCCGCTTCAGGTTGCAGAGACCCCTAATCTTGACCATGCTGCAAGCATCGGCATGAACGGCCTGTACCATAGCTACCTTCAGGGTGTTGCCATGCCGAGTGAGCTTGCGCATTTTCTTATGTTCGGCTATGAACTCCATGAGTTTCCAGGCAGGGGATTGATCGAGGCAATCGGAGAAGGCATTGCCGTCAATAATGCAGAAGTAGCAATTCTTTCCAGGATATTCTCCGTCAAGCCGGAGGACGATAGACTTATCTTAACAAAGGAAACCCCTGAGGTGGATATAGAAACCTGCAGGACCTTGCAGCAAGAGATACGGTTCTTTCAGCAAGGCAACATCGAGATAGAATTTATCCCCACAAAGGCAATTGAAGGTATCCTGATGCTCAGGGGAGAGGTATCGGCGGATATTACGGATTCAAACCCTGTATACGAAGGCCGCCCCCTTATGGAAATACTGCCGACAGAGGAGGCAGAAGACAGTGCCGTGGCGCTTCGTACATCTGAGGCCCTTAACAGCTATATGAAGTGGTGTTATAAAACATTATCATCACATCCAATAAACCTGGAGAGGCAAAAAAAGGGGCTATTGCCGATAAATGCAGTTGGTACACAAAGGGCCGGTAAGATGACCGGGTTGACTCCATTCAGACAAAAGTGGGGACTGAATCCCCTCTCTATAGCATCGGGCTCCCTGTATCACGGGCTTTGTGGTTTCCTGGGTATGGAAATCCGTAAAGTGCAGGATACAGGAGATGTAGAAGAGGACCTGATTGAAAGGTTGAGGATAGCGAAAGGGGCGGATGAATTTGACTTTATCCATGTCCATACAAAGGCCCCTGATGCAGCAGCACACACAAGGAATTCAGAACATAAAAAGTCTGTACTGGAATCCCTTGATCGGGCGCTCTCTTATGCAAGAGAGGAGATATTACCTGATGGGGAAATCCTCTTCATTATCACCGCTGACCATTCTACCGCAAGTGCCGGCATGATGATACATTCCGGAGAGACGGTACCAATTACCATGTATGGAAGATATACCCGAAGGGATGATGTTACCGGCTTTAATGAGATAAGCTGTGCCGGAGGAGGGCTCGGTCCGGTTAGAGGAAAGGAATTGATGTATCTTGTCCTGAATTTCCTGGACAAGGGAAAACTCTTCGGTCTTATGGATTCACCCGTCAATCAGCCCTATTTTCCCGGCATGTATAAACCTTTAAGGATACGCGATGCACAGGGAAATACTTGAGATACTGAGTAACAAACCGGAGATTGTTGCCGGGTTTCCCGACTGGATGCTCTCGGAGTCCAGGATCAACTATCTCAAAAAAATAGAGGGCCTGGCAATAGCCGAGATAGCCGGTAGGGACAGTATAGCTGCAACCTTAAAGGCAGTAGAGGACGGTCGTATAAAGGCGGTTATTCCGACCATTGTCTATTCAGGCACTGAATTCGGCGACTGGAACAGGCCGTTTGAAAAGATAGCCCTTCTGAGGGAATTGCTTAAGGAAAGGGGTGTTGACCTCTTCGAGCCTGTTATCCTTGGCTCACCAAAACTCTGGTGGATGCTCTGTGGTAGACATACCGCCCAACTGTCAAAAACCTTTGGTTTTTATACCCCCTGCCTTGGTTGTCATCTCTATTTCCACACAATCCGCATCCCCCTGTCAATGATGATCAACTCTCATATTATTATCAGCGGTGAGAGGGAATCCCACGACGGTAGAGTAAAACTCAATCAGATAGGCATTGCCCTCGATGCCTATATCTCCCTGCTGAAGAAGTTTGACAGGGAGCTTCTGCTTCCACTGAGATATATTCACGCAGGCGATGTTGTTCAGTCAATCATAGGGAGACCATGGACTGAAGGCTCGCAGCAGATACAGTGCGTTATGAGTAAAAACTATGTCGGCGAAAACGACCGGGTAGAGTATTCTGAAGACGCGATAAGGAGGTTCTTTAATGAATTTGCTCTCCCGATGGCGGAGGAGATGATAAGAAGATTGACTTAAATCGTAAAGGTAATAAATCCATTCTACGTTTTGAGAACACTCGGAAAAAAGTCTTTGGGTCAACGAAATATAACCTTTCCTCTGGAGGGTAAAATTTAATGTCTGCTATGTTTGAACGCAGGAGTTTCCATGCAGTCTTCCTCTATAAACCTGATCGCCCGTGAAGGTCAGTTAAAGACCATAACAGAGCAAATCCGTTGCAGAAAGTCTATTCATATCCATGGCCCCGAGGGATGCGGCAAGACAGCGCTTCTTCTCCTGATTTATTCAAACTGGAAGAATATAGACAGATCAATCACGCCTGTTTATTGTAATGACGGCAGGAATCTCAGGGATGTGCTTTTGACCCTTTCGTTGCAGTTCTTGAGTCAATTCAAAAAACTTGAATTTACCGACAGGTTTCACAGGAGACATGAATTCCTGCACCCGTATCAGTTAAAATCCCTCAATCTTGATGAGCTTAAGAAGGCAATCTATAACTGCCTCTCGAAGCGCAATTTCTGTATTATCCTCGATCATCTTGAAAATGTTACCCCAAAGCTAAATTCATTTCTGAGGGTACTTTATGAAAAAACAGTTGTTATAACGGCAAGCAGGCAGAGCTGGGAAATAAGAGACCTGAATTCCAGGGGCCGGCTTGAATATTGTCTGTATCTTGCCCCCAAACTAAGAATAGAAAACCTGTCCCCAAGGGATGCCTTTTTATTGATGGAAGATATCTTTCGTAAAAATCCCCTTAAAGTTCATAACCCCCGGGAACTGTTTACACAGGTTTATCACATAACAAAGGGCAACCCCGGGATGATCACGGATATATTCAAAATCGCTGAAGGCGGGGGATATATATCCGATGGCAATTTAAACCTGAGGCTCCTGTTAATAGACAGAAAAATTGAAAACCTGGAGAACCGCTGACATCCCTCCGTACCCCGGACGGATTTTAATGATTTATGGCTTTATTTGAATTTCTGAATTGACTTCTAAAGATATTGTGTGCTATATTTTCTTTAATTACCATGGTGATGGAGTTCACCCTAAACTGTCCCGATAAATCGGGGCTAATAACTCCTGCAGTTGTTTTTGTTGGATTTTCATTTGAGGGGATTAAACCAACAGGAACGATTGGTAAGGAGAAAAAGATGAACTCTAAGGTTTATCATATAAAGAGAGGGATTGAATGCAATGTTTGTTCCCTTCCCGCCTATCCCCTCAGTAGATTTAATCTTCCTGTGTTTCAATTCAGACTGACGGAACGCATCCTTACGGTTTACATCGGTCCTTCCCTTACAGCAGGCAATACTGCTTGTCTCAAGCCGGATGCAGAGAGATGATAAGCAAGATCCTTTTTAATCTCCTTCAGGTCATTGTGGTAATGGCCTTCGCTCCCCTTGTAAAAGGCGTACTTAGCCGTCTTGAGGCGATGGTTCAATCAAAGCGCGGGCCGGACATTCTTCAGCCGTACCGCGATATCCGGAAGCTCCTTCACAAGGAAGAAGTGGTCTCTGAACAGGCCTCATGGATATTCAGGGTTACACCATATGTGGTCTTTGTCACCCCGCTCTTTGTGACCCTCCTTATCCCCGTGCTTACAGCCTATCCCCTGTTCTTTGCCTTTATGGGGGACATGCTCGGCGGGGGATTCATCCTGGCGCTCGGAGGTTTTTTCGCAACTATTGCGGCAATCGATACAGGGAATCCCTATGGCCCGATGGGAGCAAGCCGCACGCGCATGGTCGGTTTTCTCGCCGAACCAGTGTTTATGATCGTCTTTTTCACCGTCTCCTTTGTAGCGGGTTCAACCATACCGTACATCGTGCAGGAGGCATGGATAACCCCGCTGTCGAATTTCTTCGAGCCCTCACACGTGCTGGTGATGCTTGCCTTCTTTATGCTTATCATTGCGGAGGCCGGCCGTCTCCCGGTCGACAACCCCTCCGGCCATTTTGAGCTGGCGATGATAGATGAATCAAAGATTCTCGAATACTCGGGCCGCGGGGCCGCGCTGATGAAGTGGGGCGGCGCCATGAAGTTCTTTGTCCTGCTCTGTATATTCCTGAATGTCCTTGTCTCCCCCTGGGGGCTGGCCCGCGGGGACGGCCTGCTGGAGGTCTTTATTGCAATACCCCTTGTAATGTTAAAGATATTCGTCTTTATACTCTTTCTGGTGATAATAGAATCCTCTCTTGCGAAGCTCAGGCTTTTCCGCATCCCCGAGTTCCTGGGCGCGGCATTTATTACATCCATTGCCGCCATGATAATGTACTTTTTTTAACAGGAGATACTATGACGATTTCATCGTTGACACAATTAAACGCACTCGCCGGGGGGCTGTTTCTGCTCTCTACTTTCGGAATTGTCGCCATGCGCCAGGTACTGGGATGCCTGAAGATGTTCGTACTCCAGTCCATCTTTCTGGCGGCATCCGCACTACTGCTCGGATACCTTCACCAGTCCATCCATCTCTTTGCGGTAGCGGCCATCACCCTGATGGTGAAGCCGGTACTTATCCCGTATCTGCTCAGGCGAACGGTCGGCAACGGGGTAACGGCGCGCCGGGAGATATCACAACTCATAAATATCCCGACATCACTTCTTATCGCTGTCGGGTTGACCATCGCATCGTATTTCGTTGCCAAACCGCTCCTGTCCGGGGCCGCCGGGACGACCACGGCCGTCAACCTGCCCATCGGCATAGCGTGTCTGCTCCTCGGCGCCTACACGGTGACGGTAAGACGGGAGGCCATACCGCAAATCATAGGGATACTTACCATGGAAAACGGTGCCTTTTTCGCCGGTATATCCATTGCCCCGGATTTGCCCCTCATTGCGGAGTTGAGTGCGGCCTTCGATGTCCTGATCATAGCCCTTGTTATGGGAATACTTACCAGGAAGATACATGAGCGTATAGGGAACACAACGGTAAGCGACCTGAAGACACTGAAGGAGGTATAGCAGCGGATGGAACTTCTCTTTATCCTGATCATACCGTTAGCGGCAGCGGCCCTCTCCCTGGTGCCTGCAGACAGGAGGTTTGCACCTTCGATAACCATTGCAGGGGCCTCCGCAGTATTGATCCTGGCACTGAAGACGGCCTTCATGGTTATTAAGGCCGGGGAGGTCGTCGCCATTGCCGACTGGATCTCCTGTAATAGCCTCAGCGCTCTCATCCTGCTGCTGGTGGCATTTGTGGCCCTGACTTCCGCTGTATTTTCATGGGGCTACATTGAAGGGCATACGGATACGGGCGCAGACAGGGTAAAGAAGATACAGCGCTACTATTTCCGGTTCAACCTCTTTGTCTTCTCGATGATAGCGGTTGTCCTCTTCTCACAGGTAGCACTTGTCTGGGTTGCAGTGGAACTTACCACCCTCATGTCGGTCTTCCTGGTGAGTTTTGACAATACACGCCAGGCGCTGGAGGCGGCATGGAAATACGTTGTTCTTACCTGCATGGGGGCGGCATTTGCGCTCATCGGCATACTGCTTCTTTACTGGGCAATGAAGAGCGCCGGCGGCAGGACATTTACATGGGAGGAGCTAACCGCCGTCTCGCAGAGGATAAACCCCGGGATACTCAAGACCGCCTTTATATTTATGCTGGTCGGTTTCGGCACCAAGGTGGGGCTTGTCCCCATGCACACATGGCTTCCCGACGCCCACAGCCAGGCCCCCTCTCCCGTCTGTGCGCTCCTGTCGGGCGTGGAGACAACCACTATCCTGTATGTTATCCTGAGACTGCTGCCCATCCTTGAGGTATCCCCGTCAATTCATGCCGGGGACTGGTTTCTGGTATCGGGACTCGTATCGGTAGGCGCCGCTGCCTTTCTCCTGATCCAGGTGAAGGATTACAAACGGCTTTTTGCATTCTCCACGGTCGAACACATGGGGATCATAATGGTCGCCGTGGGGCTTGGGGGGCCTGCCGCGCATTTCGGCGCAACATACCAGATCCTGAGTCATTCCATTACAAAATCACTCTGCTTCTTTGCAGCGGGTTCCACACTTTTGATCGTTGGAACGAGAGATATCTCTTCGGTAAGGGGGCTTATCAGGAGATCACCCATAGCCGGAGGTGCCTTTCTGATCGGCGGCCTGGCTATAGCCGGGGCGCCACCGTTCGCCGTCTTTCTGAGCGAGTTTTCCATTATCAGGGCCGGCTTGGCCGGCGGTCACTATATCGCAATCACACTGCTGGGCATATTTATTTTAATGGCATTCGCCGCGGTCATGTTCCATATCAACGGGATGGTCTTCGGCAGGCCGCCGGAGGACAGTGTCAAGGTGGCTCTCCCGAAAACAGCCGTTATCTCACTAACCCTGGCCCTGGTGCCTGTTATCGTCCTCGGTCTTTATATGCCCGACAGCCTTTATAAACTGTTACGTCTTGCCGCAGCTTCGCTGGGGAGGTGATGCTATGAAGAAGACCACCTGTAAAAACACCATGAAGAAGTTGTCGGAGGACCTCCCTCCGGGTTGTCACGGCCCTGTCACGGTAACCGGTGCAGCCGGAAGATTAAGCTGCCGCATGGAATCGGACGCCGCGGATATACCCCTGATATGCAACTACCTGATCTCAACCCAGGGGTACAGATTCGCATCCATAGTAATCGAGGAAATGCCGGAGCAATGGCTGGCACACTATATATTCTACGGCGACGGCAGCCAGGGTACCGTCGGTATATCGGCAAGGGTAAGCAAGGCGGACAATTCTCTTCCCTCCATAAGCCACCTGATACATGCGGCGGACTGGCACGAACGCGAGGCGGAGGACCTCTTCGGCCTTGTTTTTCACGGCCATCCCCGCCTGGGCGAGTTTGTCCTTCACGAGGAGTGGCCCGAGGGGATAAACCCCATGAAGAAGGATTTTGATGCAACGGTTCCGTATATCCACAAGGAACCAGGCCCCGGTTGGCATCCGCCGGGCATAGTAAGCGAATCCGGGGCCTTCATGATGTCCATCGGCCCGGTCTTCTCCGGCTCCGCCGAATCCGCACACTTCCTGCTTGAGACGGTCGGGGAGGATATAATCAGGATGATCCCCCGGTTCTTTTACAAATATCGCGGGGTGGAAAAGATAGCGGAGGGCCTGCCTGCCGACAGGGCGCTTCTGCTTGCCGAGAGGTTTTCAGGCACCTCCGCCTTTGCCCACTCCCTTGCCTTCTGCCATGCGGTTGAAGAGATATGGGGAATCGAGGCGCCCCGGCGAGCCGTGGCGCTTCGTGTAATACTGGCCGAGCTGGAGCGTTTCAGGCACCACGTAGCGGCTATAGAAGGAATCTGTAGTTCCACGGGCCTCGTAGTTGCCTCAAGTCAGGCGGGCATACTGGAAGAGGATATCATCAGGTTGTCCTGTAGATTTACAGGACACCGCTACCTGTTCGGCCTGAACATACCGGGTGGCCTGCAGAGGGATTTCGGTAACACCGAATGTGTGGAGCTCGGCAGGGATGTAAACGAGGTCTTCGTGAAATTACAGGACCTGGAGAAGAGGCTTCGCTACTCAAGCAGTTTTCTCGACAGGCTGGAAGAGGTGGGTACGCTCTCTCTGGAAGATGCCGTTGATTACGGGCTTGTCGGTCCGGTCGCGCGTGCCTCGGGCATATCGGGTGATCTCAGGACGTGCCTGCCCTATGGTGATTACGGTTCTTTTAAGTTTTCCGTACCCGTTGAAATGGAAGGCGACGGCTATGCGCGGCTTCGAATATTCTTTCAGGAGGCGGCGCAGTCAAACAGTATTATTTCGCAGGCGGTCTCCTCACTTCCCGGCGGCGCCGTACTGCAGCCTCCCGCTCCCGGAGCAAAACCTTCCGGTGCTGCACTGGGCTGGGCAGAGGCCCCGCTGGGCGCTGCCTTCCACTGGGTGAGGCTGAATGATGACGGCAGCGTTGCCAGGTACCGCCTGACCACCCCGTCGTTTACCAACTGGCACGGTTTTCACCTTGCGACGGAGGGGTTTGCCTTTCAGGATTTTCCAATAATACTTGCAACCTTCGGGTTGTCGAATGCAGAGTGCGACCGTTAGGAGGTCAACATGTCCGGATGGTTATTAAAAGGACTGAAAACAGGGATCAGGACCACACACTATCCAAAGGTTGAAGAGCGTTCACCGGGAGTATCACCGGGCCGACCGGAAGGAGGACGACCTGCCGGAGATAAAAAACCGGCGGTTTTTACCTGCCCGGCCGATGCGATTGCCGTCCGCGATGAGCGGGTGTCCGTGGATTACAGCAGGTGCATACACTGTTTCCGGTGCATGCCCCCTTCCGGGGCTATCCTCGTCAAACCGTCCGAAGGTTATGAATGGGCATATAAAATACAGCGGGATGCCGTTGATCCCGGCGGGGTGGAAAAGACCTGTCGCCGTTCCCTCCACATCAGGGTTGTAGACGGGGGGGCATGCGGCGCCTGTCTGAGCGAGGTCTCACAGATCACCAAGCCGTATTACGATATACATCGACTCGGCTTTTTTATTACACCGACACCAAGGGCCGCCGACCTGCTGCTGGTGGCCGGACCGGTAACCGAACACATGAAACTGCCGCTTAAAAAGGCGTTCGAGGCAATGCCGGGACCCAAGGTGGTGATGGCCGTGGGGACATGTGCCCTCTCGGGCGGTATCTTCGGTCCGGGGTTTGCGTCCGGGGACGGTGTTCCGGGATTTCTTCCCGTGGAGATAGCGGTGCCGGGCTGTCCGCCGCCGCCGCTTGCGATCATTCACGGCCTGCTTATTGCAGCCGGCAGGAAAGACCCGGACCCCTCAACCTCATCCGGGCCGGGTGGCGGGAGAGAGGCTGAATAATGGATATAACCCTTCTTCTTGAATTGTTTCTGCTTTCCTGTGCGGCAGGCATTGTCCTGGCCATGACGGTACCTGAACGTATGGCTCCGTCCGTCCTTGCATGGACCGCCTCCATATCATCGGCAATCATACTGATTGCCGGCGGCATCGGTCTCTTTACGAACCAGCCGTTTCAGGCGGAGCTCTGGAGGATATCTTCAGTTGGAACCATGGGTATCGCAATGGACCGTCTTTCAGCCCTGTTCGTCTTTATGGCGGGACTTGTCTTCCTGCCGGTCTCGGTCTTTTCCGCCCGTTATATGCAGCGGTATTTAGGCCGGTACAGCCTGAGGTCGTTCAGCATCTTTTATCATCTCCTCTTTGCCTCCGTTGTCCTGCTGCTCATTGCCGCGGATGCCCTCTCATTCCTGCTGGCCTGGGAGTTGATGTCCATCCTCTGCTATCTTCTCATAAATTATGAACACGAAAAACAGGAAAATACCCGCTCGGGCCTCCTGATGCTGGTCATGGGTGAGGCCGGATTCATATCAGTGCTATTTGGATTTCTGTTACTGACAGGACCTGCGGGCGGCCTTGATTTCGCCTCCATGAGATTGAACGCAGGCTCCATCGGCGGCGCCACGCGCTGGGTGATCTTCCTGCTCACGTTTTTCGGATTCGGTATCAAGGCGGGCATAATACCCGTAAACACCTGGCTTCCAAGGGCATATGAGGCCGTGCCCGGAAATATCGCCGCAATACTCTCGGGAGTTACTCTCAACCTCGCTGTCTACGGTATCATCCGTATCAATGCCGATATCCTTCCGGCACTGACTGCGGGTCCGGGGATCGTGGCGCTCATAACAGGGAGCCTCTCCGCCCTGATCGGTATCCTCTATGCCACGACTGAAGACGATATGCAGAAGATGCTGGCGCACAGTTCCATAGAGAATGCAGGCATCATCATTGCCGGCCTCGGTGCGGGTATGGTGTTTGCCGCCGTGAATCATCCGGTGCTTGCCGGCATTGCATTCATTGCCTCACTCTACCATATGATCAACCATTCCATGTTCAAGACACTCCTTTTTCTCGGCAGCAGCGGAATAGAGATGAAGACCGGCGGTCGAGATATGAACGGGCTTGGGGGTTTGAACCGGTTTATGCCCTGGACAGGGGCGTTTTTTCTGATTGGCTCTCTCTCCATTGCGGCCCTTCCGCCTTTTAACGGTTTTGTGAGTGAATGGCTGACGCTCCAGACCATGCTCCAGAGTGCATCCCTGCAGTCCATCCCCGTCAAGATCACTTTTGCCCTGTCCGGCGCTGCTCTGGCGCTGACTGCAGGCTTGGCGGTTACCTGCTTTGTCAAGGCATTTGCCATGAGTTTTCTGGGGCCGGGCCGATCTGAATCAAGTCGGCGGGCTGTCGAATTACCATGGTCGATGAGAAGCGCAATGGGGTTCCTGGCATTCATGTGCATTGTTCTGGGCGTCTTCCCTACTTACGTCATACCGGTCCTGGACAGGACCATCACCCCCATTGTCCATGAAAGTGCGGCGGATGCATTGGTACCGCCGTTCTTTACAGTGGGCCGCGGGAATAAAAAGTTCGGCAGGGCCTTTGTCTCTGATTTTCACAAGCTCGGAGCCCAGGTGGGAAGTGACGTGCTCCCCGGAAGGGGCCTGGTGGTCCTGCACAGGGGCGGCAAGCGCAATCCCGTGGTTTTTGCCATGTCGACATCGTATACCTTTGTCGTGCTGCTTTTATTGTTCGGGGCAACCCTGTTAATGCTCGCGATACTGGTGCGCAGGCGTAAAGTGAGGTATCAGCCCGCATGGGACGGGGGGTTGCGAAGATTGCCCTCCCACATGACATACACTGCTACGGGTTTTTCCAATCCCGTACGGGTAATCTTTAGTGCGGTCTTCCATCCGACGGTAACCACAAAAACCAGGGAGGCTGTGGCGGAACACTTCAGGACAGCCATTACAAAGGAAAGAAGAGAGGTTCATATAACGGAACGCCTGATTCTGCAACCCGTGGTTTCAATGCTCAGGACCGTATCGGGCCGGATAGCGAAAATGCACAGCGGCAGTGTAAACACCTATGCAATGTATGTTATCATCACTCTAATCCTTCTTCTGATAGGAGGACAATCCTTTTGAAGACCATCCCGGGGAGGCCTTATATGCAGATAACCTATAATGAGCTTAAAGATCAGCTACTGATGCTTATTGATGAGTCTTCCGCAATGGAAAACGTCTCTGAATGTCCCTGTGATGAACTCAGGGAAAAGATCCTCAATAACCGGTTCAACCTCGTTGTGGTTGGTCAGTTCAAGAGGGGCAAGACCACATTCATAAACGCCCTCCTCGGTACGGACCTGCTGCCCACTGCCGTAGTTCCGCTTACCTCTATAGTTACGGTTATAGAATACGGGCAAAAGGTTCATGTGAAGGTTGTTTTCAATGACGGCCATGCCTCGGAAGTCCCTCCCGATGAACTGCCCGAGTATGTAACGGAGAAGGGCAATCCCCGTAACGTCAAGGATATTGCCGAGGTTATAATCAGATACCCGTCAGAGTATCTCAAGGACGGTGTAAGGCTTATCGATACCCCGGGGGTCGGTTCCGTATACCAGCATAACACGGATATTGCCTACGAGTACCTTCCACGGTCCGATGCAACCGTGTTTTTAATCTCGGTGGATCAGCCCCTCAGTAAGGCGGAGGTGGATTTTCTCCGGGATGTAAAGGGGTACTCAGAGCGGATTTTCTTTCTTCAGAACAAGGCCGACTATATCAGCGCCGATGAACTTCGGGAATCCCTTGAGTTTACGGAGTCCACACTAAGGGAGGAGGTCGGCTATGACTCGCCTGAACTCTACCCTGTCTCTGCAAAATTAGCCCTTGAGGGAAAGAAGAGGGGTGATAACGAACTCCTTGAAAAGAGTAATCTCCCTGTCTTTGAGAGCAGGCTCCAGCGGTTTCTCCTTGACGAGAAGGGAATGACCCTGATCAGGTCGGTATCAAACAACCTTCTGAGGGTCCTTTCCGAGTCGGTACTCAGGTCGGAACTTCAATTGAAGAGTCTTCAGACCCCGCTTGAGGAGATAGAGAGGAAACTCCGGGCCTTTGAGGAGAAGAGACAGGAAATAGAGGCGGAAAAACGGGATTTCGAGATACTCCTTGAGGGTGAGACAAAGAGGATAGTCGATAGTCTTCTCGACCCCGACCTGCAGAGGGTAAGGGAGGAACTTCAGGAGAGACTGATGTCGGAGTTTGAAGAGTGTTACAACCAAAACACAAGCCTTGCACCAGGCAAGCTCCGCAAGACACTTGAGGAGTTCATCAGCCAGACCTTACGGGAGTACTATACGGTCTTCAGAAAGAACGAGGATACAAAAATATCCATGGCCTTTGAGCAGGTTGCCGAGAGGTTTATAAAGAAGATAAACAGCATAGTGGATGAACTGATGCATTACTCATCTGAACTGTTTTCCGTGAAATTCGAGTCCTTTAGTGCCGAGGCCCTCTGGAGCATACATTCGTCATTTTATTACAGGTTTAAGGACGAGCCCCTGATGATTGAGGTACTTGGAGATGCCCTCACATTTCTGATGCCGAGGTTTCTGAGTAACCGGATAGTCCACAGGAATATGAAAAAATACCTCCTTGAGATGATCGATCGCCAGGCAGGCAGGGTCAGATGGAACTTTGTTGAGAGGCTGCAGAAGAGCCGTCTGGATTTCCGCTGGCAGATGCTCGGGAGGATTGATGAGGCCATAAAGGGAATCAGGGAGGCCGTCCAAAAGGGTATCGAGAGCAGGAAGAAGGGTGCTGAGGAGGCAGAAAGGCAGGAAAAAGAGGTGGGGGATGAACTTAACAGGCTCTACAGCCTTCGGGATAGCGTACTAAGGATAAAAGAACAGGCAGGAGGAGGTTAAAAAACTCCTTTTCCCCATCTGTCATTCCGGCAGAACTTAGCATAGTTGCCAGGCATCTCAACAAAGTTCCATCTGATCTTGCCATGCCTCGGCTTCCTCTGGTCTTATCCGGTCTTTTCCGAGAGATGATTCATTACCGTTCCATTTTCTTTTGTAATAAGTAATTATAAGTGCTGAGTGCTGCCTTTGCTCCTTCACCTGCTGCCACAATGATCTGTTTTTCCGGCACATTGGTGACATCACCAGCAGCAAATATTCCTTCCACACTTGTCTTGCATTCACAGTCTACTGCTATTTCTTGTAAGTGATTAAGTTTTACTAAACCTTTTGCAAATTCGCTATTGGGTATCAGTCCTATCTCCACAAGAACCCCGCTTACAGATAGGGTTTTATCTTCACCACCGTCTTTAGAGGATATAACTATATTTTTTACCCTGTCTGTTCCACTAATCTCTTTGACTAAATGTCCCGGATAAAACTCTACTTTATCGGATTCTTTTGCCCTTTCTATTAATGTCAAGTCAGCTGTCAAAGTAGGCATAACCTCTATCAGGTAAATTCTTCTTGCATATTTGAGAAGGTCGATTACTGCGGTTAATGCAGAATTGCCCCCTCCTATAACAGCTACATCCATCTCGCCAAAAAGTGGAGCATCACAGGTAGCACAATAACTTACTCCTCTTCCCACTAATTCTTTCTCTCCAGGGACATTAAGAGGTCGGGGACGTTTACCGGAAGCAATAATTACTGAACGGGATCTGAACTTCTTATCAGTGGTAGTGGAGACAATGAAACCGTTATCATCGGTGGTTAGATTTGAAGCCTTCTCATCTGTTAATAGAGCGACAGGAAATTGTTTAACTTGCTCTTCAAACTTTCTCATCAACTCAGGGCCTGTTACATATTGGTAGCCCATGTAATTCTCTATACCTGAGGTAAGTAAAGGTTGTCCACCGATATCCTTACTGATAACCAATATATCAAGTTTCTTTCTTGCAGCGTAAACAGCAGCGGTCATTCCTGCCGGACCAGCTCCAATAATAATAAAATCATACAGTTTTTCATTTTCTACAGGCACCTTTTTTACCTCTTCCGGTAATATAAATTCCATTTATTTCATCCCCCGTTTGCTTGCATTATATATTCTAAAAACCTGGACTCAGGGAACGGCCCTTCAAATTCTATCGTTTCATTTATTACTACTTTTGGTACTGCAAAGACCTTATACTTGTTGACTAAATGAGGAAATCCTGATGCTTCTACCATATCCGTTCTAATTAAATCGCTCTCAATTGCCATTTTATGTGCCATTTGGACTGCTCCGGGACAATATGGACAGGTTAAGGTAACAAAAACTTGAATATGAACTGGATAATGTAGTGTTTTTAACTGTTCCTTTGTTTCAGGTGAAAGACCGGATTCACCGGAGGAAACCATTTGTATAGTGTGTATGAGTGATGTAAACTCATATCCTCCTGGTATGCCATAAAATCTTATCCCATAATCTTTTGCCCCCTCAACCACGATAGCAGGTATTTTATCAACATTGTAATACGCCGCTTTATCTTTATCTGAGACAAAATCAAAGACTTCAACACTTACTCTATCCGACAAGGCTGCGATCTCTTCCAGCAGCCGGCGATTCTCTTTACATGTTAGGCATTCAATTTCCTGTGTGAATACGACCAGTTTTACCCGGTCTTTTAATCCCTTGAGCATGTCATTAACTTGATGCCTGGTTTTTTCGTTTAACAAAGTCATATTTAACACCTCCTTTAATAATTCCGTTAGTTTTTTAATTATATAACATTCTTTAAAAATTTAGGGGACATCCTATTGACTACATTGACTAACTACTATAGTAACGTAGACAGAGCGAACTAAATACAAGAACAATGATAACAACATTATGGAGCAGGGAATGCCAAGACAGGCAAGACTTGATGCCCCGGGAACACTGCACCATATCATCATTTGTGGAACAGAGCAAAAACAGTAGATGACAGAAAAGGAAAAATATTTGGAATGATGCAATATGCACGATGAGGAAACCTGCCTTCTCTGACCTTCTTTCCTCGACTGCCTTCTAAAATTCCAGCTTCGTAAATAGTTGTGGTATTTGTACGAAAATACTGCTAAACTTATTAACAGGGATGCCTCCTTTAGTTTTCTTCTCAATAAAAAGATTGCCTGGTTGAGGCTACCTCCTTACATACTTGCATTTTTTGTTTTGGATAGATGTGAAACATTATAATGAAAAAATGAAGGAGGAGGGATAATGAAAGGACTGCTTACATTATTAGCCGGGCTGGTCATAACAGCTATGATCAATTTTTCCGTGGCTCATGCAGCGGTTACCTGGCCTGCGGAATGCCAGACAGATTTGCTGCCGGGCAATACCCAACAGTCCCCCGAAGGTCAACTGATTTTAACGTGTGTCCCGGATAACTGGAATGGGCAATTAGTGATTTATGCTCATGGTTACGTACCCGCACAGATGCCTCTGGCACTACCTGCTGACGAACTTACTTTGCCCGATGGCCAGACAATACCCGAAATCCTGTTGTCATCCGGGTTTGCTTTTGCTACAAGTAGTTATCATAAGAACGGATATGCTGTTGAACAGGCAGGGGAAGACCTAAATGAGCTTGTTGAGTATTTTAAAACCTCTGTTGCTCCTTTTCCGGTGCAGCATGTATTCATAACGGGGGCTTCAGAGGGGGGATTGATAGCAACGATGCTGCTGGAACGCTATCCGCAAATATATTATGGTGGTCTTGCCCTATGTGGCCCGGTTGGCGGAGCACCCTACCAGATTAAGTATCTGGGTGATTTCAGGGTAGTTTTTGACTATTTCTTCCCGGGGGTATTTCCCTTTGGGATGGCTGATGTGCCAGAGGATGCCTATCTTGATTGGCAGGATTTTTACGTCCCTGCCATAACCAGTGCGATTGAATCAGATCCCGTTGCTACTGAACAACTTTTCAATGTAACCCGCGCAGCCATAGATCCGCGGGATCCGGATTCTTATGTCACAACTGCTCTCAGAGTTTTGTTCTATAGCATCTGGGCAACTAACGATATGATAGACGTAGCAGGTGGACAGCCTTATGGGAATTCTTTTACGTGGTATCGTGGTTCGGCTGATGATTTTTCGCTGAATGCCGCTGTGGAGAGGGTAAGGGCTGATTCTGCGGCAAGAACTTATCTGAACCTCTTCTACCAAACGACGGGTAAATTGCAACGACAGCTTGTGACTTTACACACCACAGAAGACGGATTGGTACCCTTCAGGCACGAGTTAAAATACCTTACCCTGGCGCTTTTCGCTGGTCGTATTCGATATCTGACTGTTCTGCCCGTATTCCGCTATGGCCACTGTAACTTTACTAAACAGGAAGTACTCGGGGCCTTTGCGCTTATGGTGCTGCGGTCTACAGGACAATTAGACCCCGGCCTCAAGTCATACCTTTTGTCTCAGCAAGACTTTTTTCAGTAGACGAGGAAGGAGAACACATTTCAGATTTAACATTGCTTCGACAGTGATAACAGGATGGCAACTATGATGAGTAGAATTCATAGCCTGT
>VAPH01035640.1_pt1 | contig 17236 bp, 15 predicted proteins | sample 3393861 | NCBI WGS metagenome assembly VAPH01 (sample SAMN08290439, study PRJNA428436) | hydrothermal vent metagenome | isolation source: Deep-sea hydrothermal vent chimney | place: Atlantic Ocean: South-mid Altantic Ridge | reverse complement strand
CCCATGGACATCGTTGCACCTCTTGCCAAGGACTATGGCCATTACCTGCGAGGTGCGCCTTGCCATGAACACTGACAAACCAACTGCATCCGTAATTATCATATTGAAGGAGCACTAGTGGTAGAGGAAATAGAATATCCTGAGGGGGCCACTCCGCTAGACGCAGATGAAATGGAGGGGTTGAAGTTCCCGCATGTAACGACTCGGGGAGAGCTTGATCATCTGGAACAAGCCAATATCACAGCAGGTTTACTTTGGCTTAATCGCAGAAAAGATCCTGATATTCTGAACGATCAATTTGTACGGAATCTACATAGGCATCTTTTTGGTGAAGTATGGAGATGGGCGGGTAGCTACCGGATCACTGAAAAAAATATAGGTGTTGACCCCAGACAGATCAATGTCCAATTAAGAAATTTACTGGATGATGTACGGTATTGGGTTAAAAACAGCACTTACAACCCGATCGAAGGTGCTGTCAGGTTTCATCACAGAATGGTCTATATCCATCCCTTCCCCAATGGAAACGGCAGGCATGCGCGCATCATGGCAGATGCGTTATTGGAAAAGGTTCATAAGGCTCAAGCGTTAGATTGGTCGGGTGGCTATGACCTGCAACGGATGAATGAGCGACGAAAACAATATATTGCCGCACTCAGGGCAGCAGACGGTGGTGATTACGGGCCTTTGTTTATTTTTGTTGGGCATGAAGCTCCGGTAGATCTTTGAAGACCTCCAGAGCCTCAGGATTTGCCAGCGCATCCACATTTTTTACCGGCTTGCCGTGGATCACATCGCGTACGGCCAGCTCCACGATCTTGCCGCTAACGGTGCGCGGGATATCGCTGACCTGGATGATTACCGCCGGTACGTGCCTGGGAGTGGCATTCTCGCGTACGACTTTGCGGATGCGATTGCGCAGCTCGTCATCAAGTTTGAGGCCGTCACGCAGTATGACAAATAGCACAACGCGCACATCGTCTTCCCAGTCCTGACCGACGCAGATGCTTTCCATGACTTCTGCAAGGCTTTCGACCTGGCGGTAAATTTCTGCTGTGCCGATACGCACACCGCCCGGGTTCAGGGTTGCATCCGAACGGCCGAAAATTACCAGGCCGCCATGTTCGGTGATGCGGGCAAAATCCCCGTGTGCCCATATGTTGGGGTACTGTTCAAAATAGGCAGCGTGGTATTTGCTGCCGTCCTGGTCATCCCAGAAACAGACCGGCATTGATGGAAAGGGCTGGCGGCAACACAGCTCACCGGTTTCATTGACATCGGCATAGCTGCCGTCATCGCGGCATATTTCGACGGCCATGCCTAAGCCTAAGCATTGTATTTCACCGCGATACACCGGCAGCACGGGGCAGCCAGGCGCAAAGCAGGAGATGATATCCGTGCCGCCGGCAATGGAGGACAGGCACAGATCGGCTTTGATATCAGCGTAAACATAATCAAAACTTTCCGGCGCTAACGGCGAACCGGTGGATAACAGGGTCCTCAGTGACGCCAATGAATGGGTCTCACGTGGCTTTAACCCGGTTTTATGCCAGGCTGATATGGCCTTGGCCCCGGTGCCAAAAACGCTGATTTCCAGTTCATCAATCAGGTCGAACATGGCTTCGGGGCCGGGATAAAAGGGTGAGCCTTCATACAGGATAACCGTGGCGCCGGTCATCAGGCCGCTAACCAGCCAGTTCCACATCATCCAGCCACAGGTCGTGTAATAAAAGAACCGGTCGCTGCGCTTCAAATCGGTATGTAACATCAACTCTTTCAAATGTTGCAGCGTTACGCCGCCCGCACCGTGGGTGATGCACTTGGGCACACCGGTTGTTCCTGACGAATAAAGGATATAGACGGGGTGATCGAAGGGCAGGCGGGCAAACTCAATTTCGTCGACATCAGGATCACTAAACGACGACAACAGTTCGGCACTTTGCAAACCGTTCAGGTCGGGATCTTCATCTACATAAGGTGTGACGATGATTTTCTGAATGCTGTTGATGCGCTGCTGGATTTCCTGGACTTTCGCCAGGCAATCGTGCTGCTTGCCGTTATAGGTGTAGGCGGCAGCACAAAACAGGACTTTCGGTTCAATTTGACCCAGTCTGTCCACGACACCATTGATACCAAAATCGGGTGAGCACGATGACCAGATGGCACCGATACTGGTCGCGGCCAGCATCGCAATGACCGTCTCCGGCAGATTCGGCATATAGCCGGCCACACGGTCACCGGGCTCCACACCCAGTTTGCGCAGCGCTGCTGCCAGGCCGGCCACCTGTCGATAAAGCTGGCGGTAAGTGAGCGTGCTGTTCAGCCCGGTTTCTGATCTGAATATCAGCGCTTCGCGGTCATCCCGGTAGCGCAGCATGTTTTCAGCAAAGTTCAGACGGGCATCCGGAAACCAGCGGGCGCCGGGCATTTTATCAAAATCCTCAACGGTGCGGTTGCCGGCTTGCCCAATAACACCGCCGAATTCCCATAGGGTTCGCCAGAAAGCTTTTGGCGAATCAATTGAAAAGTGATACAGGCTTGCATAATCCGTGACACCCGGGTCGCGCTCCAGTTGTACGAGCCTGATAAATCGAGTGATGTTGGCCTGCTGTATGCGTAAAGTACCAGGCGTCCAGAGAGGTTTTGTCACGGCACTAACCCGAACATTTCACCAAGGATCCGGGATTTGTGCTGTAGCTGGCGAAACAGTTTGGGGGATCGTTCGAAGAAGCATAGCGACAGCTATGGTTTGAGAAGGATCGGCCGAAATGTGAAGCCAGATGCTGTGCAAAACCGGATAGGACAAACTGTAACCGCCAGAAATAAGCCAAAACACACTTAATTTCTTGATTAAACAATAAATATTTCATTTTGTCGTTCGCCTTGGTGAAATGTTCGGGCTAACTGAGCAAGGCCTTCATTTCCGGGATGACGGTGAACAGGTCTGCAGCCAGGCCGATATCGGCAATTTCAAAAATGGGGGCCTCCGGATCCTTGTTGACCGCCACGATTGTGCCCGCGTCCTTGATACCGGTTATATGCTGGATCGCGCCGGAAATTCCGAAAGCCATATACAAATCCGGTGAAATAATCTTGCCGGTCTGACCCACCTGCATGTCATTCGGGCAATAGCCTGCATCGACCGCCGCGCGAGAAGCGCCGGCGCCGGCACCAATCAGATCGGCCAGGCTGTAGATCAGTTCAAAATTTTCTTTGCTGCCGAGCGCACGACCACCGGAAACCACCTTTGATGCAGTTTGCAGATCAGGCCGTTCGCCGCCGCCGGACTGCAGGCTGACATAACGGCTGTGGTCGCTGGCCGCAGCACTGGCAGCTCGTTCTTCAACTGTGGCATTGCCGCCACTGTCCGCGGCTTTCCACGAAGCGACGCGCACCGTTGCAACGACAGTCACACCGTCAGGTGCATGCACTTCCACGATTGCATTGCCGGCATAAATCGGTCGCTTGAAATGATATGGGCCTTCGACCGAGGCGATATCGCTGACCTGATTGACACCCAGGCGGGCTGCGATTGACGGCATCAGATCTCTGCCAAAGGTGGTGGACGGGCCCAGGATATGACTATAGCCATCAGCCATCGCAACCACTTCTGCCGCATGGTTAACGGCCAGTACCTGGGCGAGGTGTTCGGCATCCACATATAATACGGTGCTGACGCCTGCGATGCCCGCTGCCTGCGCAGCAATTGCACTGGCGCCTGAACCCATGACGACGATATCAATGGCGTTGCCGATTACAGTCGCGCATGCCACGCATTTTGCGGTGCTCGGGTTGAGGTTTTGTCCATCGTGTTCTGCAATGATTAATGTTCTGCTCATGATTATTCCTTCACACCAGTCCGCGGTTCTTGAGTTCGGCTACGAGTTCTGCCGTGTCTTCTACCATCACGCCTTTTTGTCGCACCGGCGGCGGTGCGTAGTGTGTAGCCTGCAGGTCATTGTCTGAAATCACACCCAGATCGCCCAGTGGTATGACTTCCAGGGGTTTGCGTTTGGCTTTCATGATGTCCGGCAATTTGACAAAACGGGGCTCGTTCAAACGCAAATCCACGGTGATGACGGCAGGTAAATCCACCTCGATGGTTTCAAGTCCCGCATCAACTTCGCGAATCACGGTGGCGGTATTGCCTGAAAGTTCAAGGCCGGATGCAAAGGTTGCCTGGGGTCGTCCCCACAGCGCTGCGAGCATCTGGCCGGTTTGTGAGTTATCGTCGTCAATGGCCTGTTTGCCCAGTATCACCAACCCTGCCTGCTCTTTTTCCACCAGCTTGAGAAAGGTGCGGGCGATGGTCAGTGGTTGCAGTTTTTCTGCCGTATCAACCTGAATGGCCCGGTCTGCGCCCATGGCAAGACCGGTGCGCAGTTGTTGCTGGCATTCATTGCCACCCAGCGAAACAACGATCACTTCGTCAGCAAGGCCGGCTTCGCGGATTCTCAGTGCCTGCTCCAGTGCAATTTCGTCGAAAGGGTTAATGCTCATTTTGACGCCGTCGGTGTCCACACCAGTGCCGTCAGACTTGACGCGAATGCGAACGTTGTAGTCTACAACACGTTTGATGCCAACCAATATTTTCATGGGCGTTCCTTCGTTAAAGATTCTGGTAATTGGGTCCGCTTCCGCCTTCGGGAGTGACCCAGTTGATGATCTGGTAGGGGTCCTTGATGTCGCACGTTTTACAGTGCACACAATTGGCAGCGTTGATTTGCAAACGTTGCTCCGACCCCTCGGTAATTATTTCATAGACGCTCGCCGGACAAAAGCGTGTGCAGGGATGATCGTACTCGTCTGCGCAACGCGTGAAACAGATATCTGGTTCCAGTATCTGTAAATGTACCGGCTGGTCTTCATCGTAATCCGTCGCGGCAAAATAGACAGAAGCCAGCCGGTCACGGGGTGCCAGGTCGCGTTTCACCCAATGCCGGTCGACGCTGGTGAACTCTTGCAGTTTTCGCGTGGCTGCATGATCGGCGTGGTTGTGCAGCGTGCGGGGCAATTTGCCGGCTGTCACGGTTTCGATAGCTGCGGTAATCAGTCCGCGCCACAGTCCTTTGTTGAAGCCCGGGCGAATATTTCGAACCTTGAGCAGTTCTTTCATGATAGGTGAAGCCCGCAGCACGCTGTCAAAGCCTTCCCCTTTACCTGTTTCAACGATATGGCTGGCGGCCAGCATGCCGGACCGGATCGCCTGGTGGGTGCCCTTGATCTTGGGTAAATTAAGCAGGCCTGCCGCGTCACCGATTAACAAAGCACCGGGCATTTCTGTTTTCGGAAGAGACTGGGCGCCACCCTCAATGATGGTACGTGCACCGGCGGACAGGATCTCTCCACCTGCAAACAGCGGCTTGACGCTGGGATGGTGCTTGAATTGCTGGAAAGCCTCGAACGGGGAGAATTCCGGGTCGGCATAATCCAGGGCACAGACGAATCCGACGGCCACGCGGTCTTTGTCCATGTGGTAAATGAAACTACCGCCGTAGGTTTTGTTGTCGAGTGGCCAGCCGATACTGTGTTGTACCACGCCCGGCTTGCATTTACCGGGTTCAACGCGCCACAGTTCCTTGATGCCAATACCGTAAGCCTGCGGATCCGAATCGGCATCCAGGCTGAATTTCTTAATCAGTTTTTTGCTGAGGTGGCCACGGCAGCCTTCTGCCAGCACGGTCAACGGGGCATGTATTTCTATGCCCTGCATGTAGGTTTCCTTGGGCTGGCCCTGCTTGTTCACGCCCATGTCGCCAATGATGACCCCACCGACAGCGCCATCGTCCGCATAATGCATATCAGCTGCGGCGTAACCCGGGAATATATCGACGCCGAGCGCCTCTGCCTGTGGCACCAGCCAGGCACACAAGGCACCGAGGGAAACAATAAAGTTGCCGTGATTTTTTTGTTGCGGCGGTGTCGGCAGTCTGCGTTTGGATGACGGGGTCAGTAGCGAAATCTCATCGGATTTCACCGGGATACACACAGGTGGCGGCTTTTCCTGCCAGCCGGGTAGCAATTCATCCAGCGGCCCGGGCTCAATGACCGCACCGGACAGAATATGGGCGCCAACCTCGGCACTTTTCTCGATGACGGCAACCGTCAGGTCCGGTTTGAGTTGCTTCAGGCGAATAGCACAAGCCAGGCCGGCCGGCCCTGCGCCGACGATGACCAGGTCATAGTTCATGACTTCACGTGCAGTCGTTGTCTCGCTCATCTGGATTCCCGCAAGCCCCGTGCCTGCCAATGTCTTGTGTTGGCCGATAATTATAGGGCACGCGGCTGTCCAGATCAGCTAAAATAAGCGGCTGCCAGCCAATGGCTTCCAGGAGATAATATGAACTTTAATCGCTTCGTTTCTGTACTTGCTTTCTTCGCCGTTCTGAGCAGTCCGAAGGCCATTGCTCAAACCTATGAATTGCTTAACTTTGGCACACAGGATGGTGGTGAAGTTGAAGCCGCCTTTTTCAAAGCCGACAACGCCAAGGTGGTGATTTTCGCCCATGGCGCCATCTTCGATAAAGAGAGCTGGTATTTTTTGGCGGAAGATTTTCAGCGCCGGGGTGTTGCGGCACTCTCCATAGACTTCAGAGGTTACGGCAACAGCACAGCCGGCAGCACCCCCAAAAAAATGTATGACATTCTTGGCGCGATCTCCTACCTGAAGGAGCAGGGCTTTACAGATATCAACATCGTTGGGGCGAGCATGGGCGGCGCCGCTGTGCTTGCAGCCTTGCATAGCGATCCGGTTTCCATACGGAAAGTGGTGTTGCTGGCACCTGCAGGGGGGGCGGCCATCGTATCTTCGGCAATCGACAAGCTTTTTGTGGTTTCGGAAAATGAAAGAATGTTCAATGGAGTCATGGCCATCTACAATGCGTCGGCTGAACCCAAACAGATTCAGATCTATCCCGGGAAAGCTCACGCGCAACACCTGTTCAAGACGGGCGTTCGCGACGCGCTCATTGAACGTATTATCAGTTTCATTATTCCGGCCAGGCCATGATGAGTAAAAACAGCAAATTTAAAGTGGCCTGTGTGCAGGCGACACCGGTTATTTTTAACCTCGAAAAATCGGTAGAAAAGCTGATTGTACTCGCCGGGGAAGCGGCGGGTGCCGGCTGCAAACTGGTTGTATTTCCCGAAACATTCCTGCCGGGTTATCCTGCCGGCCTGGGTTTTGGCACGGTCGTGGGTAGCAGAACAGAAGCCGGCCGTGACCAGTTCAAAGAATACTGGCAAAACAGTGTTGAAGTACCCGGGGTGTACACCGATAAACTGGCAGAGTGTGCCAAAAAACTCGGGATTTTCCTCGTCGTTGGCGTGACAGAGCGCGATAAAGTCAATAAAACCCTCTATTGCACCTTGCTGTATTTCGGTCCAGACGGCAGTTTGCTGGGCAAGCATCGGAAAATTAAACCGACGGCAGCAGAACGACTGGTCTGGGGTGAGGGAGATGGTTCGACACTGTGTACCTTTGATACTGAAATCGGGAAAATTGGTGGTTTGATCTGTTGGGAAAACTATATGCCGCTGGCAAGGATGGCGATGTATAACAAAGGTGTCGAGATTTATGTTGCCCCCACCGCAGATTCCCGGGAATCCTGGAATGCCAGCATGCGGCATATTGCTTTTGAGGGCAGGTGCTACGTGATCGGCTGCAACCAGTATTTTACTAAAAGTGATTTCCCCAAACACCTGCAGGCCGAACTTGCCACGGACAGGCCGGAAGTGCTCTCCAGGGGTGGCAGCGTCATTGTGTCGCCACTGGGCCAGGTTTTGGCCGGCCCGCTATATGATGAAGAAGGTATTTTAACTGCAGAGATTGACCACGATGAGCTGGTGCGCAGTCGCATGGATTTTGATGTGACCGGCCACTACAGCCGACATGACATTTTCAAGCTGAAAGTAAAAAAGCAACCGGGAATCAAGACTATTTAGGGGTTTAGTGACTGCCAAATGACCTAACTCATTTTATCCCCATTTATTCCAGGTAAAATACGCACTAATCAACGGTTTCACGGTCATACACCACTGATTGGAGCCAAAATTTTATTCTGGAGTAAGGAGAGATACCAGTGAAAAGCAAACAGGCCCCCAAGGCCACGTCTAAAAAAACAGCCATATTAGTAGGACTGTCCGGGTTGACTGTAGTGGCACTGGCCGCTGTTCTGTTCCTGGCTCCGTACATCAGAAGTGCACAATCAAATGCCACGCTTGAAATCAGTATGTCTGGCTGGAATCCTACTGTCATCAATGCCAAAGTCGGGCAACCCGTCGCGGTAACCATCATCAATATGGACAATCAGTTTCATACCGATGGTGGTGGTTGGCACGGCTTTACGGTTCCTGTATTTGACGTAGATGAACGGGTGGCCCCCAAAAAGACTCGCACCATTACCTTTACACCCACAAAGGCAGGCGAATATGTCTTTTATTGCGGAATCTGCTGCGGCGGCAAGGAAAACCCATTTATGCGCGGTAAGTTAATTGTTAGCTGAAAGAACGGCTAAGCAGCGCTGATGCGCAAAGCCCAGGCAAGATTTTTCACCGTTGCCAGCCTCGCGCTGCTGGCAACGGGCGTATACCTGGCATTTACCTATTCTGTGGAAACGCCTTCAGCCGCGTGGCTGGAGGCTTACCCCTATGCAGCGTTTAGCCTTGCGATTGTGGCGGGCTTTGCCGATGGCCTGAATCCCTGCGCCATTACCACCTTGCTGTTGTTTATCGGTGCGCTGATGGCGGTTGTCGAACAAGCCAGTAGTCATGGTGAGACACGTCGGGCATGGTTCCAGGTATGGTCCGTTGCCGGGGCTTATATCCTGGGTATTTTCTCGCTTTATTTTTTCCTCGGAATGGGTTTTGTCGAGGTTACCAGCATCAGGGTATTCGGCAATACCCATGTATTCACCCGCGTGGCCGGGCTCATCGCCGTGGTCCTCGGGCTGGTTATGGTTGCTGAGTATGTCTTGCCTAACAGTCCCATCAAACTCGGTATGCCTGCCTCCATGCATAACCTTGCCCATAAGTGGGGTCGCAGGACAACCGTCGGCGCGGCTTTCGTTGGCGGCGTGTTGATTGGTACCTGTACGATTCCCTGCGGTGGTGCGATGTATCTGGCAGTGGCTGCGGTCATCGGCAGCTTATCCAGCAAGGTGTATGCCTATTCGCTGCTGACCACCTATAACCTGGCGTTTATTTTGCCGTTGATTCTGCTGGTTGGTTTGAGCAGCAGTCGCGCGGTGATACTGAAGATCAGTCGCCTGCATGTCACCCATCGGGGCCTGGTCAAGCTGGTATTGGGTCTCTTCGTAATTCTCGTGGGGATGTTCGCCTTGCTGTAACCTGAATTCGGAAAGCATGCCTTCTGAATTCAGGTTACCTCAGATCGTTTATCAGACTGCGCAGCCGCTCCCGCCGCCTGGTGCCTGCTTGCCGGGTAACAAACCGGCATCTACCATTGGCTGGTGCACATTCTTCTGCCAACCGCTGATGGATGAATATTTCTTGTCCAGCACCGTTTTGGCAGCTACCTGATCCCAGGGCTTGTTTTCCAGCTTTTTAAAATAATAAGCCGTTTCCATGTATTTTCCGGGATACCAGAAGCTGTTGGCGATGCGGCCATATTCGTACAGCTCATCGACACTGGCGCCTTGCGAAGCTGCAAGCTCATAAAGTCCCAGCAGTGCCGAACCGTGGTTGCAGTCCTGGAAAAAAGTAGAATTATTGCAACATGGCCGGAAACTGTTTTCCGCTGCTTCGAGTACGATGGCCTCCTGGTCAGCGGTCAGGTCTATAGCAGGAATCGAGTTGAAATAATCCCCACCATTGCGTGCTTCGCCCAGGGTCCATCCGCCCGTGCTCGCAAAATTGCCAACCTTCGGGCCGTTGAGTTTACTTTTTTCGTTAAACTGGGTTTTTGTTGCTACGCCGAGCGGCCACATAAGATTGAGCAGGTAAGGCGCCGTTTGCATGCTCATCGTGATGGGTTCGGATGAGGCCTGCGTGAACAGGTCTTCAACCCATTCAGGCAGCCCGCCGCGTTTCTTGTATACATATTTGAATTTTCTGGGGGAAATGACGCCAGCCTGCACCAGGCGCTGAATGGAGTCGCCGAATGACAAGCCCAGTTCGAGCCCTTCCGGTGGTAATACTTCACTGGATAACTGCTCAAATGCCGCAGATTGTTTCCCCTTCACATACGTTAAAAACTTTGGACTATTGCTGGCCCATAGCAGTGAACCGGCTCCACCTGCCAGTGCACCTACCCCGAGCGCGGTTGAAGAGAGCAGAAGAAAACGCCGTCTGGAACCAGAAGGCTGTTCAGTATTATTCATGTCGATACTCCTCGTTTCCTGTTGTTATCCAACTCGCCGGGCACATCTATTTAAGTCAGGTATATAAATGTCAATATACCGGGCGCTTTTAACTTAGTTTCCCAGTTTTGCAAAAGGTTCAGAACCACCACCGCGTATCGGCTGATAATTTATTTGTCCTTCTTAAGATTGCCTTAAGCATCGTGTAATACCTTGTACGCCATCAAGATCGCAATATTAATGCGTTCTTAAATAAGGAGAGCCAGATGTCTAACTGTAATTTCGCGCCAATACTTGCCAATAACGCATTGGTGAAGCAGGTATTTTTACATTGCCAAATTCATATGGTTGTGATATATGAATTTGCAGCTATTAATAAAAACTGAGAGGCCACGGACGGCATGAAACTCATAAAATCCCTGGGCGCGGGCAAGCGCCGACACGTTACTCCGATTGCGCTTGAAAGGATCAGTGGTTACAAACGTGCCTTTTCCACACGCAATGTTCCCGTTGAGGCGATGCAAACACTGGTTAGCGGTGACATCGCCCCCAAACCTGGGGACCTTGTTCTTGCGAAGGTCGATCGCTTGCGCCAGCAATTGCGGCTTGAACTTCCCGATGGCAGGCGTGCGCGGTTGTTCCCCGGTGACCATATCCTGGTTTGCTATGGCAATCGTTATGCGGCGGATCAATATGAAGCGCTGGTGCCGGACAACCTGGCACCGTGTGACCTGGTAGCTGCCGGCGGTATTGCCTCCCTGATGCGCCACAAGCATCCGGGCATCAAGCACCCCACGCAGATTACGCCACTGGGTCTGGTGGGCAACAGCGTGGGTTCAGTGCTGAACATCAGCAACTGGAAAGTTGACTACGGCAGGTTGAACCGCTGCGATATCCCTTTGTTCCTGGTGGTTGGATCCAGCATGAATTCCGGAAAAACCACGACCGCTGCCCGACTGGTGAGAGGTTTGGTCCAGGATGGATTCAGGACCGGCGCCATGAAAGTGACGGGGACTGGTTCGGGTGGCGACTTGTGGCATTTTCTTGATGCGGGTGCAAGCTGTGCGCTGGACTTTACCGACGCGGGTTATGCAACCACCTATGGCCTGAGTCAGAATGCCGTACTCGGCATCGTCGATATGCTCGGCAGCAGCATCAGGAATGAAAAAGTTGATGCTATTGTGGTCGAGGTTGCTGACGGCCTGTTACAGGCTGAAACCCACGCCCTGCTGCGCGATCCACTTTTCAGGAGCCAGATCAGTGGCGTGTTTCATGCCGCCGTTGACGCCCACTCCGCGATCTATGGTGTCGATTTCTTGCAGAAACTCGGTTACCAGCTAATCGCAGTTTCCGGGGTGGTCTCTTCCAGTCCGCTGGCCAGCAAAGAATTCAGCGGTGGCTGCAATATACCGGTGTGTAGCAAAAATGAGTTGTGCGCCCCCGGGTTTGGCCTGGATTTGATGGAGAGTGTGTCGAACCGGGTGCGTGGCAAGCTGGCCGAAGCATGAGAACTGACGTGCAATACACGCCGTTCAGGCTGCCGGCAAACTTCTGGCGGCAAAGCAGGGGCTATATTTTCCTGCTGGTGCTCAATGGCTTTGGCAGGGCCCTGGCGGTCACCGGTGTGTTCTATTCTGTGCGCCAGGCTGTCAGAAGCTTGCAGCAGGCCCAGGCACCGGAGACCAGCATGTTATGGGTTCTGTTGCTGATGGCCGGGGTACTGCTGGGCGCGCGTTTGCACGAGCGTTATACCGCCGAGAAGATGAGCCAGAATTACATCAATCGGTTGCGGCGGCGATTACTTGCGCGCTTGATGCGCGTGTCGATTCGGGATGTCAATTCCATCCCTGCCGGGGCGCTTGCCGCACGTCTTGGCGGTGATCTGTCAGCCTTGCGGCGCTGGTTGAGCCTGGGTGTGTCACGCCTGATAGTCAACGCAATTCTCTTATTGGCCAGCATCGGTATCATCACGTCGATCAGCCTGGTGGCCGGCCTGGTCACGGGCCTGGTCATAGTCCTGTTGGCGGCCGTCTCCCTGAAGGTAGGTGAGCATCTGAGGACAGTTCTTAAGGCGGTTCGATCCACCCGTATCCGGTTGCAGAGTCTGCTGGTTGAGCGGATTGGTGAAATGGCCATGATCCGGGCGATGGGTCAGGAAAAGCGTGAGATCAGAAAAATTAACAAGCTGGGCTGGAGATTGAAGCGGCAGGCATCCACGCAGGGGCTGTTCCTGGGCGGGTTACGCGGCCTCGGTGAAGCCGGCGGGATTTTGCTGATCATATCGGTGTTCAGTGTATTCCGCATTTCCGGGGAAATGATGACAGCAGCCGATGCGGCGGCCATCATCAGCCTCGTCATGTTTATGACCGGCCCGGTTCGTGAACTCGGAAGGGTTCAGGAATATTACCGCGGTGCTACTATTTCGCTGCACAAACTCAGTGCGCTGTTCAATATGCGTCGCATTGCCAGAGGTGCGTCACTTTACGCAGATTCACGCCCTGAACCGGGGGTTATTGAGTTCCGGAACGTGTATTGTGCACCTGCGATCAAGAATTTCTCAGGCCGGGTCGCCGCGGGCGAACGCGTCGCCGTCATCGGGCAGAACGGCAGCGGCAAGAGCACCTTGCTGCAATTGGCCATCGGTTTGCTAAAACCCGATTCAGGCAGGGTCAGACTGAGTGGCATCGACCCCCGGCGCCTGTCACCCTCCGATCGTTCTGAATGTATCGGCATCACCGGGTCCGGATTCGGACTACTCAGAGGCAGTCTCGACTTTAATCTGGCTTATCGCAGGCCGACAACTCCGGGAAACGAGTTGCACGTCGCGGCCAGCAAATTTGAATTGCAGCGACTGATTGAAAAAATTGATGAGGGCCGGTCGGGCCGGATTCAGCAGGCAGCCAGAAATATTTCAGCGGGTGAACGGGCACGCATTGGCCTGGTCAGGGCAACACTGGGTGAGCCGGAAGTACTGATCCTGGATGAACCGGAGTCCAATCTGGATGCGGACGGTTTGCGGCTGTTGCATGAATTACTTGAGTGCTGGTCCGGAACGGTCTTTTTGATCACCCACAAGCAATCCCTGATCAAGCTGTGCAACAAGATTTGGGACCTGGATGCCGAAGATAATCAATCTGACCACGGCAACGTAACCCGGCTGGCGACACGATAATGTCCTTCATTTTCCCACAGCGCCGGCCTCGATCTGGTACGCATGCGCTGGCCGCCGGAATACATGAAATCCGGTTGCGCAGCATGCAAAAACAGCGTTACTACCTGGCTGTTCCCGAAGCCCGGCAGACAGATCATGTGATCGTTCTGGTGCATGGTATCTCACGAAATGCGCAGTGGCTCATAAAGTCTTTCTGGCCCGATGTCAGGGAGCACCGGATTGCATTGGTTGCGCCGCTGTTTACTGAATCGACGCACAGGGATTTCCAACGGCTCGGTCGCAGTGGCAAGGGGCCACGGGCAGATTTGGCACTTGATGCCATTCTGGCTGAAGTGAGTGAGCTCACCGGCTGGAATGAACGCAAGGCATTCTTTTTTGGTCATTCCGCCGGTGCCCAGTTCGTCCAGCGTTATATGTTCGCACATCCGCAAAGGGTGATACGGGCGGTATTGAGCGCAGCAGGTTGTTACACCTTTCCCATCGACAGCAATTATCCGTCCGGTATTCGCAAAGCTACCGGCTTGCCCGGTGTCCGCTTTGAACCGCAGCGATTCCTGCGGGTACCCACGGCCGTATTTGTCGGGCTGGAGGATACTGTTCGGGATGGGTCGCTGAATTGTTCCCGCAAGGTCGATCAGTTGCAGGGGATCAACCGGTTGCAGCGGGCCAGGAACTGGGTGCAGGCGATGCAAAAAGCAGCAGCTGAATACGATTTGAAACCTGTCGTTGAGCTGATTGAGATCAGCGGGGTTTCTCACGATTACACGCGGGCGGTGAAGTCAGGTGAACTCAACCGGCGGGCTCTGACATGGCTTTTATCAGAATAAGGTTCGGTTTGGTGTTAGGTAAACTCAAAATGCTGTTGCCGGCGCTCATCCTTGCAGGTGTTCATCAGTCAGCGATTGCGGATACGGGTTTAAACGTTGGGGCCCGGCTGGATGTAGACGCAGCGTATTACCAGTCTGACGTTACGCCGTTTAATTCAGGTTTGAAATTACGTCGTTTGCGTCTGGATATCAGCGGTAAATTGAGTTCCAGAATTTCATATTACATGTTGGCTGAGTTTAAAAATGGTGGGTATACCGCACAGGCCTCCTGGCTACGTTATCGCGCTGACAAGGAGAACGAGTTTTACGCTGGCCGCATTGAAATTCCATTCAGCCTCCAGCGCGTCACGAACTCGCAGTACAACCTGTTCATGGAACGGGCACTGCCGGCGGCGTTGACCACCCACTATGGCACCGGACTGGTCTACCTGCACAAAGGCAGGCAGTGGAGTTTTCGTGGCGGACTGTTCGGAAAAGATCGCTTGAGTTTTAACGGGTCTCAAACACTGGGCAGTGCGGCGGCGGCACGTCTGGGGCGGCGCTTCCGCTTTGGTGACTCGCGTTTGTGGCTGGGTGCGGCGGTGATGTATCAGGATGCCGTCGGCATCGAGCGGATCCGGTCCCGGCCCGAATCATCGGTCACCAATCAGCGCCTGGTCGACAGCAAACTGTTGACGGGTTTGGAAAACATGACCCGTGTGGGCTTCGAAGGGGTCTGGAAAAAAGGCTCCTGGAGCCTGCAGGGTGAGTGGATTAATTACAGCGGAAAGCGCACCGCTGCCGGCAATTTTAATTTTAACGGGGGCTATATCGAGGCTTCGCGCATTTTTAATGGTCGCAGGCGCTTTAATTTTCGCAGCGGCGAATGGATGTCTCCCAAAGTGAGCAAGATGAAAACATGGGAACTCGCTTTCCGTATCAGTCAGATTGACTTACAGGACAAGACCGTCAGTGGTGGCCGGGAAACCAACTATGGCGTGGGTTTGAACTATTACTTCAGCCCCACCAGCCGACTGATGTTGAACTGGATAAAAGTGGATGCCAGCCCCAATCGGCACGGTATCAATGAGTCACCTTCAATCTTACAAGCACGTTTACAAATTGGATTTTAATTAAATTTAGGAATAGTTCTATGTACGTTAAAAATATTTTGAAAGTTGTCTTTTTCTCTCTGGCGTTTTACTGGCCAGTGACCAGCATGGCGCAGAGCGGGGCGTGGAGTACGCCGGCCCGGTCAACCCACATGGGACCGGATCTCAATTTTAATTTTGATGCACGTGAGGCTGATATCGCTTACAACAGCACAAATAATGAATACCTCCTGGTCTGGGAGGGTACGGATCAGCGCAGCGGAATCAGCGCCGGCGAAGCCGAGATTTACGCTCAGCGTATGAATGCCGATACCCGTTCACCTGTCGGGGAAATAGCATTCAGGGTCAGCTTTATGGGGCCTCCCAGCATGGCCGTTTATGACGCCAGAACCCCGGTGGTGACCTATAACCCGGCTCACAATGAGTACCTGGTGGTCTGGTACGGCGATGACAATCGAGGGCCATTGGTGGAAGGTGAATTTGAAATTTTCGGCCAGCGCATCAACGCGGCGACCGGGGCCCTGGTCGGCACACTGAATTTTCGTATCAGTGACATGGGTCCGGACGGCGTCAGAAACTACGACGCAATTGATCCTGCAGTGAGTTACAACGCCCGGGATGACCTGTATCTGGTGGTTTGGCGCGGTGAAGATGGCACAAACCTGTCACCGAATGGTCAGTTTGAGATCTATGGCCAGTTACTCAATGGTGCCACAGGCGCTGAAGTGGGGAGCAATGATTTCCCCATCTCCAGCATGGGGCCACTGGATGACCCGAACTATGATGCCTTCAGCCCGCGACTGTCTTACAACGCCACCAACAACGAATTTCTGGTGGTCTGGTATGGCGATGACAATACCGCACCGCTGGTGAACGATGAATTTGAAGTATTCGCACGACGGGTGGCGGCGGATACGGGCTCTCTGTTGGGGGGGTCACAGGTTCGGGTCAGTGATGCGGGTGCGAACGGTGACATACTGCGTGAAGCCCGGCGCCCGGACGTGACCTGGAACCGCGATACCAACGAGTACCTGGTGGTTTGGTCAGCCGATGACACCAGTGGTGGACGGCTTGATGAAGAATTTGAGATTTATGGCCAGTTGCTGACGGCCACTGCTGCCCAGACCGGTGAGAACGACTTTCTGATCAGCAATATGGGTGGCGCGGCAGAGATGGTCTTTGATGCGTTCCAGCCGGCAGTTAAATACCACGGGGCTGCCCATCAATACGTGGTTAGCTGGCGCGGGGATAACACGGTTGACGGTGAATACGAAATCTTTTCCCAGCGTCTTGATGGCCCGACACGGGCGCCGATAGGGGTTCCCGACCAGCGTCTCAGTCACGCCGGTCCCGATAACAGTGCGCTGTATGACGCACGCAAGGTCGCGATGACCGAGGATGCGGCAAACGGACGTATTTTTATCGCCTGGGAACAGGAAGACGAGACGGCAACACAGACGGCGGGTGAATTTGAGTTATTTTCATCAGCGCTTGCTGCCAGTCCCTTTCTGGTTCTAAACGGCATCAGTGGTTCCTGGTATGACCCGGCACACGACGGAGAAGGCTGGGTAGTTGAAATTATCAATGCCGGTACTGCGGTAGTTTATTGGTTTACTTACGCTGACGATACGCCGGTCCAGGCCTGGCTGGTCGGTGTCGGCAGCGTAATCGACAACCGTATTGTCGTGCGTGATGTGGAAATGCCGTCTGGCGGTATTTTCGGACCAGGTTTCGACCCTGCCACCGTGCAGCGGGATATCTGGGGCAGTTTTGTGCTCGAGTTTGAGAACTGTACAACAGCCGCGATGAACCACAACAGTAAATTGG
>VAPH01059989.1_pt1 | contig 17244 bp, 17 predicted proteins | sample 3393861 | NCBI WGS metagenome assembly VAPH01 (sample SAMN08290439, study PRJNA428436) | hydrothermal vent metagenome | isolation source: Deep-sea hydrothermal vent chimney | place: Atlantic Ocean: South-mid Altantic Ridge | reverse complement strand
TGCGCCGTTTCCGGGCGCAGATAGACGCGGTTCTCGGCAGTGGCGACCGGACCCATGTTCGTCTGGAACATGAGGTTGAAATCCTTCGCGTCGGCAAACGTCCCCCGCTTGCCGCACGTCGGACACTGATCCTGATCTTCGAGTTTGTCGAGGCGGTGGCGGGCGTTGCAGTTAGCGCACTCAACAAGTGGATCGGTAAACGAAGCGAGATGACCCGATGCTTCCCAAACCTGCGGTGACTGGATGATCGCGGAATCAATGCCCACGATGTCGTCGCGAAGTTTCACCATCGAGCGCCACCACTGCTCCTTCACGTTGCGTAGCAGTGCTGCACCAAGGGGACCGTAGTCGTAGGCGGAGCGCAGTCCCCCGTAGATCTCGGACGAAGGGAAGACAAAACCTCGGTTCTTTGAGAGATTGACAATCGTGTCGAAATCCATGACGGACAGTGCTCCAGGTGGTGGGATGCGAAACCGGATGATAGAACGTCTGAGTCCGGTCGCCTATCTTCGACGCTGTGATGGACCGCACGACGGCACGTGCTCCCGTGGATGCCGCCTGCCGACAGACCCGTGGATCAGGTCTGGTCGTTGGTCACTGCCGACCCGTCGGCCACCACCGGGGCATCCTGAGCAACACCGAAACGGCGTTCGCGGTGTTGGTACTCAACCACGCAATCGAACAAGGTGTTCCGGTCAAAGTCGGGCCACAGAACCGGTGTGAAAACAAACTCCGAATAGGCCGACTGCCACAGTAGAAAGTTCGATGTCCGCTGCTCGCCGCTTGACCGAATGATCAGCTCAGGCTCCGGCATCTCGGGCAGATACATCGCACCGGCGAGCGCCATCTCATCGATATCGGACACCGCCAATGTGCCCGCCTCGACCTCTGCCGCAAGCCGCTTCGCCGCCTCGGTGATCTCCAGCCGACCACCATAACTAAACGCAAACACAAGGTGCATCGTGGTGTTCTTCGCGGTCATCTCCTCGCTCACCCGAATCCGTTCTTTCAGGTCGTCCGGAATCCGAGGGTCTGCCTTGTCTCCGATGAAGTGAATCGCGACACCCTGGCCATGCAACTCGTCGCGGCGCCGTTCGAGAAGGTCGGCGTTGAAGTGCATCAAGAAGTCCACCTCGTCGGACTCGCGCATCCAGTTCTCTGTGGAGAATGCATAGACGGTAAGCCACTCCACCCCGATGTCCAACGCCCCCTGGATCGTGTCGAACAACGCCGGTTCCCCGCGGGCGTGACCGGCTATCCGGGGCAGGTTCCGGGCGTTCGCCCAACGACCGTTGCCGTCCATGATGATCCCGATGTGGCGTGGCACACGGTCCCGATCGATCCGATCATCCATCAAGCACCGCCAGCGTCCGGAGACGACGCTCCAGATGGAACTCGACAAACCGGCGTGTCACCCCGAGGGCTTCTCCGGAAAACGATAGGTCGACGGCGGGCAGCGCATGAAGATCGGCAGCCGCCATCTCCGAAAGGTATCCGACGACACCGGAACGTAGGGCATACGCACCGGGCTGACGACAGGATTCACAAATCACGCCGCCTTCGGCGAACGAAAACCGTTTGAGATTGTGCTCGGACCCACACGAGGCGCATTCATCGAACGATGGCGCGAGGCCTATGACGGTGGCAGCCTTGATGAGGAACGCGGTGACCAGGTCGGGATGGGCTCCGGCAAGATCGAGTGTCTTGAGCCCTCGTTGCAGGAGCAAGAACATCCGCAGCGAAGACTCACCCTCCTGCGCAACCGCATCAACCACTTCAACCATCGTCCCCGCGGCGCTCACTGCGTCCAGATCGTTACGGATGTTGCCGTGACCATCGATCAGGGAGGCGGATGTGATCGTATCGAGATTGCGGCCTTCGTAGAGCTGGAGGTCGACATGGGAGAACGTCTCCAGGCGCCCACCGAACCTGCTCTTGGTTTTACGAATTCCCTTGGCGACTGTGCGGATCTTGCCGTTGTTGGGTGACAGCAACACGACGATGCGATCGGCTTCCCCAAACGGGTAGCTGCGCAACACGATCCCCTGGTCGTTTCGTATGCCCATGCGCCCTCCGTTCGGGGTGATCTGCGGGTGTGTGGCGATGCGTCTTAACAGTGCGACTAAGAGCGTACCCTGTACCGGGACGTTTCGAGAGGAGTCCCGTGAACAGCATTTCCGAAGAAGCATTCCTGGCGTGGTCTGCCGATCATCCTGACTGGGTTCGTGAGGACGAAACGATATTCAACACGAGACGCTTTGACACCTTTGCGGCGGCAATGGGCTTCGTGACGGGCATCGGCATTCTCGCGGATTCCGCCGACCATCACCCCGACATCGACATCCGCTACCGCAACGTGACCACTTCTCTGACAACCCACTCCGAGCGTGCCCTCACCCCGAAAGACCTTGAGCTGGCAACCGCGATCGACGCACTCCCCTAGAGACGCCCCAGCACGCCGCTCACGTCTGCATCCGCGGCAACCAGGGTTTCAGGTGATCGTCGTTCTCAAGAAGGCGTGCCATGTTGGCGCGCACGAGCGCACGGAGCTCATCTGGTGCGATGCCTCGCACACGAGCCAGCGCGCTGCTGCGTTGCTTACACGGATAAGACGCCGGAAACCGGAATGTCTTACACAGAATCGAGAGAATCTTCTTGGGAGCAAGAGTGCTCTAGAAACCCATGCGGTCGAGGGAGCTGTCCCGGCGTTGCCAGTCGGCTTCCACCTTGACACGGAGATCCAGGAACACCCGGGCACCAAAGAGACGTTCCAGTTCCCCGCGGGTTTCGGAACCGACGTCACGTAACAACGTCCCACCCTTGCCGATGACGATTCCCTTTTGCGATTTTCGCTCCACATACACCGTTGCGGAAACGGCAACGACGCCGTTGGAACGAGTCTCGATCTCCTCGACCACGACGGCAAGCGAATGCGGAAGTTCTTCGCGCAACCGACGGAGAAACTTCTCGCGCACCAATTCGGCAGCCCAGAGCTGGTCGGGCTGGTCGGTGACCATGTCTTCGGGGAAAAACAGCGGACCGTCTGTTAGCAGCGAGGTGAGCTCCTCGATGATCGGCTCGGTGCCCCTTTCCTTGAGCGCTGACACGGGCACGTACGCGTGGAAGTCCCACTCCCCCGCCACACGAAGCTGGTCAATGACCTGGTCGGGTTTGGCGATGTCAATCTTGTTGACAACGACCAAGACCGGGACACTGCTTTCCTTCAGCCGGTCCGCAATAAGTCTGTCCCCCGGGCCGATCTTCTTCGTCGCGTCGATGACAAACAATGCCGCATCAGCCTCACCCAGCGATCCATACACAAGCTTGTTGAGACGTTCGCCCAGAGAGTTCTTTGGTTTGTGAAGGCCAGGCGTGTCAACAAACACGTACTGACGCTGCGGGTCGTTGAGCGTCAGCACGCCACGGATTGTGTTTCGTGTCGTCTGCGGACGAGATGATGTGATCGCCACCTTCGTCCCAACCAGCGCGTTCACGAGCGTTGATTTCCCGACGTTGGGACGACCAACGATCGCAAAAAAACCTGATGCTGTCGTCACTTTTTCGACACCCGGACCCGGGACACCCGACGCCCCTGTACCTGGTCCGCAACGAGCACCAAACCCTGGTAGCTAAACGCCTCCCCCTCGCGCGGAACCCGACCCGCGAGATCGAGAACCAACCCGCCCACCGTATCGAACTCCTCCGCAGGCAAGTGGGTGTCGGTCAATTCGCTAAGGGCATCAACATCGAGCCGAGCATCAACCAGCAGCTCATCCTCAGACAGAACCTCAACCATCGGCTCCTCATCGTCATATTCATCAACGATCTCGCCCACAAGCTCCTCGAGAAGGTCCTCAATCGTGACAATGCCGGCAGTGCCACCAAACTCGTCAACCACAATGGCCAGGTGAACCTGGTTGGTCTGCATGTCTCGCAGGAGTTCTGACACACGTTTCGTCTCGGGCACGAAATACGCGGGACGCATGAACTGAGAGCACAGCCGTGCACCCTCTTCGCTATCCATCAGCTTGAGGAGATCGCGGGCATACAGGACGCCTTCGATGTGATCAATATCCTCACCAACGACGGGGACTCGTGACCGACCTTCGGCAATGACGAGATCGAGAGCTGCATCGGTTGATTCTCTACCGCCAATGGAGATCATGTCCGGACGCGGTGTCATGACTTCCCGCACGATCGTATCGGTGAACTCTAAAACAGACGAGATCAATTCCTTTTCCTTGCGATCGACCTCGTCGTCGGCCGGTTCGGACCCGTTCGGATCCTCGTCAAACTCCGTGACAAGGTCGGACGCTGCATCGCCTACAGCAATAGCCGGCTTGAGTAACCATACGAATCGGTAGGCAAGCCGTGCCGGCCTGTTGCGCCCCACCGTACGCGGTAAGAGATCCCCGAAAATCGCCAACACGAGCCCGAGGAGCAGCAACGCCACCGCAAGATTCGCTCCGGTCTCCAGGCGTGTCAGGGCCCACGAGGCCGGAACCGCAGCGGCCACAAGAAGCAACGTGTGAGTCATGCCGAGGGCCGGCTGGAGGCTGGAGCGATCGTTCAACATCTCAGCAACCGACTCGGCGCGTGTGTCCCCGTCACCGGCGTCGTGCAGGGCGTCCGCTCGCGGTGTTCGTACCAGCGACGCGCCCGCAGCACGTACCAGCGCCGTCACCACGACCAGGAACACCGATACTACGAGAGCAACATACGTCATGTCCTCACCCTTCCAACTGTCTCAAGTATGGTCCTCTCACGACGCTCCATGAGTTCTGCGTCATCATCATCCACATGGTCGTATCCAAGCAAATGAAGCACACCGTGCACAACCATCAACGACATTTCGTCTTCAACTGATACACCGGCTTCTTCGGCATTGCGACGTACGACCTCGGGACAGATGAAAATATCGCCGATATGAAGCGGCGGTCCATCGGGATCGCGCTCAGGCGGGGTTCCGGGGACGGCGTCCTCGATCGGGAACGACAGGACGTCGGTCGGACCGGGTTTGTCCATGTGGGATTCGTTGAGCACAGTAATTGCCGCCACGTTGACGAAGGCTAATGCCACAACCGTCTCGGAATCCAACCCCTCAGCCTCTATCGCGATCTTTGCCAGGTCCGATAGAGGCTTGGTCGGTACAGGGTCGTCTTGGTCGTCGGTTACCAGGACTGTCACGCGGATTCCTCCGACGCTGTCGGGAACCCGGGGTACGACACACGGGTGTGGTAGTAGCCGACCAAAGCGTCAACGATCGCACGTTTCACCGTCGTGAGATCACCAAACGTGAGATCAGCCTCGTCGAGCTGGCCATCTTCGAGTTTCTCGTTGACGATGGCTTCGACAAGTTTCGCAAGCGATTCCTCGGTCGGGTCCTCGTGCATGGCGGCTGCCCGGGTCGCCCCTTCCACGGCGTCACACAGCATGAGGATCGCGAGTTCCTTGCGTTTCGGTTTCACACCCTCATGGCGAAACAGCGACGGGTCGACGTCGGGGTCGGCTTCGAGGGCCTGGTGATAGAAATACCGCATCAGGCCACACCCGTGATGCATCCGGATACCGTCGACAATCTCGGTCGGGAGTCGGTATTCGCGGGCAAGCCGCAGCCCGTCGGTGACATGGCGGCGGATAATCGCCGCCGACGACACCGGATCAAGACGGTCGTGCGGATTGGACACACCGAACTGATTCTCGATGAAGAACCGTGGGTTCTCTGTCTTGCCGAGGTCGTGATAGTACGCGGCGGCCTGCGCAAGCAGCGGGTTAGCGCCGATCTCTCGGGCAGCTTTCCCCGCAAGCGTTCCAACAAGAATGGAATGGTTGAATGTCCCTGGCGCCTTCTCTTCAATCAGGCGAAGGGCCGGGTGGTTTCGGTCGGTGAGATCGAGCAATGTGAGCGTCGTGGTCACCCGGAACAGGGTCTCAAAGAATGACACAAGACCCTGGGCCACAAGCCCCGCAATAACACCACCAAGAAAAGCAAACAATGCTGCTGTCCAGCGACGATCGTCACCATAGAACAGCCACGCGGTGGCGAACCCCAGTGGCGCCAAGACCAAGGTCGCCTGGGCGATCGCCAAGCGAAGTTGGCGTCGGGAAGATACCGCGGACACGAACGCCACGGGCACGACCGTCGCTGCCGCCGCATACAGCGTGAGCGCGACATCTCCGGTGCTGACGGCGGTGAACGTTGCCATGGGTACGGCCATCAGGACCGCAGTACGGGGGTCGTAGAGAATCGCCGCGATGTAGCCGAACATCATCGCGGGAATCAGGAACCCGGTTGAGGGGTCGTCGGTCGTGAACACTCCCGGCACTCGTGATGCGGCGGCGGCGAGGACCAACAGCGTCCCGAGGAGTGCGAAGTGTTTCGGTTTTGACCACTGCGTTGGAGCCAGTCGCCAGAGGAAGAAGGCGGCGAGGAGCACGGCCAAGGCACCAAGCGAGGACACCGCAAGCCGGTTGGCGCCGACTTCGGGAATGTTCAAACCAAGTTTCTCGATCGCTGCGAGCTGTACCTGGGTGATCGGCTCGCCCTGATTCACGATCGGGGCATCTTCAAAGAACTGCTCCATCACCGGTTCGACAGCGGCCCGAGCGGCGTCTCGCCGAGCCTGGGTTTCCTCCTCGTCAACAAAACTGTTCACAACCAGTGAGCGCTCAATGATTCGGGCCGCGGCGCGCGAGGTCGCGGCGTTCTCCTCCTCGGTCAAACCCGTGATAAAGATCTGTTCCGGGTTCGCAAGGATTTCGTTGCGCAGCGTCTGAAGACTTGACGCGGACCGTATCTCACGGCTGAAGTATCGGTCGAGTGAGATCTCCACCTCGTTCTGGACCTGGCGTAGATAGGATTGCCCCTCCCCGAGTGCGGCTTTTTCGAGGTCGGCATTGTGGAGAGGAACAAGGATGCGAATGGCGTCCTCGAACGTTCGGAACGATGCGACGACGGTCTCGATCTGTTCGTCGATCGTGGGCGGCGGCACCAGGGTCGTTGTGGTCGTGGTGGTCGTGGTGGTCGATGATGTCGACGTCGACACGGTGTCCGCAGGCATTGTGGTGGTCGTCCCACCATCTACCGGAGCCTCGCCCTGGTCGGGGGGTGGTACGGTCGTCGTCGTCGTGACATCGGGAGGTATCACGACAGTCGGAGCAACCTTGCGGATCTGGTCGAAGAGCGCCTGCACGCTATTACGAGTTTCCACGCTCTCGTCGCGGGCGTATACCGCTCGCACATTGTTCTCGGCAAGGACGCGCTCCTTCTCGGTTTCCACCTCGTCTGCTACCTCGATGGAGCGGGGCGCGACGAAGTCCTGCGGCGACGGTTGCCCGACCACCAGGTCAACGGTTGGTTCAATACCGACGCGGCCCACAACCAGCACGATCGCAACGAGGACAACGGTTACCGCAATCGTCAGAAGGTTCAACAGAACAGGACGAGTCGCAAAACGGCTCATGCCCGCTTCTCCCTACGGTCTCTGCGTACGTCGTGCTGCTCATACGCGTCGACGATATCGGCGACAATGCGGTTCCGAACAACATCCTTGGCACTCAGATGCGTGAACTTGACACCATCGACGTCCGTGAGAATCCGCTCGACAACCCGCAATCCGGAGGGTCTGCTGTTCTGGAGATCGATCTGGGTGACATCGCCGGTGACCACCATTTTCGAGTTGAACCCGAGACGCGTGAGGAACATCTTCATCTGCTCCGGAGTCGTGTTCTGCGCCTCATCGAGCACGACAAACGCATCGTTGAGGGTGCGCCCACGCATGTAGGCGAGAGGCGCGACTTCGATAGAACCCCTCTCCATAAGATCATGAGTCTCGTCCGGTCCGAGCATTTCGAACATGGCGTCGTAGAGAGGTCGCATGTAGGGGTCTATCTTGGCAGCGAGGTCACCGGGAAGGAACCCCAACCGCTCCCCCGCTTCGACCGCCGGACGAGCAAGAATTAGACGACGAACGGTCCCGGTCAAGAACGCCTCGATCGCACACGCCATGGCGAGGTAGGTCTTCCCCGAACCTGCGGGACCGATCCCGAAGACCAGCGTATTGCCGCGAACCGCATCCACGTACTTCTTTTGGCCGAGCGTCTTGGGCCGAACAGCCTTCCCGCGACCGACGCGGATGGTTTCAGTGAATACGCCTGACGGGGACGGCACATCCTGGAGTACCAAACCCACGACGCGATCAACTCGGTCGGCGGTAAGCCCCGATCCCTCCTGGACAAGGATCAGCAATTCGTCGAGCGCAATGCGTGACTTACCGACATCACGCTCGGGACCGGACAGGTTGATTTCGTTGCCGCGCGCGACAACCGTCACAAGCGGAAAGGCCTTCTCCACAAGACGAAGCCAGGCATCGTGCTCACCGAGAAGGTCCCCCATGAGTTGATTGCTCGTTACAAGCAATGTAGAACGACTATCTACGGACGATGACACCGAACGTTGGAACTCCGAATCGCGGACAGGAACACGCTTACCAACGGACCGATGACCACTGAAAAGCGAGATCTGAGTATACCCCGCCTCTGAAACGGTGGATAGACGAGACGTCGCCGTCAGTAGCCTACGTCGCCTTGACGCCCAGTTCGGAAAGGTGTTCGCTGAAGTCGGCCGGTGACCGATTCAACATCAGCGCCAGCGTGCGGAGATCGTCTGCACGGATGGTGAGCACTTTGCCGTTGTAGTCCTGGCGGAGCGACTGGATCCCCCGAAGGAACCGCTCGATCACAATCGAGTCTTCGCCGGTGAGATCATCCATCTTGTTGAGGTCGATTGTGACACCCGTGATATCCGCCTTGATGGCGGTGGGGTCAATGCCTTCCTCGGACGGCAAGAGTTGGAGCATCGGCACGTTGTAAAACTCTGAGAGCTTCCGGAGGCGCGGCAAAGACAAGCTCCGCTCTCCGCGTTCGTAGGCACCAAGCACGGCCGCCTTGAACTCCTGTTCGGAGATTCTTTGGACATCCTGCAGCGACAAACCCCGTTGTTTGCGGATCGATCGCAAGCGGGCGCCCACTTGCTCGTTATATGTTGGCACGTACACTCCTTAGCCAATACGCAGAGTAACACGAAAGAACGCTCAGCGTGGTGGTCATTTTAGTCTGCACATACGAGGGAGTGATGCATTTCCAGTTTCTTGTGCTAAGCCGATCCTGATCGAAGAACCGCTAGTGCGACGACAGCCGCGGTTTCGGTTCGCAAGACGGCCTCAGAAAGCCGCAAGGTCGGGTAGTCATCGACACCGTCCGCGGGGCCCCACCCACCCTCCGGTCCGACCAAGACGGTAAGTCTCGATGCGGTTTCGCCACTCGCCAATACGTCCCCCGCTTGATCGGCGACAACTGTAGGAAACTCACCGTTCAGATCCGAGATCTGTCGGAGGATGGATCCGACGACCGGGACATAGCCGCGCCGAGACTGCTCCACCGCACCTTGCGTCCACGCTTCAAGTTTTGACCTGCTAGGAACGCGTCCCTGTCCGTACTCGGTGCTGACCCATACAATTTCGTCGACACCAAGCTCGACAACCTTTTCAACAAGAAACCGTGTGCGATCAGTCGACCGTGGTGGCGCGACCGCGAGGGTCACATGAGGTACGGGACGTTCGACCCGGGTCTCGTCACCGCGAACGACCACTCCAAACTCGAAGCGACCCTCCCCGATGACTCCAGTCCCGTCCGTGTAGGAGACCGGGCTCCCCTCCTCGACGCGCAGCACGCGAAGCAGGTGGGATCGCTGAACGTCCGTGAGTACTCCGACCTGTCTGTCGAACCGAACGACGAGATGAGGAATGTGCTTCACAGCTACGACCAACGTCGCTTGCGCTTTTTCGGCCGAACGGTGTCCTCGCCTCGGATAGCGGCGAGCCGCTCGATGAGCTCATGTTCCTCATCAGATACGTCGACCGGGATATCGACGTTGACAGTTATGAACAGATCGCCCAAACCGCGACGCCGTAGCTGCGGCATGCCGTAACGCTGCATTCGGAAGACCGTGCCCGACGCCGTGCCCCTTGGGACATCGAGATCGGTCTCTCCGTCGAGGAGCGGCACCGAGATCGTTGCGCCGAGGACCGCTTGTGAATAGCTGATCGTTGCCTGGTGGTGCAGGTCGGCACCGTTGCGTTCAAACCGATCGTCCGGCGCCACCCGAACCTCGACGTACAGATCGCCCTGCGGTGAGCCGATTTCACCAGCGCCACCTCTTCCGGTCAACCGCAGTCGTGTGCCGTCGTCGACTCCCGCCGGAACTTCGACGGTCACCATTCTCTCCTGGTCTGTTCGACCACGTCCGCGACACGTCGTGCACGGATCCTCCACCGTGCGTCCGCGCCCACTACATGTCGTACATTGGATCGTCGTCAACATGGCTCCCAGCAGCGTGTTTCGCTGAACCTGTACCTGGCCCCGACCACCGCACGTCGTGCATGTCACCAAACTGGACCCCGGAGCAGCACCGGATCCGTCACAGACATCACATGCGGTCGGCGCAACGTACGCAACTTCTCGCGATACACCCACCGACGCCTCCACCAGGGTGAGGTCGACCAGAACACCAACATCCGATCCGCGGGCTGCCCGTTGGCCGACACCTCCGAACCCTCCAAACCCCTGACCCCCGAAACCTTGCCCCCCGAAGAACTGGGACAGAATCTCGTCGAGTCCCCCGAAGCTGGAGAAGAGATCTCCGGCGCCGAGTGTTTCGCCGCGGTCGTAGCGGGCGCGTTTGTCGGGGTCGGAAAGGACTTCGTACGCCTCCGCGACGCTGCGAAAGCGCTCCTCTGCCGTCGGGTCTCCCGGATGAGCATCGGGATGGGACTCCCGGGCGAGTTTCCGGAACGCCCGCTTTATCTCATCTGCCGATGCATCGCGCGCGACACCGAGTATCTCGTAGTAGTCCTTCATGCGAAACTATGAGCCGAGCTGTTCGGCCAGCCCCTCTCCAATTTCTTCGACGACTCTGATCGTCCTTCGGTAATTCATGCGGGTCGGGCCAATCACTCCGACGTGACCGATCGATTCGCCGGCGGCAACATAACTGGCGGAGATAACCGCAACGTCCTCGGCGTCCTGATCGACTTCGATGCCAAACCGCACTGAGATACCCTCTTCGTCGCCGAGCACTTCGTACACACCGTCCTGGTGGTCGAGCAACCGAAGTACGCGGTGCACATGAGCGAGATCCTCCCACAAGGCAGCCAGCTGGCTTGCACCGCCGACGTGCACCTGCGGAGATCCGCCTACTGCCGCGTTCAACGTCTCACCGACGGTGGCTATACACCGCAGCACTCGCTCGGAAGCGCCGTCATCCGCGTCGATGCACAGCTGCGCCCCCTCGCGCACGGTGCTCCCGACAAAGACGTCCTCGATTGCGGCCTCCAACTTGCCGAGTTCGCTGGTCGACATGTTGACAGGCGTCCGGACAACTTCCTGGATCACACGCCCAGTCTTACCCACCAACACAAGCATGCAGGCGCCGGAAGAGAGCGGCACAATGTGTGAGCCGACCACGACCTCACTGGCAAACCCCGGCCCGATGACAACAGCGGGAAGTCTCGTGATGTCGGACAACAAACTCGATGTTTCCTTCAAGAGATCGCTGAGCTCACGGTTCACCTCCGAGAAGAACCGGTCAATTCGAGTCCTCGTAGAACTCCGCAGCGTCGCCGGCGAACGATGGTCAACGTAGTACCGGTAACCATGCTCTGTCGGAACACGACCGGCCGAAGTGTGCGGCTGAGTAACAAATCCATACGACTCGAGGCGCGCCAAATCGTTCCTGATGGTGGCAGACGACACCTCGAGCTTGCTGTGCGCCAGGATGGCCGCCGAAGAAACGGGGCCGCCTGTGCGAATGTATTCCTCTATGAGCGCCTCAAGAACTTTGGCGCGACGGTTATCGAGCATGGAACGATTTTAGCAGTCGTCGGGTGAGAGTGATAAGACGCTCCGGGCCACGGTGTCGGCGAGGAGCGGCGCTGTGATCAGTAGGCGACCGTCAACAACGTCGATAAGTCCCGCAGATACACACCGTTGGCCATCCGGGGATGCAAGGAACTGCGTCACCGTAGTATCAACAGAGACTCCGGCCATGCGACGCAACCCGAGGAAGAGCCTTTCGATGCGGCGTTCATGCTGTGTTGCGCGATCCGCGCCGGCCCACGGGCGCTCCCCGGCGCTGACCATCTCCACGTATCGTTCGATTCGGCGAACATTTCGATACCTCATACCACCTCGGTGACCGTGAGCACCGATGCCGAAACCCAGATACTCACCCTGCGCCCACGTTGAAAGGTTGTAGACACAGTGATGACCCGGACGGGCATAGTTGGACACCTCGTACTGCACGAGACCGGAGTTCGCCGCCAGAACCTGAGCGAGTTCGTACTTGTCTGCCTGGTCATCGGGATCGGGTGCGGGACTGCCGGCAGCCACGGCACGTGACAGTGCGGTCCCGCGTTCGACGGTGAGTCCGTACGCGGAGAGGTGATCGATACCGGCCGCTAGCGTCGCCTCAAGAGTTGCGCGCCAGCTTTCGAGCGACTCTGTCGGTGTGCCGAAAATGAGGTCGGCTCCAACGGCGAACCCGAGTCCCCGGGCCTCAGTGATCGCCCGGGTGGCCGTGGCGGCGTCGTGGACCCGTCCGAGCGCGCCAAGGATGGTCTCGTCGAGGGATTGCACTCCGAATGTGATGCGGTTGACGCCGGCCGCTCGCAACTCTGCTCCGAAAGCCGGGCTCCAATCCTCGGGATTCGCCTCGAGAGATATCTCAGCGTGGGCAACGACGTCTGCCACGTCGCTGCATCGGGTTATCAGCTGAGCAATGAGACCCGGATCGACTGCCGACGGCGTGCCTCCGCCGAAGTTGATGGCTGAGATCGGTCGCCAGGGCTCCTCTTGGCCCATGTCGGCGAGAACCGCGTCAACATAGGCGCGATGCGACACTGAGGATTCCCCATCGGCGACGACCGCAAAGTCACAGTACGGGCACCGTCGCCGACAGAATGGAATATGAATGTACACCGAGCGTGCGGCACCGATGTCGTCAGCCAGCGTCGGATCGTCGGGGCTGCGCTGTTCAAGAGTCACGGTCACTCGTCAATACGAAGTGCGGCAACAAAGGCCTCGGGCGGGACCTCGACCTGGCCAACCATCTTCATCTTCTTCTTGCCTTCCTTTTGTTTGGCAAGAAGCTTCTTCTTCCGGGTGATGTCCCCGCCGTAACACTTCGCAGTGACATCCTTGCGACGAGCCTTGATCGTTTCCCGGGCGATGATCCGACTTCCTATCGCCGCCTGAACAGGAATGTCGAAGAGTTGGCGGGGAATGAGTTTCCGGAGACGCTCCGACATCGTCTTGCCGTAGCGATAGGCCCGGTCCTTGTGGACGATCGAGGAGAAGGCGTCAACCGACACCCCGTTGAGCAAAATATCCACACGGACCAGATCCGAGGGACGGTACTCATCGGGTTCGTAGTCCAGCGAGGCGTATCCCCGCGTCGATGATTTCAATTGGTCGAAGAAGTCGAACACGATCTCCGACAGTGGGACCGTGTAGTGGATTTCGACACGATCTTCGGTGAGGTAGGTCAAGTCGCCCATCTCGCCGCGCCGTTGCTGAACAAGCTCCATCACGACCCCGATAAACTCCTTCGGGGTAATGATCATCACCTTCACATAGGGCTCTTCGATATAGGAAAGTTTCCCCGTCGGGGGCAGGTCCTGCGGACTGCGAACCTCGACAACGGTGCCATCGGTGAGACCGGCCCGGTACTCCACCGACGGGGCGGTTGCCACGAGGTCGAGATCGTATTCGCGTTCGAGCCGCTCCCGCACGATTTCCATGTGGAGGAGCCCAAGAAAACCGACTCGGAATCCGAACCCGAGGGCCCGCGAGGTTTCGGCGACATATTGCAGTGATGAGTCGTTAAGCCGCAACTTGTCGAGAGCCTCACGCAGACGCTCAAAGTCGTCACCATCGGTCGGGAAGAGGCCCGAAAACACCATCGGTTTGGGTTCTTCGTAGCCTGGCAATGGTTCGCTCGCCGGGTTCACCGACGATGTCACCGTATCGCCGACCCGGATCTGTTCGATCTCTTTGGTGCCCGTTACGAGATAGCCGACATCGCCGGCAGCAAGCTGTTTCTGTGAGACCTGTTTCGGTGTCATGATGCCGAGGTCGTCGGCCTCGACACGATGACCGGTCCTCATGAACTCGACGGGTTCACGAGCCTTGACGTAGCCGTCCACCACCCGGACGTAGGAGACCACCCCTCGGTACGTGTCGTAGTACGAGTCGAACACCATCGCTCGGAACGGCGCCGAGCGATCACCCTGAGGTGCCGGCAGACGGTCGACTATGGCCTGGAGGAGTTCGCCAACCCCGTCACCGGTCTTCGCCGACACCCGGATCACATCCTCGACCGTACCACCGAGCACGCCAACCATCTCTCGCGAGACCCTTTCCGGTTCGGCAGCGGGAAGGTCGATCTTGTTGAGGACGGGAATGATCTCAAGACCGCTCTCGATCGCCAGATAGGCGTTGGCGAGCGTCTGAGCCTCAACGCCCTGCGAAGCATCAACCAACAACAGGGCACCCTCGCATGCTTCGAGCGAGCGGGACACCTCGTAGGAGAAGTCGACGTGCCCCGGCGTGTCGATGAGGTTGAGTTGATACGTCTCACCGTCCGAAGCGACGAACTCGATCCGAACCGCGTTCGCCTTGATCGTGATCCCCCGCTCGCGCTCGATATCCATAGTGTCGAGGACCTGGTCACGCATCTCGCGTTCGGTAATAGCACCGGTGCGCTCAAGCAAACGATCGGCAAGTGTTGACTTGCCGTGATCGATGTGAGCGATGATGGAAAAGTTGCGAATACGCGATGGATCAGCCATTGTCACCAGAACTGGGGTTCGTGCATTGTACCGTCTCGACTATCAGTGCTATCCTCTTCGTGTTCCACACGCCTTGAGGTTTTTTTTCGTATGGCCAACATAAAGTCACAAAAAAAGCGCAACCGCCAAACCGTCGGTCGCACCGCACGCAACCGTTCACTCCGCTCGGAGCTGAAGACACGAATCAATACGGCCCTCGCTGTTGCAGATTCCGGGGATGCGCAAGCTGCCGAAGAGGCGTTGCGTCTCGCCCAGAAGCGCATCGATTCAGCGGTATCCAAGGGTTTACTGCATCAATCAACCGCCTCTCGACGCAAGTCGCGTCTCACGGCACAGGTCCGCAGCCGCCTCGGCTAACCGACCAACACCACAATTCGGAGGTTCTCATGCCAGATGAGAAGACCACCTGGCTCACCCCTGCTGCGCACACCAAGCTGCAGGAAGAATATCAATATCTGACGACGGACGGCCGTCGCGCCATCGAAACGCGTATCGCAGAAGCGCGCGCCCACGGTGATCTTCGTGAGAACTCCGAATACGACACCGCAAAGAACGATCAGGGCCTCATGGAGGCCCGGATCCGTATGATCCAACACCTGCTCGACACTGCGGAGGTCCGCGAAGCCGTCGACTCCGGTGCTGTCGAAATCGGCACGGTCGCAACAGTCGTAGACGAGGATGGCGACGAGATGGAGTTCTTTGTCGCACCGGCAGAGAACAAGGCGAAGGGGTTCATCCTCGCATCCCCTGACAGTCCGCTCGGCGCCGCGTTGCTCGGGTCCCGTCCCGGTGACACCGTCACCTACGAAGCCCCCGGCGGAACTTTCTCCTACGACGTCACAGCAGTCCGCATCTACGAGGACTAACCGCGTCACACAGCGCGCAGCTCATCTGAAGACAGGCACTCCGTGTAAACGAATGTGGCGTGTTGTGCGACTAGGGGTTGTGACAGAGATGAAATCGATGGAGACGGCGGCCCAACCCCCTCCGGACCGCGAGCACGAGTTTGACGCGTTCTACCGGCGATGTTTCCCGAGAGCCGTCGCCTTAGCACACGCCCTTGCGGGTAGCCGACTCGCTGAGGACATTGCTCAGGACGCGTTTTGGGCGACCTACCAAGAGTGGGACACACTCAACACCCCCGAGCAGTGGCTGATGCGGGTAGTCGCCAACCGGTCGCGATCGGCGCTGCGCAGATCCTACGCAGAAGCGCGTGCACTCAAGCGACTGCTCGGAGGAACCGCAACGGCGGTCATCGTACCGGAACCGGTAGCGGACTTCTGGGCGGTTGTGAAGAAACTACCGAAACGCCAGGCGCAGGTCGTGGCGCTCCTGTTCGTAGAGGAACTCTCAACCGTAGAAGTCGCGGCAGTCCTTGAGTGTTCTGAGGCAACGGTACGCGTTCATCTACATCGAGCGAGACGATCTCTGGCAGAACGATTCCAAGTGGAGGTGTGACATGAAGATCGACGACTTACTGCGCAGGAGGGCCGGCGAACTCCGCATGGCTTACACGAAGCCGGCTCTGCAGTCGCCTCCTGCGCCTGCGCGCGGATTCCGCATTCGGGTGGCGCTAGCTGCAGCACTAGCGGTCATTCTGCTCGCAGTCCCGGTCGCCCTGTTCCGCTCGGGAAATGGAAACAGCCTCGGACAACCCGAAACCGAACCACCGGGTTCCCGGCAAGAGACGACAACACCGCCGACCTCAATTCCGTCGACAACCGCCGGACTGATCGAAGACGTGGCACCACCTGCGGGGATTGAAGGCCCGTATCCTCACTCCGCCAACACCGACACCGACAGTGAAGAACTCGCCACCACCTTCGGAGACCCGATCGCTACGCCTGCCCGAAGGCTTCTCCAACGTTCGTTTGCGGGCATCACATTTCGCCTGTCAGAGCGCCCGAGCGAAGCAGGGCGATGCCTCGAAGTGACTGCTGTAGTCAACGATGTCGTGCACAGTCGCGGGGGCACCTGTGACCTGTTTGGCAATCCTTCGTCCACAGCGTGGGACCTCGAACGTCCCATTCGGTTCTCTGTCAACGACAAGGATCTTGTTGTGTTCTTCGGACGGGCAGGTTCGGATGTCGCCACGGTACGGGTCACCGGACCGGTCAACGTCGCCGACACACAGGTCTCCGAAGCCTGGTTGGCGGTGTCAGAAGTAGCGGGCGAACTGCCCGAGATCGTTGTCGCGTCCTACGCGTCCGACGGTAGCCTGTTGATGTCCGAGGCAGTTCCAATGGAACCGGTACACACCGGGGGCCGGCTGAAGAGTGCAACGCTCCTTGACGTGGACGGTCTGCTGGCGGAGCTACAGATCGCGGGTGCGACAGCT
>VAPH01009092.1_pt1 | contig 17262 bp, 17 predicted proteins | sample 3393861 | NCBI WGS metagenome assembly VAPH01 (sample SAMN08290439, study PRJNA428436) | hydrothermal vent metagenome | isolation source: Deep-sea hydrothermal vent chimney | place: Atlantic Ocean: South-mid Altantic Ridge | reverse complement strand
CAAAAACAGACGCATGCCACGTTGGTATATGCCCGTTTTTATACCCAAAACCCTGGATTCCGGGTCGCGCTTCGCTTGCCCGGAATGACGTGCTGGTGGGCGGCCGCTTCCCTACATTTCAAGATCAAACCCTGGATTCCGGGTCGCGCTTCGCTTGCCCGGAATGACGGCTGAGATAACGAATTGCAGCAAGTCGCAAAAATCAAGCCCCCTGAGATCAAACGTTAAAGCGGAAATGGATAATATCCCCATCTTTGACGATATATTCCTTGCCCTCAGACCTTAATTTACCGGCCTCCTTGGCGCCCTGTTCGCCTTTATGGGCGATAAAATCATCGTAAGCAATCACTTCGGCACGAATAAACCCGCGCTCGAAATCCGTGTGTATGACACCGGCGGCCTGGGGGCCGGTGGCGTCTACCGGGATGGTCCAGGCCCGCACTTCCTGGACGCCGGCGGTGAAATAGGTTTGTAACCCCAAGAGCTCGTAACCACCGCGGATCACCCGGTTCAGGCCCGGTTCGTCCAGGCCCATTTCCGCCAGGAATTCTTTTTTGTCGGTGGCATCCATTTCTACCAGCTCGGACTCAATGGCCGCCGAAATGGCGACCACCACGGCGCCTTCTTTGGCGGCGATGGCTTTGACCACATCCAGTAGCGGATTATTCTCGAAGCCGTCTTCGGCCACGTTGGCGATATACATGGTGGGTTTGGCGGTCAGCAAAAACAGGGGCCGGATTAAAAGTTGTTCATCTTCATCCAGGTCCAGTGCCCGCACCGGTTTGCCCTGATCAAGCTGGGTCTGGGCTTTTTCCATGACTTTGGCAATGGCGATTTGTTCTTTGTCGCCACCCTTGCTGTTCTTTTTTGCTTTATCGAAGGCCTTGCTCACGGACTCGAGATCGGCCAGGGCCAGTTCGGTATTAATCACTTCAATGTCAGAACCGGGATCAATTTTGTCGGAGACGTGCTGGATGTTGTCATCTTCAAAACAACGCACCACGTGGGCGATGGCGTCGGTCTCGCGAATATTGGCCAGGAATTTGTTTCCCAGGCCTTCACCTTTAGAGGCGCCGGCCACGAGACCGGCGATATCGACAAACTCCATGACCGCGGGCACTTCTTTTTTGGGATTGACTATGGCCGAAATTTTATCTTGCCGGGTATCGGGCACTTCCACTATGCCGACGTTGGGGTCGATAGTACAAAACGGGTAGTTCTCCGCCTGGATGCCTGATTCGGTGAGGGCATTGAATAAGGTGGATTTGCCTACGTTAGGCAGGCCAACAATGCCGCATTTAATCCCCATGATGATTCCTTAAGTAATTTTAAATTCTGAAAAACTGGTTCTTTATTTACTGGTCACGCAGCAACAGGCCGAAGTCCAGCGTAACTCACTACGCTGCTGGATTCCCGCTTCCCATAAAACCTCCTTACGGAGTTTTATCATGGACTCACCAAACCATCTCCGATGGTTCTGATCGCGCGGGAATGACGGGGTGGTACCGGAATAACGACCCTGCATTTAGTTTATTTTCTGCAACAAATCACTGGCCAGCACAATCCAGTAGCTCCAGAGTATTAACGAGCTCAGGAAGTAAACAATAAATCGCTGGTTGACGTTATTGTAGGTGGCATGAATATAACTGTGCACGTAACGCAGCAACACATAGGAACTGGCCAGCACTATGTAGGTCGTATCAACCAGGCTGGTAACGTAAGTAGTGATCAGGCCCACGTAAAACAACACCGGCATTTCGAACAAGTTCACCAGGTTTTCGGCCGGGCCGGCAATATCCTTGAGAATACTTTTTGCCTCGTGGGTTGGAGTCAAAGACTGCGCCGCAATTTTGTTGGTCACCATGTAAGAGATGCGGGTGTAGTACATGTACCCCCACACCTGCAACTTGAGAAATACCAAAACCAGCATGGGGATAAAAATAATTTCCTGTTGCATGTCTTTTCCTCTACGGCTTGTTTGTGTGCAGGTGGTTCATGGCGTATTCAAACTCACCCTTGACGATATCGTTAATGTAATCCAGGCCTTCATGCAGGGCTTCATCTATGAGTTGCTGCTCAGCGGCCGGGGCTTTTTTTAACACGTAATTCGATACTTGCCCTTCCCTGTTACCGTCATGACCCGGATGACCAATACCAATGCGCAGGCGCATAAAATCCTTGCCCAACCGCTGGATAATATCCTTCAGACCATTGTGGCCGCCAGCGCCACCGCCGTTTTTTAAGCGTACGGTGCCGGGCTCAAGATCAAGCTCGTCATGGACCACGAGAATTTGCTCGATGGGGATTTTATAAAAACTGGCATAGGCCTGTACCGACTGGCCGGATAAATTCATGAAGGTATTGGGCGCCAGCAGTTTGACGTCAAAATCGCTGATCCGCACCTGACCGGTATCAGCCGCGAATTTTTTTTCCGCTTTCAAACTGGTGCCCAGTCGATCTGTCAACAAGTCCAAAAAACGGAACCCGGCATTATGCCGGGTTTCCGAATACTGTTGGCCCGGGTTACCCAGGCCAACGATGAGCGAGATGCCTTGCGACAAATCAGTTCAACAAGACGATTACTCGCCCTCGCCCTCTTTTTTGTCTTTATCATCGCCTTCTGCGGCTGCATCACCTTCTGCAGTCTCGCCTTCAGCGGCTGCGGATGCGGCTTCAGCGGCAGCTGCATCGGCTTCTTCGTCGGCAGTGCTGACACGCAGGGCCACAATTGCAGCCACGGCCAGGTTGTCGCCACCATGGGCCAGTGATGTGAGCTCAACGCCTTCGGGCAGTTTGATATCTTCTAAGTGGACTGATTCGCCCATATTCAGCTCGGACATATTTGCTACCAGGAACTCTGGCAGGTCTGCCGGTAAACACATCACATCAATTTCAGTGATCAAATGGGAGACAATACCACCTTCCAGTTTCACACCCGGTGCAATGTCGGCGCCTTCAAAATGCACGGGAACACTCATATGGATTTTTTCCTTGGCACTAATGCGCTGCAAATCCATATGGATAATTTGCTGTTTGAAGGGGTGATGCTGGATATCACGCAGGATCGCCTGCTCGGTTTCATTATGGTGTTTCACCTTCAAGATAGACGTATGAAAGGACTCCACTTCCAGCATGTGCATAATGGGGTCGTGATCAAATGCCACCATGGCGGGTTCTTTGCCAGCACCATAAATTACCGCAGGGATTTTGCCGGCGCGACGGAGACGGCGGCTCGCACCCGTTCCCTTGTCATCACGCGCTTCGGCGATTAATTCGTTGTCTGTACTCATTTTACTTACCTCTGTACTTAAAAATATAAAGCCACCGTCCCCGCGACCAGATCGGGCGGCCAGTTTAATTAACAAGTATAACTCGGTCTTGTTTTGGTGCTAATCCATGAACAAAGAGCTGACAGAATCTTCACTGGAAATGCGGTGCATGGACTCGGCCAGAAGCTCGGCAACAGAAAGCTGGCGGATTCTATCGCATTTTTGGGCTGCTGCCGAGAGCGGAATCGTGTCTGTGACCACTAATTCGTCCAATTCTGAACTGGAAATGCGCTCAACTGCCGATCCGGACAGGACCGGATGGGTGCAATAGGCCAAAACCTTCACGGCGCCACTGTTTTTCAGGGCCGCAGCCGCCTCACACAGGGTGCCGGCGGTATCCACCAGATCATCCATCAAAACACAGGTTCGGCCGTCCACATCACCAATAATGTTCATCACCTTGGCCTCATTGGCCTTGGGACGACGTTTATCGATAATGGCCAGGTCTGATCCCAGGTGTTTAGCCAGGGCCCGGGCCCGGACCACACCGCCGACATCCGGTGAAACTACCAGCAGATTGGGGTATTCATGGCGCCAAATATCACCCAGTAACACGGGGCCAGCATAAATATTATCAGTGGGAATGGAGAAAAAACCCTGGATCTGGTCGGCGTGTAAATCCATGGTCAAGACACGATCGGCACCGGCGACAGTGATCATGTCTGCCACCAACTTGGCGGTAATGGCCACCCGGGCGGTACGGGGACGGCGATCCTGGCGGGCATAACCATAATAGGGAAGCACGGCGGTAATACGACGGGCCGATGAGCGCTTGATGGCGTCACACATCACCAACAGTTCCATTAGATTCCGGTTACAGGGTGCGCAGGTGGGTTGCAGGATAAACACGTCCCGGCCGCGGACATTTTCCATGATCTCGACCATGACTTCGCCGTCGCTAAAGGTTTCGACCGTGGCATTACCCAGGGGCATACCCAGTTTGTCGACCACTTTTTGGGCCAGCGCCTTATTGGAGCTGCCCGTGAAGACCATCATGCTTTCATTGTCTGACGACATTTCCGGGTTACCTTTTATAGTGTGGTCGTGATCATACAGGATTTAAAAAGGTTCTCATCCTGCCTTGCTGCTTGTTTCGCCTCCAGGCAAAACAATTTAAATGGTTGGGACGGCAGGATTCGAACCTGCGCATACCAGGATCAAAACCTGGTGCCTTACCGCTTGGCGACGTCCCAATAAATCTTCATGGTCTACAAAAGTAACTCGCCCCTGGCCGGATGCTCATTTAACCCCTTGGCAACATGGCAAACCATTCCTGCCGGGCATAAACCGGCAATTTCCTCGGCCCGGTCACGATTTGCCACCGGCAAAAAAACACAGGCCCCGCTGCCGGTCATCCTCGCCCGCCCAAATTGTGATAACCATTTAATTGCGTCATCAACCTCCGGGTGACGGCGTCGAACAACTGGTTCCAAATCGTTGCCCAGCTTGTTATCTGCTGCTGACAGGTGCTCGTTAAGGTCGCGTATTGTGATGGCCGGGCTTGAATGTGTCAATTGAGGATCAGAAAATATTACCCGGGTCGATACCGCCACGGGCGGCACCAATATCACGAACCAGGGCGTTTGTAACTGCACGGCCGTTAATACCTCGCCTACCCCCTGGGCAAATGCCGATTGACCATGGATAAAAACAGGCACATCCGCGCCCAGCTTCAGGCCCAGCTCGGCCAGCTGCTCCGTGGAGTATGCCAGTTGCCAGAGCTTGTTCAGGGCCAACAGGGTTGTGGCTGCGTCTGAGCTGCCGCCACCGAGGCCGCCACCGATAGGCAGGTTTTTTTCCAGGTGAATGGATACACCGAGTTTGGTTTGACTGGTTTGCTGTAATAACCGGGCGGCAGCCAAACACAGGTCATCATTATCAGCCAGTTTCAGATCGCCGGTGCGACTAATCTGGCCCGTCTGGTTAATTTCAAAGGTGAGCCAGTCACACCAGTCGACAAACTGGAACACGGTTTCCAGGGTGTGGTAACCATTGTCTCGCCGACCGGTCACGTGTAAAAAAAGATTTAGCTTGGCCGGTGCCGGCCAGCGTGTTGTTTCGCTTATCATCTTTTCGTGGTCATCTTTTCGTGGTCATTATTATTTTAGTCTGGCTGGCTGTCCTTTTTCGGCTGGGTCCAGCTGGAAATGGCCAATCGCAACTCGATATCTTCTGCAGCCGTGTTCATAAATGAAGCGATACGCTTGATAAATATTACCCGTGGCAATTCCTGTTCTCCCACCCGGGTATAACTCTGGTAAAGAATTTCCCATTCGGACTGGCGCAGTTGTTGTAACCGGTTGCGAAAATCCAGGGTTTGCTCGCTGGGGGCATCCGGTGCCGGTAATCCTCGTATCCAGTAGTCCAGGCCATTGACAGGCAAGCGTGCGCCAATCACGTCGGCCAGTAGTTGTTCTGCATCTTGCGCCTGGTAGGTTTTATCATCTGCCACCAGTTTAACTGAATCCAGATCGCGGGTGAGGCGTACGTGGCCGATACTTAATGGGCCGCTAAGGTCTATTTGGTGGTGATCGCCACGCCGTACCCAGCGCAGGTTTAATTGCTGGCCTTCTTTTTTAGTACGCAGGAAAATTCGACCATTTATTTCCCATGACGTTATATTCGCCAGGTCTTGCTGGCGCTGCTGCCAACTCCTGACAGGTGCATCGTCCGGGGCAACGGGTGATATTGTTGTGCACGATATTAACGTCAAGGCGCTAAAAAAAACCAGAATAATTTTAGTCACAATATTTTAGATTCCGGGAAACATAAACGCGGGAGCGGCCAGCAAGAAAATTTGAATCAGAGAGGAAATTCGAATCAATGAAATCGAATCCAACACTACGATTTTATCGCAGATAATTTAATCTGAATATTTTTTTATAACCCCAAGCAGGGATTCATTATCGGGTGTTGACTCGAGTGCATGGCGCCAAACCGTACGGGCAGTCGATTTATCACCGGAGACCCATAACACCTCACCCAGGTGGGCAGAAATCTCGGCATCATTACGCATGCTCAGTGCTCGTTTAAGGTACACGATTGCCTTATCGTACTGCCCCATTCGATAATACACCCAGCCCATACTATCCAGCACAAAAGGATCATTTGGTTTTTGTTTGAGCGCCAGTTTAATAAGTTTCTTGGCTTCACCCAGTTTTTCAGTGCGGTCAGCCAGGGTGTAACCAAGGGCATTGAGGGCATGGGCATTGTTTGGTTCTTTTTTCAGGATTGCACGCAAGTCACTAATTGATAACTCAACCATGTTTAACTTCTCGGCAATAAGGGCGCGGGCGTAACGAACATCCGTCTGTTCCGGTAATTTCACCATGGCCACATTCAGCACCTTCAGGGCTTCGTCGTATTTTTTTGCTTCGCGAAGTATTTGCTCTTCGGCCAGGACAAGCTGGACTTTTTGTTTCTCGGTTGTGGTCGTAACAGATTGCAGGTGGTCCCGGGCAGCTTGCAAATCACCCATGCGCCACATTGCCATACCCAACCTTGTTTGTGCTTCAAAGTAATAGTTAGGTGATGTGATGGCTTCGTACCACCTTGTAGCGGTGGTGAAATCTTTTCGTTCTTCGGCAATCTGGCCCAGGTACATCCTGGCCTGGTCATTTTCCGGTTGCAGCTCAAGATGGCGTTCCAGGTAGGTCTGGGCTTCATCATATCGCTGCGCCTGGTAGGCCAGCAATCCAACAGCAAAAATTGACTCGGCATCATTTGGCGCATCGTCGACAACACGAACAAATTCTTTGCGCGCTTTTTCCCATTGCTTGCTGTCAATCAACAACCGGGCATAATTGAGACGTACTTTTGTCGCACCGGAATTATCATCCAGGTAATCACGATAAAATTGTCGTGCTTCAGGTACTTCTTTACGACTGACAAGCACCCGGCCTTTGTAAAGGGCGGCTTCATCCCAGTCGGGGCTTAATTCAAGACTGTGATTGATAGCGGTCAGCGCCTTGTCCAGATCGCCGGCCCGGACACTCAAATGGGCCAGGGCCAATGTCGCATGGGGATTATGTTGGTACTGTTTTGCCAGGCTTTCCATAATCTCAAAGCCGGTGGTTCGGCTTTTGTGGCGCCCCAGGATTCCGGCAACTCGCAAAAACATTTGATCAAGATTGTTATTTTTTTTGGCCAGTAGCAAGGCTGCTTCCAGTTGTTGCTGGGCCTGTACGGGTTGACCGCTCTCCAGGTAAACCGTGGCCAGGGTCTCCCGGGCTTCCAGGTTTTCGGACTGTAATGTTACCCAGAGCTGGGCATTCTCCTGGGCTTGCGGATAAAGCTTGGCATAGAGTGCGGCCTGGCTAGCCCGGGCAGCCAGCCTGGGATCACGACTGTTTTTGGCGGCCTGACTGAGGGAAGCGACGGCCACGTCCAACCGGCCCCGATGGCCCGCAATTTCACCTACCAGGACATTAAAGAAAATGTCCGGGGTTAATTCGGTATTGGGCAAATTTTGCTCCAGGGCCGAGACCCTGGGATTTGAGTGTTGTGGCGCTTGTTTCGCAACCGGGGCAGTTGCACATGCTGAAACCAGCATGGACAAACCCAGTATTACGAGGCCCGTTAAGGACCTTTTTGACGGAATTTTTTGCCTGATTACGGGGTAAAATACGCTCATACGCTTATACTACTCACACTCAATTACTGGTTGCTGTCATGTTGCCCTGCTTTTAGTCTCTAACATGTTCACACAGGATTCAACCGCCAAATTCATACCACTTCATAAGACTGGTATACTCAGCCAGAGTTCCTCTATAAACAGTATAGGCTGGATCAAACATTTCAACTAGGTAACCACCTGATTCAAACCCGTGAATATCCTTTTTATCCCTGTTTTTGTACTAATAATCTTCATTTTTGGCTATTTATACTATGCCAAGTTTATCTGGCTACAGGCCTTTCAGGGCAATGCCACACCTGCCCAAAATGAGGCGGATTACCAGAATACCAGCACCGCCTATATTGGCGCACCGGGCACTGAGGACGGATTTAGCCCCCATGTCAGTATGGCAGCACATGTCGCCGCCCTGACCTCCGGCAGCACCATTGGTGGCGTTGCCATGGCCTTAATATGGGGCTGGATTCCAGCTTTTCTATGGTTACTGGCCAGCGCCGCCATTGCTGGCGGTGTTTACGGCATGGGCGGGTTGTGGTTATCACAGCGTCACCCGGGGCAGGGGCCGGAAGAAATTGTGGCCGTTACCCTGGGCAAGACATTTGCCTATAGTTTGCAGGCTTTCACGGTCATTATTTGCACGCTTTTAGCCGCCCTCATGGTCTGGCTAGCCTCACAGCTACTGGTTTTACACCCCGCCATTGTGGTGGTGGCTTTAATACTGCCGATGCTGGCTTATGGCCTGGGTAAATGGTGGCGCAGCAACCAGGCAGGCGAAATCGGTATTGCTTACCTGGTTATATCGTTGCCATTGCTTGTCATGGCCATCACTTACTGGGCCGGTCAATTTCCCGTCAGTTTTAGCGGGGCCATTAATCTTGATATTGGCGGTGATATCCAGATATCGATGGCCAGCGGGGTATTCTGGGCGGCAATTATCCTGGGTTTTGCCAATCATGCGGCCTATCGACCCTTAAAAATCCACATGCGGCCCCGGGGCTTTATCACGGGCTCATTACTTGCGCTACTGGTTCTGATCACGCTTGCAGGTGCTGTATTTAATTACCCGAACATTAGCGCACAGAATTTTCAAACGCTGGCATCAGGTCCCGGCGCCCTACCCTGGATTTTTGTCACCATTACCAGTGGTGCAATCGCGGGATATCACTTGCTCATCATCAACGGGGTCACGGTCAAATTAGGCGTGCGCCCGGAAAACATTCGTTACATTGGTTATGGTGGTGCCCTGGCAGAATCAACCATCGCCATTACGGTGCTAATGGTCATAGCAGCGGGATTTGGCACCGAAAAACAGTGGCTCACTTTTTATGCCGACTGGCAGGGCATTCAGGATTTACCCCGGTTACTGGAATTGTATATTAATGGCTTTGCCCGTTTTGCCGCAGGCATTGGCCTGGAGTCGGGCTTTTCGAAAAACCTGGCCGCATTGATTTTATTTGCTGCCGCAACTACCACCCTCGAAGTGATGCTCAGAATTCTGAAACAAAATCTGGAACGTATTCAGTCAGCAAAACCTACACCTTTACTAAAGAATGAGTCACGACGACTTTGGCTGGGGCTGGGGCTGGTTGCCGTCACCAGCCTGATCGTAATCCCCGGCGCAAAATCAATCCCTTTTTGGCCTTTTTTGGGGCTGACGGATCTGGCCCTGGCAGCTATTTTGCTGGTGTGCCTGGCGGTCATCCTGACCAGTATGAAACGCCTGGGCGCTTATATATTAGCCCTGGCTGGGTTCGTTACGCTAATACTGGTCCTGACCGGCCTAACCCGGGTGACACAACTATGGGCGACTGATTGGTCCTGGTCTGGCTGGATTGAACTGGTACTGGTGCTGATCCTGGTACTGGTACCGAGCCTGACTATATATAAGGGCGGGCTGTTTGTGCGTAAAAGCCTCTTAAAACCAGCACAAGATATCAGCAAAACCTTGACACCTCCTGCTGATCAATGAAAATCCAGCTACACAGCTTATAAACGAGATTCACTTGAAAGCAAACATGGCCTTATATGCCTTTGGCATTAATCACAAAACTGCCCCCGTAGCCATCCGGGAGAAGGCGGCTTTTGCCGAAAATAATGTCGCGGATGCCCTTGATAATTTAAGAAAAAGCGGGTCTGCAGACGAGGCCGCCATTATCTCTACCTGCAATCGAACCGAGCTTTACTACTCAACTGACAAACAAAATAGCCGGGCAATCATTGAGTGGTTTTGCCAATACCACAAACTCACTGAGTCTCAACTGGCGCCCTACATATACTTGCTGCCGGAATCGGAAGCGGTGAAACATGCCTTTCGGGTAGCAGCCGGACTCGACTCGTTGATACTGGGCGAACCGCAAATTTTAGGACAAATGAAAGATGCTTTTACCTGTGCTCACAAGGCCGGTGCAACTGGCAAATTATTAAACCGTTTATTTCAAAATACATTTTCCGTGGCCAAGCAGGTGCGGACAGAAACTGCCATCGGCGCCAATGCCGTTTCGGTTGCTTTTGCTGCGGTCAGCCTGGCCAAACAAATTTTTTCAGATTTGAGTCAGCAAACGGTCATGGTGATCGGCGCTGGTGAGATGATGGAACTGGCAGCCCGTCACCTGCGGGAACAACAGGTCAAACATATTATTGTTGCCAACCGAACCCTGGCACGGGCAGAGCTACTGGCCACACAATTTGGCGGTGAGGCTATTACCCTGACTGAAATGCCAGCGCGTTTAAAAGATGCCGATATTGTCATTTCATCAACAGCCAGCCAGTTACCTATTCTCGGCAAAGGTGCCGTTGAAAATGCCATCAAGGCACGAAAACACAAACCAATTTTTATGGTTGATATCGCCGTACCGCGAGATGTTGAGCCCGAGGTGAGTGAGCTTGGCGATGTTTATTTATATACCGTCGACGACCTGGCTGAAGTGGTTGAAGAGAATATGAACTCACGACAGGAAGCGGCCAAAGAGGCCGAGGCAATTATTGATATCCAGGTCGCCAACTTTATGGACTGGGTAAAATCACTTGATGCGGTGCCGACCATTACCCGGCTCCGGGAATCGATCGAATTATTACAAAATGAAGAACTGAAAAAAGCACTGGCACGACTGGAGCGGGGCGAAAATCCCCGGGAAGTATTGCAACAATTAACCCATATACTGACTAAAAAGTTTATGCATAACCCCTCGACAGTACTGCAACAGGCCGGGCAGGAAGGCAATACAGAATTACTCGATGCCGCCCGCAGGTTATTCGATCTTACCGATAATTAAACACTGATAATTAAGCTTTAATTCCAGATCTCTAATATTCAATCACGGGCATATAAATAATGAATCCAACTATTCAAGCCAAGCTCGACAAACTGGTCGAGCGGGTTGAAGAAATTAATGCCCTGCTTTCTGATCCCGGTACGATTGCGGACCAGAATAAATTTCGCAAACTTGCCCAGGAGCACGCTGAAGTCACGCCCGTGGTCAATCATTACCAGGAATTCTGCCATACCGCCGAAGACAGGAATGCGGCAAAAGCGATGCTTAAAGACAGTGACAAAGAAGTTCGGGAAATGGCGCAAGAGGAAATTGAAACAGCAGAAATTCGCTTGACTGAAATTGAAGAGCAAATACAAAAATTGTTGTTACCGAAAGACCCTAATGATGAAAGAAATATTTTTCTGGAAATCAGGGCAGGCACAGGTGGCGATGAAGCCGCACTATTCGCAGCAGATTTGTTTCGTATGTATAGTCAGTATGCCGAGCAACAACGCTGGAAAGTTGAAATTGTCAGCAGCTCCGCCAACGAGCTGGGAGGCTACAAGGAAATCATTGCCAGGATCGTCGGTCGCGGCGCTTACTCGAAGTTAAAATTTGAATCGGGTGGTCATCGTGTTCAGCGTGTACCCCAAACCGAGACCCAGGGTCGCATCCACACGTCAGCCTGTACCGTGGCCATCATGCCTGAGGCCGATGAAATTGATGGCATCGAAATTAACTCTGGCGATTTACGTATTGACACCTACCGAGCATCCGGGTCCGGTGGCCAGCACGTGAATAAAACAGATTCAGCAGTCAGGCTCACCCACTTGCCAACCGGCATAGTAGTCGAATGCCAGGACGAAAGATCGCAACACAAAAACAAGGCACGGGCCATGTCTATCCTGCAGTCAAGGATTCTGGACGGCCAGCAACGTGCCCAGCAAGCTGAACAGGCCGCTGCCCGAAAAACTTTGATCGGCAGTGGTGATCGCTCTGAAAGAATTCGCACCTACAATTTTCCCCAGGGCCGGGTGACCGACCATCGCATCAACCTGACACTCTATAAACTGGATGAAGTCATGGGCGGCGCACTGACTATGATTATTGAGCCCTTAACAACCACCGACCAGGCAGATCAACTGGCCGCGCTGGGTATGTAAGGGCATATAAGCAACAGGATTTATAATGCAGCCGAAAATAAAACTAACCCTTGGCGAGTTGCTGGTGCGGGCTACCACTCAACTGGCACAAAGCCCGACGGCCCGACTCGATGCCGAGGTACTCATCGCCTTTGTCTGCCACTTATCACGGGAACAGTTAATCACACTGGACCGGTCAACTATCACAGATCAGCAACAGTATGATTTAGAACAACTGGTTTTGCGTCGCCAGCAAGGTGAGCCCATTGCCTATTTAACAGGCAAGCGTGAATTTTATGCGCTTGAGCTAGCGGTCAATGAAGCGACCTTGATTCCCAGGCCAGAGACTGAATTACTCGTTGAGCTGGTATTAGAAAAAATTCCAAAGAGTAATACCGGCTTACCAGTAACGATCGTTGACCTGGGAACAGGTAGCGGCGCTATCGCCCTGGCCATTGCCAAACAACGGCCAGATTGTCGACTCATTGCAACGGATAATTCGAAAGCGGCGCTACAGGTCGCAACGGAAAATGCCAAACATCATGCTATAAAAAATATTGAATTCCGCCATGGCCACTGGTTTGAGATTCTGACAAAACGTTCGGCGCACATAATTGTCAGCAACCCGCCCTATGTTGCTGCTGGTGATGACCATTTATCCCGGGGTGATGTTCGTTACGAACCAGGCACTGCACTGGTTGCAGGTTTTGATGGTCTCGATGACATCAAGCTGATCTCAAAAAATGCCAAAGATTATTTATTGCCGGGTGGTTTATTGATGCTTGAACATGGCGCCGGACAAGGGCAACAAGTACACGCCCTCTTGCTAGCTGCGGGCGCTGATCATATCGTTTGCCACCAGGATCTGGCAGGGCTTGATCGCGTCAGCACCTGCACATTTTCAGAGAAATGAATTAACCATAATGAACGACGAACAACTGCTCCGTTACAGTCGCCAGATAATGCTACCCCAGGTAGATGTCGCGGGCCAGGAAACACTGCTGTCTTCGAAGGCCCTGATTATTGGCCTGGGTGGTTTAGGTGCGCCCGTTGCCATGTACCTGGCCGCGGCTGGTGTCGGTGAATTGACACTGGTTGATGATGATGTGGTTGACCTGGCAAATCTGCAGCGCCAGATTATTCACGACACGATATCAATCGACCAACGAAAAACAGAGTCGGCAAAAAAACGGCTGCATGGAATTAATCCAGATATCAAAATTAATATTATTAATTCGAAACTGGATGAAAAAAACTTAAGATCTGAAATAAAAAAATCCGACGTGGTTATTGATGCTACGGATAATTTCATGTCGCGATTTCAGATTAATGCGGCCTGTGTAGCAGAAAAAAAACCACTGGTGAGTGGTGCAGCGATTCGCATGGAAGGCCAGGTAAGCGTGTTTGATATGAACAAAAAAGGCTCGCCCTGTTATCGTTGTTTATATAAAGATGATGAGACTGACGGTGGAATAAGCGAGAATCAGAATTGCACTGAAAATGGTGTCCTGGCACCGGTCGTCGGAATCATTGGCAGCATCCAGGCATGTGAGGCCTTAAAAATTTTACTTAAAACAGGCGAACCTTTAATTGGAAAATTATTATTACTGGATGCCATGACAATGGAATGGCGTATTATTAAAATTAACCCTGACCCTGAATGCCCGGTCTGTGGTTAATTTTTACAGATTATGAAACAGTCTATTGTCTTAACGCGCGCGCTTTCCAATAAACTTTTAACCTTGGCACAAAAATCGCCTGAAAATGAAATCTGCGGGCTTGTTTCAGGGAAAGAAGGCATTCTGGATAAATGTTTCCCGGTAAAAAATATTGCACTGGATCAAAAAACACGTTTCGAAATGGAACCCAGGCAGCTTTTGGAAACCATGCGTTTGATTCGGGAAGAAAAAGCAATTTTTAAGGCCATTTATCATAGTCACCCTACTACCGCTGCCTGTCCTTCGCTTAAAGATATCCAGCGGGCTGCTTATGAGGACGTTATTTACCTGATTATCTCACTGGGCACAAAAGGTATTTTGGAGTTACGTGCTTATGATTTTTTTAGCGAGTCTTTAGAAAATAGGTGTTTGGAGGGGAAAGAAGTGCAGGAAATCGAAATAAGCATTCAGGGCTAATCCCGGAATTACCCGGATCTTGTCTATATCAAATCTGCTCAAATATCCCTTTTTCAAGAATCTGCCACTGCTCGGCCCAACCATCTATCGGTGAACCCTTAAACCCGGAACGTACATAATGTGAAATTCTGCCTTCCCCGACGGCCAGCAATAAACGGGCTGTCTCTGTTATCGGGCACTTGACCAAACCCTGGACCTCGCCTTCCCGAAGGATTTGTTTTATCTGGGTCTCCAGCCGATTAAACAACTGGGCAACACGATCATGTAACTGTTTTGTTTCGCCGACCAGTATATCGCCTTGTAACAACCGGGTAATGCCGGGATTTTTTTCTGCAAACGTCAGGAACAGTGTCAGAATTTGTTGCAAGCGAATTTTTGCAGATTTTTCTTCTGCCAGAATAATATTAATACGGGTGAATAATGTTTCCTCAATGAACTCTATCAGGGCCTCGAGCATTTTGGCCTTGCTGGGAAAATGCCGATACAATGCTGCTTCGGATACCCCGACTGATTTTGCCAGTGCCGCAGTTCGAATCGGCGCACCCTGATTCTCTTCCAGCATTCGCGCCAGGGTTTCAAGAATCATTTGCCGTCTTTCACCGCGCACTGCTACTACCAAAATATTTTCTCCTTTATTTTAATTAAAAATTAAAATACTTTCTTTATAGACAGGATTAAGCTTTATGAACTAACCCATCAAAATCATAACAATCCTGTGAATCTGAAGTACACGGATGTACAAATGCCGCGGGTGCAGGACGCACAGGAGCGGCCTGTCTATTTTTTATCACTTGATCCTGTAGGGCAGATATTATCCACCCTGCCCTGGCTTCCTTGCGCCTGTCATGCCGGACTTGATCCGGCATCCAGAAATTATAAATGAACTTTTAACTTCTTTGTCATAACCTGAGAAAATCAAACCCTGGATTCCCGTTTCCACGGGAATGACGAATCGTGCAGGGTGAGCATTGTTCACCATTAACCGTTTTGCTCATACTGGATCTTTCGTTGAGCTGAGCCCACCCTGTTATGTACTGGATAAAATTTATCCATCATTCATGGGTTAATAAGCGTGCCTACGCCTTCATCTGTAAACACTTCCAGCAACACGGCATGGGCCACCCTGCCATCAATGATATGTGCTGATTGCACGCCCGACCTGACCGCATCAAGTGCGCAGTGCACTTTTGGTAACATGCCACCACTAATCGTACCTGCTCGTGCCAACGCATCTACTTCGGATGCGGTCAGTCCTGTTACCAGGTTTTCATTTTTATCCAGCACACCACGGGTGTTAGTCAACAAAATCAATTTTTCTGCATTCAGGGTGATGGCCAGTTTGCCAGCAACTATATCGGCATTGATGTTGTAGGTCTGGCCTTCCTTATCAACACCAATTGGCGCAATCACAGGAATAAAATCTTTGGTATCCAGCAACTGCACCAACTCCGGATCAATCTGGTCAACTTCTCCAACATGACCAATGTCAATAATTTCGCTGGGCAACTTATTATCACTGGTTGGTTTTTTCATCACCATTTTTCGGGCACGTATCAAGCCACCATCTTTACCAGAAATACCAACCGCCTTGCCACCGTTTTGATTAATCAACTTGACGATATTTTTATTTACCAGGCCGCCCAGTACCATCTCAACAATGTCCATGGTTTCAGAATCGGTAACCCGCATGCCTTCGATGAAATGACTTTCTTTGCCGACTTTTTCCAATAACTGGCCTATTTGTGGCCCACCGCCGTGGACCACTACCGGGTTCATGCCCACCAGCTTCATCAGCACCACATCCCGGGCAAAGTTATGTTTGAGCTCCTCATCAACCATGGCGTTGCCGCCAAATTTAATGACAATGGTTTTGCCCTGGAAACGCTGGATATAGGGCAATGCCTCGATCAGAATTTCTGCTCTGGCAGTAGTTTTTTTGGTTGCCGCTTTGGCTATTTGGGCCATGGGTTGTCCTGTTTTGTTTTATCTATATTTAGACTCAAAACTACCGCATTCAGGAAAAGAAGTCAGCACTTACTTCATTGCACAAGGATGTGCAGGTGCCGTGGAGCACAGGACGTGCGGGAACGGTCATTGCACAAGGATGTGCAGGTGCCGTGGAGCACATGGCAAGGATTGTTCCCGACAATCCTCTTGCATTCCCTCCGTCCCTGGAGGTCAGACGTGCGGGAACGGCCATGAAATAAAATTATAAAAAAAGGGCCGCCCCACTAACGGGCGGCCCCTGTTATATATCAGGTCAACCTGCAGGTAGTTCATGCCTGCCTGGCAAGTTTGCCCTGGATCAGGCGACTTTGATAGCGACCTTTTTCGGTTTGACTTCCTCTGCCTTGGGCAAAGTTAATTCAAGCACGCCATCTTTCAGGGATGCCTCAATTTTGTCAGAATTGATTTGTTTGCCCAGTCGCAGGCTCCTGACATATTTTCCATAATAGCGTTCCTGGCGCAACAAACGTTCACCCTCTTTTTCTTCACTGTTGCGCTCAACTTCACCGGTAACGGTTAATACGCCATTCTCAATCTGGACATCAATGTTGTCCTTTTTGACGCCGGGCATATCGGCACTGACAAGGTAGTCGTGCTCACGTTCCCTGATATCGATTGACGGGGTCTGGTCTGTGCTTTGTGCTTCTTCGATCAGCTGGGATGGTTTAAACAGGTTGCTGAAAATTTCATCATTAAAAAATGATGGCCTGCTGCTGATTGTATTCCTGGTCGGATATTTGCTTACAATATTCATAATATTCTCCT
>VAPH01082051.1_pt1 | contig 17376 bp, 16 predicted proteins | sample 3393861 | NCBI WGS metagenome assembly VAPH01 (sample SAMN08290439, study PRJNA428436) | hydrothermal vent metagenome | isolation source: Deep-sea hydrothermal vent chimney | place: Atlantic Ocean: South-mid Altantic Ridge | reverse complement strand
TTTCATGTTCTTCTATACAAAAGTTTCCGCATTTCCTATGAATCACAATAGCTTATAAAGTATGTTGGATATGTTTATGGGACAGCAGTGACTGAAAATATAAAATCATGGTCGGATCTCGCTATCTTGCAGCTTAGATACTATTCCGTTTTCTCATAGAGATCCGCCTTTATTGCCTTGAGTCCAGCCCGCGCGCAAGCTTCGTCCAACTTAGCGCCAGGAGCCCCACCTACGCCTATACCTCCCACAATCTCACCGGAAAGCTTTACAGGTAGCCCACCCCCCAGAATCAAAATGGAATCATTCATATCCCTAAGCCCCTGCACCTCCGGAACACGACCGACAAGTTCTGCAAAATATTGAGTAGGTGCTCGCATACTTGTAGCGGTGTAAGCCTTGCGTCGGCTGCTATCAACAGTATGTACCCCTGCCCCGTCATCCCTGATCTGGTACACCAGAACGCCTGATCTATCGACGACAGCAATGCTTACCTTGTAACCATCAAGCCGACATTTCGCCATTGCGGCTTCAGCAGACTGGCCAGCCAGCTTCAAGGGTAAAACAGTCTGTTTGGGCAAGCTATCGGCATACACGAAGTTAGAAAATACAGCGAATACGAAAAACATTCTGAAGAGATTTCTGAAACATTTTCTATTGTACATTTTATGTACCTCCTATTGTTTCTCATTATTAAACCCGCCATGAAATGGGTATACTTCTGCAACGATTTAGTCAGATATTATATTTACCTTACTCTTTTATTCCTGTAAAAAAACAGATAGTTCCTGAGCGGGTAATGGCTCACTAATCAGATAGCCCTGAATACTGTCACAGTCGTGCATCCGCAGGAACTTGATTTGCTGTTCAGTTTCTACGCCTTCAGCAATGACATTAAGATGCAACGCCTGTCCCATCGCAATAATGGCTCCCACCAGGCTTGCATCATCTGGGTTCTGCGTCAGATCACTTACAAAAGAGCGGTCGATCTTCAGCGTATCAATGGGGAAGCGCTTAAGGTAGCTCAGGGATGAATAGCCCGTACCAAAATCATCAATTGCAAACCTGACCCCCATCTTGCTAATTGTTTCCAGGGTCTTAATAGTTGTTTGCTTATTGTGCATGAGGATGCTTTCGGTAATCTCCAGTTCTAAAAGCTTCGGATCAAGTTTACTATCCTTAATAACCTGCTCAATAGTGGCAATAAAATTTGAGCTATTGGTTTGTCGGCCGGAAAGGTTTACCGACATGCGTAATGGCTCGCGGCAGCTATCGTTCCATGCGCGTGCCTGTGTACAGGCAGTACGCAATACCCACTCACCGACGGGAATGATTAATCCCGTTTCCTCCAGCAAAGGAACGAACTCCATGGGCGATATCAGGCCCAGATCAGGGTGCTGCCAACGTAACAGGGCTTCAACACCGAAGACTTTTCCATCTGACAGATTTTTCTGTGGCTGGTAGTAGAGAATAAATTCCTCGCGTTCAAGGGCGTGTCGTAAATTGGTTTCCAGATTCAGGCGTTCAAAGGCCTTGGCGCTCATGTCAGCGGAATAAAACTGGTACGTATTGCGGCCTTCATCTTTTGCGCGATACATGGCGATATCAGCATGCTTAAGCAGGGTTTGTGAGTCTTCGCCATCGAAAGGAAAAAGGCTAATGCCTATACTGGTAGTAATGATAAATTCATTTTTATCCAGCAGGAATGGCTGTGACAGAACCTCTAATATCTTGCGTGCAGAAGGAGCCACATCATCTGCCGAGGCAATATCCTCAAGCACGATAGCAAACTCATCACCCCCCAGGCGGGCCACCGTATCACCCTCACGCACACAGTCCTTTAGCCTTTCAGACAGAGCCTGTAAGGCCTGGTCACCGACATTGTGCCCCAGGGTATCATTAATAATCTTGAATCGATCCAGATCCAGGAATAGCACGGCTACCGCACGTCCATGCCAACGCGCACGCGCCAGAGATTGATCCAGGCGATCTGTAAGCAGAATCCGGTTAGGGAGTTTTGTCAGGGCATCATAATGAGCCAGATACAATAATTGTTTCTCGCTTTCCAAACGCTCGCTGATATCCTGAATAATCGCGACAATTACCGGTGGAGACTCCTGTAGTGATAGTTGCATTCTCACTTCTACTGAATACAGGCTCCCATCTTTGCGTTTATGCCGGGTCTGTAAAACAACCTGTTGTTCTCCCCGGAATAATGGTTGTAATAATTCAGTAAACTCTTGCCGGGTAAAATCAGGCTTCAGATCCAGTGGTGTCAACTTCTCCATTTCCTGCATGGAATAGCCGAGATTTTCCAAAGCACCTCGATTAACCTGAATAAAATACAATGTCTCGGCATCAAATACGAAGATTTCGTTGGAAGAATTATCAAGTATCCGACCCAGGCGGCTATTGAGATCTTCTGCGGCTCTAAGCTTAGTGATATCACGCGCGGTGCCTTCGACACCGATCAGATCACCCTGCTGGTTCAGCAGAAAATGTGCATTTGTCGACACCCAGATAGTTGAGCCGTCTTTATGGCGCAGCTGAATCTCAAAATTTTCGATGACACCATCGTGTGTCTCCAGCTCATGCAGAAAGGCTTCCCGTCTTTGCGGGTCAACGTACAAATCTGCCAGCATCGTGCCAATCAATTCTTCATGTGTATAACCAAGCATCTTCTGTACGGAGGGCGAGCCACGGGTAATACAGCCTTCTGCATCTACTCGGTAATAAGCATCCTGCAGGCTGTTAAGAATGGCACTAAGCTCCTGTTCAGAAGACCTGACCATTTCTTCTGCCTGCTTACGTTCACTCACATCACGTACCATAGCGATGTATCCGATATGAGTACTGTTGCCGTCTTTAACCTGGGTGCCGAGTGTTTCAGACCAGAACACGGTGCCATCCTTACGCCTGTATCTGACTTCATAGGGAGTATTCGCAGAATCCGGTCCGGTACGATATCGCTGGCGCCCCTGATCCTTGAAGTCCTGTTTGTCGGCATACAGAATTTCAGTACTCTGGCCGATTAACTCCTCGTTGCTGTAACCAAACATTGTTTGGACTGCGGGGTTGTTCATGATAATGCGGCGTTCGGTGTCGACAAACATCACCGCATCCGGAATGGAGTTGAACATGGCCTCGAATTCAACCTTGCTACGGGCCAGTGCCTCCATAGCCAGTTTATATGAGGTAACGTCAAACATCTGTCCCTGCAGGGCAATCGGGTCGGTACCATTTTCCATGAGCCCCGCACTGTTCCGGATCCAGACGACCCGGCCATCAACCGCAAGCATCCGGTATTCAATTTCGTCATCCTCACCACGACTGATGACCGCCTGAAAAGAATTGAGTGTCGCTTCGCGGTCTTCGGGGTGAAGATGCTCGATCAGGAAATTCTCCTCGTACCAGTCTTCCACCGGATAACCGAGCAGTGCATCGACTTTCGGGCCAACATAGGAAAAACGCAAGGTACTCAGGTCTGCTTCCCAGGGCAAAGCATTGGCCGATTCCACCAGATGACTAAAAAAGCCATCATTTTCATTCAGCGCCTGCTCGATGCATTTTCGCCTGTTGTTAATACTGCCTAGCATTAAGCACGCCTCCTTGTGTCCAACAACTAACAGCGTTTATTTAAATCACCGCTTCTGGACTGGCTTTATATCCTGACCTCATTTATCAGGATTATCCATTGATAATAAAGGATATCCTGTGCGTATCAAACAGACAAGTAACAATGAGTGTGACCCGCCAGACGTTGCCAGGTGTATCCAGCATACAGGCAACGGGGCAGATTGATCGCTTGCAATTTTCCAGCGGGGCGGCCTTTTGTTTCTTCATACAGTCTATTTTAGTTTACTCACTTGCTAAAGCTGTTTTCATTTATTACCAGCCTCTTTTATGTATAAGCAGTGGCCTGTCCCTTATTACATGGACACCGCTATCTTCTGGAAAAAAATCCTTAGTGATTTTTTATCTTGAGATTCGTTTTGATATTGTTTTTCGCCACATGTTTATAGCGATTAGCCGCCTGTTCTGACAAACGCGCCAGGATTGCATTGAGATCACTATCTGCCAATGCTTTTATCGCAGTGTTATTTGTTAATTGCGGCGACAACCCATAACTGGGGGTCTGCTCGGGCAACAACGATATATCCTCATAATCTGCTGTGACATCACCATCTGTAGCAAGACCAAGAAACTCCTGAACTACGCCTACAAAGAATTTTTTTACGTCTTCAACTGATTCTGCGTGGTTTAGCTGATCGCGTAATTTTGGTAAAACCTGATTTTCATATTTGCTGAGAGACATCATCGCTGTCATGGCCTATCTCCTTTTGATTGTTGGGGTATCAGAAACTGTCATAATTCTTATACAGCTTCTGCACTCTAAATACATTGATATGCATCAGCTAAAAGCATACCCCTTATATTGAATAGCGGCAAATCGACTGTGGACAGACTGTCGCCGGTTATTCCCTGTTCGTTCGCCTGACTAGCACCACCAGCCCATACACACACAGGTTAATAGCAAGGACAATGACACCGAGAACGATCTGTATCCCCTGAGTCAGGCCTTCGGGATAGATGATCGGCATCAGGTAGTAATTAATATACCCCCCAGTGTACCCCACACCACCTGCTGCTTCCCGGAAGTGATTTTCAAGGGGAGTAAGCGGACAAATCCAGCCTTTAAACTCGATCAGTGCCCCCCACAACACACTGGGAATATGGAGAATTGAGACCTTCCCCCACTTCAAAACCAGAAGACCGCCGAATATTACAAACACGATAAAGGCGAAGTGAACGACGACGAGGAGATCAGCTGTAAATTTTGCAATCATGCGGATTCGGTCGGATGGGTTTCGGGTACTTTTCGAAACATTCGCCGCAACAATAGATGAGTAGGCAGGAATAATAGCAACGGGTACAGAACCATCAGGAACAATACAAAACCAGCAGGCGGCAGCCATTGCTGTGGTGGGTCGATAAACCCAAATACCCAGTTGATGTTTGTGGCTGGACTGCTTATCAAAAAGCTTAGCGGCAGCACTAACCAGGATAATAGCGTTTGACCCATCAGCGCCTTGCGGTGATAACCGAGGCGATGGATCGCCCACAACAGCATTATCGGTAACACAAGATGATACAGAGATAGACCACGTACAAACAAAGGTATAGCAGGATTAAACATGTAGTGAGTACCGCCAAAACTCTCAATATCAGGACCGGCAACTAGCCGAATAGCGAAATCAACAGCCCATCCCAGCTCTGTGAATAAAGCCGAAAGCGCCATCATGCTAACCAGCAACGATGATTCCAGCCAAAAAGCGAGCAGTGTAACCAACAATGCCACGTTCGAGGCCCACAAAAAATTAGCAGGGCCATACTGCCACCAGTAAACGGGTATCAGCACCACGACAAATCCCGTGTAGCAGAGCTTTACCCATAGCGGGATGGTGCCAACACGGTCTACAGCTATCATAAATAACGCTACCTCCCTGGATGATTAACCAGCTGGCACTGCAAAAATCAGAACAAAGCCAAGGATAAACCCGATAAAGACAAAGCGACTGCGTTCCCAATGGTTACGGCAAACTGAAAACGCAACCACACACTGCAATAAGTAGTAAAAGGCAAAGGCGCGTGATGCCAGTGCAATAATCTCAAAGGTGGAGCTTGTCCAGGCCAGCGCCATTGCGGATGCTCCAACGAATAAGTAACCCAAACGCGTACCGACGCGCTTCCGACTCGCTTCCTGCATATTGGCAGCAGCAGCGATGGTATCGGCAACTGCCGCGGAAAACTGTGACAGACTGGCAGCCACAATCAGAGGGAAGGGTAAAAGCAATGAGGCCGTTGCCGCCAGAGTGATCAGGCTATTGTCGCCATAATCGCCTTTCAGCACCGCTACTATAGGTTGTGCCAGCGCCACAAACAGTACGTAGACACTGAGTGAAAAATATTGTGACCAGCGTGACGCACGAATACGAGTAATCGTGTCAAAACTCGCGCCCAGATAACGAGGTGTTTCAAAACCCTGCACGATGATCAGCGTCCCCGCCACTATGGTTGCGATCTCCCATGTTGTTCGTTGGGGCATTTCAGGTAAAGTAAAATAACCCTGTATCAGTAACTGTTTAACATCATAAATACCAAACCCAATGAGCAGAAGTGCAAGCAGCAGAATAGTCACGTAAAGCGCCCAGCGTTCCAGTTTTTCCAGCGGCTTTAATCCCCCCAGCAAACCAACAACAGTGATCACACCGATTATTATGGTAGTTAGCAGACTTTTGTAGAAGTCAGTATCCAGCCCGAAGCTGGCAAGAACGAAGGAAGAGAGGATGTGAATATACAGGCATACCGAGATGACATAGGCTGCCACCAGCGATAAATCAGAAAGTCGTTCAACAGTAACTGTAAAAGGCTTGCTGCCTTTTGTCAGCACAGGTTCTGCGCAAAGTATGTTATGCCGGATAATCGTTCCGACCAGAAAGGCAATAATTGCTACCACGACCATTGCCAGGACTGCATAGGGCCCAACTGCACTTGCCAAAATGGGTACAACCACCAGGAATCCGCTGCCAAAAATGGAGGCCAGAGGGGTGCTTATTGCTGGGGCAATCTTACTTATTGTTGAGCCTTCTGCCTCTGTGTTGCTGCTACGCTGATTAGGTTGATGTTTTGTATCCTGTTTCATTGTGGCAGAGTATACCGGCTAAAAACTACTGCTGTTATTCTGTGTGTATTATTTAAGGAACCTCTGTCCCCGATTTTTTTAACAAGTCCACACGAATCGGCATTAAGAATTGTACACCATCATCACCAACATCCTGCTCAAAACGCTGTTTGACCACAGCAAATAGTGCTTCATCCAGCACGTGATGGCTATGCGTGGCCTTTATAATTTTATCTTCAAACTCAGAAAAACTGGCAAAACCCATCGGCGAATTAAAAAATATTTCATCGACCAGCTCAAACAAGCCATCATCCACCGCTTTTTTTACCGTATTAAACGCAGCCTGGCGAACCTTTTGCTCGTCATGAAATAAACGCAGTATCTCATTAAAATCACCGGCAAAAACAGGTTCGGAGATATAGACAAGACCACCCGGCTTTAATACACGTCTGATTTCGTGCATCGATGCATCCATGAGTTCCAACGGCACATGGTGCAGAGATTTAAACATGAACACCACATCGACAGATCCTTCATCCAACGGGATATCCTGTGCACCCGCCAGGCCAAACGTCACATTCGGCAGATCGATAATCTGCAGATTTTTATTATGCGCAATCTCATCAACTTCTAAGGCAGTAATTTTACGAGCAGCCCCGGACGTTGCAATATCACGGGTAATCTCAGCACTGCCGCAGCCTAATTCCAGAATGTGTTTGTTATCGAGTGATAGCAAACTGTTGTATATCTCAGGTTCTGGACAGCTACGGTCTATTTGTTCTGCTGCGATTTTCATTGAAAAAACTCCTGTTAAACCCGTCATATCAAAGAGCGGGCTTAGTCATCCTCCGGAACGCCCTGCCATAACATTTCATAAACCACTTCGAAAGTTTCATCGCAGAATTCAGCCAGTTTGAAAATTGCTCTTTAAATAGTTTGGATGAACAAAATAAAAATTTCGAGTTTAATTCATGAATAAGGAGACCTGTATTTAAGGGCAGCCTTAAGTTGTATCACTCTAAAACATCACACCGTATTTTCTTAATTGATCAGAATATTTTTGATAAAGAGCATAGTTATGTTTTACCGCATCATTCAAATCTTTCTGGATTGATGCGATGCGCAGCTGATTCTTTACCCACTGATACTCCGCCCAGTTACCACCGCCTGATTTAACCACTTCCATTTCTGCATTCGCAGATATCATTGCTATTGATATGCCGGAGCGAAGCTTGTCGAAATCAGAGATGCTATACTCTTTTTTATCTTTTAGCCCCTCGCCTAACTTTTTCATCTGTTCGTTTTTACGCTTTCTGTAATCTTCTGTTTTCTGCAGAACCTTTACTAAATTTGCCATTTGTTCATCGGTTATTTTACCGTTTTTTGGGGCGGTATAACGGTCCTTACCCGCCTGTTCAATCAATGTAGTCTGACGCTCAACATCACCGAACATACCATAACCAGCAGCGGGGTAATTGCTGCTTTCACTTTGCATATGCGCAGGATTCATTGCACCAGCTGTATAGGCACCAACACCAAAAATCATATTTACAATGAAAACCAGAACAATGGTTGAAATCAGTGAGGCGGAGAAATGTACTACTCGCTTATCTTCTGGCACTTGCAGATAAAGAGGAATAATTTTATACAGAAAAACCAGGCTAATGATAAATAAGACCAGTGCAATCAACCAGCCTATCCAGGGAATAGTTCCCAGGACACCACCCACATAGCCGGGTATTGCCGACAGGGATAAGGCAGCGAGCCCTTTATTGAAGTCGTGCTTACCCTTGAAAACACCGGCCAGGTAGCTGAATACAAAGGCTGCGATAGCAATACCAATGGCCGCTGCAAGCAGACCAAGCACCGTTACCCATACCCCCCCTCGGTAGGCAAACATAGAATGACTGCTGAAAATCCAGCCAAAGATCGATGCGAGTAAAACAGACGTGAGAATCAAAGGGCCGGTCAATAGCATGGCCGTTTCTTTCCAGTCATGGTTCTCGCCCAGATATACCTGCCAGGTCTGCCGGTGATCCAGTAACCCACCCTTAACCAGATTCAGTGTCTTCTGTAAATCAATCATAATCTCTCCCATACTTTCTAGTTATTCTTATACGAATATTCGTATAAGTCTAGCAGATACAGGGTCAGGCTATTATCTTTTACATTAATTTCTATACCGGAAAAGTCGCACTGCCGAGAGACAAAACACACCTGTATACAGAACCGTCCTCAGGAACTGTACAATCACAAGCTGTCACATTCATCTTTGTCTGATATTAACGGGATTAGTAAGACCAGAGGTATGGCATGTAATCAGAGGTTGCCTAGCTTAACAATTTCCTTCAGCACAAATGCTGAGCTGACAAAAAAACCGGTGACAGGAATCCAGAGGGGAAATATCCTTACCCCTTCTGGCCTCGGGTCTTTGTACTTAATTCGCCACAGGGCAAGATTAACCAGAGAAAAAATAACCAGCATGATTGTTGAGGTAATTTCTGCCAGTGATGCGAGACGGCCAACCAGCGCCAGCAGAAGAACTATGGCTGTGACAATTACAGTGGCGATAAGCGGTGTCTGTGTTCGTTGATTGACAGTTGCCAGAAAAGCCGGCAATTGGGCACGTGAACTCATGCCATAAATAACACGTGAAGCCATGATCATCTGAATCAGCGCACCATTGAGAATTGCAAACATTCCAATCACACTGATGAGGGTAGCATTCCCATCTGTGTGGTATTCATAGAGTTTAACCAGAGGGGTTTTACTGCCGGCAAGTTCGGCAGGTGTTAACGATAACACTGCCGTAGTCATTAGCAGCATGTAAATAACCGTGGTGATGCCAAGAGTCAACAGGATTGCCAACGGCAGGTTGCGCTTAACATTTTTGACTTCTTCTGCCACATCAACCATATCTTCAAAACCGATGAAGGCATAAAAAGAGAGGAGTGCTCCAAGATAGATTCCTCCCCAGGCAGTCATGTCCGCAGGGGGAACCAGCTCAGGCCACCCTTGCGGCAGGTCGAGTAAGCTTTCGCTGCTTACAGTAATGACTAGAAGAAGTCCGCCGATTTCAAGTACCGTCATCAGGCTGGCTATGGTGACGGACTCTGCAATTCCCCAGGCTGCGATAATCCCCAGCAATATAATAACCATTAAAATTGCAACATGGCGATCCATGTTTATAAATTGATGCAGATAGCCGACAAATCCATTGGCCAGTGCGGCAGAAGAAACGACACCGGCAGCAATGACAAAAAGCCCAACGATGGTAGAAAGATTTTTAGCTGCAAAAGCCTGCCTAACATACAGAGCTGCACCAGCAGCATAAGGGAAACGGGCGCACAATTCGGCAAAAGATATTGCCGTAAATCCAGCCAGCAATGAGGCAATCAGAAATGAAACAGGTGCATAATATCCTGATACTCTGGCTATTTCTCCCACCAGCGCATAAATGCCTGCACCGATAGTTGTACCAAGCCCATATAGAACCATCATAGGCAGTGACAGAGTACGTTTCAGTGTAGTTTTAGATTTAATGTGATTGCTCATGAATTATTACAAGCGGCAAGAAAACAAGATCAAAGGAATAAAAAGAAAAGAAAGTTGGTCATAGGAAGGATGTTTATCAAGGAACGTTACAGTAGATTACAATAAAGACGCAAGGGTTGATTTTAAGTCTACATCTTTAAAGTTATAACCCCCTTCAATTAAGCGATTTGGCAGCACTCTTGCACCAGATAACAAAAGCTCTTCACCCATTTCACCAAACGCCAGTTTCACCACATAAGCAGGAAGCGGGATAAAGGTTGGGCGCTTGAGGACAGAACCCAGTGTTTTTGTAAACGTGTGATTGGTGACTGGCTGTTTTGAAACAAGATTCACAGGGCCGGCAATAGACTCATTTTCGAGTATGAAATGAATCATATTGACGACTTCGTTGAGACTCACCCAGCTTAAATATTGCTGACCTGAACCGATAATACCGCCTAATCCCATCTTAAACGGCAGCAGCAGCTTAGCGAGCATGCCTCCCTCGGGACTCAGCACGACGCCGGTCCGGATATTCACTGTACGGATACCTGCTTCGGATGCAGTCCGGGTAGCTTCTTCCCATTGCCAGGCAACTTCGGCCAGGAAGCCTGAACCCGGCTCGCTGTCCTCATCAACAACCTGATCACCGGTGTCGCCGTAATACCCAATAGCTGATCCAGAGATAAACACCTTCGGCTTGTTGTGCATCGCTGCCAGGGTATCTGATAGCAGACGCGTTCCGTCTACCCGGCTGTCGAGGATGAGCTTCTTTCTTTTTTCACTCCAGCGACCATCAGAAATACTCGGACCTGCTAAATTGATCACCGCGTCGATATCAATTGAATCATCCATCTTGATGATTCCTGCAGAGGGATCCCAGTAGAAAGCCTGCTCATCAGGATGACTTCTTAGCATTCGCAAAACTTTATGGTCATTCGAAGTCAGGACATCCATTAGATGCGTTCCAATCAATCCTGATGACCCGGTAATTAGAATGTTCATTTCAAAACCTCGAATGTGTGCCAGAAGAATTAGTAACAGCAACCAGTAGACTACCAAGCACATATCCTGCAGTAGAAAATAGCCATAATGTGGCAATTACACAGGCGAATTTGAGTTGTTTTTAAACGAGGGGGTAATTCTGGTTTCTTTAGCATACCCCATAGCACACGGTTGTAGATATAATCAAAAAGATGGTAGGGAAGAATAACTCCCAAAAGTGCAGCTATCGTCATCACAATAAGTTGGAATATGGGTTGTTGCAACCGCAATTGCCACAATCGACCCACAAACAATATATGCAAATCTATTCCCGAAGGCAAGGTCATATATTTCAGCATCTGAAAGCTTGCAATAGACCTGGGCTTTAAGGATTTTGATTCTTGTGGTTGAGAGAAGCTGATGATTTGGTGTCCTATCTTTTCTCCTATCTATGGTTTGGGCTAATGTCACTGCTAATGGATTTAGGGTTCAGGTTTCACGTCTCCCTAATTCGAAATACGTAAAAATCGTGGCCCGCTCTCCATTAGTAATTAACTATCTTCTTAGCTATTGATATAGGTCAATGATTGATCTGCCTGGTTTGATTATTCTATAAATGTGGACAGAGTGAATAGGAAAATATGAACGCTGCTATAAGCCATCCATCAAACTCGCGTAGAAATTTTTTACGCGGAAATATCACTAATCGGGTGCAGTCTATTCGACCACCCTGGTCGCTAAGTGAAACTCTGTTTCTCGAAAAATGCAGCCGGTGTGATGACTGCGTGGATGCCTGTCCCGAAAATATAGTTGCCCGTGATGCTGAAGGCTACCCAATTATAAACTTCACTCATACTGGCTGCACGTTTTGCGCTGAATGCCTCGAAAGCTGCACTACTGGTGCATTGCAGGGGCTCCGCAGCGATATTGACCAGGCATGGAGCCACAGCATGCGCATCTCTGATAGTTGCCTGTCTGTCACCGGGGTAGTTTGTCGCACATGCGGTGATCACTGCGATGAAGGTGCTATCCAGTTCACTCTGCTGACGCTGGGCCGCTCACTGCCAGAAATAAATACCAGTTCATGCACCGGCTGCGGCCAGTGTGTGCCGGTTTGCCCGAGTAATTCCATATCCATTCATGAAACACTAGAGGGGCCTCACTGATGCCAGGATTCAATATTTGTGGAATGGTCGTGCGAGCAGGAGACAACCGCATCAAAGGTGTGCGTAGTTCTCTGCTGGCAATGCCTGGCGTGGAAGTTCATGCCGAAGAAACCGGACGCATGGTCGTCACCGTCGAAGATGAAAGTTCTCAACAGCTTGCTGATAACGTAAACACTATTCAGTGCCTTGATGGTGTCGTATCGGCGTCTCTCGTTTACCAGTACTCAGATCAACAAGATACCCTGGAGGAGTCAGAACAATGAAACTGACACGACGTAATTTTATCAAAACTAATGCAATAGCATCCACTGCCGCAGTCGCCGGCGTAACCATACCAGGCATTAATTTAGCACAGGCAAAAGCCAATGATGATATTCGCTGGGACAAAGCCGCCTGCCGATATTGTGGCACCGGTTGTTCTATTTTGATCGGGACGAGAAACGGAAAAGTCGTTGCGACCCAGGGCGATTCGGAATCACCGGTTAATCGTGGCCTGAACTGCATCAAGGGATATTTCCTGGCCAAGATTCCTTACGGCAAGGATCGTCTTACCCAGCCTCTGCTGCGAATGAAGAATGGTGTTTATGACAAAGAGGGTGACTTTGTACCTGTTTCATGGGATGTCGCCTTCAAAACGATGGCTGGGAAATGGAAAACATCCATGAAGCGCAGCATGGAAGAAAATGCCGGCAAGCCCGTCGATAAAATGACTTCGCGTGTTGGCATGTTCGGTTCTGGCCAGTGGACCGTGTGGGAGGGTTATGCCGCCTCAAAATTGTACAAGGCGGGCTTTCGCTCCAACAACCTCGATCCGAATGCACGCCACTGCATGGCTTCGGCTGTTGGTGCATTTATCCGGGCCTTTGGTTCCGATGAACCCATGGGTTGTTATGATGATCTCGAGCACGCCGATGCATTTGTACTATGGGGTTCGAATATGGCAGAAATGCACCCCATCCTGTGGTCACGTCTGACTGATACCCGATTGACTAACCCGGACTGCGAGGTCCATGTGCTGTCTACTTTTGAGCATCGTAGTTTCGAATTAGCCGATAGTGGCATGATATTCAAACCTCAAAGTGATCTGGCCATTCTCAATTACATCGCAAACTACATCATTGAAAACAAGGCCTACAATAAAGAATTCCTGGATAAGCACGTCAATTTCAAAAAAACACCCACCGATATCGGTTATGGACTCCGTCCTGATCACCCGCTGGAAAAAGCTGCAAAGAACCCCGGCAAAGGTAAATTAAGCAGCATCACATGGGAAGAGTACGTCGAGTCGGTAAAGCCTTACACCCTTGCAAAAGCCGTCGAACTTTCTGGTGTCCCTGCCGAACAGCTGGAAAGGCTGGCCAAGCTGTATGCGGATCCGAAGATCAAGATTTCATCCTTCTGGACGATGGGTTTCAATCAGCATACGCGCGGTGTATGGGTGAATGGCCTGATGTACAACGTCCACCTGCTGATGGGTAAAATATCTGAACCGGGCAATAGCCCGTTCTCACTGACCGGTCAGCCTTCGGCCTGCGGGACTGCCCGTGAGGTAGGCACCTTTGCGCATCGTCTGCCTGCAGACTATGTGATCATGAAAAAAACCCATCGCGATCTGGCTGAAAAGATATGGAAATTGCCTGAAGGCACTATCCCTGGGAAAAAGGGCTATCATGCTGTATTGCAGAGCCGCATGTTGAAAGACGGCAAACTGAACTGCTACTGGGTTCAGTGTAACAACAACATGCAGGCCGCTCCCAACCTGAACGAGGAGACCTACCCAGGCTGGCGCAACCCGGACACCTTCGTTGTCGTTTCTGACCCCTACCCAACAGTCTCTGCACAGGCCGCTGACCTGATACTGCCTACTTCGATGTGGATCGAGAAAGAAGGCGCTTACGGCAATGCCGAGCGACGTACCCAGTTCTGGCGTCAGCAGATTAAGGCTCCCGGTGAATCTCGCTCCGATCTGTGGCAACTGGTTGAATTCTCGAAATATTTCAAAGTAGAAGATGTCTGGACGAAAGAACTGATTGACCAAATGCCTGAACACAGGGGCAAGTCCCTGTATGACGTGTTATTTGCCAATGGTCAGGTTGACCAGTTCCCCAAACAACAGGTCACTGACGATCGCGACAATTCCTACGATAACGATGAAATGGATCATTTTGGTTATTACATACAAAAGGGATTATTTGAAGAATACCGCCGCTTCCAGTATGAGGGGCCAAAGAAGGGTCACGAAATGGCCGAGTACGAGTCCTATCATAATTCGCGTGGGCTGCGCTGGCCGGTTATTGATGGCAAGGAAACATTGTGGCGTTACCGTGAAGGCTATGACCCTCATGTCAAAGCCGGTGAGGGAGTTAATTTCTATGGCAAGAAAGATGGCCGCGCTAACATTATCACTGCTCCCTATGAGCCACCGGCAGAAAGTCCCGATGATGAATATGATCTATGGTTAAGTACCGGACGCGTGCTCGAACACTGGCATTCAGGCTCCATGACCCGGCGTGTACCCGAGCTCTATCGTTCATTCCCCGATGCCGTAATTTTTATGCACCCGGAAGATGCTAAAAAACGCGGTTTGAAACGGGGCATGGAAGTCAGGGCGGTCACCCGGCGGGGTGAGATATCTGCTCGCGTAGAAACGCGCGGCCGCAACAAAATGCCACAGGGCATGATCTTCATTCCCTGGTTTGATGCCAGCCGCCTGGTTAATAAGCTGACCCTTGATGCTACCGACCCGCTCTCCAAAGAAACGGATTTCAAGAAGTGTGCAGTCAAGCTTGTACGTGCATGAAGTACCGGCTGATCGATGTCTGTGCTGAAAACATATTTCAATTCGATATGGGATTAAACAATGCCCAAACCAATAGTGTCACCAACAAGCATGAGGTTGTGTCATGAAGAAAAAAATATTAATGAGTATGGCTATTTCAATTGGTCTATTCGGGCTTAGTGCTTATGCCGTTGCAGAGCAAGTTGAATCATTGAGAGGCCCTGTCCCAATTGATGAAAATTCAGTTGCTCCGACCATAAAGCATTACCAGAAGGATGAAGAACCGATACCGCGCGACTATCTACAGCAGCCGCCTCTTATACCACACAAAATTGCTGAATATCGCGTTAATATCAAGCACAACAAGTGTCTGGGTTGCCATAGCTGGTCGAACTACAGAGCCAGAGGCGCGACAAAAATTAGCCAGACACACTTTGAAAGCCGTGATGGTGCCGTGATGTCGAATGTCTCACCACGTCGTTATTTCTGTAACCAGTGCCATGTCCCTCAGGTCAAAGCCGAACCACTGGTAGAAAATGAATTTAAACCTTTGGACTCAATGCGCCATAGATAATTTAAAGGTACGTCTATATATTCCTGAATAAATAGAGGTGCCCTTAAGAATTGTTACAACTATTTTATCAGGAGATACGGTATGTCCAGAAAGAAAATTTCACTTTCGGTGCTGATTATTGGCTTCATCATCGGCATCATTTTTTGGGGTGGTTTTAACTGGTCCATGGAGTTAACCAATACAGAAGAGTTCTGTATTTCCTGTCACGAGATGCGCGATAATGCATATGTTGAGTACAAAGACACTATACATTATACGAACCGTACAGGAATTCGAGCTACCTGCCCTGACTGCCATGTGCCGAAAGAATGGATTTATAAGATCAGCCGCAAAATCCAGGCCACTAATGAACTTTACCATAAGATGATGGGAACGATAGATACACGTGAGAAGTTCGAAGCGAAACGTCTGGTGCTTGCTCGTCATGAATGGAAACGTATGAAAGCCAATGACTCCCGTGAGTGTCGCAATTGCCACAATTTCAACGATATGGATTATCCGTCACAGGGACGACGCGCTGTAGACAATCATATTAAAGGTTTTGATGAAGGAAAAACCTGCATCGATTGCCATAAAGGCATAGCCCACGAGCTACCCGATATGGCTGAAGATGATCCCAGTGCTGTATTACTGAAACACTAAGGAACCTCTGATGTGTCTGGACGAAGTAGATTGCGATCTAAAATACTCAGATTTGAGGAGGAAGACGCGCCTACCACATTATGTCAATGAGAAGTGTAACTGTACTGATGCCAGGCTTTAATGGCGTAGACGAGTTCATCGGGGCGAGTAGTGGTTTCTATGCGGACGTTTGACAGAGACCAGATTACGGTTTTTTCTGGGATGAGCGGGTGGCTGATATTGATAGCGGCCCAGGCGATGATACCGAGCAGTTTGTTGGGGGATTTTGTATCGACTTTGTTCTGCATGGCTTTGCTGAGCCATTGACTGGCGAGCTGATAGATAGCTTCAGTCTGTTTTGGTGAACTCCATTCCGGATCAGCATTCTGTACTTCATTTATCGCCACCAGCAACCAGAAAATATCTTCTGGCAGGTTGGTGGCTGGCCCAAAACCTTCATCGTTGCGTGAGTGATATAGTAGATTGTCCTGTAGATGATTTTTCAACAGGTATTTGATGGTATCGGAGGCTTTCTTAATCAGTATGGGATCATTTCTTAACTTGCCTGCAGCTATCAACGCAACTGCCGCCTGGGCATTGCTGTCTGTGCGCAGGATTCGATCCAGTGCGGGCGGCTTGTTTGATTTACCGCTGTAGTAGTCGGCATCGGCTATCTGGGCCTGAAAGAATCCACCCTGCTCTGCTCCCCATAACACGCGCAGTAGATAGTTGCCGCTGTAGGATGATGCTTTCTCCAGTGCCCTGTCGTTGTACCGCGTTCCTGCTAATGCGAACCAGTGAATAAGCCGGGCATTGGCATCTAATAGCTTGGCAGTTTCAAGATGTTCGTCACTGCGATGCGGGTCACGGAAATAGAAAAAGCCGCCGTATTGGCTGTCGTACAGATTTTGCAGTGTTGCATAGACGGCTCTCCGGCTGCGTTCCGGCCACAGGTCAAACTCGAGTAGCCATGTCCATGTCAGCGGTGCCGACCGTTTCAGCCCGGCGCCACTCTCAAGTACGCCACTGAATAGACCGG
>VAPH01005250.1_pt1 | contig 17398 bp, 12 predicted proteins | sample 3393861 | NCBI WGS metagenome assembly VAPH01 (sample SAMN08290439, study PRJNA428436) | hydrothermal vent metagenome | isolation source: Deep-sea hydrothermal vent chimney | place: Atlantic Ocean: South-mid Altantic Ridge | reverse complement strand
GGTGTGTACCTCGAGGAGGCGTTGATCAACCTGTCGTCGGCCGGTGCTGCCGGGTTCATGATCTCGGAAGTCGGTCGTGACGCTTTTGTGGACCCGCCGAACTACGAAGCTTTAGAGATGGCGGTTGAAATCGTCGACGAGCCTGTGATCGCCGCCGGCGGTGTTCGGAACCTTGAGGACATCGCGGAACTCATGCAGATCGAGGCCAACGGCAAGCGGCTCGCAGGACTGGTCGTCGGCCGTGAGGTAACCGGTGGCCGGTTCACAGTAGAGGAAGCCTCCGCCGCACTCGCGGTGGTTGGATCATCCTTCGGGCCCTGGACCCGTGCAGATCTCGACGCCGCCATTGCCAAATACCGAGGCGTGGTTACCGATGCACAGTCCGCCGATGCCGCAGCAGCGTTCGTCCAGTGGCTCGACGACGGTGGAGCGGAATAGCTCCGGCGGGCCTATCTCCATCGTCGGACTCACGCAAATCTGAGGAGAACCAATGAAGAAGCTCATCAAACTCATACTCCTGCTGCTCATCTTCGGTGTCATCGTCGCGACAGCATCCATCATCATGTCGAAGGAAAAACTGTCTCGGATGTCCGATGACGAGATCCGAGAGTTCCTCGCTGCACGGATCGGCGACAAGGTCGGCGCAGAGCAGCTCCGTGCTATCCAAACAGCCGTCATCGGTGGAGTACGCGGGAGGCGAGTTGCCCCGGACATCCACGAAGATGCTACTGATGACACCGACGCGGAGACCCCCGACACATAAACGGGCGTAACCGTTCCTCAACCGGATCCGCGGCTCCAACCGACTTGCGCGTCACACCCCGGCTGTACTCTTGGATCTATGACCGAATTCGCCCCAGCCGCGCTTGGTCGCGGCATCGTCATCGCCGCGGGCGCACAACCACCGGAGCCCTGGGCCCAAGCACCACGATCCACGATCAGCCCGGAGATTCTTGACGACCGACCGCAACGGCGGAAGCTAATTGAAACACTCCACCGCTACTGGGTGGCCCGGACGCCTCACGTTATTGAGTGGGCTCTGGAAGACACTGCGCTCGGTAAACACGAGACCGATGGGCGCTCCGTGTACGAGTTGCCGACCGGGTGGCTCCCACCGCTTGAGCGCCTCCGATTCCTCTGTTTCACCAACAACTATGACGCCCGGACGGGAGAGGCAGTTTGGTGGTGGACCGCAAAGGCCGGGCACCTCATCACCTGCTCGCCATCGAACACTGCCGATGTGGTCGTCGATGGGGTCGACATGTGGATCGACGGTGGACCCCGACAGACCTTCGACACGAAGCTGGAACACCCGGTCGTCTCGTACGAGTCCATCGAGCTTGGAGCGCCGAACGTAGTGCCACAGCGGACTGTGGTCGCAGGAGACCTCGCCGCTGATCAGCGAGAGGCGGTGAACCATAGCGCCGGTGCTGCACGAATCATCGCTCCGGCAGGTTCGGGGAAGACGCGCACGCTCACAGAACGCCTTCGCTACCTTCTCGATGAGAGCGGCGTCGAAGCGCCGATCGTGACAGCCCTGGCGTACAACGACCGGGCGGCGGCAGAACTGCGAGATCGACTCGGAGTTGGTCGGGACCTCGCACGGACGATCCACTCGCTCGGTTGGGAGATTCTTCGCGAGGCTCGACCCGGACTAGATCTCGTTGACGAAGTGGATGTACGACGGGCTCTGGAGCGCTTCGTCTCGGTACCCCGGCGCACCAACACCGATGCTCTAGGTCCATACATCGAAGCTCTTGATCACGTCCGGGCAGGCCTTGTGGACCCGAATACTGTGGAGTCCGAGCGTGACGACGTACCCGGGTTTGCGGCCGCGTTCGAGCCATACCGCGAGTACCTCTACCGGCGGGGGGCGGTCGACCACGGCGAGCAGATCTACGGCGCAATCGAGGTACTCATTCGCGACTCGGCACTGAGAACACGGTGGCAGCTGCGCTGTCGGCACCTCTTGGTCGACGAGTTCCAAGACCTCACGCCCTCGTACCTACTGCTGATCCGCCTCGTAGCCTCGCCGCAGCTCAACGTGTTCGGAGTCGGCGACGACGACCAGGTCATCTACGGATACGCCGGTGCCGATCCTGGATTCCTGATCGACTTCGACACATACTTTCCTGGAGCCGGCAAACACATGCTGTCCACCAACTACCGCTCGCCGGGTCCCGTTGTAGCAGCAACGATGAACCTTCTCTCCCACAACAGGCGTCGCATCGAAAAGGAGATCTCGAGCACTAACTCTGGAGCGGCCGACGACTCGTTGAGTGTCATGCGGGTACCCTCCGACGCCATCACCTCTCATGCGTCATCGCTTATCGAAGCCTGGCGTGACGGTGGTGGAGCCCTCACCGACATAGCACTCCTCGCTCGCGTCAACGCTGCGCTCCTCCCGGTGAAGGCAGCACTGGCGGATCTCGGTATCCCGACCAACGACCAACTCTCCGCCCAGACACTGCAGCGCAGCGCAGCGCGCGCGTTGTTTGCGTGGTTGCGAGTGGCAATGCAGCCGGACGCAATCTCCCGATCGGACATTCTCGAGATCGTTAAACGACCGTCGCGGGGGCTGAACCGCCTCGCCGTAGACCATGTCCCGCGCCGGCAGTTCGATCTGACCGACCTCGGACAGATCCGTGACCGTCTCGACGACAAGCCTGCGCGCCGTTGGGATGAATTCCTTGACGACATCTCCTCGACAGTGGCCATTGCCCGCAGCGGTGATGCGTTGGCCACAGTGCGCCACGTCACCACCCACGTCGGACTTGCATCGGCCGCCGGTGGGCTTGACCGCGCCAGGACGAACGCGGCACGCCCGAGCCACGCTGACGACCTGGTCGCAATCGAGCGCGCAGCCGGCCTGCACCGAGATCTGGACAGCTTCGCGCCGTGGTTGATCGACGCCATCAACCGAACCTCGGACCCAACGGGCGTCACGTTGTCATCAGTGCACCGCGTGAAGGGTATGGAGTGGCCCCAGGTCATTGTCTTCTCGGCCGACGCGGGTTCGGTCCCACACACACTGTCCGAGGATCACGAAGAAGAACGGCGAGTGTTCCACGTCGCCATCACCCGTGGTATCGACAAGATCCACGTCCTGGCCGCCCAGGAGCGCCCGTCACCATTCCTTCGTGAGCTCACGACGAAGGCATCGCCCGGCGACCGAAAGATTGCTCCGAAACGATCGAGCGAAGCGATACCGAAACGCGGTTCCAGGCCCAAGAAGAAGACGCCGGTCAAAGGTGACCGAGTGTGGGTGTTCGGCTACGAAGCGACGGTGCTAACGGTTTCCGGAACCACCATCGAAGTCCAGCTCGATGGCGGGTCACAGATGGAAATCAAGGCATCGGATATTCGCAAGATCCTGCCACGAGTTATTTCTCACGGTCCCAGAAATGAAACCGTCGCCGGCGCTCTCAAAGCGTGGCGTCTTGAAACATCACAGAGTCTCTCCGTCCCCGCGTACGTGATCCTGCACGATAGAACGATCGACGAAATCGCATCGGCGATGCCGATAGACGAAGCTGGGTTGCTCACGATCCAGGGAATCGGCGCAAGCAAGCTCGAGCACTACGGCGACGACATTCTCAGGATCGTCGGAGAAGGACTCGACGCCACCTCCGGGAAATGAGTCCGGTTAGCAAGTTGCATGGATGCAACAGAGACCGTGCCATTCTGACGATGTCGACCCGCATAGGCTCATTCGTCCCGGTGTTGAAAAGAGTGGCCCGACTGCGGGCGATGCACGTCGGATATCGACAAATACCGTCGGGACCCCTCGACAAAACGGCACAACCATGGCGGAAGGTCACCCGCTTCCCAGCGCTCCCGCCGAAATCCCCTTGACGAATTGCTTCTGGAACACCACGTAAAGAATCACGACCGGTAACAACGAAATTGCAGCTCCGGCCATGAGTAGCTGCGTATCGGTGCTGTAACGACCAAGGAACGAGCTCAGGGCCGTTGGGAGGGTACGCGTGTTCCGGTCGTTGATCAATACCACCGGCAGCACGAACTGATTCCAGACCCACATGAACTGCAAGACCGTCAAGGTGAGGATCGCTGATCGACTCAACGGGAGAATAATCCTCATCAGGAGGCGAAAGTTCCCGCAACCGTCGATCCGCGCTGCATCCACAATCTCGCGAGGGAGCATCTCGATAAACGTCCGCAACAGCAGCGTCGTGATGGGAACTCCCAACGCGAGCTGAGGGAGGATGATCGCCCAGAGGGAGTCGAGAAGCCCAAGACTGAGCATCTGGTAGTACAAGGGAATGATCAGAACTACTACCGGAACGGTCATGCCGACCAATAAGAGAACGAACAGCTGTCTCTTGAAAGGGAATGTGTAGAGAGCAAAGGCGTAGGCGGCAAGCAATGACAGAAACAGAACACCGAACACGGTCGGCACGGCCACAAGAAGGCTGTTGACGAAGTATCTACCGAAGTTTCCTACGGTCCACGCCTCGATGTAGTTCTGCCATTGCAGAGTACCGGGTAAACCGAGTGGATTTCCCAGAATCTCACTCTTGGTCCGCAAAGATGTAGTCAGCACCCAGAGGATCGGGATCGTCAAGACGAATGAGAGAATGCCCGCTACGCCGGTCGTTAACACCGACCTAGTGCGCGACCTGGGAACCGTCACGCTACGTCCTCCTCGAACGCATTGCGAACCTTGAGGATACCGACCGACACAACCAAGATAAGCACCATCAGCATCACACCGACCGCGGCTCCATAACCGACTCTCCGGAAACGAAACGCTACCTCATACATGTAGTGCGCCAACACCGACGTTGCTCGACCTGGACCGCCATCCGTGAGCAATAGGACAAGATCGAACATCTGAAAGGCGGTAATAGCCATGATGAGAAGCACAGTCGTCACGGGTCCCCTGATCGCAGGAATAAGCACATACCGACTCTGTTGCCACGCCGTGGCACCGTCGATACTGGCTGCCTCGAAATACGTCTCGTCGATGTCATCGATCGCTGCAATAAAAATGATCATGGCGAAGCCGTATTGAGTCCAGCTCCACGCAATGAACAGGGCCCACAGCGCAAGGCTCGACTCGCCAAGCCATCCCTGAGCTAACCCCCCGAGACCGACCGAGCGCAGAGTGTTGTTAAGAGCACCGAACGACGGGTTATAGATCCATCCCCAAAGAACCGCCACGACGACAGTTGATAACACTTGGGGCATGAAGAAAAGCGTTCGAAAAAGTGTCTTTCCGAACATGTTGGAGCGCGATAGAAAGATCGCCAGAACGAGACCGACAGTGGCCGGAACCACGATCGCGGCGACGGTCCACATGACCGTATTGCGCAAAGCCACCAACAAAAGCGGATCTGACACCAATTCCGTGTAGTTATCGATACCGGCCGACTGTCGAGGCGTCACACCATCCCAGCGAAGTAGGCTCAGCCGGAACAATTGTGACGCCGGCCACAGAAAGAATATCGCGTAGATCGCAAATGCCGGCAGCAAATAAGCCACCGGGTAGCCGCCGCGCAAGGATCGCTTACGCCGGCGGGGGCGGGCGACATTGAACAGCCGCCCACCCCGCTGGGTCATTTTGTCCCGGTCCACTACCACCTGAGCTCAGATCCTCCGATCTTCGAGTCCTTACTCGCCGAGTCTCGCTATCTGCTCCTCGTACACGGCCTGAGTGTTTTGCATCGCTTCGGTTGGCGTCAAGTCACCTGCCACCATGCCTTGGAGGTTTTCCCAAAGTGCGTCACCAACCTCGGCATTGGAAACGCCCATGTAGTACCCAGGCCCCGTTGCGCGCATCGCGAGGTACAGATCTTCCTGCAGCTGATTTGCAGCCGGCGGCAATTCGTCGAACTGATAGGCGACCAACTCGCCCTCCCCCCAGAGGAAGGTCATCGCCTCTTCATCGAGTATAAAGTCGAGGAAGTCAACGGCACAGTCCTGCTGCTGTCCATAGATCGGGATGACAAAGTCATCGGAAACCGCGTGACCGCCGGCGTTCCACGTCCGAGTCGAATCGATCGGAGGCATGGCAAAGAACCGAGCCTCGAAGTCCGCTGCCTGGAATTCAGGCGCGGCCCACGTGCCCCCGACGTTCATAACGGCGTTTCCGTTGATAAACAGAGTATTCGCATCCTCATAGCTATTGGCAAGAGGGAATTCTCCGAGGTAGCCGGCCTTGTTCCACTCGTCAACCTTCGCCGCCGCCTCGACCATAGTCTCAGCGTCGTATCGGAAGTCCGGGTTGAGCTGTTCTAGTTGAGCAATCTGCTCGATCGGTGCCGTGAGATGCATCACCTGTGAAAACACGTGCGAGAGCGGCCATCCATCGAGACCGCCGACGGAAAGCGGGGTCTTTCCTGCATCGCTCACAGCGGCCAGAATCGCCTCAAACTCGCCAAAGGTCTCCGGGCGGTCCAGACCGAGCTCATCGAATACTTCCGTGTTGTAGTACACGCCGACGATGAGATCGGAATAGGGGATCCCAAAGTACTGACCGGGGCTGCCGACATTGTTGTAGTCGATGATCGCGACGGGGAACCTTTCAGTCCATCCGCGCTCCTTCGCGATATCCGTGAGTTCCAACAGATGCCCTCCCTTTGCATACAGGCCGGAGCCTTGATCAAGGGGAGATACGTAGGCAATGTCCGGTCCCCCGCCACCGTCAAGTGCGAGGGGCATCTGGATCTTCATGTCATCGAAGGTGATCGACGTGACCTCGATGGTCAAGTCGTCAAACTTATCTTCGAACATGCGACTGATCGTCTCGAATCGGGCGAGACCTTCAGGGCCGCTCGTCTGGTACCAGAAGTCCAGTCGGGCTCCTTCGCAGGCCAGTCCATCGGCGACGACTTCAGTCGAGCCGGCCACCGTTGTAGCAGGGGACAAGGTCGTTTGTGGGCTCTCAGTCGTTGCGCTACATGCGGCCGCGATGAGAGCAAAGGCGACAACTGCCATGAGGGCTTTTCCGGATCGACGAATAGGGTTCATAGTCTTTCTTCCTCGCTAGTTCTTGTCGACGGCGTCTCCGTCGACGGTATCTCCCCCATCCGTGGGTCCTGCGACCCCGGCGGTGATAAGTTCGTACATACATTGCTGCTTGATGTGGTGAACACGAACCTCAGGAAACGCCGCACGCAACTCGGATGCGAGGGCCGCTACCCCTGACTCCTCGGTCACCCCGTGGTGGACAACAACAATGGGAGGTCCACCATCGACCGCATACGCTCCGTCGCGCCAATAGTCGAGACCGTCATCGGAACACACGACGAGATCCGGCTGGAACTGTGCAACCAAGTCGAGATAGGGTGAGATCGCTCCCGTGCCGATACAGACCGTCTTGACCGTCCGTTCGCCGTCACCGATGAGCTGCACGCCAGGTTGGCCGAGAGAAACCGTCCGTTCGGCAACATCGGACGCAAACCCTCGGGCTGTCGTGGGTTCGACAGCGTACAACCGCGCGAACTCACTACGGTCGATGAGGGTGCGGAGATTGAGAAGCTTTGCCCAAGAGTCGGTGATGCCGATATCGGGATACCGATCCCACAGGTCATGACATCGAAGGACCGCCATTCCTGCTTCCCGCAACCAGGAGCGTCGCGCGAGCGGTACGTCCAATGAGAACAGCTCCTCCCTCGCGTCTTGATGGTCATAGAACGTCGGTTCATGGGTGACGAACAGTGTGCATCCCAACTCGTCCGCCCTGCGAAGCGCCCAGGTGAACGGAAGCCAAGCCACGGCAATACCGGTGACAGGGGTGTCGGGACCGCCGGACTTGAACGTGTCAACCGTGTCCTTCGGATAGTGCCATGGCGGTGCCAGCGATCTGAGATGGCGTTCAACGTCACCGGCAACGAGCGATCTCGTCATGACGGCTCCCAGTCCGCAATCTGCGCGGCGAGTGCGGACTGAGCTTCCAGGAACGGCTCGATCAGATACGCCTCGTGGTCCTGCTCGCCGTGCGGGTACGTGATGGAACCAGGCGGATGATGCAGGGAAGACCGAACGTATCCCAAGCCGCCGTCGACAAGTGTCATGAGATACCTGGCGGTTTCGACCCGGCTGGGATGGCGTTCCCCTGTTTCGAGGTATACCGGCGAGGTGTGTGCCATGACCGCCCGCCGGTCATGATCGTGATGCCGTGCGCCGCGGGTGTATCCGGGACCGGCACATCGAGCGATCATCCAGCCGTGAGAGGTAACAGTAACCTCCGCCTCCACTTCGAGTGACGTATCTCCGTGCTGAGATGAGTCTTCGGCGACCACCTCTCCACCCTGGATGACCTGGAGTGTATGGATGGGAAATATTGATTCGGCTCTCGCTTTGACAGAAACTCGGGCGCCTACCGGTCGATCGAGGGTTGTACCCGGTTCCTCGCCGTCGACAGTGAACGACAGCATGGGGCCGCTTGTCGCGAACGTCCGCCCTGCGCGCAGCGCTTCGAGCCACCGGTCGAAGGTGAACTCTCCGTCGAGTCGTGCATAGGTTCGGTACTCACCGACGGGGATCGTCGCTTCCATCTTGTCGGTACCGGCGACCAGGGGGAGTTTGTAGCCGCCGTTGAGGTATCTGTAGTACTCCAAATGTTCGAAGGTGTTGAAATCGATCATCTCAAGACCATCTGCACGCCCGGTGGAGATGAGTACCGCGGTTTCACCGTTTGGTGTGGGCATATGAGCGACGATGACGGTAGCTCCCTGGGCATGTGCTGCATCCGCCCAACGGCTCGTGGTCGTGTCGAGCCCACCTCCCGGTTCACCTTCCGAAGCTCCATCACTTGACAACGGGTACACCGGTTCGCGCAGACCAAGGAGGTTCAGATGTCCGAGTATATGTTGACGGTTCTCCTGGGAGACATGCACGACCGTGTGTCCGCGGTCGGCCTTACGGGTATATCCTGTGAAGTCTTCAATATTCGTAAACAGATGACCCCACTGGGCCTGAAGCAGGTTGACAACGTTCAGTCCTTCCCCGGCAGCCTCGGTGAGCGCCCCATCCGGGGAGAGAAAGTGAACATGGGTATCGCCGCTGTACCAACCCTTCTCGTTCATGTCGGTCCAGCGCTCGATCGTGAGATCAAGACTCCGCTGACCAGGAGCGATATCTACGTATGTCGACACCGGCTCATATTCAAACCCCCGAGCGATTTCGACCGCGACACGCCCTCTCGGCAGCCACCCCTGGCAACGTCCATCGATATAGGCGTAACTCACATCGCCAAGATGGACATCCCCGCCGATATCAAGGTTCCAGGGACGAAGACCCGAGTGCACAGGAGAGTGATGGCCGTGGGGCGGAAACGGTATTCCTGCTTCTGAACTGAACGCAACGCGGCAGGGGACTACGCTCCCGGTTTCGTCGCGCACTGTGACATGAACCCAGTTTCGGTCGGGTTGAATGACTTCGAGGGTACCTCCACCGATGGGCACCGGATTTTCTTGTGCATCGGCCCAGACAACCGAGTCGTTCGTTGTTCCGGCGATGTTGATGCTGACATTGGCGGACGGTACCGCAGCGACGTAGGCGTAGCGGGCAGCAGAACCGTTCCGCCCCCACCCGCCAAGGTCCCGACTATCACCCTGTGGCAGATCAGGAACGGTCGGATGGACGTACGTGGCGATTCCGCGATCCACTGTGAGCTCGACGGGGTTGCCATTCGGATCATCGAATCCGCGCAAAATGACACCGAGACGCGGCGGCAGCCGCAGCGGATCTTCGTCGACATGTCCGAGCGTGATACCGGCAACAACAAATCCCCCAGCAAGAGGCTCAATACGAACCACCGAAATAGGATCATCTGGAAAGGGATTCCTCCACGCCCACAGGTGGTACGCACGCACCATTGGCAGACCGACTTCGGTGAGCCGATAGCCAATGCGATTCCACGGTCCCTCATACCTGGGCTCCATCTGGTCGTGAGTATCCGGGAACGCGTAGAAGGGTGCGTGGCCCCAAGGCTGCGGGAAATGGCCGATCTCGAAACGTTCCCGAATTACGGAAATATGCCGCCTTCCACCGGCTGTCTCGAATACATATCGCGCCATCGGCCGACCGGGCGGAATGCCTTCGGTCCACATCCCCGTTCGTAGAATCGAGTGAGCAAAAACGACATTATGTGCGTTCCGACCAATCGGTATCTCCACTGAGGGGGCCTCGTCGGCAAGAAAATCGAGATAGCGACCCTGATCGGCTTCGGCATCAACAGGCCCGACCTGGAACGGGATTCCCCGCAGGACACAGGCACCAACGGGCGGATCAGTAGGCCCTTCAGGATTAAGCCAGGTGCCACCCGACGTGTAGTTGGACGGATCAAACACCGCGACGGACGCACGACACCAGGCGGAAAGGTCGACAGGCGTATAGGGGTGCGCCCCGTTCAGTTCGTTGCTCATCGCCAACTCAGTTTCGCTCCTTCGAATTCACACCATACTCACATTTCTGCGCAATTGCGAGGAGTTATGAGCAAGTTGTGGATATTCGTTGAATCCAGCGGGCTTCCAGGGGTCTGAGCGCAGCGAGTGGCGCCGGCTCACCCGACACCGACGTCGCAAGCAGGCGGTACTTCGTTGCATTCTTGAGTGGGCGAACCATTGGTTGCGGTACTGTCGAAAAGTTGACGGCGATCGTCACTGCGGAACAATGCTCTCGGCGCTCATATGCAAACACATCAGCGGCCGTCCCGATCAAGTGGAACGAGCCACCTCGGAGAGCGGGAGTCGCACTTCGAATGCGGACAAGTTTTCTGTAGAGCTCGAGTATCGAACCATCCTTGTCGGTCAGGCTTGCGACGTTGATCGTTTCGGCGGTGGCCCCGACAGGCAGCCACGGTGTACCGGAAGTGAATCCCGCGCCGGGGCCGGCGACCGAGGGAGGTTCCCACGGGATCGGCGTTCTGGCTCCGTCCCTGCCGTCTACGTCCACGATCAACGACGCAGCCACGTCGGTATCGGGAAGACCGAGTTCTTCCCCTTGGTAAAGAAAGATCGTCCCTCGGAGCCCCAAGAGAAGCAGAGCGGCCGCTCTAGCTCGGGTGTAACCATCCCCATCCTCGTCAAGCCGTGATCGTATCCGCCGGTGATCGTGGTTGTTGAGACACCACGCGGGTTCGATGTCGGGGCTCGCGACGGCTTCGAATTCGCTCATGACCTTCCCAAACGAATGTGCAGACCACGGCTGATTGAGGAAAACAAAGTTGTGTGCGAGGTGTAGCTGGTCGCCGCCTAGGACATATTCAACCATGCGAGCTTGGTCCAGAATGTACACTTCGCCCACTAGGAGACGGTCCTCGTATTCGTCCGCAACCGACCGGATAGCCCGAATTCTGTCGTGAACGGTGGGCCAGTCTGCATCGTGACGTCCGGGTCCCGTCGGTTCAGCCTCCACTCCGGACGCATCATTATCACCGAGAGTCGGATCCTTACCAAGGCGGTGAACCACGTCAATGCGCAACCCGTCGACATCGCGGTCGAACCAGAACCGCATCGTGTCAAGCATCGCGTCTCGTACCTTCGGGTTGTCCCAGTTCAGGTCCGGTTGGCTGGACGTATAAGAGTGCAGGTAATACTGACCAGTGTGGTCATCAAAGGTCCACGCTGGTCCGGCAGATGGGAACGCCGAGACCCAGTTGTTTGGAGGAATACCCGGTTCGCGGGGATCGCTCCACGTATACCAGTCTCGTTTCACGTTCGTAACGTCTGCACGGGATTCCAAGAACCATGGATGCTGATCTGAGGTGTGGTTTGGCACCCAATCAAGCACGACACGCATACCGCGGGCGTGTGCTTCACCGACCAACTCGTCAAAAGTATCGAGGGTTCCGAATGTCGGATCGATCTCTGTGTACCCGGAAACGTCGTATCCGAAGTCTTTCAGGGGCGATAGAAAAATCGGAGAGAGCCAGATTGCATCGACACCCAGCCCTCCCCCACGACCGTCGTTCAAATAGTCGAGTCGGCCGATAATGCCCCGAAGGTCTCCGACGCCGTCTCCATCGTTGTCGCAGAAACTCCTCGGCCATATTTGATAGACGACAGCTCCGGTCCACCAAGGACTAACAGGTTCTTTCGGGGTCGGCATCTCGCAATCAAATCCCATCGCAGACATTCTCTTCTCTCGCTCAATATCGCAGATTACCTCGTAATTACGCATAATAGCTTGAAATACCTATTCTTGAGACCTAGAATGCTGGCTGTGCCGTTACCGTTGCCTTCACTCCCACATCAATCCGATCGCGCTGTCGGCTCAGGCCACTTCGATGTAGTCATCGTTGGAGCTGGCGTAGTGGGTGCCGCGATTGCTCAATCTCTGAGTTACTTCAAACTGAAGGTAGCCCTGATCGAAGCTGCCGGGGATGTCGGCGTCGGAACAAGTAAGGCGAACAGCGCCATTCTCCACACCGGATTCGATGCCGAACCGGACTCACTCGAGGCGAAGTTGGTACGACGCGGACACACGCTCCTCACCCGATACGCTCAATCCACAGGAATCCCCCTCGAACGAACAGGAGCGCTCGTCGTAGCGTGGTCCGACGACGAGCTGCAAGCGCTTAACGCGGTGCAGTCCGTCAGCGTGGAGAACGAATATCACGGGTCAGTCGCACGGTCGCCACAGGCCGTATACCGCGCTGAGCCACATCTTGGCGCGGGTATCGTGGGGGCGCTCGAGATCCCAGACGAATCGATCATTTGCCCATTCACGACGTCTCTTGCCCTCGCTACCGAAGCGGTTCTCAATGGTGTCACTCTGCTTTTGAACAGTCCGCTGACGAGTGCGGTTCGGGTGGAAGGCTCAGGTTGGCGTCTTCTTTGTGATCGCCGTGAGTTCCTCGCGGACTGGGTCATCAATGCAGCCGGGATGCGCAGCGACGATGTGGCAAAGATGCTGCACCAGGCACCGTTCGAGGTGGTACCACGCAGAGGACAATTTGTCGTATTCGATAAGCACGCGAGAAGTCTCGTTTCAAACATCATCCTTGGTGTCCCCAGCACTCGAGGTAAGGGCGTTCTCATAGCTCCAACGGTGATGGGCAATCTCTTGCTTGGGCCGACATCGGAAGATATCAAGGACAAGAATGCGACGGAAACGACTTCCGATGGTCTCGAATCCTTGTGCCAACAGGGAACATCAATTGTTCCAGCCTTGAAAAATATGGAGATAACCTCGATATACGCTGGCCTTCGTGCCGTTTCGAGCGCCGGCAATTACGACATCGACGTCGACCCGCATGCTCACTATGCGAAGGCTATTGGAATCAGATCAACGGGCCTGAGCGCTTCGATGGCCATCGCCGAATACCTTCTCGACAAGTTGGCCGATACAGGCCTCCAGTTGAGGCTGAGCACCGATCATCGGTCAGCAGACCTGTCTCGCTTCGGTGAGACAGGTCTCCGCCCACACTATGACCCGGACGCAATCGCTGCAGATCCCAATGCTGGACATATCGCATGCTTTTGCGAACTTGTCACGGTCGCAGAGCTGGAAGCAGCTATGAGCTCGCCGATTCCTCCTATTTCCGTTCAGGGCATCCGACGACGAACAAGGGCTACCGGAGGCCGATGTCAAGGTTTCTATTGCCTACCTGCCATTACCAAGTGGATTGAAAGTAGTGGAGACCATCTGGAGCAAATATCCCTGGACGAGACCTCCGCATGAATCAGCGAACCGTCAACGTAGCAATCATCGGTGGTGGTCCTACCGGTCTCACAGCGGCCACGAGACTGCGGCGACTTGGTATTGACAGTGTGGTCGTCCTCGAAAGAGAAGAGGTTGCGGGTGGAATTCCACGGCACTGCGGCCATCCGACATTTGGTCTCCGCGACTTCAAGCAACCGATGACTGGACCGACGTATGCCAGGCGCCTGGTCGCGCGTGCTGCTGCGGCGGGTGTGGACATCAATCCCTTGACGACAGTCCTGGAGATCGGACAACACACGAATGCGTTCGTTGTCAGCACGTCTCCATCAGGCTTGACTCGATGGGACGCCAAAGCCGTCGTCCTTGCTACCGGATGCAGAGAACGGCCTCGAGCGGCCCGACTCATAGCAGGCACGCGCGCAGTCGGTGTGTATACGACGGGAGAACTACAACAGTTCACCTATCTCCAGGGTAAGAAAGTCGGTGAGCGTGCGGTGGTACTCGGTGCCGAACACGTGTCGTTTTCGGCGGTGCTGACACTCAGGCATGCTGGACTCAAGGTCGCCGCGATGATTACGCCATCGCCCAAACATCAAACGTACGGACCACTACATTCCCTAGCCACGAGGTTCCGATCAGTACCGGTACTCACCGGCCACCGGCTCGTTGAGATCCTCGGCACGGGACACGTTGACAGCGTCGTAGTCGAAGACCAATACCATCGCAGACACCGGATCCCGTGCGACACGGTAATCGTGACCGGTGACTGGGTGTCGGAGGGCCCGCTCGCCATCGCCGCTGGAATGAGTTCCAACATTCGCGGTGGTGGACGACCAGAAGTGGACTCGCTTGGTCGAACGTCGCTCGATGGGGTGTTCTCGGCTGGCGCGGTAGTGCGACCGGGAGAATCGTCATCTCAAGCAACGCGGGCGGGAACGTTGGTTGCCAATAGCGTGCACGCATATCTACGGGGCGAAGAACGACACGCGCAGGCTGGGATCCATCTCTCTTTCGTGAACCCAATTCGGTGGGTATCGCCCGAGAGATTGCGCTCCACGTATCCAGATCCTGTGATGCTCCGCGTCGACCGGTGGATAGAGCCTGCGGTCGTGCTCGTGACCGCCGGAGAGTCCGTTGTCGATAGAATAGAATTCCGACGCATGATCCCGGCACATACATACACCCTGAATAACACTTGGCACGAGCACTTGAGCGCAGCCAACACGCATGAGCTGGGGCTTTCAATTGAGGACTCGACGTGAGTAGGAACGGGAACAACAGAGCCCGGCTAATGCCGGCAAAGCGGCGACTTGAGATCAAGGCCCTATTTGCCAACGACCCTGTGATTCGCATCGACGAGCTGGCGGAGAGATTCGGAGTCTCACGCGAAACAGTCCGACGTGACCTCATAATCATGGAAAGCCATGGTTTGGTCGAGAGAGTTCACGGCGGCGGAATGCGTTTAGAGGTCCACTCACACGAACCGCCTTTTGACGAACGTCTCACACTACGGCCAGAACAGAAAGCGGCAATGGGTGCAGCCGCTAGCGCACTCATCGGGAACGCTAAATCGATCTTCCTCGGTGTCGGTACATCAGTCGCCCACATCGCCGACCATCTTCCCTTGGACTTTGCCGGACAGATCATTACGAACTCGATCGTGGCTGCGACTCGGCTTGACGGACGCGACAGCGTTGACGTGACCGTGTGCGGCGGGCGTATGCGCCACGGAGATTTAGCGATGTCCGGGCCACAGGCCGCGGAGTTCCTGCAAGACGTGTTCGTCGAGGTAGCGTTCCTTGGATGCGGCGGGGTGCATACCGCTCACGGCATTACCGACTTCTATCCCGACGAGATAGCTCTCAAGAGAATCATCATCGGCAATTCCGGCTCAACGTTCGTGCTCGCCGATTCATCAAAAATCGGACGGGTCGCAACGAATCGCGTATGCGCACTTGAGCAGATCACCGGCATTGTCACCGATGCCGATGCCAATCTCGCTGAAGAGTTGCGATCGCTTGGGATTGAAACACATCGCGTCGACGTATGACATGTGCCGTTGGAATCGACCAGGGTACGTCGGGTACGACGGTCATCGTCGTCGACCCGAATTTGGGAATTAGGAACCGGGTTTCGGTTCCCATCGAGTCAAAACATGGCAAGGATGGGTCGGTTGAACAGGATCCGTGGAAGGTCCTTCAGTCGATCGTAGAGGCCACCGCCGCGACCATCGAGTCACTATCGCCCGACACGGAACTCGTGACGGCCGGACTCGGTCATCAAGGCGAGACCGTCCTGGCATGGGACTCGGAAACCCTCGATCCCCTCACCCCGGCGATCGTCTGGTCTGACCGTCGAGCCGATTCGGTCGTGCGGGACCTCATCCAGCGAGACCTCACAGATCGCGTTGCCTCCCTCTCAGGGATACGAACCGAGTCCTATTTCTGTGCGGCGAAGTACCGGTGGATGCTCGACTCCCATCCAGACTTGCCCAGGACTGCGGAAAAGGGACGGCTACGTCTTGGGACACTTGAGACGTGGCTCGTAGCCCAACTCGGCTTGGAATCCCAGACAGATAGTGGAACTGCATCTCGAACCCAGTTGGTTCGCCTGGGAGAGTCGACTTGGAACAGCGATCTGCTTGATATCTTCGCAATTGATGCCAGTTGGCTGGCACCTATCGTCCCTACGTTGGGGTACCGGGGTGATCTCGTCCATCCGAACTGGCGTGTCGGAATACCGCTCCACTGTGTCATGGTCGACCAGCCGGCCGCGCTCGTGGGAACCGGAGGAACCAGCCGCGGCGATCTGAAAGTCACATACGGGACCGGTGCCTTCGCTGTTGCGAACGTTGGTCGGGACAAGCCGCCTCACCAACTGGATGTAGTTGCCTCCGTCGGCTGGACCGATTCCAGCGGCCCGATGTTCACACTGGACGGTGGAGTCCTCTCGGCCGGATCGGCACTTGACTGGCTCGCCCGCCTCGGGGTTGATGTCAGCCCCGAAGCCCACAGGAGAATCGTTGGACGGACACCATCATCCGTTCGCGTGCTGCCTGCACTCCACGGACTTGGTGCACCATCGTGGGACCGGAGTGCAAGCGCGACGATTGAGGGCCTGCAAGCTGACACAACTGCGGACGACCTCCTGCATGGCTTTCTCGATTCACTCACTTTCCGTGTTCGAGAGATCGTCGAAGCAATGACCGTGGCCGGGATGCCGGCACCATCGATTCTTCGGGTAGATGGTGGACTCGCGAGATCTGCCTATCTCATGCAGTGTCAATCCGACGTCCTCGGGTTGCCGGTTGAAGTCGGCGCGACCGAAGAAGCTACGGCTCTCGGTGTCGCGATGCTGGCGGGTGCCGCGGCCGGCATCTGGGAGTTGGAGAGCGTCAGCGAATCGGCAAGTCGTCCGACGAAGAGATTTCTACCGATCAATCGTGATGCTGCCGCCGCCGCCTTTACCGTGTGGAAAGAGGCCTTTCACAAATAGGGGGGCAAAGGAACCACCGATCGCTCCGGTGAGGTGGTGTGTGAGTGTTGGTGCGGGAGCTTTGTTGGTCTCTTTCGTGTCGATTGCCGATTCGGCGCCGGGAACAGCTTCTTGGTGGGGTCATTTCATTCGCTGTTGAAAAGCAGGGTCCGGCTTCGGGAAAGACGTCCGAGGTACAGGTCGCCGGTCCAGGTGCCGGTGACGAACCAGTGGTGGAACTCGCGAGCCATTCGGCCGGCCACAGGAGAGAGCTGTGGTCAATCGGGAT
>VAPH01000504.1_pt1 | contig 17398 bp, 13 predicted proteins | sample 3393861 | NCBI WGS metagenome assembly VAPH01 (sample SAMN08290439, study PRJNA428436) | hydrothermal vent metagenome | isolation source: Deep-sea hydrothermal vent chimney | place: Atlantic Ocean: South-mid Altantic Ridge | reverse complement strand
ATTCTTAAGCTGGCTTCAGCCCGCAACATCGTGCAGGAAAACATTCCGGGGATTCAAAAAAATACAGATGCGTCCATACGTGCTCTGACCCAAAGTGGTGCACCCACCAACCAGGTTGTGTTCGCCAGCCGCCAACTGGTTCTGGCAGACCGCATCTTGCGGCGGGTTTCCGAAGTTCTTCAGGGTGGAGGCAATGCTGTGGTTGCAGCCAGCAGCCTGCGCAAAGAGCAGGAGCAGTTTGAACAGGTGCTGACAGCCCTGTTACAAGGAAACAAGCGCCTGGGCATCACACGGGTTCGCAACACACAGGCACTGCGGTCGCTGGGACAGGTTAAAGAGCTGTTTGAGAAAATTAAACCGCAAATCAACGCTATCCTGGATTCATCCAGCGCCCTGTTTGAGGTTCGCGGTGCAGCCGATGACGTCTTCCGCGACAGCCGTGCCGCATTTGATCAGGCTGCAAGCGTGAAAAAGGCCATTGCCGAGCTGCCACAAAACCGCTGGTGGCCTTCCCAGACTGCAGGCGCAATTGGCCTGGCACTGATGGTGGCACTGGTCTGGATGCTGGTCACTTCATTCCTGTCAGCGGAACGCCGACGGGCTAAAATCGCGGCCAAAGATAATAAGAAAAACCAACAGGCCATTCTTAAATTACTGGATGAAATGAGCTCGCTGGCGGATGGCGACCTGACGGTGCAGGCGACCGTCAGTGAAGAAATTACCGGCGCAATCGCAGATGCGGTCAATTTTGCGATTGAGCAGCTTCGTGAACTGGTCACCGGTATCAAATATACCGCCCAGGAGGTTGCCGGCTCGGCCATGGACACACGTACTTCAACATCTGAACTGGCCAAAGCCGCTGCCCTGCAGGCTGAGCAGGTGGGTGCCGCCACAGATATTGTTAAAAATATGGAGCAGTCATTTGACAGAATGGCAAAACGGTCACATGAATCCAGTGATGTGGCCCGCCGTTCCGTGGAAATCGCGCACAATGGTAGTGAGAAAGTTCGTGAAACCATCAACGGAATGGACACCATTCGGGAGCAAATCCAGCAAACGGCCAAACGCATAAAGCGCCTGGGTGAATCCAGCCAGGAAATCGGTGATATTGTTGAGCTGATCAACGGCATCGCCGAGCAAACCAATGTACTTGCACTCAACGCCGCCATTCAGGCCGCTTCGGCCGGAGGTGCCGGCAAGGGCTTTGCGATGGTGGCTGATGAAGTTCAGCAGTTGGCAGAAAGCGCCACCAATGCCACGCGCAGAATTGAAACGCTGGTTCAAACCATCCAGACCGATACTTCAGAAGCTGTCGTGTCCATGGAATCAACCACTTCCGAAGTCGTCAGCGGAGCCCGCCTGGCCCAGGACGCAGGCACTGCCCTGGAGCAGATTGAAACCGCGTCCAAGGATCTGTCCAACCTGATCGCCAGCATCTCGGATGAAGCACAGGCCCAGTCAACCACTGCGACTGAGATTTCCGATTTGATGAAGGGCGTTCAGGCAGTATCCGAACAAACTTCCGCAGGCAGCGCGCAGGCTGCAACGTCGGTTGAAAACCTGGCTAAACTGGTGATGCGGCTCAGTGATTCGGTCACAGACTTTAAACTGCCAGAAGAAGACTGAATGAAGGCGGCAGCAATAACAATTTACCGGTTATTCGCCTCGCAGGGCGTGCGGACGGTCTGATGTTACTGCAAGGTTCAAATGCCAGTATGGTGTTGGTTTGGGTGCGACCGGACCTGGACAAGCACCTGACTCAGATTCGCACACAGATTGAGCATATCGCCAACAGCACCCACATTGGTAACGGCGTTCAGAACGCAGCAGATAATCTCACCCAACTGAAGTACACCTTTGAGGCGCTGGTCCTACAGGGTGCCACCCTGGTGGTTGAGGAAATGATCACCGTTTGCGATGAACTCAGAAATGACAACATCCGTGACCCGGAAAAAGCCTACAGCGCGCTGATGAATGCCATTGTCGTGGTGCCGTCCTACCTGGACCGCCTGCAGGCAGGCCACCATGACCTGCCTATCCTGTTGCTGCCTGTTATCAATGAGCTGCGCTCAGCCTACAACGCAAATATCGTGTCTGAGGCGACACTGTTTGCCCCCAGCCTTGATGTGTCGTTGCCTGAATTGGAAAGGCAGGCGACGACGCAGACAAAGGCCCCGGGCGAGCCATTCCAGGTTTTTATCTCGCGCGCACGACGTCAATACGAAAGCGCCCTGCTGAGCTGGTTGCAAAACCAACAGGATTCAGACCTGCTCTCACCACTGCATTCCATTTGTGAAACCCTGCACCGCAGGGTTGATGGTTTTGAACTGCGGCGACTTTGGTGGATTGCTACCGAGGTCATTAGCGGGTTACTGGATGGTGTGACGGAAAACGATTTACACTTGCGCCGTTTGTTCGCTCGCCTGAACCTGATCCTCAAGACCCTTGCACAAGGCGGGGTGGAAGCGACCGACGCCCGGTCCGTCGACTCACTTTCACAGGCATTGCTGTTCCATGTCGCGCAGGCCAAACCCGGTAACGTGGGAGTAGATATGCTGCGCGAGCGTTTCAAGCTTGATGAACTGGTACCTGACCGGGATGTTCTGATCCGCGCCCGCGGCTCGGTCACCGGCCGTAATCGGGAGCTGTACATTTCCCTGGGTGCAGTCGTCCGCGACGAATTGTCCCTGATCAAAGATGCGCTTGACCTTGAGCTCAGGACCGGCAAGGTTGAGGCCGACAGACGGCAGCAAAGTCTCGAGGCGCTGCTGCGGTTAAAAGATACCCTGAAGATGATGGGTTTAAGTGACTCAGCCCAATCCCTGGACGCGCTGATGCCGGCATTCGAGGCCAGCGAAGAGTCAGCGACGGAACCGGAGAAGAACGGCCAGTCGCAGGATGCATTATTGATGGGGCTGGCGGAGAAACTCATACAGGTTGAATCTGTTCTTGAAGAGCAGATTGCCACGCTCGGGGAGCCGCTACAGGAAGAACAGCAACCGACGTACATCGACCTGCCATTACACGAGCAACGCCGCATTCGCCTACACCTGCTGGATGAGGCCGTGGTCAGCCTGCACCAGGTGCAGGACGCTGTACGGCGGCATTTTGACGGTGACCAGGATGCAGATTACTGCAGCCCAATGGAACACGTTGCAGGCGCCATGCAACTCATCGACGAGGCTGAAACAGCCTCTCTGGCACTGAAATTGCGCAATGCGTTGGGCAACCTGTTGCACACCGCCAAAACTGAGGAATCCGTTGATCCCGGCAAGCTGGAAACTGTCACCGATGCAGTCGCGGCCTTCGAGCTTTACCTGGCCGGCTGTCGTGACCAACAAAGCAATCGCGGGCGCTTTCTTGATATTCTCAAGGAACGGCTGAGCAACCTGCCCGTTGGCGAGGTCAAGGTCGTTGAAACCGTTACACCACCAGCGAAACCAGCAGATAAAGATAAACCCGCAACAACGGATCGCCAGCAACCTGCCGGCAGTACTCCGCCGCGTGTTCATGACACCGAAATACTGGAAGTATTCCTGGAAGAATACGAGTCCGTTATTGCCATGCTGGGCGAAAATATTCCACGCTGGATGCAGAACCAGGACGACCATGACCTGATGACGGATATCCGTCGTGGCTTCCATACCCTCAAAGGCAGCGGTCGCATGGTGGGTGCGGACGAAATGGGTGATTTCTCCTGGCATATTGAAGAAATGCTCAATAACCTGCTTGATCATAATATTGAGGCCATCGCCGATGTTGCCACTATGGTTCACCTGGCTGAAGCAATTTTACCGGCCATCAAACAGCGCTTGCTGCAGCAGCCATCTGAACTGGATAAAAATACGATTGCAACAGTCAGCAAACAGGTGGACGTCATCTCCGATGGTGGCGTGCCTGACTGGAACAATCTCTTCGAAGTTTTGCCGGCACCGCTGGCAGCCCTGCTGCCAAGTGACATGGAGGGCCACGATGACTCACCAGCGGAAGATGATCCCGTTGCGGTGACAGAACCCCCCGTTGATGAAGCGGCCGAAGCACCACAAACAGATGTGGTTTCAAAGGCGGAAGAAGCGCCTGTTGCAGAAGTTGAATCCGACCCGGTTGATACAGGGATACTCGGAATATTCCTGGACGAGGCGATTGAGGTGCTGGCACGCTGTGATTCCCTGCTGAACTCCTGGCGTGACGACCTGCCGGACCTGGCAATCGTCGAGAACCTGCAGCGCGAAATACATACGTTCAAGGGTGGCGCCCGCATGTCCGGTGTCAGCTCCATGGGTAACCTCAGCCATGCGATGGAGAGTTTACTGGAACGCATTGCGGGCCAGTTGTTGCCACCGTCGGTCTCTGCCATAGAAGCACTTGAGCAGGGCTGCGACTGCCTGAACGGCTGGGTCGAGCAGGCAAGCCATGGCGACATCCCGAAAGCGGGCGACGCCCTGAAACTGTTCGAGCAACAGGTTGAAGCGCTGATTGGACAACCAGAGTCCTCAGACACAGGCAAACTTGAGCCTGACAAGGCAGAAATTGTTCCGGAACGAGCGGAAGAGCCTAAGTCCGTTGAGCCAACCGCTACTGAAGACGCCAGCGTGACGACCACTGAAGATATTGACGAGGCGCCTGACACTGAAGATGCTGAAGAAGCACCGGTCACTGAAGATGCTGAAGAAGCGCCCGACGCTGAAGACACTGCAGAACCCGTCACTGAGCCGAAACCGGTGCCTGAGCCACAACCCAGCACACCAACCGCAGCGGCCACCACGGATAAACCGAAGGGACCACAAAAAATCCGGGTCAACGCGGAGCTGCTCGATTCACTGGTGAATTCAGCCAGCGAGATTAGTATCTTCCGCTCCCGTCTCGAGCAGGAAGTCGGCCTTTTACGCGACAACCTGAAAGAATTTGATGAAACTGTTTCACGACTGCGGGAACAATTCCGCAAGCTCGAAATTGAAACTGAAACTCAAATTCGTTCAAGGTATCAGCAAGAGGCCATTGATAGCTTGGAAGAGTTTGATCCATTGGAGTTGGACCGTTTCTCCTCCATGCAACAGCTGTCACGCAGCCTTTCAGAGTCCGTGTCTGACCTGCTGAACCTGCAGGAACTGCTGGAGGATTCTGCCCGAAAGTCCGAGTCGCTGCTGGTGCAGCAGTCCAGGGTCAGCACTGAACTGCAGGAAGGCCTGATGAAGACCCGCATGGTGCATTTCGCCACCATCGCACCGCGCCTGCGCCGGATTGTCCGAACCGCGGCAGGTGAAACGAAGAAAAATGCACGCTTGCAGTTACGCATGAGCGGCGGGGGCGATCAGTTAGACCGCAATGTACTGGAACGGATCACTGCACCGCTTGAACACCTGCTCCGCAATGCTGTGGCACATGGCATCGAGCCGCCGAAACTGCGTCGTAAACTCAAAAAACCCAAGGAAGGGGAGATCAGTATTACGGTCGCAGCGGAAGCAACGGAGTTTATTGTGCGTGTTGAAGATGATGGTGCAGGCCTTGACCTGAAAGCCATCCACAAGCGTGCAATTGAGCTGGGCCTGCTGTCCAAAAAGAGCAAACCGCAGCCGCAGCAGCTACTGCAGATTATTTTGAACAGCGGCTTTTCAACATCAGAAACCGTTACCGGCCTGTCCGGACGCGGCATCGGCATGGATGTGGTCAGCACCGAGATCAAGCAAATTGGCGGCTCGATAGAAATAGAATCAGAAACCGGCAAGGGTAGCTGCTTCATCATCAGAATTCCGTTTACGCTGGCGGTAATGCAGGCTATCGGCATCGTTGCCGGTGAACATAATTACCTGATCCCGCTAGCCAGCGTCGCAGGTGTGGCACGCATGTTGCCTGCCGATTTCCAGGAACTGCTCAAGACCGACTCGCCGAAGTATGAGTTTGCCGAGGAGCAGTTTTCAATTCTGGAACTGGAACCGTTACTGGGCGAACCGTCGACGCCGTTGGGTAATGACACTATTTCTATCCTGATGATTAAATCGGGTGAACAGCGTGCAGCCTTCCGTGTGCCAAAGTTATTGGGACACCGGGAAATCGTCATCAAGCCCGTTGGGCCTCAAATCAGCAGTGTTTCCGGTATCCTGGGCGGCACCATCACCGGTGACGGACAGGTGGTCATAATCATTGATTCCGGGCCATTAATCAGGCAGGCACTGATGAGTGGCGCGCACCCGGCACCGCCGATGGAAAGTACCGACATCCGACCCAAACAACCGCTGGCATTGGTAGTCGACGACTCAATTACCATGCGTAAAGTGACCTCGCGCGTGATGGAGAACCATGATTTCGATGTCGTTACAGCCAGAGACGGCATCGACGCCACGGAGCAAATGCAGGAACGCATACCCGACCTGTTATTGCTGGATGTGGAAATGCCGCGTATGGACGGATATGAGGTGGCAGAATATGTTCGCGCCGATGCCAGGCTAAGACATATCCCGATTGTGATGATCACTTCACGCGCAGGCAAGAAACATCGTGAACGCGGCCTTAAAGCGGGTGCAAATGCCTATCTTTCCAAGCCTTACAAGGAATCAGATCTGATTGCCGAGGTCGACAAACTGCTGAGCAGAGAGGTTTAGGCCCATGTCTGACAAAGAGATTCGAACCATCCTGGCGGCCCTGACGGAGGGACATGTGTTGCTGCCAAACAGCGCCGTGGCTGAAGTACTGGAGTTCACGACGCCGGAACCATTCAAACAGGGTCCCGCCTGGCTTCTGGGTGAATTGGCCTGGCGTGGCTGGCAGGTGCCGGTGATAAGCTACCAGCGTTTGATAGATGATAAAGCCGGGGATGCGGTCACGCCAAAGGCACGTATTTTAATTATCAAAACCCTTGGTAATTCATCCCAGATCAATTATATCGGGCTGGTGATTCAAGGTTTACCCAAGCTTAAAACCGTAACGATGGACTCCCTGCAAGAACAGCAGACCAACAAGTTACCAAAGGCACTGTTTAGCAAGGTCAGCATAGACGACCTGCCCGCCTTGATACCGGAATTGGGTTACCTGACACGCATCGTTGAGCAGGCTGCTTACGGTAATTGATGACGCTCTAAAAGTCCCCTGCCATCATCTGCAACACAGCAATCGCTGCCGCTCCGGCAGACTCCGTCCTCAGCACCCTTGGCCCCAGTGAAACGGCCGTGATACCGCTGGCCAACATCTCATTAAGTTCCTGTCGATTGAATCCCCCCTCAGGACCAACCAACACGGAGACACAATCACCGGCAATCATGCAGGCGCTCAATTTATCGCTGGCATCCGGGTCCAGTACCAGCGCTTGAGTAGTATCCGCAGCCAGCAGCCAGTCAGCCAGTGATACCGGTTCGAGTATCTGTGGCACGACCGCGCGCCCACTCTGTTCGCAAGCTGATATGGCCACCCTGCGCCAATGCGTGAGTCGCTTGACGCGCCGTTTGTCATCCAGCCTGACTTCGACCCTGCTGCTAAACAGTGGCTGGATGGCGTAAACACCCAGCTCAACAGCTTTCTGCACGGTATAGTCCATGCGCTCCCCCCTGCTGATGGCCTGGATCAGCGAAACTTTCAAACCCGACTCAGTTTTCGGACAGCTTTTGTCCAGTAGCATCACCAGTACACGTTGCCGCTGAATCTGCTGGACTCTGCCTGAAAAGTCCATGCCATTGCCATTAAACAATGTCACAGTGTCACCTGCTGATAACCTCAACACATTCGCAAGATAATGACCGGCCTGACGTTCCAGTTCGATGATCTCACCGACTGTCAGCACTTGCGGCGTGTGAATTCGGGACAAACGCATCAGTGGCACGCAGTTCGGGCACGGAACCGCATTACTTTATTCCTGCTGGTACTCATGGTGTTTGGATTCATCGGGTTTCTGGTATCATGGAGGCTTGCCACCAGCCTTGCAAGCAAGCACCGGATAGCACCTTTATTTTCCGCTCGCGGGGATAGCAACCATGCTGAAATTATCATGAGCAATACCGACCTTGAAGCGTTTCTCAGTGTCGCACTTGAAGCTGCCAAATCAGCACGCAAACTGATCCTGTCTTATTACAATGGTGAATTTGACATCGAGATAAAAGCTGATCAGACACCCGTCACTATAGCTGACCGGGGCGCTGAACAAGTCATTCGCAACACGATTAGCAACCACTTCCCCGCGCATGGCATCTTCGGCGAGGAGTATGGCTCGGAAAACAAGAACACTGAATACCTGTGGCTGATAGATCCGATTGACGGCACCAAGAGTTTTGTCAAACGTTACGGTATGTTTTCCACCCAAATCGCTCTTATGCACAAGGGAGAACTGATACTTGGCGTTTCCTGTGCCCCTGCCATGAATGAGCTGGTCTGGGCGACGCGTGATGGCGGTGCGTTTGACGAAAACGGGCAATTGCATGTCAGCCAGGTTGACAATATTGATCAGGCCAGCATTTCCACCGGTAATATCCAAAGCCTGGCAGCGGGAGAGCGCTGGCCGGCACTGGGACGAATCCTTGCGAATGCCAACCGTACCCGGGGTTACGGTGATTACTACCATTACCACCGACTGGCCGCCGGTCAACTGGATGCCGTGATCGAATCGGATGTCAACATCCTCGATATTGCCGCGCTGAAGCTTATTATCACGGAAGCCGGCGGTGTGTTTACCGACCTTGATGGCCGGGCCATCAACCTCGAGACACGATCCGTGCTCACTGCACCTCCCGCTTTGCACGCCGCATTGTCGGCAAAACTGGATGGCCATGCACAAGCTTCCTAAAATCCACGCGACCCGCAAGCGGTATCCCGGAAAAATGTTCAAGGTTGAACAGTTGGATCTGGAATTCAGCAACGGTGAAAAACGCACTTATGAACGTCTGCATAGCCGTGGCCTGGGCGCCGTCCTGGTCGTACCCATGATAGATGATGCCACTGTGTTGCTGGTCAGCGAGTACGCCGCCGGCTTGCACCACTATGAGCTCGGCCTGGTAAAAGGCCGGCGGGAACCGGGTGAAACCATACTGGAAGGCGCTGAAAGAGAGCTCAAGGAAGAAACCGGCTACGGGGCTCACAGTCTGCTTGAACTGACAGCATTGAGTCTTGCACCAGGTTACATGACCCACATGACCCATGTAGTGCTGGCACGGGATCTTTACCCCGAAAAACTCAAGGGTGATGAACCGGAAGAACTTGAAATTGTTCCATGGCCGCTGGCTGACCTGCACACGCTTGTGCAAAGGCCGGATTGTACCGAGGGGCGAAGTATTGCAGCCCTGTACATTGCCCGGGATTACCTGCAACAGGAAACAACATAATGTCAGACCCAATGTCAGTCCCGAACCTGGAACATACACTCAACCAGCTTGTGGACATCAGCCGCCGCGCCGGGGCCGCCATACTGCAATGGTACGACGGTGACATGGGTATCACTCAAAAAGCCGACAACTCACCGTTGACGAAAGCCGACCTTGCCAGCCACGAATTGATCAATGCGGAGCTGATAAGATTGTGGCCGGAGACCCCGATTCTATCCGAAGAATCTGCAGACATTGCATGGGTGACCCGCCGGAGCTGGCAAGAATACTGGCTGGTAGACCCGCTGGACGGCACCAAAGAATTTATCAACCGCAATGGCGAATTCACTGTCAACATTGCCCTGATCAAAGACCACAAACCCGTGCTGGGTATCGTCTACGTGCCGGTCACTGATATCTGTTATTTCGCTGCCCGAGATCATGGTGCCTGGCGACAGGACAATAATGAACCGGCCACTACCATTGAGGTAAGACAACCTGCAGCCGAACCGGCCGTGATCGTCAGCAGCCGTTCACACGCCAACCCGGAACTTGCCAGCCAACTCAATAAACTGGGCCCGCATGAACTGATCAGCATGGGCAGTTCACTAAAATTTTGCCAGGTGGCTGAAGGCCTGGCAGACTTTTATCCGCGCTTGGGCCCGACCTCTGAGTGGGATACGGCCGCAGCACAGGCGGTGGTTGAGGCTGCGGGTGGCCTGGTGGTTAAAATCGACGGCAGCCCATTGGACTATAACACCAAGAAATCGTACCTGAATCCGGACTTTTTTGTCTTTTCCGACCCGGCAAGGGAGTGGCTGTGGCCTTTCCAAAACTCTGTGCCTGCTTGACGCGGCGGTTTTCAGGTAGTATAAATTGCACGACCCTTCAGTGGGGCTTGCCAAAAAATTATAACGATAGACAAAAATAATAAGAATCGTATGAACGTAAGCGGCTTCGGCCGCTTTTTTTCGCTCACCAGGTTTTAAGCAGTGTATCGATGAACCAACCCAAGCTCCTAAAATGGCTACTCATGGTGGTGCCTGCATTGGCGGTCGTGCTGGGCGTATTCTACTTCGGTAAACTCTATATAGCCGATGAACTGATTTTTGCCCAAACCCAGGTAAAAGCCCTGCAAACGGATCTGCTGACAACCTCGACCCGCCTGGACATTGCCAGAACGCGTGCAACGGTCGCAGAGCGCGAAGCAGATGTAGTGCGCCGCGCCAATGCTCTGTTGCGTGAATCTGAGCGTCACCGCCAGGATGAAATTTCCGGCTTGCAGGCCGACTTGACTTTTTACCGTCGCCTCGGCGGTGCCAACGGTTCACAGGCTGCACTGGCCGTACGTCACATGGAACTGCAACGAACCCATGCTCCCCGCGTATACCGCCTAGTGTTTACGCTGACGCAAAATCTGCGCTGGGCATCAAGCATCTCCGGTCGGGTCCAACTGGAGGTAGATGGCATCCAAAACGGCGTTGCCGGGCGCCTGGATGACAAGCAATTGCTGGCTGAAAATGCTGCCCCTTTGAAATTCCAATTCAAGTATTTTCAGCAATTGGAACGCCTGATCACCGTACCCGAGGGTTTTGCGCCGGATCGGTTGACCATTCGTCTCAAGTCAGGCAGCCTCAGCTCAGCCGTGGAGCAAACGGCGCAATGGCAGGATTTGTTCGTCCATACGTTGACAGATAACCCCGTCGGGCAATAGTCTGAACCGCCCACCGGTGATTGAAAAAGCCGGTCTGAACCGCCATAGTTAAAGACCGTGAGTCAAAGTTGAAGTCCTTATGCAAAACGCTATGCCAACAGACGCAATCAAGTTTACAGATGCCGCTGCCAGGAAGGTCATGGAATTGATCATGGAGGAGCACAATCCGGAGCTTAAACTGCGTGTCTATATCTCGGGCGGCGGTTGTTCCGGATTTCAATATGGCTTTACTTTTGATGAAGAGAGTGGTGCTGACGATATCGCTGTCAGTAATGAAGGCGTGACATTGCTGGTTGACCCGATGAGCTTTCAATACCTGATCGGCGCAGAAGTGGATTACACCGAGAACCTGCAGGGGGCCCAGTTCGTGATCCGTAACCCCAACGCCGCCACCACCTGTGGTTGCGGTTCTTCTTTCTCAATTTAGGCCGAATCACCATGGCATCCGGCATGGATCACCTGGCCAGGTCAAGACTGAACCAATTCACGGCGGTGCGCCTGGACCGCGACGTAGAGCGGCGTGATGACGCCCAATGGGTAGCCGAGTCGCTGGCAAAACCAGATACCCGCTTTGTACCGCTGTGGCGTAGCCGCAGCCTGCTCGAGCGTAGCGCGGACGGCACCATAGCCATTTATCTGTCACCCTCTGAGCTCACTGAACCGGACCGCATCCAGCCTCCTACCCTGCTGGGCGATGATGGTGTACGGGATTATTTTGCAGTGTCGGTGACCGACGCTCAAAAAGATGATATTCACAGCCGCTACCCGGATGCACGGTTTACAGATCTGCGCAGGGCATCCATTAATATGGCAGCCAAACACGCAGGCATCCTTGCCTATGCCAAGGCATTGCATTACTGGCAACACCGCCATGCATTCTGTGGTGTCTGCGGTAGCCCGAACCGCCTACGCTCAGCGGGTCATCGGATGGCCTGCAGCAATGATGAGTGCAGGCGCGAAACCTTCCCGCGTATCGATCCCGCCATCATCGTGCTGGTGACGCACGAAGATGCCTGTCTGCTGGGACACAATGCCAACTGGCCACCGAAAATATTCTCTACACTGGCCGGTTTTGTCGAGCCGGGCGAAAGTCTGGAAGATGCCGTGGTTCGTGAAGTCTATGAAGAAGCACAGGTGCTGTTGTCGGATATACGTTATGTATCGTCCCAGCCCTGGCCGTTTCCAGCTTCGGCAATGTGCGGCTTTTATGCTGAAGCACAAAACCGCAGCACTGGCGTCAGTGAAGAGGTCGTCGAAACGCGTTGGTTCACTGTTGCAACACTGACCGAGGCCGTGCTGAATAATGAAGTGCGCTTGTCCCCACCCGTCTCAATAGCATTCAGGCTGCTGGCCGATTGGTTCCAGAATCATGGCGGTGGTGATCTTGAAGAACTGGTCCGCCAACAGCCCGCGTGAATTAAGCAGGGTTTTCGATATCATCCTGTTAGAATAGACACATTGCCGCAGTGGGTGCCGGCATACATAGAATGAGGTCGGTCAATGACCATTATCTCGATATTGATAGCATTTACGTTATGTCATTTTGTACGCGAATTGCGGCATCTGCGTCGCTTTGAGTGGGTAACTACATTTACAACACACTGCAACGACAAGCTCAAGAACGTGCCGGGCTGGTCCGGGCCAACCGGCTTCCTGGTGATACTCGGCTTACCGTTGCTCGCGGCATTTGCGATCAACAGCCTGCTGTTTGCCGCCCTGGGCCAGATCGGTGCATTCCTGTTCGCCATTGCCATGTTGGTTTACACCTTTGGTCCCCGTGACCTGGATATTGATGTGCGCTGTGTTTTCCGGGCTGAAAATGATGAGGAACAAACCGAGGCTCTGGAAACATTGCTGGGAGGGCCGGTACCAGAGGACGGCAATGCCTGCCAGGCCGCCGCCATTGATGCTGTTTTCAGCAAGGCCCTGAAGCGCTGGTTTGGGATTATTTTCTGGTTCGCTGTACTTGGCATCTACGGGGCGCTGCTTTACCGCCTCGCCAGCTGGCTGATTGACGGGGAATTCGGACTGTATGAAGAACAGAAAGATCTGATTACCCGCTTGTCCAAACTGCTGGATTGGCCCGTTGCCCAGCTCGTCACGTTGTCACTGGCCATCGCCACAGATTTCGATTCCGTCTACCGCGCCTGGAAACATTACCACGAAGAACGCGGTCACGGATTGTTTGAGGGCAATATCCAGTTCATGCTGACCAGCGCACGTACCATCGTTATGACCGGCCATGCTGAACATGACGGTTATGCAGACCAGCTGCAGGGCCCGATGGCCACCATCAAGCTGGCCATGGACCTGGTTTGGCGCTCGCTGGGGGTGTGGGCGACCGTGCTTGCCTTACTGTTACTGGTGAACGTGATCGCATGACGGGGCTGCTTGCCCGCTATTCCCCGGACAGAACTTCCATTGCAATATTTGTTGCTGGCCTGATTTTCCTGGGTACCGGCTTTCCCCGGGCTGTTTTTGCTGAAATCATATTGCAGCAGGCCAATGGTGCGACACTCAGCCTCCCCGGCCCTGCCAACCGCATTATCACTCTGGCGCCCAATCTCGCCGAACTGGTGTTTGCTGCCGGTGCAGGGGACCGTCTGCAAGCCGTGGTCGCATACAGTAATTTCCCGGCACCCGTCCTACAAATACCCCGTATCGGAGATGCTTTCCGGATCGACCTTGAGCGCATCATCAAGTTAAAACCAGATCTGGTCATCGCCTGGAAATCAGGCAATCCACAGAGTGCGTTGGAAAAACTGCAACAACTGGGTATCACCGTTTGGCAAATGGAAATCACGCAACCGGAAGAAATTGCCGATGCGGTTGAGAACATTTCCCGTGCAGCAGGAACCGAAGCCTACGGGCAGGCCATTGCACAACAGTTGCGCAGTAAATTATCTGCTCTGATACAGCAAAATAAAGGAAAAGTGCCGGTGGAGTTTTTTTACCAGGTTGCAGCTCGTCCGCTGTACACCATTAACGGCCGGCACATCATCAGCCGCAGCCTGGAAATATGTGGTGGCCGCAATGTCTTTGCAAACCTGCCGGCGCTGGCACCGCAAGTCAGCCGGGAGTCTGTCATCCTGGCCAATCCGCAAGCCATGATTGCACCGGAAATCCGTGGAGAACCACCGGCATTACAAGCCTGGCTGGACTGGCCCCGCTTGCAGGCCGTTCAAAACAAAGCAATGCTGTACCTGCCCGCTGATGACATCAGCCGTGCAACACCACGATTACTGGACAGCATAGAATTAGCCTGTAAGCTGCTGGATAGAGTACGCAGGGCTACCCGCTAAACGGGCTCTGGATTTTTCTGCGCCAGGAAGATTGGGATAAACAAGGAAAATAAATGAACTCACCCCTCATCACATCTCCGGCCGGTGTCATGACTGTATTGATTGCAGTGGTCGCCTTCTGGTTCTGGGTGGAACGCAGTACCCGTTGGAAAATATTTGAATTCCTGCCGCCGCTGATTTTTATTTATGCCTCGCCGGTACTGTTGTCAAACTACGCCGTTATCCCATTTCATAATGCCGCTTATGACTTCCTGTACCAATACGGGCTGCCGGTATTTATCGTATTGATGTTAATAAAAGTGGACGTGCTCGGTGCAATCCGCATCATGGGCAAGGGTGTGTTCGTGATGTTGCTGGGCAGTGTCGGCGTCGTAGTCGGAGGCGTGCTGGCTTACAAGCTCGGACAGGTTCTCAGCATTGGCAATTACTTCCCGTTGGCGCAAGACAGCTGGAAGGCTTTTGGCACTTTGGCCGGCAGCTGGATCGGCGGCACCGGAAACATGACGGCCGCCTACGCCGGTCTGGAGGGCTCACCGGCCGACTTGACCATGGCCGCCGCTGCAGACCAGATGGTGTATTTGGTCTGGCTACCGATATTGCTTGGCTGCAAGGCTTTCGCCGACCGTTTCAACCGCTGGATGAAAGTACCGGAAAACCGCATCGAACTGATGGAGCAGGCGGCCAGCGAATTTGACAATAACAACAGCGAAAAAGCACCGACCATGATCAGCTTTTTGTACCTGGGTCTGTTAGCTATAGGCTTTACAGCTATAGCATTGGACATGTCCAAAATTTTGCCGCCGGTGGTCATTGCCGGTGCCACGGTAATCACTGCCGGCACCTGGCTGATCCTGCTGGTCACCACCTTCGCGCTGATCGCATCAGTCACTCCGGCCCGCAAGTTACCGGCCGCGCAACCGATCGCCATGGCCATCATCTACGTCTATGTCGCCCGCATTGGCGCTACCATGGATCTGAGTGTTGTGGAATGGGACAAGATGCTCGGCTTTATCGCCATGGCCTATGTCTGGATCACCATCCATGGCTTGTTTATCCTGGCCGGTGCCTGGCTTTTCCGTGTCGATATGCATACTGTTGCAATCGCGTCCGCAGCCAACATCGGCGGCGCAGCTTCTGCTCCTATCGTAGCTGCACACCACCGTGAAACACTGGTGCCGGCATCCATCCTGATGGCCCTGATTGGTTATGCCCTCGGTAATTACCTGGCTATCCTGACCGGGCGTATTGGCCAGTTGCTGGCCGGTTAATCAGCAGCGCACATGGCACTTTCACACCAGCGCACAGATGGTTTTCTGCAGCGCATAACCCTGGTGGGGCTGGTTGCCATGATGGCGGTTTCCACCGATCTGTACCTACCGGCCATCCCCCAACTCATCGAAAGCCTGGGTGCGGACGTCAGCCAGGGGCAACTAACCCTGAGTGTTTTTTTGATGGGTTTTGCTATCGGCCAGCTGTTTTATGGCAGTATTTCTGACCGATATCGCCGTAAACCGGTGCTCTATCTTGGCCTGGCCATATACCTGGCTGGTACCCTGGGCGCTATATTTGCCCCGGACATCAATACTTTGATTGGCGCACGTTTTGTGCAGGGCCTGGGTGGCGCCAGCGCGCCGGTGCTGGCACGCGCGATAGTATCTGACAGCCATAATCGGGTGGATGCGGCGAGGATCATGGCCTCCATCGCCGGTGCCATGGCACTGGTACCTGCCATTGCACCGGTTTTTGGCAGTTGGCTATTGTACTTTTTTGACTGGCGGTCACACTTTGTACTGCTGCTGATACTCGGCCTGCTGACCCTCGCGGGCGTTACCCGGTTGCAGGAATCATTAACAACCCCCAGCACAGATAAACTGAAATTAAGCAGTATTATCAGCCAGTTCCCTCTATGCCTCAGGAATCCCCGATTTGTCGGCTTCACCTTGTGCGGCGGTGCAACTTACGCAGCAATGTTTGTCTACATCTCTACATCCTCATTCCTCATTATCGGCTTGCTGGGATTGGCACCGGAATATTTCGGCTACACTTTCATGGTGGTCGTATTTGGTTATGTTGCGGGTGCAATGACTAGCTCGCGACTGGTCGGGCGCCGGGGAGTTGTCCGGGTTTTAGCCCTTGGGCAATGGGTTGGCCTGCTGGCAGCAGGACTACTGTTGACGCTGGCAATCTTTGAAATCAACCGGCTTGCACCCATGTTGTTGGCCTTTTTCATGGTTTTCATGGCCGGTGGGTTAAGCCTTTCCGTCAGCCAGATGGGCGCCATCGCAGAGCTGCCGGAAGCTGCCGGCAGGGCATCATCCGTTTTCGGGTTCCTGCAAATTGCTTTTGCTTCGCTGCTGGGCTACCTGGCAGGGCTGTTCTACAACAACACGCTGATGCCAACAGCAGTCGGAGTCATGCTGGCAGTGTTGATGTCAGCTGCCGGTTACTTAATTGTCCGTAAAGCACATAGCCCGGACGATGAACTGACGGGCCACGCGGCGCAGACATAACTTGATAGAGGGCGAATCAATGAGCGAAGCAACAGAACCATCCTTCCCAAACCCGCATGCCGATCAACACGCGGTAATCACCGGTGGTGCCAGCGGCATTGGAGAGGCCATTGCAGAACGACTGGCCGAAACCGGTATGCGTATTACGCTGATGGGTCGTAATGCCGAACGGCTGTCGGCCACCGCGGCGCGGCTCAAGGCTGCCTCACAGCAGGTGGATGTCACCCATGCGGATGAAGTTCGGCGCGGCTTTGCAGCAGCCGTGCAAGCCAATGGCCCGGTCAGCATCCTGGTAAACAACGCAGGCTCTGCCGAATCACAAGCATTTTCCAACATGGACGATGACCTGTGGGACAAGATGCTGGCCGTCAACCTGACCGGCACCTATCTGTGCACCAGATCCGTGGTCGACGCCATGTCGAAAGCAGGTTTTGGAAGGATAATCAATATTGCCAGCACAGCATCCCTGAAAGGTTATGCCTATGTATCGGCTTACTGCGCGGCCAAGCACGGCGTATTGGGTCTGACCCGCGCACTGGCCCTGGAAATGGCTCGCAAGGGTGTCACTGTGAATGCGGTTTGCCCCGGCTT
>VAPH01040022.1_pt1 | contig 17413 bp, 12 predicted proteins | sample 3393861 | NCBI WGS metagenome assembly VAPH01 (sample SAMN08290439, study PRJNA428436) | hydrothermal vent metagenome | isolation source: Deep-sea hydrothermal vent chimney | place: Atlantic Ocean: South-mid Altantic Ridge | reverse complement strand
TATGAGGATAATGAAAATAATCATTTTGTGCCTATGCCTGTCGTTAGCAGGCATAGGATGTTCAATACCCCCAGAGGAGGGGGTGGTAAATAGAAAATATCGTGATTTTCAGACGTTTTCATTTGAGGTAGACGGCACAAAATGTGTCTACCTCGCACGAAGTTCAGGAGGAGGCCTGTCCTGCAATTGGAAACAGGCAGGCCGCCCTGGTTCTTTATAAAACTTTTTCGGGAGAGATGGCATCACTCGTCTCTCCCAACCTTTCTTGAGGTTGTGAACATATTCATTGCCTCAAATGAGGTTCATTAAAATATTTCATCCAATTCCGACCGCTGGTTGAGTTTCTGAGATTTTGGAGATTCAACCGGCGGTTGAAAGATTGCCAAAAATTCTCGTCTTTGGCGGGAAAAAATATGGTTTTGCGAACTGAGCCATAAATCAGTTTGCCCCTGCCGATTCGGTGGGGAAGGAGGTTTTATGTCAAATTTTATTTTTTTTCTCGGCGGAGCGGACGCCGAAATGGTAGAAATCAGAAAGGCATTGGAGGCTGCAGGCGCGGCTTACTCTGATGCCGGGCTTGGCTGGGGAGCCAAAGCCTCGGCTTACGGCGAGGAAATCGTCAAAGCCGCGGCCGAGGGCAAGACCCCGGTCATTGTGGAGTTGGAGGTTGATGTTGACCTGCCGTCAGGCACGGTCAATGTTGACCACCACGGCGACCGCTCCTCCGAGCCGGCCGCGCTTCTGCAAGTGTTAAGCTTGCTCGGGCGCGAGCCGAGCCGCTGGCAGGCGCTGGTCGCCGCCAACGACTCGGGATGGTTCCCCGGTCTCAAGGCCGCGGGCGCCACGCCCGAAGAGATGGCGGCTGTCCGCGCCGCCGAGCGCTCCGCTCAGGGCATTACGCCCGAGCAGGAAGCCGAGGCGGAGCGCGCGCTCCACGCGCCGGTTGAGGAGATCGGCAATATCCGGATAATCCGGATGAGCCACTCCAAGACCGCCCCCATTGGGGACGCCCTCGCTGTCGCGGCCATTGCCGCCGGCGAGGAAATTCCCGCCTTCCTCGTCTTCTCGGAAGACGGGGAGGTGAATTTCTCGGGCTCGGGCGATCTCGCCCAGGCGCTCAACGAGAAGTTCACCGGCGGCTGGGCCGGGGGAGCCGGACTCGGCAAGGCGGACGGCACCGCCTTCTGGGGCGGATATCCGTCCCACGCCGAGGTGGAGGAGTTCTTCCTCCACCGCGCCGGCAAATAGAATTTATTTTAAGGCTTCGTGCGCTTGGCCTTTAACAGAGCGCTCCTTTACTAATCACAGCGGAGGTCAACTGAGATTGCATTGTTCTTTTTAAAAAAAAGAAAGCCGGTCGCGCATTGACCGGCAAAATAAAAAAAAGTTTTTTCGGAAGGTTTTTTTCTTAAAAAAACCTTCCAATCTTTCTTGAGTTCGTCTTTGAATATAAAGATGGGTTCGGGCAGAGATTTTGTTCTTTGAAATAAGGCCGTTCTTAACGGTTTAAATAAAAATACCAAAAGCGCGAAGGAGACTGTTATGTCAAAGTTTATTAAAATCAGTGTAGAGGCGATAGCATTAGACAGAGAGCTCGCAGAATATCTCGGCTCTGCTGAGATTAAGGCGGCGAAAAGAAGCGGCGCATTCATAGGAACTCGTAGAGTCGCTTTAAACGAGTTCCGTAAATACGGGATTGTTCTTCCGAAAGGCGGGATGATTATTCCGGACGCAGAGCCGACCAAGTTAAAAGCCGCGATAAAAGAAGCGGCGGAAACAGTAAGGAGGAGTGAAGTTCAAGCCGCACAGGAGGAGTTCAAGAAGAGAAACGATGTTTCATTTCTCCGGCGGCTTTTCGCAACTAAGTTGTGGAAGGAGGGGCAAGTATCGCTATTCTCGCCGATGAGCGAGAGGGAGGTGAAAAAAACTCAAAATATTCTCGCAGAATATGGCGAGACAGATCCCAATCATTTTAATTTCGTCATTGGGATGAGGATGCTCCCAGGGTGGGATGTCTCTCGGCTTGTTAAGCGGGAAGCAGGGGATTACCTCCTGGGAGATGCAGGGCTGGTTGCCGACAAGGAAGTTGGTTACCTGCTTTTAAATAAGGCCTTCCGTTTTTATCCGCTAACGGAAGAGTCCCTCTGGCAAATGAAGGATGATTACAAAGAGGCTTCCCGTCGGGAACGAGTTATGAATTTCGGCTCGTATCGACGGATGCTAAAAGCGGACCCGCGGAATGCCGCTGTGAAAAAGTTGTATTATACAGGGCCAACAACGGCGCTGGAAATGTTCGGTGTTAGCTATGGGTTTACAAACCAGAGCATCGCCGACAAAGTTTGGCAACGCTTGCGGGAGCGTTTCTTTGTATTTGCCTCGGACAGCGAGGCCGAGTTAGCGGCGCTTATCGCTTCTGGCGAGCCGATTGTAATGCGCGAATACGAAGAGAGCTGGACAGAGGGTCCGAAAATGCGACCCGAGGGCGAGCGGTATATTGGAGGCAATCAAACGGTTGTCAGGACGCTCATTGGTAGATTTAAGATTGATGACCGATGGGACCTTGATGACGAGGGATGGTCGGAGGAATATGATCGGCTTCGTAAAATGTATGAAGCCGGCATTGATATCTCGCCGCGCATGACAAGTAACCCCGTTGCCAGCGGAGGTGGCGGGTGACTAAATAGCTTTAAAGAGTTTCGTGGAAGTTCTCAAAAAAAACTTCCACTCTTTCTTTAGATTATTATCGTTGATAGTAATTTGAAATAGAGAGGAAAAATTAACAAAAAAATAATAAATTAATATTATTATATAATGAAACAGCCGACAGAGGCATGCAGGGCAGGGGGAGTGATTATTCTTTAAATTCTCTCTCCTTAAATTATGCTTACTCCCCGCTAATTGCTCTGCATACTTTTGTCGGTTTTCTACAGTCAAAAACGCCTCGGTTTATAGCCGAGGCGTTTTTTAATTATTTCAAGCAAAGAGGAGTATTAAAAATCCGTTAAAAAATGTTGGAGATAATTATTTCTTGTGATGGCGGTAAAATCGCTGTCCGGGTAGGTTTTTTGCCAAAGTTTCGGTATTTTTGTTTTTCTGTCGGAATATTTGCATTCAATGGCCGACAGCCGGCCGCGCGATTCGCGGATGATGTCAATTTCAACGCCGGTGTGCGTCCGCCAGAAATAATAGTTGTCAGCCTTGCCCGCGAAATTGCTTTGCTTGATAAGCTCCATAAAAACAAAGTTTTCCCAAAGGGCGCCGATATCGTTGCGGTTTTGAAGCGGAGAAAATTGCCCGATGACCGCGTTGCGGATTCCATTATCCAAAAAATAATATTTTGCTTTTTTAACTATTTCATTGCGAAGATTGCGGCTGAAGCCGCGGACTTTTTTAATGACAAACATTTTCTCCAAAAGGTCAAGATAGCGGGCAACGGTTTTAACATCCGTTTTAAGGGCTACGGCGATTTCGTTAAGAGAAACCTCGCCGCCGACTTGAAAAGCGATCATTCGGGCAATATCTTTTAATAAATCCGTTGATTTTATTTTATCCAAAGCAAGCGCGTCTTTATAAAGGTATGAGGAAATAAGTTCGTTCAGTATTCGTTCACGAGCGGCGCTGTCCGGCGCCGTTAAAATTTCCGGATATGTTCCGTAGATTAAAAATCGTTCTAATCCGCCGTTAAGTTCAAATTTTGTCGCTTCCATTTCCGATTGCGCCAAAGGCAAGAGAGTTAAGGTAAAATGCCGTCCGGTAAGCGGCTCGCCGATTTTTGAAGACAGGTCAAATGACGATGAGCCGGTAAGAATAATTGTTTTTTCCGGAAAAGCGTCAATAAGCATTTTCGTTCCCAATCCGATATTCGGCGCTTCTTGAGCTTCGTCAATGGCGACAATATCGTAGGGACCGGCAAAATCCAGAATATTATCCCGTATTTGAGACCCGAATAGCTCGCGCACCCGTATGTCATCCCCGATAACCGAAAGAATTTTTTTGCCGGTTTGGCGCTTTAAATAGGCGTTAAGCAAAGTGGTTTTGCCGATACGGCGCGGACCGTAAATAATAAGCGCGCGGTTTGGCGCCAAAGACGCTTCCACCGATTGTTTTCGTTGAAATTTCATAATTTTATGGTATCACAAACCATAAATTAAGTCAAATTTTTTACTTACTTCCCGCTAATCGCCCTGCATACTTTTGCCGGTTTTTTATAAGGTAGATGATTAAAAAATTAGGGAATGACGCTAATTCTCGCTTTGAGCAGTATATCCGTGTATTTCTCGCGGGAGAGCAAGAAAGAGCCTTTCGGCTCTTTTTTTGCGCGTATTTTCATAGAAATTTTTACAATTTTATGGTATTGTAATATTAGTAATAATGTTGTAGGATATAGAGTTAAATTATTAAAATATATGATTAAAGAAGTGTTGGCAGAGATGCCGGGGCAAAAAATAATAAAACCCATAGAAAATGCGGAAGTAAATAGTATTAAAAAAGATGAACAAGACAGTTTGGCTGAGGAGCCGTATTATATTGAAGTTGAAGAAAATGGCGCGAGAGAAAAGCTTTTTGATTTTTTAAACCAAGAAGAAGTATTATCAAACAAAGACAACGCTCTTGTTTTTGATGATGAAAAATTTAAAAGTAAGGATTTTGAAGAAAAACTTCGAAGGAAGTATTTCGGCCGCAAAGACGGCAAAAGAATCTTTGGCAGTAAAAAATTAATTTTTGATAGTTTGCCGGATTTAGATTTAATAACAGCGAAGGATTATCAAGAAAGCATAGAAAAGGGCGATGGCGTTAAGCTGGCAAAGCTGTTTAATAAAAAAGACAAAGACTCTGTTAAAGAAAAAATATTGGATATTTTAAGAGAAAATGATATTTTGCAAACTATAGACGGCCGCAATATTTTTGATTTAAAAAAATTTTTGTATTCGGGTTTTTTAAGTGATAAATTAGTGAATAAAAATACGGAAAAAACAAGCGGTAAAAAATATAATTTTTCTCAAAAATTAGTTTTTGAGAAATTATCTGATTTAAGCGTTATTTCAAAAGAGGATTATGAGCGTCGGGAAGATGGGGAGCCAAAAGAAGTAAAACTTTTTAATATCCCAAAAAGCATTGATGATGCTTATAATACTCAAGACTATAATAATAAAGATTCAGATTATTATTTAAATTATTGGGATTTACGCGACCGCGCAAAAAAGGGGCGGATACAATGGGGTTATCAAATAGAATTAGAAAACGGAGAAAAAATTAATGCCAGGGAGTTGGCGCTGGCAATTGGAGTTTTTAGGGATTTTGACGGCAAGAGAGATGAGCAAGGGGATCTTCTGGTTTATGATAAAGAAAAAGATAAACATATTAAGATAAACTCAGAGTGGGTGGCGCGGAATATTGGAGGTTTGGGCAGCAAGGAAGAAGGATCTTCAATAGTTTACCCGCATAAATTTCTATTGAATCATTGCCCCAATTTATTAAAAAAGGGGATATTAACGTTAGAGGACTTTAATATAAAAACAAGCGGCGGGCAAAGCGGCGAATTAATGAGGAAAGAATTTACACTTAATAAAAAACGTTCTGATGTAGCAATAAATGGGGTTCGTTATTATGTCGGTAGAGGTTTTTTTAAATTTGAGAAAGAAAAAATTCCTACCGAAAATTTAAAAATAATAGTGTTAGACGAAAAAACCGCGGGTGTAGTCAAGTCATTTAAGGGCAAGGAAGATTTAATTTATACTTTCAGTCTTTTGGATGAGTATGAAAAAGAAAGTAAAAGAGAGCAAGTTGAGCTTAATTATGACAGAAAATTAAAGCCAAAAGAGATAACCGCAAGAACGTTTGTTACGAAAGAAGAGATTGATAAAAGAATTTCCCCTTGGCGAGCGACCAAAGATAATCCTCAAAAAAGCAATGAATCACCGGAAGAATATGCTGAAAAAATCAAGCAAATTAGCGATTGGGGGTTTATTAAACAGGTGTCTGGCGATTTTTCCGAGGAGTGCCAAATCGGCATCCATAATTTAAGCTGGCGCGAACAGCAATGGCTGGCTAGCGCTGCCTATGAATTGGGGAATGATTACCCGAAATTATTGGAGTTTGGCAAAAAATACGGGATAGACGGGCTAAAGACTTTTTTAAGTTGCGAGCATGGCATAAGAAATGCCCATAAAATTTTAAATATAGGCGAAACATTTGCTAAAGAGGCTGCGGAAAAGATATTTAAAAAATACGCGGGCATCCAAAAGCATGCCGAGGAGATGCAAGCAGAAATGAGAAAATCCGAGTTTTTAGATAAAGAAATAATGGAATCGGAGGTAGAGGAAAATATTAAAAAAAATATTTATGACGCTTTTATGTCGCGAGCTACTGATATTTTAAGCGCCGCCCATGAAATTGCGGAAAATGGCGGCGCTCAAGCGGAATTTTATAACGGCCAAAAAATAGAAGTAAGCAACATTGATGAAGTAATAAAATCCTTGGAAATTTATGAAGGCTATCTTGGGAAAATAAAGGAATTTTTTACCGAGAGCGGAAAGCATAACTTTAATTATATTAATTCCGCCGAACAAAACGGCTTGCAGATTTATAATTTTACTATAAATGATTCATTGTCGGGGGAGGAAAGATATTTATCATTAACATTAAGAAAAGAGGGGACAAACGAGCATTTAGAAAATTTAGAATACGACGGCGAAGCCAGAGTAAATTTCCTTTTTAGCGACGAATATATATCTCCGCATATTAATGATAAAAGCCGCCGCGAAGCGACGACATTTAGGCTTGATAGGGAGTGCTTGGAATTTGATAAAACCGGGGAAAAGGTGGTTGGCAAAGATAATACAAGAAAAGACGGCAGGCTGTCATTAGATTTTGGCAGTATTTATAAAGATAGCGGTGAAGAAAACAATATCTTAGGCAGGGTTATTTCCGTCGGCAATTTTTACACCGCGCAAGAGAAAAAAAAGAAGCCGGAGTATTACCACAATAAAGAATCTTTTTATTATGAATTGGGGCAGGCGGACATATTTAAAAAAATAGTTAGAGCAGTGGAGAAATTTATAAAGATAAAATATATTAAGAATAAGAAGAGTGAAATGAAAGGCGCGGCTTAAATGCTCTTTTGATGATTTTTTTCGGCTGTCGGATTATCTCCGGCGGCCTTTTTTATTTTGGTTCCCAGTACAGCCAATAAAAATAATTGCTTTAAGCTTTGGGAGATTTGCCTGCTTTCAATAACCATGCCCACCAATTCTTCTCCGAAAGACAGGATAGCCGTCTTATCGCCGAATATATCAATCTCAACCGGAGCGTTATACATATCCTTATCCACCCAAAATCTTTCCATAAGCCATTTGGCGTCATTTTCTGAACTGCTTTCTTTGATGTCAGTGGGGGTAATCGCTTTCACCTTTATATTTTTCGCAACTCTTTTTTTGATAAATTGCTCAATTATAGGCACAATCTCCTTTTTGTACACAGGCTCGTAGGCGGATCTTATTAAGTAAAAGTCTTTTTCTTCTTTTAGTATTTCATTATAAATTTTTTTTAACCCTTCTATTCCTTCAAAAAACCTAATTCCGGGCTTATTATGCATTAAATTATAGCCGGATATCATATCGGGCAGGTAATTATTTAATAATTCCCTGTCTTTTTTTAGCTTATTTTCGCGTAAATCAAGCAGTTTTTTAAGCTGGGAAGGGTGGTTTGCCCTAAAAATACTTACTTGATTAGGCCCATCAATCCGTTCAATTACGCCAATATTAGCCAATTCTTCCACTTCTTTATAGACAATTGCCCTTGATCTTTTGATTTTTTTAGCTATTTCCGATGCTTTAGCTTCTTTATTTTGATATAAATATTCCAGTATTTCCGCCTGCGAGGGCGTAAGATCGGCTTGCAATAGAACTTTTTTAAACATATTTTATTATTTATACTTAATTTATATGTTTATTATATCATGTATAAATTATTTGTCAAATATAAATTAGACAATATTTATGTTTAAAACGTTGCATATTATGCAATGGTGTCAAGCATTTTATTAACATTTGCATAAATATGTTTAATTAAGACTTGACAATCTTTTAATCTTATGCTATACTGTTTTATTAAGCTAAAAAAACATTAGCTTGCCAATTGAACATTAAACCAAATTTAAATAATTTCCAGATATTTGCTTAGAGGATTAGAGTGGCTTCAAGCCATAGGAGAGAGACCTGAGTAATCGGGATTTATGGCTAAGTCCAATCCAAAGGGCTGAAATACGGAAATTATGTTATTGCCCTTCGGGCAACCCGCGCTACAAATGAGTAGATTAGACTCGCCGCTACAAATGGCGAGCATGCGAATGATGGGGCGCCCTCCTTCGCTAAGGCTGCGGCAGGGCAAGCATGCGAATTAGCGGTGAGAATAATGAAGAGGAGAGAGAATGGGAATACTGTTTTAAGAGGTAGTGCTCAAAAGCGGTTTTCTTTAAAAAACAAAAGACTATTAAGAGAAAAAATAATTATTCGCTCTATGTGATAGTCAAAATAAAAAAACTTCTCTTTATTGTTTTCTTCGTTTAACCGGAGAAAAAAATTAGATCTTTGTAAATAAAATTTTAGTATTACTGATTTTGGATGATGAAAAAAACAAGGAGAGAGATCCTTTTCTAAGGTCAGTACTCATTCTGCAAATCGCGCTAAGCGGTATACCAAAATTCTCCGGCATAACCGGAGGATAAGGAAAACAAGCTTGGCGCATCCTCCGGCAAGCAGGCCGGAGTAGTAACAAGTGCTGCCGCTATGTGTCGGTGAAAAACCGACACAGGCGGAACATTGGTTATTATAATCAGTGAAAGCCCTTTGACAATTAAATAAGAAGATTTTAACTGGCAGGACTGTCTGTTTAGTTAGATTTATTTTGTGTCTAATTAAACAGACGGCCTTGCCGTTAAAATAATTCAAAATCCCGTCTCAAGTTGGCGGGTAAGGAGAAAAAGATGAAAGATAATAAAACAACAAAAAGAAAAATAAAAAATATAGAAAAAAAAATAAAAAAAGACAATCTGGGCTATGCCCAGATTGTCGCCCTTCTGAAAAAGAGGGGCATCCCATTCCATCTTGGCCTTCAAGGCCGGTGGGTAGGGATAAAAGAAATAGACGGATACAAGGTCTTTGAAGACTTGTGTCCGTCTAAGGAGGTTTTGTCGGATCGCGCTATTTACGCGATTCGCAGAATCTCCTTCGGAGAGCCATTAGGGCTCACCGGGGAATTCCTCTACCTTTATATAGAGGAGAGGATTAAAAGAAAAAAGTTCAACGCCGGCGTTCGCGTCGGCGAAATAGTAACACAAAATAGGGTAGAATATGGCACCATGCATTGTCAATGGTGCTATGAAGTATTCGTCCCCGAACCGGGGACGGATTGGCAATGTGCCAGTTGCGGGGGGTCATAATAATCCCCCATCGTCGTAAGTCCTTATTTATTTTCAAGTCCCGTTTCGCGGAAGAAAATAAAAAGGTAGGCGAAAAGGAGAAAAAATGGAAAAAATATTTAACGGGACACCACACCCGATTAATGTGGTAAAAAATGGGGTCTTTGACCCCAAAATTAGGAAATTCGTGGTCTCCGAGGGGACCACTCCGGAGATAATCTTCAGCATCCCGTCTGACGGGATGCTGTCCGCCAAGATTGAGACAGTCTTGGCGGAGCCCATAGACGGAGTTCCCGTCTATGGGAAAAAAATAATGTCGTGCGACCCGCTCCCAGCGAGTTACGACATAGTTGTTGCATCCGCGCTGTATGCCACGGCAGCGCGGGCGGCCGGTCTGGCGACAGATCGGCTATACACAGTGGCCGATCCGGTGTATTCACCGGACGGCCGAACAATATTAGGGTGCCGGGGAATCTGCCCGGCGCTCTAATCGGTCTTGGCGACCTTGCCGCCAAGTAAAAAAATACGCAAGGAAAGGTTTTTATGCGTTTCCCTTTCCGGCTGAGCCGGAAAAATTAGAACGCTCCTTACTGCTCACGGCGGAGGTAAACCGAGAGCGAATTGTTCTTTTTGAAGGAATGCCGGCGCAAGCACTTGGCCGGCAAACACAAAAAAAGTTTTTCGGAAGGTTTTTTCTTAAAAAATCTTCCAATCTTTTTTGAGCTCGTCTTTTTAAAAAGGCGGGTTCAAATAGAGATTGTTCTTTGAAAAAGTTATTAGGAGCGCAGAGTTTTAAAATATTTTTAGAATTGCGCGCTCTTAATAAGTTCATAAGAGCATCCGACTCATAAGAGTCGGCAAATTTTAGTTAAAAGCCAACGCTATACAAGGTTATGCGTCAAAAAGGAGGAAGTCATGTTATTTAGAAGCAATGATTTGGATTCGGATAAAAAGATAGCAAGTCCGCGAGTAGCGGATTTGCCCGAGCTGCCCCCTGCTAAGGGGCATCAATACCCGGCGATATGTCACGACGTGACATATCGTAAAGGAGTAAAGATGGACCACGGATGGAAGATCCGTTGGTTCTACAACCTGGAGGAGGCGTCCAGGGTTGACGCCGAGGCAAGAAGGGAGGCGGAGCGATTTTATATCGCCCGCCAAATATATAAAAAAAACACGGCGGAAGCAAAGCCGGCAAATCTGCCGGTTGTTCCGCCCAAATACAATCCAGTAAAAAAAACACCTCAGGAGATTCTGGCTATGGCCGGATTTTCCGAGCACCAGTACCGCGTCCGTGAGGACGTGGAACACTGGTATAATCCGAAGGAGTCCGGCTGGCGCGATCCTGATGAGGGATGGGTCGCCGGCCGTCCGGCGAGCGCCAGGCTCGCCTATAAAAACAAGGATGGTGTTTGGGAGATCGGGACAACCGGTCTCCAAGATTTAATGGAGACAATGCCCATAAAAGATGCATGGGCATTGTCTGTGCTCTCAGAGATGGGAGCAGACGAGGCCCAAGTGAAGGCATCGTTAGATGCCGAAATAGAGGGTGAAAAAAAAATTTTTGCGGAAGAGGTCAGCGCCTTTGTAGGTGCCATCCGTGACTGCAAAGAGTTTTTTTGCTTCTCGCGAGAGGAACAAGAAGAGGTGATTAAGCTGTACGACTGGTGCCAGCCGGAGCAGGTGGCGTTAGTCGTTACTATGCTCCAAGCTAGGTGGGGCATAGCAAAACAGTTGAATAGCCTCAAAGAGCAGGGAGAAATCCTTGTTAGTTGGGGCGGCCATTTCCGTGTTATGGGAGGGGCTAATAATCAGCAGTATTGGGTTATTAGGCCAGACGGCGCGGAAAGGGAGGCCGAGGATGTAGAGTACCGGAAACGGTACACCTCGGAAGGCAATAAATTTTGGCGGATCGTTGACCGGGAGGAATTGGCTATTTCCTGGTCAAAGGGGAATTCCGCCGCTCTCCATAATTTCACCGTCAACCATCTGCCGGTTGGCGGGCTGACTTCCGCCCAAAAGGAGACTGTGTCCAGAATTGAGGACACAATCTCCGGCGAGTGGAATGACGCCGGAGATGCCTCCCTTAGGAAGGGATGGGGCATCTCCGGGAGAGCCGCCACTATATCGGCGGCTCAAACAACAACGCCAGGCGGCGGCAATACCGTCATGGCGGAAGCTCTGCGGAAGGCAGGGCTGATAAAGTAAATTTAAAAAATGCCGGCGCAAGCGCTTGGCCGGCAAACACAAAAAAGTTTTTCGGAGGGTTTTTTCTTAAAAAACCTTCCACTCTTACTTTAGATTATTATCATTGATAGTAACCTGAAGTAAGAGAGAATTGACAAGTTAATATTATCGCATACTAAAAATAACCGATAGAAGTATGCAGGGCAGGGGAAGCAAGTATTTTTTAAATTCTCTCTCCTTAAATTATGCTTACTCCCCGCTAATTACTCTGCATACTTTTGCCGGTTTTTAATTTGTTCCCACCGTACTCGGAAAAAGTCTTGACTTTTTCCGAGTTATATGTAAAGATATAAACATGGGTATAATAAAAAGAGAAACATATATAAATATATGGAATGAATTATCCGGGGAAAAAGAGATGATTTTTCTGGCGGGCCCAAGGCAAGCCGGAAAAACAACATTAGCCAAGGAAATCGCCAAAAAATATAAAAATAATGTTTATTTTAATTGGGATATATTATCGGACAAAAAAAAAGTTGTTGAAAATCCAACTTTTTTTCAGGAAATAAACAGGGCTGATGATTCCGCTCCTTTGGTTATTTTTGATGAAATACATAAGTATAAAAAATGGAAAAACTATCTTAAGGGAATATATGATGAATTTCATTCTGATTATTTATTTTTAGTTTCCGGAAGCGGACGGCTTGATATTTATCAAAAGGGCGGTGATTCGCTTGCCGGCCGTTATTTAATGTTCCACCTTTTTCCTTTTACTGTTTCGGAATTAAGCGGAAAAAAACGAAATATTGACGAATTTTTAAAAAATCCGATTTCAGGATTTAATCTAAACGATAAAAATACAACAAAAAAGATTTGGTCCCGGCTTTATGAATTAAGCGGTTTTCCGGATCCGTTTTCCAAGAATAAAAAATCTTTTTGGATAAAGTGGTCGCGCAATTACGCCAACCAAATAATTTATGAAGACATTAGAGATCTTTCCGGTATAAAAAATACAAGCGGCGCCGGACTTCTTTTTTCGCTTTTGCCGTCGCGGATCGGCAGCCCGATTTCCATAAATAATTTGGCGGGCGATGTTCAGGTTTCATTTGATACCGCTAAGAATTGGCTTAATTTGTTTGATTTGGCCTATCTTACTTTTAGGATTTCCCCTTGGACAAAAAAAATTTCAAGGGCGATTTCCAAAGAAAAAAAACTTTATCTTTTTAATTATCCATTAATTGACAACCCCGGAGCCCGGTTTGAAAATATGGCGGCGCTGGAATTATATAAATCAGTATTCAGCTGGAATGAATTTGGCTATGGGAATTTTTCTTTGCATTATATTAAAAACAAAGAGAAAGAAGAGGTTGATTTTTTAATTAGCAATAATAATAGGCCGTTGCTTTTGATTGAAGCGAAAAATTCAGATATCCGGCCGTCAAAATCGTTAATCAATTTTCAGGAGATTTTAAATGTTCCGGCCGTACAGCTGGTCAATCAGGAAAATATTTATAAAGTTCAAAAAAATAAAAACAATAAACTGCTTATTGCCACCGCCCATAATTGGCTTTCTTCATTGCCGTAAATTTTATAGTTTTAACTCTCGCTCCCCGCTAACCGTTCCGCATATTTTTACCGGTTATTTATAGAGACTTGCCGCCGATTCCTGTTTTGAGCTGTGTATCCGTGTATTAATCGCAGAACAGCGAAGAAGGGCTGAAACGACTTTTTTTGTGTATATTTTAATAGAAATTTTTTGACAAATTTTTATTTTTGTGTTAATTTGTAAAAAGCTTTACATTGCTGACTAAGAAATTTAGCCACAATTTTCTTATCTTAGGCTTAGTTTAAGATAAAAGATCTTTAAAAAATACAAAATTAAAAATTCTGAAAAGAAAAGGAGAAAAAAATGGGAAATGATTGTATGTTTTGGACGGGAGTGCCCGGCAAAGAGGAGTATTCGGGGGCCTACGGAGCGCCCTCTCTGTCGTTTGAACGCGAAGAAGATTGCCCGAAAGAAGAAACGGTGTTTGACGGGAGCAACCCCCTGCATCTTTACGTTGGGTCGCTAAAGAATACGAACATTCTTACAGGAGAGGAAGAAATGAAGTTGGCGAGAAGTATGGAAAGGAACAAGAAATTGATAAGTAAGATGATAGAGTCCTTTCCTATAACAAAAAAAACCGAAGAAGAAGTTTTAAAGAGTGAAAAAAAAGGAACCAAAGATAACGAGCGGAGGGATGCCGTTTCGGAAAAAGTTTTAAGGAAGTTAAAGGCAGTGATAGAGGCCTTGGACGATTCAGATATGGGGGCGCGGGCGCTTCAGGAAGCGACCGGTATGGAAATAGAGAAGTTTCAAGAAGTGTGTGCAAGAATAAGCGCGGCTCAGGGGATTGTTCTGGGAATAAGAGAGGAGTTTATTGCCAGAAATCTGAGACTGGTGATTGATATCGCCAAAAAACATACAGGGAGAGGGGTAGACCTCCTTGACCTTATACAGGAGGGAAATATCGGGCTGTTTAGGGCGGTGGATAAATTTGACTACCTCCGCGGATTCAAATTTTCTACTTACGCCACTTGGTGGATAAGGCAAGGGATGACACGAGCCATTGCCGACCAAGCAAGGACAATAAGGCCGCCGGCCGGACAGGTAGAATTTTTTAACCGAATTAATCGGGTGTCAAAGGAGCTTGCCAATGAGCTGGAGAGACGCCCGTCTCCCGAAGAAATAGCGGAAAGATTATCGGTTGCCGCGGAGAAGGTTATTAAGACTATAAAGGCCTTTCAGTGTGTCGTGTCGCTTAATTACCCGTTTAATGGCAATGAATTTGGCGATTTTATTTCCGACAAAAGTTTGTCTCCGTTTGAGACAACAGAAAAAAATCAAAAATCAAAATATATTCAGAAAGTGCTTGGAACACTTTCTAAAAAAGAAGAAAAAATCATCCGTATGCTGTTTGGCATCGGGTATGAGAGGGAGTATACCAAGAAGGAGGTGGCAGAAGTTTTAGGGCTCACGAAGGGCTGGGTATTCGCTCTTGAACGAAGAGCGAAAAGAAAATTAAAAATGAGAATAAAACAAAATAATTAATACAAACAACTCATCTCCTGCCGGATATCATGGCAGGAGATTTTTTTTACGCTTTTTATATTTTAGTTGTTTTAGTAAAGTAAAAAATTACTCAAGTTATCCGTTAACTATTAAGCCAAAGAAGGTGTTTGTGTGAATTTAACCATCGCAGTAATATATTGCGGCCATGGCATAGGAAATTGATTGGGGCACTTGATTACCGCGGGCTAAAAATGGTAAGGTAAAGACAGATAAATTCATAAAATAAAATGAATTTATCTGTCTTTTTATGAAGCAACAAATTTACGATAATTCAAATATCGCGGAGAGTTACTCCGGCGTTAGCACGCCCCTTACATTTTCTTTTGTAAATCATGTTTATCGGGGTGTGTATGGTTTTTTTTGTAAAATGATGGGGGTGAGCAATGGGGTGATAAAAGAAAATGAGCGGATGTTTGCGCATATGGTTGAATTTATCGGATATAGAATTTACTATAATTTAAGTAACTGGTATTTAATGATTTCTTTTTTCCCGGGGTATAGATTCAGCAGCAGGTTTATGGAAAAAATGATGGGCGTTGAAAAAGAAAATAATGCCAAGAAAAATCAGGATTGCGGTTTTTTCAGAAAATATTTTATTTATTTTATAGGGGCTCTTTCAAGAGCCGTAAAAATTTCCATAGTATTTACATTTTTAGGTTTAAGAATAAGAAGATTTAATAAATATTTTGATAAAATATTCAATAAAATTAATTCAGCCGATTTAAATAAATTGGGGTTAAAAGAATTAAAAAATTTATATACAGACTTGGATAATAAATTATTATCCCGATGGAGTGTTCCTATCGCAAACGATTTTGCCGTAATGGTGAGCGCCGGCTTGGCGGACAAGCTGTTTAAAAAGTGGTTGAATTCAAATGATGCTTATTTACATATGAAGCCATCCGCAAATAAGCCGTTAGTTACCCTTGATCCGGGCAGCCGTATTATACAAATAATCAAAGCGATAAAAAGGGATAGTGGAATTCATGATTTATTTTTAGGAGATTGCGCCGATGGCGATGTGGTAAGAATACTGAATAATCAGTATGCGGATCATCAAGTATCCAGTTCCATAGATGCCTATCTAAAAGAGTTTGGCGCAAAAATACCAAACGAGCTCAAGCTGGAGTCAGAGACACTTAGTGAAAATCCGGAAGTTTTTATTGCTTTAGTAAGAAATATCATAAGAAGAGAAATAATTTCGGAATCGCAGCCAACGGCTCAGCTTGCGTTGGATGCTTATGGGAAGCCGGGCGCTGTTAAGGGTATTTGTTTAAAGTGGTTATTGCGCTGGGCGGGCAATTCAATCCAAAGAAGAGAGGAAACTCGTTTTCGCAGAGCGCTTATTTTTGGATATGTGCGAAAGATATTTCTTGGTATCGGGGAAGAGTTAAGTAAAAGGCAGTTTATAAATGATAAGAGGGATATTTTTTTTCTAACCATGGAAGAGATATTTGGGCATATAGACAATCAAGCGCCCGGGCTTAATCCGCGAATTACAATAGAGCGAAGAAAAAAAGATTTTCAAACATGGGCGGACATAGAGTTGCCCCGCCGTATTGAAACACAAAAAGATATAAAAGAAATAGAAAGTGAATATCTGAACGGTTATGCGGATGCAGAGCAAAATATTGAAAGTCGCTTAAGGGGCATGGTCGCCTGCCGGCCAAAAGGTGTACAATTTTTTTTCGGCACGGCGTTGACTTTAAAAGATTTTAATCCGACGGCAGATTTTAACGGTAAAATTTTAGTTACTCGCCAAACCGATCCGGGCTGGGTAATTATTTTCCCATTTCTCAAAGGACTGGTGGTTGAAAGGGGCGGAATGCTGTCGCATGCGGCTATTGCCGCTCGAGAATTAAATATTCCCTGTATTGTGGGCGTTGAAAATGCAACTGATATTATTGTTGATGGAGCCGGTATAGAATTAGATTTATTAAACGGAAAAGTTTGTAAGCCATAATATGGAAATTTATTTAAATATATTAATTATTTTGGCGCTATTTTTAATAATATTTGGCGGGGCTGAATTTTTGTATAAAAAAGGAGTGTCATCAAATATAACACGTAAAATAGTTCACATCGGCGGCGGTATAGTGTCTGCCCTGTTTCCTTTGTTTGTAGATTTAAAAATCGTTATTGTTTTGGGAGTGGTGTTTACCTTAATTCTTTTGATTTCCAAACGAAATAAATTATTAGGCAGTATTCATAAAATAGAAGATTATAGTGTGGGAGCGCTCCTTTTTCCTTTTAGCACAGCCTTAACAGCGATTATTTTTTGGCCGATTAATACCCTTATATTTCAAGGATCTGTTCTTGTGTTGGGGTTATCAGACGGAATCGCCGAAATTATTGGTAAAAAATACGGCAAAAAAACATATAGTATAACCGGCACCAAAACTATGGCGGGAAGCGCGGCGTTTTTAGCAACAACATTTTTAATATTACTTGGTGTTTTATATATCGGCGGCGGGCTAACTTTCGGCAGTATTATTTTTTTGTTTACAGGGTCGTTATTGCTAACAGCCGTAGAAGCATTTTTTGGCAGAGGGTGGGATAATTTATTCATTCCGTTAGCTTCGGGCTTTGTTTTATATTTTATTTTATGAAGATAAATCTTATAACAGGCGGCACGGGTTTTGTGGGTAAATACTTAGTAAACGCTCTTTTAGAAAAGGGCGAGTATGTTTGTATTA
>VAPH01054308.1_pt1 | contig 17433 bp, 18 predicted proteins | sample 3393861 | NCBI WGS metagenome assembly VAPH01 (sample SAMN08290439, study PRJNA428436) | hydrothermal vent metagenome | isolation source: Deep-sea hydrothermal vent chimney | place: Atlantic Ocean: South-mid Altantic Ridge | reverse complement strand
CTTATCTCCTCGGGCGGCCGTACTGGGTATGGACGCCCCACAGGCTCTATAAGCTCCTCCTGCGCGAACCGAACGTCTGCCGGGTGGATGTCTCCCTTCTCCTCGCACTCGACGCCGCTCAACTGGCCAAGGGAGCACGGGTCATCCCGGCCTGCGATTTGTGCGTTCCGGGAACGTTCAAGGGCCGGCCGGGGGCGCCGAAGCCGTTTTGCATGAAGTGCGGCCGTGACCTGTTGGATGGAGATGAACATAAAAAGTCCGTTGCGGGTTGACGGCGGTCCCGTCATCGTCAACCAAGGCGTTGTTCTTCAACGGAAACCCGTGGGGGCGTCGAAATCCTCATCGGCCCCACAAAATTTTCCAATACCTTATGGCCCGCCTCGAAGGACCTGGCCTTCGCCGCGATGTGATTTGGGGTCGCTTTCGATGGCCATCGCCGCGCCGTGCAGGGCGTCGAGCCGTGAGGCGTAACAACGCCCCTTCGGCAGCTCGTCCAAAACGCCTAAGCGTTCGAGCACCGTGGCGACCGGTTCGCGCATGCCCGCGAGATAGACGCGAAGGCCCAGCTCGCCGGTCCTGGCGATGATCTCGTCCAGCGCCAAGGCCGCGCTGGTATCGATGTAGGTGACGTCGGAAAGATCGAGGATCAACACCTTGTGCCCGTCCCTCGGCGCCACCCGGCGGGCCAGCCCCTTGGCCGCGCCGAAGCTGACCGGGCCCGAGAAATGATACAGCAGGACGTCCTCGGCGATACGCTCGAGCGCCGCCTCTTCCTCGGCGCTCATGGGCACCTCGCCGAAGCTGCCGTCGGTGGCGCGGATGCTGGAAAGCTGCAGGTCCGACATGCGTTTGACGAAGTGCAGGCTGGCCGCGACCACGCCGACCGTAACCGCGATGATCAGATCGACGAAAACGGTCAATCCCAGGACCAGAAACATCAGCACGACGCCGGCGCGCGGCGCCTTGGGCGCGCGGCGCAAATAAACCCAGTCGATGATATCGATGCCGACCTTAAGCAGAATTCCGGCCAGAACCGCGTTCGGTATGCGTCCGGCCAGCGAGCCCAGGCCGAGCACCACGGTCAACAACGCCAGCGCATGAAGCACGCCCGAGATCGGCGTCGCGCCCCCGGCGCGCACGTTGACCACCGTGCGCATGGTGGCCCCGGCCCCGGGGATGGCGCCGAACAGGCCGGCGACCATGTTGCCGATGCCCTGGCCGATCAATTCACGGTTGGGTTCGTGGTGGCTGCGTGTGATGCTGTCGGCGATCAAAGAGGTGAGCAGGCTGTCGATCGAGCCCAATAAAGCCAGGATCAACGCCGACCCCAACATCTCGGGCAAGAGCTTGAAAGACAGCCTGGGAAGCTGTGGGTCGGGCAGGCCGGTCGGGATATCGCCCAGAACCGGCGCGCCGGGCAGAAACACCCAGACCGCCGCCGTCCCGGCAATCAGCGCAATCAGCGGCGCGGGCAGGATGCGGTCGATGGGCTTGGGAGTCAGGTAGACGATCATCAGCGCCCCGCCGCCGCCCAGCGCCGCCTCCCATCCGATGTTCCCGACGATGCCGGGCAACGCCATCAGCGCGTCGACCACTCCGCCCTCGGGATTGACCCCGCCCAACAGGGGGGCGATCTGCAAAATGATGATGATGCACCCGATGCCGCTCATGAATCCCGAGATCACCGGAAACGGCATCAGGCTGATGTAGCTTCCCAGGCGCAACGCGCCGAACAGGATCTGCAGCGCGCCGCCCATCATGACCACGGTGAACGCCAAGGCCGGATCGTTGGCGTATTTGGTGATGATAACCGCCATGACCACGGTCATGGGCCCGGTCGGCCCCGAAATCTGGGTCGGGGTGCCGCCGAACAGGGCGGCGAAAAATCCGACCAGGATGGCGCCCCAAAGGCCCGCCATGGGCCCGGCGCCGGACGCGACGCCGAAGGCCAGGGCCAGCGGCAGCGCGACGACGGCCGCGGTCAATCCGCCATAGAGATCGCCGCGAAGGGTGTTGAATTTCAGTCCGTGTACGAGCCGCAACTTAAGAACCGGACTTTGTGACTGGTACAGGTTTTATGTACGATGGGAGCCAGGTGCGCATTTCACTTTACCGTGTATCACTTAAAAATTGAACGGCAAGGAAAAACCAGTTGTTTTCAGGCATTTCCGGTTCCTGCCCTTATTTTTCGCCAAGTCCGCCATATATAGAAATACTGGCGCGATTTGGCCGTTTCGGGTGTAACATGACCGCTTTAACCACCTTGTTCGCGATATGGTGACGCAATGACAACGCCGCACATACTGGGCCTGGACGCCCTTAAGGGAAAATTCCTCGACAGCCTGGATAAACGCATCGGGGCCATGGAGAAAGCGTCCGACGACTTATCGGAAATTGGAAGCGGCGGCGGTCGGGACGCCCTGGAAGTCTTGAGGTTCGAAACCCACAAACTGCGCGGCGCGGGCGCGACCTTCGGTTTTCCGCTCCTGTCCCGCATATCGGGCTTGTTGGAAGATCATCTTCTGACTTCCCGGCCCGATCCTGAGGAAATCGTACGCTTTATTTCCCAACTGCGCCGCGCCGCCGACAACCGGGGCGGCAACGAAAAAAATTAATACGCTAGCGCCCGGCGGGGCGTTTTTTCGGGGCGGCTTCTTCGAGAACTTGTTCGTAAGCCATCAGTTCGAAGCAGGCCTCGAAGGCGGCGCGAAAATCGCCGATGATCAGGTTTTCGCCGATGTCGGCCATAATCATGCCGGTAGAGGGAACCGCGGCAATCAATTCACGCGAAAGCGCCAGGAATTCCTTGTGGCCGGTCAGGAACAGGTTGGGGTCCTTATACATGGTCATGACCATGAAATAGATTTTCAGGGCCGGACTGACGGCGTCTTCGGCCTTGATGATCATTTTGTCTCGGATAACCGCGCCGTCGCCACGGACGGCCAAGTTGACTTCTTCCGGACCGATATTCTCCACCACCATGCCGCCGACGACCCCGGCCTCGCCGGGATCGAGGGTTAACAGGGCGGCGGGTTCTTCGGTTTCCACCCGTTCCGCATCCGCCGTCATTTTTATGGCTCTCCTTACCTCAGGTGATTTCATTATGCCCACCGGCCCCTAACCGATCATTAATGCCTCCATCAAATTGATTCCTATCTCTCTTAAACCCCTTTAATGTGGGGCTTGGAAACGAGGACGGGGAAAATGGCCGAAGCATTCGACCTTATTGTTCGTGGCGGGATTTGCGTGCTTCCGGGCCTGACCGGCCGCGCCGATATCGGCATGCGCGGCGGCAGGATCGCGGCCTTGGGCGACCTTGGGGCCGCGACGGCCGGGGAAGAACTGGACGCCGCGGGCCTTCATGTCCTTCCCGGCGTTATCGACACCCAGGTTCATTTCCGCGAGCCGGGGCTGGAATACAAGGAGGACTTCTCCACGGGCACGGCGGCGGCGGCCTTGGGCGGGGTGACGGCGGTCTTCGAGATGCCCAACACCAAGCCCGCGACCCTGAGCGCGGCCGATCTCGCCGATAAATGCCGCCGGGCCAAGGACCGGGCTTGGGTCGATATGGCGTTTTATATTGGCGCGGCGGCGGAAAATGTTGAAATCTTAAGCGATCTGGAACGCCTGCCGGGCTGCGCGGGGATCAAGGTCTTCATGGGGTCTTCGACGGGGTCCTTGCTGGTCGCCGACGATGCGACCCTGTCCCAGGTTCTGGCCAACGGGACGCGGCGTTGCGCCGTCCATTGCGAGGACGAGGACCGGCTCATCGAACGCCGCCCCCTGGCCGGGCGCGAAGGCGGCGTCCACCGGCACCCCGATTGGCGCGACGTGGAAACGGCCCTTACCGCCACCCGACGGCTCCTCGACCTGGCGCGCGGGCTCAAACGCCGCGTTCATGTCCTCCATGTGACGACGGCCGAGGAATTGGACCTGCTGGCGGGATACAAAGACATCGCCGGCGTCGAAGCGACGCCCCAGCATCTGACCCTCTGCGCCCCGGATGCCTACGACGCGATGGGAACGCGGGCCCAGATGAACCCTCCGATCAGGGATAAGCGCCACCGCGACGCCTTGTGGAAGGCCGTCGCAAACGGCTTGATCGACGTGATCGGTTCGGACCACGCGCCCCATACCCTGGACGAAAAAGCGAAGCCCTATCCGCAAAGCCCAAGCGGCATGCCCGGCGTTCAGACCCTGGTCCCGGTGATGCTCGATCACGTCAACGCCGGGCGGTTGACCCTGGAGCGATTTGTCGATCTCGTCTCGGCGGGGCCGGCCCGCCTGTTCGGAATTGCCGGAAAAGGGCGAATCGCGCTCGGCTATGACGCCGACCTGACCCTCGTCGACCTGAAGGCGAAAAAAACCATCACCGATTTGTGGTCCGCAAGCAAATGCGGCTGGACCCCCTTCGACGGCAAGGCCGTCACGGGATGGCCCGCCGCCACGGTCCTCGGCGGGCGCGCCGTCATGCGCGAAGGCCAGTTGATCGGAGCGCCGTCCGGCCGCGCCGTTCGGTTTTTAGAGTGTCTTTAGGGACGGCCGAAGTGAGGCGTTTCTCCCTCGTCGTTGCGGTTTTGGCGCTGTTTCCGGTCTCCCCGTTCCCAGGATCCGCCATGGCGGGCGATGCGCCGCTTGTCGCGAGCGCATCGAGCATGCAATTCGCCCTTCGCCGGGTGGCCGATCTGTTTTTTCGGGAAACGGGCCATGGGCTGCGCCTCAGTTTCGGATCTTCCGGGAATTTCGCCCGCCAGATCTCCCAGGGAGCGCCGTTCGAAATGTTTTTCTCGGCCGACGAAGGCTACGCCGAGCGCCTGACCAAAGCCGGGCTGACCGCCGGGCCCGGTTGGATTTACGCGCGCGGGCGGCTCGCCCTGTTCGCCGCGACCGGATCGCCCCTGCGCCCCAAAGCCTTGATGCTTGGCCTTGCCAAAGCCATGGACGACGGGCGGCTGAAGCGGTTTTCCATCCCCAATCCCGATCATGCGCCTTATGGCCGCGCCGCGCGGGAAACCCTTGAACACGCCGGTCTTTGGCAACGTATCGAAAGACGGCTGGTTATCGGCGAGAACGCCGCCCAGGCCGCCCAATTCGCGCTAAGCGGTTCGGCCCAAGGCGGCCTCGTCCCGTATGCCTTCGTCCTGGCTCCGGGCATGAAGGGGCGCGGAAATTACGCCCTGGTGCCCGAGGATTGGCACAGGCCCCTTAACCAGCGCGTGGTTGTGATGAAAAAAAGCGGGGCGACGGCGCGCACGTTCGACGCCTTTATGAAGACGCCCCAGGTCCGTGCCATCCTCGCTGAATACGGTTTCGGCTTGCCCGAGAGAAAGGACTGAGCGGCGTCTCATGGATTGGCGGTCACTGACCCTGTCTTTTGAACTCGCCGCCTGGACGGTGGCGCTGATCATCCCCCTTGGGATCATCGCGGCGCGGCCCTTGGCCTGGCGGTCTTTCCCGGGAAAGGGACTCGTCGAGACCCTGGTCGCCTTGCCCCTGGTCCTGCCGCCGACGGTCCTCGGGTATTATTTGTTGACGGGCTTTGGCGGAGACTCGGCGCTTGGCGGCCTTTACGAGGATTTGCTGGGCCGTCCCCTGGCCTTCACCTTCCAGGGCCTTCTGCTGGCGTCGATTGTTTTCAACATTCCCTTCGCCGTTCAGCCGATCCAGCGCGCCTTCGAGGCCGTCCCCCAGGACGTGCGCGAGGCGGCCTGGTGCAGCGGCCTTTCCCGCCGCCAGACGTTCTGGCGGATCGAATTGCCCCTGGCCTGGCCCGGCGTGCTGTCCGCCTTGGTCCTGACGTTTACCCATACGGTCGGCGAGTTCGGCGTGGTGCTGATGATGGGAGGAAACATTCCGGGTGAAACGCGGACAGCCGCCATCGCCATCTACGACCGCGTCCAGGCCTTCGATGATCCCGCGGCGGCGGCGATGTCGGCCCTTCTCCTGATCGTATCCTTCCTCGCCATCGGTTTGGTCAACATGCTCTCGGCGAGGGTTGGCCGGCGTCATGACTGAGACCGTTTCCGAACGGGGTTTGGTCGTCCGGCTCCGCCAGTCCGCGCCGATACCGTTGGATGTGGCGTTCTCGTGCCGTCCCGGCGAGCTTCTGGCCCTGGTCGGGCCGTCCGGCGGCGGCAAGTCGACGGTGCTCCGATGCATCGCCGGATTGAACAGCTCGAAAAGCGGTTTCGTCGGGTTCAACGGCCAAACCTGGTATGACGAGGAAAGCGGCGTCGACCTTTCCCCCCAGCGCCGGTCCGTGGGATACGTTTTCCAGCATTACGCCCTGTTCCCGCATTTAAGCGCCGCGGCCAACGTCATGGCGGCGCTTTCCCATTTACCCGCTTCGCAACGCGCGCGGCGCGCCGCCGAGCTTCTCGAAACGGTTCACCTGAAGGGTCTTGGGCAACGCCGTCCGACCGCGCTCTCGGGAGGGCAGCAGCAGCGTATCGCCCTGGCCAGGGCCTTGGCCAGGGATCCTAACGTGTTGTTGCTCGATGAGCCCTTTTCAGCCGTCGATCAAGTGACGCGCCGGAAACTGCACCGGGAACTGGCGCACCTGCGCTCCCATCTCGACGCGCCGATTGTCCTCGTCACCCATAATCTGGACGAAGCCGCCGCCCTCTCGGACCGGCTCTGCATCCTGCACAAGGGCAAAACATTGCAGGAAGGGTCGCCCCGCGAGGTCCTGACCCGGCCCTCGACGCCGCTTGTCGCCCGCCTCGTCGATATGGGCAACGTGTTCGAGGGGGTCGTGGCGGGACACGACGCCGCGGCGAAGACGACGGGCCTGGTCTGGCGGGACCGGGTGTTGAAGACGCCTTACAACCCGGATTTCCCGGAGGGATCCCGGGCGCACTGGGCCATTCCGACCGCCGGCGTCATCCTGCACCGCCGGGACAAGCCGTCCAAACGGGCGGAAGAAAACCCCGTGCGCGGCGTGGTTTCGGACCTTCTGGCCATGGGCGATACGGTTCAGGTCGAGATGGTCGTGGAGGGGCCGGGGGAAGAACGGATTTACTTCAACCTTCCAACCCACGCCGCCCAACGCAACGGCCTCGCGATGGGCGGGGCCATCACCGTTTCCCTGGCCGCGGAGTCCATCCACCTGATGGCCGAAACAGAGGAGTCCCCCCGCCCTTAACCTTTTAGAGCGTATCAAATTGATTCCTATCGATCTTGATACGCTCTATTAACCATAAACTATCTTCCCGAAACGTTCCGTGATACCTTGATCGGGTCGAGGCGCGAAGGGCGGAGGCAAACCCCTTCGCGTTCGGTTGGCTTTGTGGAAGAAACAGGAAGCGGCCCGCGATGACCGTTCTGACGCCCGTTAAAGCGCAGGATTGGGCCAGCACGATCCTGCAATATCAGCTCCAGCGTTACAACGCCCAGAAATTGGCGCAAACACAAGCGGGGATTTCGGCCAAGTTATCCCAAGACGTCAATTCGACAAACCGTGCCGTTTCATCCTGGAAGACCCTGAAGGACGGCATCGACGATGCCGTCAAGTTCCTTGAAGCCACGGTTTTCCGGGCCTTGTCCATACGGGGTAAAATCGACGGTTTACTGTCCACGGCCTTCAACGCGCAATACGGAGACGCCACCAGCAGTTGGACCTATCCCATACAATTCGATGTGGGAATACGCGCCATCAACCGGACGGCGATCGATTCCAGGGCCAGTCCAAACTTGTTGGGAAGCGCCACCCAAAGGGACTTCTCCTACAAGACGGATCTGAATTTCGGCACGGAACAGGTCTCCCGGACTTTTATCGGGACCGATTATTACATCATCGATTCCGGGGGCTTGAAATGGACGCGGGATCGCGATTCCAACATTCTTCGCCAACGCAACGCCACCACGGGCGCCTTGACCGGGCAATACGCCACGTTGAGCGGCGGGCTGCGCCTAGACAGCATATCCGGGACGGCGATAACGTTCACCACGGCCCCGAACACCACCTCGGCGACGGCCTATTCGGGCACGCTTTACCCCAGTGGAATCAGCGTCCTCGACGCCTGGCTCTACGAGGATCTGACGACCTCGGCGGGGCGGGCGCGGGCCACGACCGATCTGCATTCGGCGAAATCCTTCATCGACGGCCAGTTGGGCCGCCTGAAAGGGGAACTGGCCGTCGCCCGGTATTATTCGGGCAACAGCCAGGTTCAGGTCGACTCGTTGAGGAATCTCATCAACGCCAAAACGGCCGCGGGCATCCTCAAGCTCCAGGAGGCCGAAGATAAAAACAATCAGCAAGCCTACATCAACGCCATCAGCGTCAACGGCTCCCAAATGTTGCGCAACGAATACCTGAAGCTGTTCTCCGTTTATAAACCCGGGTCCTTGGCGAAAGCCCTTATCGACGTCAACGCCTAGGCGTTTCGATGGCGAGACCCCGATTTTTGTTGCTTAGGCGGGACGATCTCGGATAGAAGTTCCGTAGGCGGAACGAAACGGATTGGATATGAACGTGGAACTATCCGAACTCCAGGCCCTCGATCTGTGGCGAAAGGCCATCGTAACCACCGTTCGCAGGGATGCGCCGGATCTCTCGGCCCGTCAAATGGCGCTTTTATTGACGGTTTACCTGACGCCGCCTCCCCATACGGTTCGCGGTTTGGCCGAAACCTTGAAAATATCAAAGCCCGCCGTGACCCGGGCCATCGACAGGTTGGGCGAATTGCAATTCGTCCGGCGCAAGACCGACGAGGCCGACCGCCGCAGCGTGCTCATACAAAGGACGGTTCGGGGATCGGTGTTCCTCAGGGAATATGGAGAGATCATCGTCGCCGCAGGCGACGACCGGGGCGAGGCGTACACCGACGGCTTATAGAGCGTATCAGGCCGCGTCGCCCGCTTCGCGCGCGGTCCGCGTGGCGGGGGGACGGTAACGGTCCAGATAGGTCGGAAGAAGAATCTCGGCGGCTTTCGGCTCTATTCCCAATTCCTTGAATCCGGGCGCGTTCTCTCCGGCGACGTTGTCCTTTTCAAGCAAGACGACTTGATCGCGGGTCAGCACGGGCTTCGGCCACATGCCTAAAAACAGGGCCATGAATTTCCCGAGCCAGAAGGGCATGGGCACGAGCCACCGTTTGCGCCCCGTTTCGGCCAGCATAAGCTCCAGGATCGCCTTGAAGCTGTAAACCCTCGGCCCGCCCAGTTCGTAGGTCTGCCCTTTTGCGGCGGCGGTATGGAGGCAGGCCATGACGGCTTCGGCCACATCGCCCACATAGACGGGCTGGAACTTGACGCCGCCGTCGCCGTAAAAATCGACGGCGCATAAATTTTCTTCACCGCCAAAGGTTATTTTTGGCAAGGCCGGGCAGCCGAAGACCGGAAGCCAAGGCGAAAGAGACGCCAATTCGGCGAAAAGATTGAAAAAACGGTCCTCGGGTCCGAACATGACGCTCGGCCTTAGGATGGCGGCCTCGGGATACGCCTTCCCGACCGCGGCTTCACCGGCCGCCTTGGTCTTGGCGTAACGGGAAGGGGACTGCGCATCGGCGCCCAGGGCCGAGACATGGATCAAGCGTTCGACCCCGGCGGCCAGGGACGCCTCGGCGACGTTGGCCGCGCCTTCGGCGTGCAGCTTTTGAAAGGTTTGCCGGCCGAACTCGCTTAAAATCCCGACCAGATTGACGACGGCTCCCGCGCCCCGGACGGCGGCCTCGACGGAGTCCTTGTCGGTGACGTTCGCGGCGATGGGAATGATTTGGCCCACATCGCCGAGGGGCTTCAGGAAAAGGGCTTTTTCCGGATCGCGGCCGGCGACGCGGATGACGGCGCCGTCACGCGCCAGGCGCCGGATCAAATGCCGGCCCAGGAATCCCGAGCCGCCGAAAACAGTCACAACCCGCTGCGCCATGGCCCCAACCTCCCTCGTAAACAATGTCGTACCATATCGCTTACAACGCCACGGCAAGGGCCGTCAACTCGTGTCTTGTTGACAACCCGGCGCGGGGACGGTAACGACGGGCAGGATTCCAGAGCCCAGGTGGCGGAATTGGTAGACGCGCTGGCTTCAGGTGCCAGTGATCGCAAGGTCGTGGAAGTTCGAGTCTTCTCCTGGGCACCAATTTTCGGTGCGGCGCTTTTTAAAGGGGCCGACCCCGTAAGAGCGAAACGTTCGAGGGCGGCGGATGATGCAAAAACCCAGATCCCCCAAATCAATAGAGTTGCACCGGGGCGATTTGCCCGCCGGGATCGACTTTGGAACCGCCGTCGCCGTCGATACCGAGGCCACGGGCCTCAGTCCCGTTCGCGACCGCCTCTGCCTGGTTCAACTTTCCGCCGGCGACGGGGTTTGCCATCTCGTCCAGTTCGAGAAAGGCGTTTACGACGCGCCCAACCTGAACGCCCTGTTTGAGGACGGCGCGGTAACGAAGATGTTCCATTACGCCCGTTTCGACATGATGATGCTGCGCCGCCATCTGGGCGTGGTTTGCGAACCCGTTTATTGCACCAGGACCGCGTCCAAGCTGGTTCGGACCTATACCCAAAGCCACGGGCTGAAGCATTTATGCCGGGAGCTGATCGGCGTGGAGCTGGACAAAGAACAACAGTCCTCGGATTGGGCGGCCGATACCCTGTCCGAGGCGCAGTTATCCTACGCGGCGGCCGATGTCCTCTACCTTCACGCCCTCGCCGAAAAACTGGACGCCATGCTGGTCCGCGAAGGGCGGACCGATCTGGCCCGGGCCTGTTTCGGGTTCCTTAAAACCAGGATCGAACTCGACCTTTCGGGCTGGGAAGACATGGATATCTTCGCCCATTGAGCGATGTCGCGCCGGCGTCCGGCGGGAATGTCCGGTTTCATTGACGAATCAAGGCATTGGCTCCATACTTCAGGTGTCTGATCAGGGCGCGCATGGGCGCCGGAGAATATTTTTCACCCGTTCGGGAATGAGTTTGAATGAGTTTGCCTGAACCTTTGGCTCGCGACGAGGCGTCCGGCGCCGACCTTGCTTCGGCCAGGCGGGTCCTGCGCCTGGAAGCGGAAGGCCTGAACCTTCTCGCCGAAAGATTGGACGGCCTTTTCATAGACGCCCTCGATATTCTCGCCCAATTGAAAGGACGGCTGATCGTTACCGGTATGGGCAAGAGCGGCCATGTCGCCCGGAAAATAGCGGCGACCCTGGCCTCGACCGGAACGCCCGCCTTTTTCGTTCACCCCGCCGAAGCCAGCCACGGCGATCTCGGCATGGTCGCGAAGGACGATGCCGTTCTGGCCCTGTCGAATTCCGGGGAAACCGCGGAACTGGCCGATCTTGTGGCCTATGCGAAACGGTTCGAGATTCCCCTGATCGCCATGACCGGCCGTTCCGGCAGCGCCCTGGGGCGCGCCGCGACCGTGGCGCTTTTGATCCCCAAGATAACCGAGGCCTGCCCCATGGGCCTGGCCCCGACCACCTCGACGACGGTCATGCTGGCCTTGGGAGACGCCATCGCGGTCGCCTTGCTGGAGCGGAAAGGGTTCTCGCCCGATGATTTCCGTCTCTTTCACCCGGGCGGGAAGCTGGGCGACCGATTGCTCAAAGTATCCGACATCATGCACCAAGGAGACGAAGTGCCCCTCGCCCAACCCCATATGGAGATGAGCGAGACCTTACTGGAGATAACCGCGAAAAGGTTCGGCTGCGTCGGCATCCTCGATGCCGACGGACGGCTCGAGGGCGTGATAACGGACGGCGACCTGCGCCGCCACATGAGCGAGGGCCTGTTGAGCGAGAAAGCCGGGGACATCATGACAAAAGGGGCGAAGACCATAGCCCCCGACGCCCTGGCGAGTGAAGCCCTGGGGATCATGAACGCCGGGTCCATTACCAATATTTTCGTTGTCGATGACGGGCGTCCCGTCGGAATCCTGCATATTCACGACTGCTTGCGGACCGGCGTGGCCTAAGGCCCCGAGGGAACGAAGGAGAGAACGAAGACGTGCCCATAGCCGCCAATCCCAATTCCTTGCCCGGCGAAATGTCCGGGCGGCAAGGGGCGCCGAAGCCGGCCCGTGGGCCGATGTTGTCCATGGGCGACCCCATAACGGACAGCGACTACCGCCGGCACAGCAAGGGCTACAGCCGTTTCGTCACATGGATGAAGGTGATCCTTCCGGCCGTTGCGGTGTTGCTGGTCGTCCTCATCATGGCCTGGCCGCAGCTGCAATCACAAGACAACCGTTTCCGTATCGGCTTTAGCTCATTGAAACTCAATGCCGGCGGTGATCCCAGCATGGTCAATCCCCGTTATTTGGGCTCGGACAAAAGCAGCCAGGCCTATTCCGTCACCGCCGACCTGGCCAAGAACCTGCTTTCCGGGAACGCCGCAATCGAATTGGAAATGCCGAAAGCCGATATCGCCCTGGCAGACGGGACCTGGCTTGTTCTGACGGCGGAAAGCGGCGTCTACGGTAAAGGCCAAGGGAAATTGGATTTGGTCGGATCGGTCAACCTGTTCCACGATTCCGGTTATGAATTTCGCACCGCCAAGGCCAGCGTCGACCTGAAAAAAGGGATCGCGATCAGCACCATGCCGGTCGAGGGGCAGGGGCCTTTCGGCACGCTCAAGGCGCAGGGATTCCGCTTGGAAAAGAACAACAAGGTCATCTATTTTACCGGCAAGTCCAGCCTGACCCTTTACCCCGGGGCGGGGAAGGCGGCGCGATGAAAGCCGTCTCGAAGGCCTTTTTCCGTTGCACGGCGGCCCCGGCGATCATCCTGGCGGGCATGGCCTTGGCCGGCCCGGCTTTCGCCCAGAGCCTTAATTTCGCGGCGGGCAAGTCCGGTCTCCCCATCGAGATAGAAGCCGACAACGGAATCGAATGGCAACAGGGGAAGTCGATTTTCCTCGCCAAAGGCAATGCGCGCGCCGTGCGCGGCGACGTCACCATCACCGCCGACACCCTTCGCGCCTATTACCGGGAAATAAAGGGCGGCAAGACGGAAATCTTCAGGCTCGATGCGGAAGGGAACGTCAAAATCGCCTCCCCGACGGAAACGGCGACCGGCGGCAAGGCCACCTATGACGTCGATAACGCCATTTTGGTCCTAAGCGGCGGCAGGGTGCGCCTGGTCTCGGGCCGGGACAAGATCGAAGCCGACAAGCAACTGGAATACTGGGAACGGAAACAGATGGCCGTCGCCCGGGGAAACGCCGTCGCCGTCCGCTACGAAAATAAGCAGGTAAAGACGCTGCGCGCCGAAGTCCTCGCCGCCTATTTCAAGAAAAACAAAGAAGGAAAGTCATCGGTCCACCGGGTCGAGGCCTTCGACAATGTCCGTATCGATACCGACAAGGATAAGGTGCGCGCGGACCGTTCCGTCTACAACGTGGAAAGCGGTATCGCCACCCTGACCGGGTCGGTAAAAATATTCCGGGGCGGAAATGAACTCCAGGGATGCAGCGCCAAGGTCAACCTGAATACGGGGATAAGCAGTCTTTTCGGTTGCGGACCGGGTGCTAAGGGGGCAAAAAGAGTGCGTGGGTTCATTTTGCCCACAAAAAAGAAGAGGTAAACGAACAATTTCGTTGGATACTTCCGAGAAAGGCGTCATGGATCACAGGTCCCGACCCACCCCGGCGCCGGACGGCCCGGATACCCGGGGCGGAGCGGGCCCGCATCTGGTCGCCGACAACCGGGGCCTTTACGCAGACAACCTGGGCAAACGGTTCAAGAAACGCCCGGTCGTGCGTGGCGTCAGCCTGTTTATCCAGCGCGGCGAGGTGGTGGGCTTGCTCGGGCCCAACGGGGCCGGGAAAACAACCTGTTTTTATATGATAACCGGCCTGATCCAGCCCGATTACGGCGCCATCGTCATGGACGGCAACGACATCACCGGTTTGCCCATGTACCGCCGCGCCCGTTTGGGAATAGGCTATCTTCCCCAGGAAGCATCGATCTTCAGGGGGCTCTCCGTGGAAAACAACATCCGCGCCGTCCTGGAAGTCGTCGAAAGATCGCAGGAAAGGCGGGAAGCGGTTCTCGAAGCCCTGTTGGCGGAATTCTCCATCACCCATCTGCGCCGCACCCCGGCGATGGCGCTTTCGGGCGGTGAACGCCGCCGTGTGGAAATCGCCCGCGCCCTGGCCTCGAACCCTCATTTCATTCTGCTTGATGAACCTTTCGCAGGCATCGATCCAATCGCGGTCGGCGACATCCGCGATCTGGTCGTTCATTTGAAGGACCGGGGCATCGGTGTTTTGATTACAGATCACAACGTCCGTGAAACTTTGGACGTTATCGACCGCGCCTATATAATTCATGACGGCATGATGTTGATGGAGGGCGCGCCCTCGGACATCGTGGGCAACGAAGATGTCAGGCGCGTGTATCTGGGTGAGCGGTTTAGTCTTTAGCTCTTTTTGTTTCTTCGGGCGGGGGACCGCCTTTCTCCGGAGTCAGGTATGGCGCTGACGCCCAGGCTCGATTTGCGCCAGAGTCAGGCGCTTGTCATGACGCCCCAACTGCAGCAAGCGATCAAGCTGTTGCAGCTGTCCAATTTGGAATTGGCGGATTACGTCGAGCACGAGTTGGAGAAGAATCCCCTTCTGGAACATGAAGAGAACCCCGCCGACGATCTCGATGAAGCCGCGCCCGAAACGCCTCCTGAGAATGGGGAGGCGGCGCTGGCGGACATGGATTTCGCCTCGGAAGGCGTGGCGGGGAGCGAAGCCCTCGATGTCGATTGCGACAACCTCTGGAATAACGACAGTCCGTCCGACTCCCCCGCGGAACCGGCGGGCGGCGCGCTCTCGACGGCCTCCGTCTCCGATTGGCGCGCGCCGCGCGGTTTCGATGACGGTGTTCCCAATCTGGAGGAAACCTTGTCGTCAAAACCTTCCCTGCGCGAGCATCTGTTAGGTCAACTGGCCGTGGAAACGACCGATCCCGCGGAACGGATGATCGGCCTCCACCTGGTCGATATGCTGGACGAAGCCGGCTATATCGGTGAAGGCCTGGACGATCTGGCGGTTCGCCTCGACTGTACCATAGGCGAGGTGGAACGGGTCCTGGAAATGCTCCAGCATTTCGATCCTCCGGGAATCTTCGCCCGCGACCTGGCCGAATGCCTGAGCCTGCAGTTGCGCGAAAAAAACCGCCTGGATCCCGCCATGCGGACCTTCCTCGACAACCTGGACCTGCTGGCCAAACGGGATCTCGGGCGCCTCGGAAAAATCTGCGCCGTGGACGCCGAGGACATCGCCGATATGGCCGCTGAAATCCGCGATCTGGACCCCAAACCGGCGCTTGCGTTCGATCCCATCCAAACCCAGTTGGTGACGCCGGACGTTCTCATGCGCGCCCGTCCGGGAGGCGGCTGGCGGATCGAATTGAATACCGACACCTTGCCGCGCGTTCTCGTCAACAACGTTTATCATGCGACCATCCGCCATGCGGTCCGGACCAAGGAAGAAAAACAATACATCAACGATTGCCTGCAATCGGCGAACTGGCTCGTTAAGTCCCTGCATCAGCGGGCGACGACCATTCTCAAGGTGGCGACCGAGATCGTCCGCCAGCAGGAGGGTTTTTTCGTCAAGGGCGTTCTCGCCATGCGCCCCCTGGTTCTGCGCGATATCGCAGACGAAATAGAAATGCACGAAAGCACGGTCAGCCGGGTGACCTCGAATAAATATATCGCCACGCCGCGCGGAATATTCGAGTTGAAATATTTCTTTACGACGGCGATCGGGTCGTTGTCGGGCGGAGACGTTTATTCCGCCGAATCCGTCCGTCACCGCATCAAAGCCCTGATTAACGGGGAAGACCCGAAGAAAATCCTTTCGGACGATAAAATCGTTTCCCTTCTCAAGGCCGAAGGCATCGATATCGCCAGACGAACCGTCGCCAAGTACAGGGAGGCCATTGGATTTCCATCTTCCGTGCAGCGCCGCCGTGAAAAGTCCGTAACGCTTTAAATCGGCAATAAAAATACATATTTATTTTAAGAGAAGGGATTGTTGGAAATCGGCGGGCGTGATGCCTACTTGACAGGCGTGGGTTCGGCAACTAAGTTCCGGGCCTTCGACAGCCTCGGGACAAAAAGGGGTGGCGCTCAGGAGGGCGCCCGATCAACCCGACCGGCGTAATAAACCTGGAATCAGGCAGCACAAAAAAAACCCATTCGGGGCGGAGCACATTTGTTCCATGAACATTTCTGTAAAAGGCAAGCACGTAGACATCGGCGAGGCTTTGCGTGGCCATGCCCAAGACTCACTCACGGAGACCGTGTCGAAATACTTCGATAGGGCCCTCGATTCGAACGTTATCATGTCCCGCGAGGGACACCTCTTTCGCGCCGATATTTCCGTCCACGCGGGCCGTGGCATGGTGATGCAGGGCCATGCGGCGGCGGAAGACGCTTACGCCGCCTTCGACGGCGCGCTCGAACGCATCGCAAAGCAGCTTCGCCGCTATAAAAGCCGCCTGCAGAACCATCACAAGGATCGTGGCGGCGAAAATATTTTCCGCGCTCAATACTCGGTTATCGCCGCGGGCAACGAAGATGAAGAAGCGCCCGAAGCCCATGCCGCGATTATCGCGGAAATGCCCCACGATATCTCCACGTTGACCGTGGGCGAGGCCGTCATGCGTTTGGATTTGGCCGGTTCTCCCGTTATTATGTTCCACAACAGCGCCCACGGCGGGTTGAACGTGGTCTACCGGCGCGCCGATGGAAACGTCGGTTGGATCGACCCAAGTGACTCCCAGGAAGGCTGACGAAGGCGGATCAAGGGCCCATAAATGGAAATCGCCGATTTAATAACCACGGACAGCGTCGTCGCCGATCTTCGGGCGACGTCCAAGAAGCAAGCCCTTCAGGATCTGTCTCAGAGGGCCGCCGCCATAACCGGCCTGCACGAGAGGGCCGTCTTCGACGTGCTCATGGAGCGGGAACGTTTGGGAACCACCGGCGTCGGAAACGGCATCGCCATCCCGCACGGCAAAATGGCCAACCTGGACCGTCTATACGGCTTGTTCGCCCGTTTGGAGCGTCCCATCGATTTTCAATCCATCGACGAGCGGCCCGTCGATCTTATTTTCCTTCTTTTGGCGCCGGAAACGGCGGGCGCGGACCACCTTAAGGCCTTGGCCAGGGTGTCCCGCCTGTTGCGCGACAAGAGCGTTTGCGAAAAACTGCGGGGAACCGACGAGGTTGACGCCTTGTACGCCCTGTTGACGGACGCCGCGGCCAACCAAGCGGCCTAGAGCGCATCAGGATTGAATGGAATCATTTAATTCTGATGCGCTCTGATTGCGGCGATAGCCGTAATCCGCCGCGATAGCGGGCGCAAGCCTGCGTGGCGTTTGAACGCGATCAATCCTGACATGCTCTAGAGCATTTCCGAAAATAAATGAATCAAAAACAGTTTTGTTGAATCCTTGTTAAGAGTGTTCGTGATTCCCTTGGCTATTGAATCGCAAGGGAGTTT
>VAPH01055665.1_pt1 | contig 17451 bp, 15 predicted proteins | sample 3393861 | NCBI WGS metagenome assembly VAPH01 (sample SAMN08290439, study PRJNA428436) | hydrothermal vent metagenome | isolation source: Deep-sea hydrothermal vent chimney | place: Atlantic Ocean: South-mid Altantic Ridge | reverse complement strand
TGATCCTTTGACCGCCGTGTTCGAACCAAACGCCGGGCCAGGGATTAAGCGCGCGGATCAGGCGGTCGAGCTCCACGGCGCTCTTGGTCCAATCGAGGCGGCCTTCGCCCCGGCCGAGTTTTTTGGCGTAGGTCACACCGTCATCGGGTTGCGGCCGGGGGACGAGCTTCCCGCCCGCCACGCCTTCTATGGCTTCGACGATCAGGCGCGCGCCCACCGTGGCGAGGCGGTCGTGCAATTGGGACGCCGTGGTTTCGGGCGTAATCGGGACCGCTTGCTTAAGCACGACGCCGCCCGTGTCCAGGCCTTCGTCCATGGCCATGATGGTGACGCCGGTTTCCTCGTCTCCGGCCATGATGGCGCGTTGGATCGGGGCCGCGCCGCGCCACCGCGGCAACAGGGAGGCATGGACATTGAGGCATCCCAAACGGGGCGCGTCCAGGATGGCCTTGGGAAGGATCAGGCCGTAAGCGGCGACGACCGCCGCGTCGGCTTGCAGGGCCGCGAAATCCTTTTGTTCTTTTTCCCCCTTCAGGCTTGCGGGGGTTCGCACCCTTAGCCCCTTCCCGAGGGCGAGCGCGTGGACCGGGCAGGGCCGTTCCTTCTGGCCCCGGCCGGCCGGGCGGGGAGGCTGGGAGTAGACACAAACGATCTCGTGCCCGGCCCCGAGCAGGGCGTCGAGGATGGATGCGGCGAAATCCGGGCTCCCCATGAAGATCAGGCGCAGGGGGGGGCTCATGGCTTAGGCCGAGACCGTTTCGGCGGCTTTTTGGGCCTTGGTCAGTTTGCGCAGGATCATCTTGCGCTTCAGGGCGGACAGGTGATCGACGAAAAGAATGCCGTCCAGATGGTCCATTTCATGTTGAACGCAGGTAGCGAGCATGCCGGAGGCCTCGATCTCGCGGATTTCGTTCTCGTGGTCCAGATACCTCACCCGGACCCTTTCCGGGCGGACCACATCGGCCCACTGATCGGGAAGGGAGAGGCAGCCTTCTTCGTGCAGCCGCTCTTCCTCCGACGCCCAGACGATTTCCGGGTTGGCCATGCGCAAGGGGGCGAGCCCTTCTTCCTCGTGGGACAAGTCGAGGACGATGATCCTTTTCGTCACGCCCACCTGGGGCGCCGCCAAACCGATGCCGTTGGCCTTATGCATGGTTTCCAGCATATCGTCCATCAGCCGGCGCGCCTCGCCGTCGACCGCATCGACGGCCTTGCAGTGAAGCTTCAGCCGGGGGTCCGGGGCTTTGATGATGGGCAACACGGCCATGGCGTCCTCGTCTCGATCCTTAGGCGGCAATATTAACTTCTAAAAAACGACATATGTCCTTCGCCCCCACGCGTCAAGGATAGGAAGCCGCCCCGCTCTCGCGTATAGTACCCGCACGGGTTTTCACATGGGGGTAAAAAAGGGTATGGATGGAACCGTGATCCTTGTCGTCGCGGCCATCGTGGCGGCCGCCGCTTTGGTCGGGCTGTTTTTCCGCGCCGAAAGAACGCGGGCCGAAAACACCGCCCGTATCGCCTTGCTTGCCGAAACGGCGGAGAAACTGATCACCGCCCAGGCGGAACTGGCCGGACGCCATCAGCAAGCCCAAAGCGGCATCAATGAAAGGCTCGACTCCCTGGCCAAGAGACTGGGCGACGGCCTCTCCCAGCAGACGGAAAAGACCGGCGAGACGCTCCGCACCCTGCACGAACGCCTCGCCGTCATCGACGCCGCGCAAAAAAACATCACCAGCCTGTCCGAGCAGGTCGTCGGCTTGCAGGACATCCTGTCGAACAAACAGGCGCGCGGCGCTTTCGGCGAAATCCAGCTTCACGACCTGGTCACCGGCATCCTGCCGCCGTCGGCTTATTCCTTTCAGGAAACCCTCGGCAACAACAAACGCCCCGACTGCCTGGTCCTGCTGCCCAACCCGCCGGGACCGATCGCCATCGATTCGAAATTTCCGCTCGAAAGTTTTCACGCCCTTCGCCAGGCCAAGGACGAGGCCGCCGCCAACCAGGCCCGGCGCGCCTTCAGCGCCGATGTGCTCAAGCACGTCCGCGCCATCAAGGAAAAATACATCGTTCCCGGCGAAACCGCCGAATCGGCCTTGATGTTCCTGCCGTCCGAGGCCGTCTACGCCGAACTGCACGCCAACTTCCAAAACGTGGTCGAGGATTCATACCGGGCCAAGGTCTGGATCGTCTCGCCGACGACGCTGATGGCGACGCTGAACACGGTTCGCGCCGTCTTGAAAGACGCCCGCATGCGCGAACAGGCGGGCGTTATCCAGACCGAGGTCATGAAGCTGCTCGACGACGTCGGCCGCCTGGACGACCGGGTCGGGAATCTGAAAACACATTTCAGGCTGGCCAACAAGGACATTGAAGAAATAGGCATTTCGACCGGTAAGATCGTCAACCGGGGCGAAAAGGTCCAGAACCTGCAACTGAGCGATGAAACCCCGGCGGAGGAACTGACCCCGCCCAGTGGAAAGATAGACAAAGCGAGTTAACGCCATGCCCATCAGCAAAAAACGCAAGAAAAACCCTGAAGCCAAGAACGCCGCCGAGGATTCCAAAGGCGGCGGCTCATCCCTCCTGACCCTGTTGGCGCTTGCCGCCATTATCGGCGGATTTTCCTGGTATCTCATCAGCGGGAGCGCCAAGCAGGAGTTGGTCCTGGTCCCCGTCACCGTACCCGAACTGTCCAAAAAAGCCCTGGCCGGAAGGGTCGCTTTCAACGGGACCTGCGCCGCCTGCCACGGACAGGACGCCCAGGGGGGAAAAGGCGGCCCGCCGCTGATCAACCCCATCTACCAACCCAGCCACCATTCCGACGGGGCCATCCGCGTCGCCATCAAGTTCGGCGCGAAGCGGCATCACTGGAAGTTCGGAACCATGCCGCCTCAACCCAAAATCAGCGACGGCCAAATCCCCGGCATCATCGCCTTCCTGCGCGAGACGCAAGCGGCCAACGGGATTAAGTGACTCCGGTCAGTTCGAGCAAAAGGTCCTTCGCGTCCACTTGGCTGCCCGCGGCGATGTGAATCTCGCCGATTTCACCGTCGATTTCCGCGTGCACGGAGGTTTCCATTTTCATGGCTTCCAGGATCAGCAGAAGGTCGCCCGATTTAATCTTTTGCCCGCGTTCAACGGCGACCGACGACACCATGCCGGGCATCGGGGCTGCGACGTGGCCGGGGTTGCTGGGATCGGCCTTGGGATGTTTGGCCTTGGACGCCGTCAGGACGCGAAGCGGCACGACCGACGCCCGCGGCGTGCCGTTCAATTCGAAAAAGACCTTCACATCGCCGTCGTCGTTGGGCTCGCCGACGGCCTGGCAGCGGATGACCAGGGTTTTGCCCCGTTCCAACTCGACGCTGATTTCTTCGCCCGGTTTCATTCCGTAGAAGAACACCGGCGTGGACAGGATATCGACAGGCCCGTTGGCGCGGCGAAACGCGGCGTAGTCCTTGAACACTTTCGGATACATCAGGTGGGAATTGAGTTCTTCATCCGTGACCTTGCGCCCGGCGGCCTTCTCGGCCCGTTCGCGCGCCGCCTCCATGCTCACCGCCTCGACGATGGAGCCGGGCCGCACGGTAATCGGCGCCTCGCCCTTCAACACCTTGTCCTGAAGCGCCTTGGGAAAGCCGCCCGTGGGCTGGCCGATGTCGCCCTTAAAGAACGAGACCACGGAGTCCGGGAACGACACGTCCTTTCTCGGAGACGTCACGTCATCTTGCGACAGCCCGGCCGACACCATCGCCAGGGCCATGTCGCCGACCACCTTGGAGGACGGCGTCACTTTGACGATGTCGCCGAACATCTTGTTTACGTCCGCGTAGGCCTTGGCCACTTCGTGCCAGCGTTCTTCCAGGCCCAGGGACCGGGCTTGCTCTTTCAAATTGGTGAACTGGCCGCCCGGCATTTCGTGCAGGAAGACCTCTGATGCGCCAAAGCGCAGGTCGCTTTCAAAGCCGACGTACTGTTTGCGCACCATTTCCCAGTAATCGGAAAAGGTCCTGAGGGTCCCCCCGTCCAGGCCGGTGTCGCGTTCCGTGCCGCGCAGGATTTCCACCAAAGAGCCCAGGTTGGGCTGGGACGTCAGGCCGGAAAAACTGTCCATCGCCGCGTCGAAGACGTCGACGCCGCTTTCCACCGCCGCCAATACCGTGGCCGAGGAGACCCCGGACGTATCGTGGGTGTGCAGATGCAGCGGAAGGCCCGTTTCCCGTTTCACCGCCGGGATCAGGACGCGCGCGGCTTCCGGCTTCAAGACGCCGGCCATGTCCTTGATGGCGATGATGTGGCACCCCGCGTCCTTGAGTTGGCGGGCCATGTCCATGTAGTAATCCAGGTCGTACTTGGGACGCTTGGGGTCCAGGATATCGCCCGTGTAACAAATGGCCCCTTCCAGCAACCGGTCCGTTTCCAGCACCGCGTCCATGGCGACGCGCATGTTGTCGACCCAATTGAGGCTGTCGAACACACGGAACACGTCGACGCCGCTTTCCGCCGCCCGATGAACGAACCGGCGCACCACGTTGTCGGGGTAGCTGGCGTAGCCGACGCCGTTCGACCCGCGCAACAACATCTGGAACAACACGTTCGGCATGCGCTCGCGCAAGGCCCCGAGGCGCGCCCACGGACATTCCTTCAAGAACCGCATGGCGACGTCGAATGTGGCGCCCCCCCAGCATTCGACCGAAAACAGATCCGCCAGATTATGCGCGTAAGCGTCGGCCACCCGCACCATGTCGTAGGTTCGCATGCGCGTCGCCAACAAGGACTGATGGGCGTCGCGCATGGTCGTGTCGGTGACCAGGGCCTTCTTGTGGTCCTTCATCCACCGTGAAAACCCGGCGGGCCCCAGTTCGTTCAACAGATCGCGCGTGCCCTTGGGACGCCCCGCCGCGACATCATACCCCGGCGCCTGGGGTTCCGGGTGCGCCGGGGGCAAGGCGCGCCCCGCGACCTCCGGGTTGCCGTTGACGGTGACGTCGGCGATGAAGTTCAAAAGCCGCGTGGCGCGGTCCCGCCGGGCCGGGAAATGGAACAGTTCCGGGGTGTCGTCGATGAACCGCGTCGTGTATTCGGCGTTGGCGAACTTGGGATGGTTGATGAGGTTTTCGACAAACACCAGATTCGTCGCGACCCCGCGAATACGGAACTCGCGAAGGGCGCGGTCCATGCGGCGAATGACCTCGCCGGGGGACGGAGCCCAGGCGGTGACCTTTTCCAGCAGGCTGTCGTAATAGCGCGTGATCACCGCGCCGGAGTACGCCGTGCCGCCATCTAAGCGAATGCCGAAACCCGTCGCCCCCCGGTAGGCGCTGATGCGGCCGTAATCGGGCACGAAGTTCGCTTCCGGGTCCTCGCTGGTGATCCGGCACTGCAAGGCGTGGCCGTTGAGCGCGATGCCGGCTTGTTCGGGCACCCCGGTCTCGTCCAATTTACCGATACGGCCGCCCTGGGCGATCTGGATTTGCGCCTTGACGATGTCGATGCCGGTGACTTCTTCCGTCACCGTGTGTTCGACCTGCAGGCGGGGATTGACCTCGATGAAATAGATCGCGCCGGTATCGGCGTCCATCAGGAATTCCACCGTGCCGGCGTTGGAATAGCTCACTTTGCGGGCCAGGCGCAGGGCCGCCTCGCACAATTCCCGGCGCGCGGCGTCATCCAGGTACAGGGCCGGCGCACGCTCGACGACTTTCTGGTTGCGCCGCTGAACGGAGCAATCCCGCTCGAACAGGTGGACCACGTTTCCATGCAGGTCGCCGAGGATCTGCACTTCCACATGGCGGGCGCGCTCGACCAGTTTCTCCAGGTAAACCTCGCCGTTATCAAAAGCCGCTTCGGCCTCGCGCCGCCCGGCCAGGACTTCGCCTTCCAGGTCGCGTTCGTCCCGGATCACGCGCATGCCGCGGCCGCCGCCGCCCCACGACGCCTTCAGCATCAGCGGATAGCCGATGGCTTCGGCCATGGAGCGGACCTCTGCCATATCTTCGGGCAGGACGCCGCTGGCGGGCATCACCGGGGTTCCGGCCCGTTCGGCCAGATTGCGCGCGGACACCTTGTCGCCCAAGGCCCGCATGACGTCCGACGACGGCCCCACGAAGATCAGTCCGGCGTCGCGGCACGCATCCGCAAAGTGCGGATTTTCCGATAAAAACCCGTAGCCCGGATGCACCGCGTCGCACCCGGCGTCGCGCGCGATGCGTAAGATGTCGCCGATGTTCATGTAGGCTTTGACCGGGCCGTCGCCGGCGCCGACCCGATAGGCTTCGTCGGCTTTGAAGCGATGCAGGGACAGTTTGTCCTCCGCCGCGAAAATCGCCACGGCGCGGATGCCCAGTTCATTGGCGGCGCGGATGATGCGGATGGCGATTTCGCCGCGGTTGGCGATCAGGATTTTACGGATTTTACGTTCGGAGCCGTTCATTGCGCGCGCCTTTTATAGGTATTTCCTGCGATCCGCGTTCGGGGACCCCCGAGGCGCGCCCGGGACGCCCGGGCCAAACGACGGGCGCGGGCCGCGGATTACCCCGCAAGCCGCTTCAGTTTAGCATAAAGGGAATCGGGCACGGGCACACCGTTTATAGCGGCGGCTTGGCGGGCCTTCAAGCGACGCGTTCCCGGAAGGCGCGTGCCGTCCTGATCCAGGACGGCCCCGAGCAGCGCATCGAGACGCGCCCCGAACGTATCGCCCGACACCGGGCCGGGGTTAATGGCGATCAGGCATTGCCCGACCCCCGGCGCGGGGCCCTCGGCGGTAAAGAACGACGAGGCTTCATAGCCGAAGTTCGCCCCCGTCAGGGCGGCGGCGAGGATTTCAACCATCAACACCAAGGCCGCACCCTTGGCCTCGCCCATGGGCGCCATGGTTCCTTCCAACGCGGCCTGGGCGTCGGTGGCGGGGTTGCCGTCCTTGTCAAACGCCCAGCCTTCGGGAATCGCTTCGCCGGATTTGGCCGCGACCATCACCTTGCCGCGAGCGACTTTGCTGAGGCTGAGGTCGATCAACAACGGGGCGGCGGCGGCGCGCGGCGCGGCGAACGCGATGGGGTTGGTGCCGAACAGGCCCTTGGAGCCGCCCCAGGGCGAGATGGCCTGGGGGCTGTTGCCGAACAGCAAACCGATCAGGCCCTTGGACGCCAGTTTTTCGACGTGATGGCCCGCCGCCCCGAAGTGGTGGGACCGATACACCGCCGCCATGGCGATGCCGGTCTCGGCCGCGCGTTCGATCAGGTCCTCGACGGCCAAGGCCATGGCCGGAAAGGCAAACCCGTTGGCCGCGTCGATGCGCACGGCGGCCGGTGAGACCTCTTGCACAAAGGGGGTGGCGTGACCGTCGACCTTTCCGCTGGCGGCTTGCGCGCCGTAAGCCTCAAGACGCGACAGGCCGTGCCCGGGGTGGCCGTCGATCTGCGCCGCGACCAAGGCCTCGGCGACCGCGGCGGCGTTGGCGGCGCTGGTGTTGTGGGCTTTCAGGACGCGCACCGCCAGATCATGGAGGTGTGCGGCGGTGTGCGTTGACCGGCTCATGACCGGCCTTCCAGAACGCGCAGGACGTTTTCGGCGGTGGCGGCGCTGACCCGCAGGTTTGATTCTTCCGTCACGCCGGCGATGTGGGCGGTTAAAATGATGTTGTCGAGGCCGACGTAGCGCCGTCCGGCCGATGCCGACACCGGCTCGCTTTTAAACACATCCAAAGCCGCGCCGCGTAACTTGCCGTCCTTCAAGGCCGCCGCCAAGGCGTCTTCATCGACCACGCCGCCGCGCGCGGTATTGATCAGCACGGCGGTATCCTTCATGGCGTCGAGGGCCTTGGCGTCGATCAGGCCCCGGGTGCCCTCGATCAACGGCACATGCAGGCTGACCACGTCGCTGCCGGCCAATAAACCCCGCAGGGTTTCGTGGCGTTCGACGCCGTTCCAGACGTCGTCATCGGCGGGTATAAACGGATCGAACGCGGCGATGGACATATCCAACGCCCTGGCGCGACGCGCGGTTTCACGGGCGATGCCGCCGAAGCCGACCAGGCCCAGGGTCTTGCCCATCGCCTCCATGCCGATCATCGCCCGGCGCGGCCATTTCCCCGCGGCGACGTCGGCGCTGTTCCCATAGCTTCCGCGCAGCAGGATCATGGCGGCGGCGATCACATATTCGGCCACCGCGTCGTCGTTGGCGCCGGTGGCGGGCAGGACCGCGATGCCCCTGGCCTTGCAGTCGTCCACATCGATGTTGTCGAGGCCGACGCCGAGACGCCCCACGGCCTTAAGAAGCCTGCCCGCATCCAAAAGCGCGCCGCGAACCTGGGTGCGGTTTCGCACGATCAACGCCTTGGCCCCGCCCACGGCGGCGGTCAGCTCACGGGGCTTATCGGCTAAATCCGGGTCGTAAAGAACGTCGTATTTTTCGGCCAGAACGGCGACGGCGTCGCCGCCCATGAATTCCGAAATCACAATATCGGCCATGAAATATCCTTATTTATTTCGCCATTGCGCTTCAACCGAACAGGCTTCCTTCCGGAAGCGCCACGTTCAACAGAACCGCGAACAACAGGTAGAACGTCACCACGATGGCGACGCCGATCAACGGATAGGAAATCCTCGATTTTCGGGTCCAGGGATCGAACATCGCCAGCACGATCAACACCGTGAACAAAACCATGCCGACGGGGAGAAAACCGAACACGGGCATGGCCAGCGCCGCCCCCAACATGGTGATGACCAGACCCATGCGCCGCCAGGTGGAGCCCTCCAGCGGCCTGTGGTGTTTGCCGCCGCCCCAGACCACGTTGCGCCCGATCAACAGAACGCAACACACGATCATGGTCACGATCACGGCGCGGGGGAACACGTAGGAATCCGAATCCCCCATCTCGAAGGTATCCCACCAGGCCAGGAGGCCGATGCCGATGAAGACGACGGCCAAGACGGTCCCGGGCAGGTCCTTGTTCGGCGCGGTGGACGGGGGGCTCATGACGCCTCTTCCCGCTTTTTGGGGTTCACGGCGGAGAACACCCGGCGGACCAAGGGATAGAACAACGATAAAATGGTGAAGCCGAGGATCACCAGCGAGATCGGACGGCCGAAGAACATGCCGGCGAGGTTTTTCGTGGCCGCGCCGATGGTCCAGGCCTGCACGAAGCCCTGTTCGGCGATGTTGCCCAGGATCAGGCCCAGAACGATGGGAGACGCGGAAAAGCCGAAGCGTCCCAGCACCCAACCGAAGACGCCGAGCACGATCATGATCACCACATCGGAGATGTTGTTGCGAATGGCGTAGGTTCCGATCATGGTCATGAAGGCGACCGTGGGCACCAAAAGCGCTTTCGGCACATGGATGATCGACTTGTACGCATAGCGCCCGATCACCAAACCCACCGGCAGCATCAACACCGTGGCGAGAAACAATCCGTATATGAAGGTGTACACGATGGAGCCTTCATCGGTGAACAGGTTCGGCCCCGTGCGCACCCCTTGAACCAGCAACGCGCCGAGGATCACGGCGTCCGGCGGGGTGCCGGGAATGCCCAGCACCAGTGTGGGGATAAAGCCGCCGCCCACCGTCGCGTTATTGGCCGACTCGGTGGCCAGGATGCCGGCGGGCTCGCCCTTTCCGAAGTTTTCCGGCCTCGAAGACGCGCGGCGCGCTTCGGAATACGACACCAATCCGGCGATGGAGCCGCCCGCGCCGGGCAGGATGCCGATCAAGGTGCCGATCACCGAACTGCGCAGCAGGTTGAATTTGCCGATCCAGGAAATTTTCAGGGCTTCGAGAAAACGAAAGCCGCGCGGTTCCGCCGTCACGTTGAGGTGCTTGTCCGGCGTCGCCACCAGATCGATCAGCACCGGCACCGCGTATAGGCCGATCAAGGCGGAGACTTTCTCCACCCCGCCCAGAAGGGTCAGCGAACCGAACGTAAAGCGGACGTCGGCCGAAACCGTGGCCACGCCGATGGTGGAAATCAACAGCCCAAGGCAGGCCCCGATCAGACTTTTGACGAGATTGCCCGCAGACAGCGCGGAAATCAGCGACAGGCCGAAGATGGCCAGCCAGAAATATTCGACCGGACCGAAAGCCAAGGCGACCTCGGCCAGAGGCGGCGCGATGATCAGCAGCGCCAAGGCCCCGATCAGGCCGCCCGTAACCGACGCCAGGCACGCCAGGGTGATGGCCAGGTCGCCGTCGCCGCGCTTGGCCATGGGGAAACCGTCGAACGTGGTGCCGATGGCCGAAGGCGTGCCGGGCGTGTTGAGAAGGATTGCGGAATACGCGCCGCCGTAAATGGCCCCGGTGTAGATCGCGCCCATCAAGATCAGGGCGCTGGCCGGTTCCATGGTGAAGGTGAGCGGCACCAGGACGGCGACGGCCATGGTGGCGGTCAACCCCGGCAAAGAACCGACGACGGTCCCCGCGACCACCCCGAACAACGCCAGGGCGATGTTCAAGGGTGTGAACGCGGCGACAAGGTGATCTAAGCCCGGAGGCATATGGACACCCCTTCTCTACATCGCATACGGCTTACTTGAGGACGCCGGCGCTTTTCGCCGCCGCAACATACTCCGCCGTTTTTTCCGCCATGAACGCGGGGATGTCTTTATAGCCGACATCGAGCATCGCTATGCCGTTGTCTTCCATGCGCTTGCGGAATTCCGGATTGGCGTTGATCTTGCCGATCATATTGGAAATCTTTATGCGCAGGGCTTCCGGCGTGGACTTGGGAACCGCGATGCCGCGATACGCGCCCGACACCAGATCGATCCCCAATTCCTTAAACGTCGGCACGTTGGGGAACTTCGGATGGCGGCGTTCCATGGCGACGGCGAGGAGGCGCACCTTGCCTTCGTACTTGGCCCCGACGGAGGTATACCCCCATTCGGCCTGAACCTGATCGCCGAGCAATGCGGTGACCGCGGCGCCTGTGCCCTTGAACGCCACATAGGTGGTTTTAACGCCGGCCATGCCATCGAAACGCACTTGGGCGATATGGTTGGCTGTGCCTTTACCCGAACCGGACATGATCAGCTTGCCGGGATTGGCCTTGGCGTAATCGGTCAGGTCTTTGAGCGTTTTGAACGGGCTGTCTTCACGCACGACGATGGCGTCCGGAGTATAATGGAACATGTACACCGTGGTGATGTCGTCGGTCTTGAAGCCGACGTTCTTTTGCCGCGGCTTGATGACGATGTGGGGCAGGTTGACGCCCATCCAGGTATAGCCGTCGCCCTTGTAGTTGTTGAGCTGCGACCAGGCCACGGCGCCGCCGCCGCCCGGTTTGTAGTCAATCACCAGGTCTTGCTTGAAATACTCGGCGTAGAACGGCTGCTGAAGGCGCGCCGTGATGTCGGATTCGCCGCCCGGGCCGAAGGGAATGATGTAGTGAACCGATTTATCGGGGAACCCGGCGGCCTGGGCCGCGCCCACACCGGCGCTCAAAACCAATGCGGCGAGGACGATTGAAATCTTATGACGTAGGGACATTGCCTATACCTCCTAACAGTTAAGATGGGTATTGATCGCCTCTTAACGAGCGCTTTTGCGCGTTCGGACCTTGCTGCGGCCCTTTAGAAAAGTGACGGGAAGGCAATGGGCGCCGGGAGGGAGTGAGGTGTTCACGCTCCATCGCCTTCCCTTTTCCGGATCAAGCGCTCCGGTAGAGTTTGGTCATGACGAATTCGCGGTGCTTCAGCGCTTCGGCAGCCGTCAGGCGGCCGTTGGCCGTCCGGATCATGATGTCGATCAGGGCGTCGCCCGCCTTGTCGAGGTTCATTTCGCCGCGCAGAATGCCGGAGCAGTCGAAATCGATGTGCTCGCCCATTTCACGCGCGGTTTTAGGGTTCGCGGTCAGCTTGATCACCGGCTCGATCGGGTTGCCGATGATGTTGCCCTGGCCGGTCGGAAACAGGTGCGCCGCATACCCGGCCGCGGCCTGCAAGGTGACGCATTCCGCCGCCGCTGAAGAGGTATCCATGAAATACAGGCCCGCCCCCTTGGCCGGCGCCTCGGCGGGCTCCAGAACGTCGATGAACTTGGTGTTCTTGCCGATTTTCTGTAAATTGCCGAAGGCTTTTTCCTCGATGGTGGTCAGGCCGCCGGCGATGTTGCCCGCGGTCGGTTGGCTTTCGGACAGATCGGAGGTCTTGTTCGGCTCGATGACCTCGTCCATGTAGGCCTGCCAGGTCTTGAGGAACTTTTCCCCGATTTCCGGCGTGGCGGCGCGGCCGGCGCAAACTTTTTCGGCCCCGGTCAATTCCGACGTTTCGGCGAAGCAGGTGTACGCGCCGATGGCGTCCATCTTGTCGAACAGATTGCCGACGGTCGGGTTCGAGGCGAGACCCGACGTGGTATCGGACTCACCGCACTTGGTCGACACCCACAGTTCGCTGAGTTCGCAGGGTTCGCGCTGCAGTTCCGTGGCCCACTGGACCATTTCCTTGGCCTTGCGCGAGGCTTCCGCGACGACGTTGATTTCACCATGGCCTTCGATGGCGAAGCCTTCGACCGGCTTGCCGGTTTTGGCGATGCCGTCGACGATGCGGCCCGTCCAACTGGGCTCGATGCCGATGACGACGACGGCGGCGACGTTGGGGTTCGAACCGGTGCCGATCAGGGTGCGGAAGAAAAGATCGAGGTCTTCGCCAAACTGCAAGCGGCCATAGGCGTGGGGCAGGGCGAGACAGCCTTCGATGTTGTTGGCGACTTTTTCACAAGCGGCGTTGGACAGATCGTCCAGGGGCAAAATCACGACGTGGCTACGAATGCCGACACGGCCGTTTTCACGGCGGAAACCCATAAAAGTTTTGTTGGTCATTGTTCTTACCACTTCTTCGTCTTGATGTTCTGGACATGGGCGTGACCGCCGGCGTCGATGTCGGCGACGGCCTTGCCGATGTCGTGGCCGTATTTGAGAATCGTGTCGCCATCCTTGATCGGGACCAGCGCGATCTTGTGGCCCAACGGGATGCCGTCGAGGGTCGTTATCTTGATGCGGGCGTCGTTTTCCATGACCCAGCCGTCAAGCTCGGCGCCTTTTTCGACGCCTTCGACAACGATCATGCCGACCGTGTCCGCTGCGTCGTGAACAATGAATTGGGGAGCCGTCATGCGTTCCTCCGCATTTTTGAGGTTTAACCGAGGGCCAATCCTAGCCATGTGATTCTTACAAGTCAACTATGTCTTATATATTTTATATAAGAGTTGAAAAAATATGTGTTATACATGAACCCAGGTTTCCACGAAGGCCTTGATTTGCTACAAGGCGTCACCTCCATTTCGCGAAAGTTGGCCCCGCACATGCCTGATCCGTTTCCCCCTTCTCAACCGGCCAGCGGCCCGCTGTACGCCCAGGTCAAGCAACGAATCCTCGAAGCCATCCGTGACGGCCGCTGGAAACCGGGCGAGATGCTGCCGTCCGAACAACAACTGGCGACGGAATTTTCCGTCAGCCAAGGCACGTTGCGCAAGGCGATCGACGATCTGGTGGCGCAAAAATTGATCCTGCGCCAACAAGGAAAGGGCAGCTTCATCGCCACCCACACCACGGACCGCAGCCTGTTTTATTTCTTCCATCTGGTGGATGAACGGAACCGGCGCGAACTGCCGCAAAGCACGGTGGAGAAAACCCGCACCCGACGTGGAACCAACGCCGAGTGCGAGCGTTTAGGCCTGGGCGCCGGCAGTTCGGTCCTGGAAATCAAACGCGTGCGCAACATCGGCGGCGCACCGGTAATCAACGAAACGATTTTGTTGTCGGCGGAGGTTTTCGGGGCCTTGAAGGACATGTCCGAAACCTTGCCCAATACGCTCTATCAGCTCTATCAGGAAGAATACGACACCACCGTCACCAGAGCCGCCGAAGGCTTGCGCGCCGTCGCCGCCGACAAGAACGACGCCAAGGCCCTTAACGTCGAGGTCGGAACGCCGGTTTTGGAAATCGACCGGACCGCGTTCGACATTGAACGCAAACCGATCGAAATCCGCATCAGCCGCTGCCTCACCGAGACCTACAAATATCTCAATATCCTGGAATAGCGCGCGCCCGCGGCGTCACTTGCACTTCATATGGCGCGGCCCCTGGCAAGCCAGGCTGCGGAAGGTCCAGATACTTTTCAGATAGGCGAGCACGTCCTCGGCGTCTTCGCGCGACAGCGTATCCTTCCAGGCGATCATCCGTTTGTTGCGGCTCGACCCTTTGAGGATCGTCTCGACGATGTCTGAGTCCGTATGGTGCCAGCCATGGGCGGAGTTATCGAGCGGCGGCGCGACGAAACCGTATTCGTCCTTGGCGTACATGTCTTTCGGCCTTTCGCCGACGCCCTTGACCCCATGACAGGCCTGGCAGTTTTCCCCAAACAATTCCCGCCCCCTGGAGACGGCGGCAGGGGTGGCCTTTTCATTGTTCTCGAAAGGCGTCCACGTTTTTCCGCCGTCCTTGCTGGTCATGACGGCCCCCGTATCGACGGCGGCGTAAAGCCGGTCCGGGTCGGCCGGATCGACGGCCAGGTCGAGCAGGTAGCGGTCCTGGAAATCCTTCGAGATAATTTTCCAGTTGAAGTTGAGCTCGTCGGCCATGACCAGGCCGACCCCATAAATAAAAGCGTAAAGTTTTCCCCTCGGAGTCACGGAAACCATCGTCGCCGGTTTCAGGAGCATGTATCCGTAGTTCCAGGTTTTCCCCGCGTCCCGGCTGACATAGAGGGCCTTGCGGGTGGCGGCGAAAAGGGTGTCCGCATCATCGTTCGATACGGCGACATCGAAAATATCGGCCAGCGGCGTCCCCGCGTCTTCCCATGTGCGTCCCCCGTCGCGGCTAACCCGGAGCCTGTCGTTCACCCCGTAAACGACGTTCGGGTCGGAAGGGCTGAGCGCCATCGAGTGGAAATCGTTTTTTCCCTGATCGCTCCCGGCGAGGACGTTCCACGACTTTCCGCCGTCATCGGAACGGACGACGCCGAGCTTCTTTCCCTTCGAAGACATCCCGTTGGCGATAAAAACCGACGGCTTGCCGGGATGAAAAATAAAGCTGGTGAAATCCTCAGCCCCTTCGGAAACCGCTTCGGCCTTGCCGTCCGAAGAGGCCAGGAACAACCCTTTATGGGTGGCCAGAAACAATTTCTTGGGATCGCCGCGGTCTATCGACAGGGCGTGGACATGGGAAACATCGGTAAGGGGAATGGTTTTGGCGGCATACGACGGCGCGGGCGCCGAAAGAAGGCCCGCGGAAAGCCCCATGGTGAAAAGAAAAGACATCGCCTTATTCTTCATTGTTTCTTTTTCCTATCTTTTCCTGAAATTTGTCGATGAGCGGAAGGATTTCCTCCTCGAACAGCTCGGCGTTCAAGACGCCCAGGCGCTTGTAAACCGTCTCGCCCATGGGATCGACCACGAAGGTTACCGGTATCCCTTTAATTTTCCAATCCTTGGCCACCCTTCCGTCAATATCGGCTCCCGTGCGCGCATAAGGGTCGCCCCGGCCGTCAAGCCAGGCCTGGGCGTCGGCGGGCTTGTCCTTGAAATTCAGCCCATGGATGGGAACGATGTTCCGTTTCGCCAGTTCCATCAGAAAGGGGTGTTCGCGTTTGCAGGCCTCGCACCAGGAGGCGAAAACGTTAACGAGGGAGACGCCTCCCTTCAAGTCCGCGCTCGACAGGCCCAGCGTCCGCCCCTGAACGGGGGGGAGGGAGAATTCGGGGGTTTTGGCGTCGATCTCCTTGGCGGGAGGCGTCTCGGTCTTCGGGCGGGGCGGGGCCAGAACGGCCGCGAACACGGCGGCGGCCGCGCTGAAAGCAAGCAACGCGAGGGCGTATTTCCTCGAAACCCCCTTGCGCCGGGCGGCGGGCGCGCCCTTCTCTTCGAGCGGTTCGCGCCCGGATGTTTCCTGAACCATGTTCAGGATTTACCCTATCTGGATCTTGGTGTCGCTGACAAATTTATAGGGCGGGAGATAAAGGTTTTTCGGCGCGGGGCCTTTCCTGACGCGCCCGGCGGTATCGTAAAGCGAGCCGTGGCAAGGGCAGAACCAACCCCCGTACTTGCCTCTCGGATCCGCCTCTTTTTGCCCCAAGGGGATGCAGCCCAGGTGGGTGCAGATGCCGATGACGATCAGCCATTCTTCCCGCTGGACCCTTTCGCTGTCGAGTTGGGGATCTATCAGATCCGCCGTATCCTCGGCCTTCGCCCTTTTTATGACGTCGGGAGTACGGTGGTCGATGAAAATCGGCTTGCCGCGCCAGACGGCGGTTATCCGTTGCCCGGGTTCGATCGGGCTCAGGTCGATCGCCGTTTTAGAGACCGCCAGAATGTCGGCGGCCGGGTTCAGGCTGTCGATGAAGGGCCAGGCCGAAAGAGCCACGCCGACGCCCGCGACCGTTCCGGTGGCGAGCAGTAAAAAATCCCGTCGGTTCGCATTTTCCTCCGGCATTATGGGAGGAATTGTTTGATGGTTTATCATTTTTCATTCTCCTTGTTCGGTCAAACGCCGCAAAAACCAGAAACAAGCCTCCGGGCCCCGGGAGCCGGTCGCTCCCGGGGGCGGGGGGTCTTAAGCTAATGGGCGGCGACGACCATTTGATGGGCCGTATCGGGAACCTTGATTTCACTCTTAACTTTCAGGGTTTTCTGATCGACGACCCAAATCTTGTCTTTGTCGGCGCTGGAAACGTAAAGCTTCCCACCCGTCCCAATCGAGGTCAGGTGATAGGGGGCCGGGCCCAGATCGACGGACCTTATGGCGCCGCTTTCGAGATCGATGGCGACCAATTTGTTCTGCTCTTTTCCGGCGACGAACAAGGTCTTTGCATCCCCGGACAGGTCGATGCCATGGGCCGAGCCGCCGATCTTGTAGGTTTTGACCACCGAGCCGCCGGCGGTCGAAATGACGGTAACGGTTCCATCGCCCGAATTGTTGGTGTAGAGCGTTTTCCCGTCCGGGGACAAAACCAGGTGTTCCGGGCTGGCGCCCACAAGGATGTTGCGGCGAACGAACCAATTGGTCGTATCGACTTCGCTTATGGTGTTGTTGCCGGAATTGCTTACGTAGATGGTTTTCCCGTCCTTGCTCGATACGGCGTAATTGGGGCTCGGTCCCGTCGGCAGGGTCTTTAAGTGCATGAACTTGGACATGTCGATAATGTTGATGGCGTTAATGCCGGGGTTCGTGGTTATGGCGTATCGTCCATCGGGCGTCATGCCCATATGGTGGACGGCGCCCTGAACCGGAATCTTGCGGATCACCGAGCGGCCGGCGATGTCGATCACGGAAACATCGCTTATGGGGCCGCTCAGGACCATGGCCGCGGCGGCGCTTTTCTTGGGATGGTGGGCGGCATGGGTGTTTTCGGACATCCCTTTCGGCTTGGGCGGCATTTTGGCCGCCTTGCGTTCCTCTTCCGTATAGCTTCCGACGACCAGGAATTTCCCGTCGGGGGTTCCCGCCAATCCGTGGGCTTC